>RCUF01000110.1_pt1 | contig 47830 bp, 38 predicted proteins | sample 2166311 | NCBI WGS metagenome assembly RCUF01 (sample SAMN09932608, study PRJNA488358) | compost metagenome | feature: garden; material: soil; isolation source: compost soil in 4-hydroxybenzonitrile-enriched culture | place: Germany: Experimental Botanical Garden Goettingen | collected 2016-01-27
CAGAGCAGGAAGGTATTTTCAGCGACAACCATCTGGATCTGGCTCCTGGTATTCCGAAGACAGTGGAATTCTTGGCCATGCGCAACGGTTCATCAGCATTTGTGACAGCTGCGCCGGGTACATTGACAGTACATTCGTTGGTCAATTGGATACAAGGTTAGACAACAGTAAAAGCTTATCCGTCTTTAAGTAGATGATGGATAAGCTTTTTTTTATAATATAAATTTGTTTTATGATATGTAGAGCGTCTTCATAATGTTAATATATATAACAAAAGAGAACTTGGGAGTTAAGTGATAACAGATCATTTGTAAGAAATCTATTTATTTAGCCTCTAACTGTTGGAATATAAAAAAAGCATACGGTCGGCCGAGAACTTGTAGAGGAAATCCGTCAGTTGGGCTTTAGCAGGGTGGAGCTGAACTATAACATTACCCGGGAAATGCTAACGACGATTGAACCTATGATTGAGCGGGGAACAATGGCATATCGAGTGTGCACAATACATTTCCTCATACACCAGATCCGGATTACGGCACGAATTCCGTTCTGCTCGGGTTTGACGATGAAAGCAAGCGACAACGTGTGATAGAGCTGCTGGTGCAATCTGTGGAATATGCGCATCATTATGGGCAAAAGCTGTAATTGTGCATCCCGGACGCCGGATGGCGAATGGACGGGGTTAGTGACGAAATTTATAATGCCGTTAGCGATATTACGCTAATTCATACTGCCCGAATATTAAAACTACCGGAGCTACGCCTTTACCTGTGAGTGAAGTCTAAAACACAGTAAGCATCTATTTTTCGGGGATGAAGTCCATTCCCGGAGAACGGATGTTTTTTTGTGTTCATTGATGCAGAGGTAGAGCGCTTCCATTGAGCTTGAAGCCATTGTGGTGTACACTGTCCAGAACAGGTGTAAATTGGAACGTCAGGAAGGCAGGACGGTTACAAGGAGGGAAAGACACATATGTATGCCCGTTTAAGATCGTTAAATTATCCACTAAAACTCTATGTTTTTTTAGCACTGGCCTTATGCTCCGTAATCTGTACATTGTGGATCATTAACGTGCGACTGCCCTCAGGGGGCCGCCCTTATCTTTTTATTTGGTGGAATATGATGTTGGCCTGGATTCCTATGCTGTTGACGTTACTGCTTGATGTAATGTACAGCTCGTGGAGGCGGGGAACGAGGACATTTTTACTCTGGGTTATGGGGGCGGCATGGCTTTTCTTTTATCCCAATACACCCTACTTGATCACAGATTTGCTGCATGTATTCGCCAGATATCCATTTCTCGGGGAGCAACGTTTCTGGGGCAATCCGTACTTTTGGAATCATGTACTGGGAATGCTGCTGGTAGCCGTACTTGGCCTGACAATGGGTTTTGTATCGCTCGAATCCGTACGACAGTTGGTACAACGTGCACGTGGTGGGCTTGTTAGTTGGCTGTTTATGCTGGCGGTACTCTTGTTGAGCAGCCTGGGTATTTACATTGGCCGTTTCTTTCGAGGGAACACATGGGATATTGTTTCTGCGCCCTCTCAACTGTATGCACAGGTATCTTCCATATGGGCAGACTCCTTGCAACGTACTCATTTTGTGGAGTTTAGTGGGATGCTATTCGTCATTTTGCTCGTCAGCTATGTATCCACGATGTGCGTAGTCTGGATGGGGAACAACCGCCAGGACGAATGGCGTCGCTGGTGATTTGATTGCAGCTGAGTGGCTGAATATCATCAAAAAATGTAAAATCATAAGGAGGAGTAGCTACAATGAACGGACAGAATCGATCCGATATCCGCGCTGGTCTTCAGGTGGATATTGTGCTTAAAAAGGATCAGTCTACTGGTAAGTTGACGCGAGGAACGGTGAAAGATATTTTGACCAATTCCCCGCGTCATCCGCATGGAATCAAAGTGCGTTTGGCAGACGGACAGGTTGGGCGTGTCAAACATATCGTAACGAACGAAGGATAGAGCTTTGGGTGAGGAGGAATGAAGATGAATCAGGCAACGGCATGGTCTAAAAATGATCGCTACCCGCTTGTTTTACTTGTATTGCTAGCGCTTGCCCTCATTTGGTCTTTAATTCGCCCGGCGGATTACTTTACATGGGTACTGGAAGTTCTCCCGGCAGTTTTGGGAGCTGTGCTGCTGGCGGCTTTGTACCGTAGATTTCGCTTTACCAATCTGGTATACACCCTAATCTGGCTGCACGCATTGATCTTGATTGTCGGTGGACATTATACCTATGCCGAAATGCCACTGTTCAACTGGATTCGGGATACGTTCGGACTGGAGCGCAATTATTATGATCGACTTGGGCATTTTGTACAAGGTTTTGTACCTGCACTCATTGTCAGAGAAGTGCTGTTGCGTAAAACGGCCTTGGGAAGCGGGAGCTGGCTCACTTTCCTCACGGTTAGTGTGTGTCTTGCGATCAGCGCTGTGTACGAGCTGATTGAGTTTGCTGTAGCCAAGGCAACCGGAACGGCAGCAGAAGCCTTTTTGGGCACACAGGGAGATGTATGGGATACCCAATGGGATATGCTTCTTGCGTTCATCGGCGCCTTGACCGCAGTGATTTTGTTGAGTGGGGTACATAACAAGCTGCTGAAGCAATTAAGGTATTAGCAGAATTTATTTAACCCGCCACTATCATGCTATCTGAAATTGCCTGTTTTTGAAGGCTACATTCGCGTCATGGGACGGCTGTCGAGGTGTAGGGTTGCTGCGTCCATGTAGCTGTCCAGTAACCGTTCAAAAATACGGTCCCATGTCTGGTCCAGGCTGTAGGCTCTACCAGCTCTGGACATAGCATCGCGAAGTGAGGCATCCTCGTACAACAGCTGTACAGCTTTGGCAAAGGCAGTGGCGTCCCCAGCAGGACACAATAGCCCTGTTTTTCCATGGATTAGATTATCTTTTACCCCGCCTTCATTGGCACCGACCACAGGTGTACCGCTCGCCATAGCCTCCAGTACAACATTGCCGAAGGTTTCCGTGGTGGAAGGGAAGAGGAATACGTCGGCTGCGGCGTAGAGTTCAGCTAATTCCGGCCCTTTCACAAAACCAAGCCAGTGGACTGCATGCTCCCGCACCCCTAGATCCGCTGCAGTTTTGACCTTATACAATGGACCATCTCCTGCAATGACCAGCACAGAGGCTGCGCGGACGTCGTCGGGTAACTGGAGATAGGAATCCAGTAACGTGTCTATCCCCTTTTCCGGTGCAAGCCTGCCTACATACAAAATAACAAATGCATCTGCATGAACGCCCCATTTCTTCCATACTGCATTCCGGTCCACCTTTGGTTGAAATCGGTCAGTATCAATGCCTCTACTCCAGATTTCGAGCTGTCCCATTCCTTTATGGCGCAACAATTCCATGGTTGATTGAGAAGGGACATATACCCTTTCGCAATGTCTGTGAAACCAGAGCATGTATTTCCATAACGCAGGTTCAAGCCAGCGAAGCTTGTAATATTCGAGGTATTTATCAAAGTGGGTGTGATATGAGGCGACGAGTGGAATATGGTGTTTGGCTGCGTAGCTTGTTCCATACAGGCCAAGGTTAAACGGAGTAGCGACATGAATCAAATGCGGGGAAAAGGCTGACAGACGCTCGTTGATCTGTTTGGCGTCGGGGATCGCAAGTCTGCATTCCCGGTACAATAAAAAGGGAATACTCCGAAATCGCTCTACACCCGGCCCAGAGGGCAGATGATGGTCTGCCTCCGGTGCGAAGACGAGCGTAGATACTCCATGTGTCTCCAGATAGCCAATCCATCGTTCCAGGGTCAGAGCAGCGCCATTCACGTCAGGCGTATACGTGTCCGTAAATAATGCAACTCGAAGCATGCCTTCATTCCTCCTCCGCCATTCTCATTTATCCTATGTCGTTCCAGGGGAGTCCGCTTGGAGGCTCCGGCTTTTATTGTGTCATGATTTTGTTTACGGGCTTGCCGGGTTTTGTAAAAGCTGGCCCGAGGACGGGCGCTTTTCTCGGAACATTCTGTAATAGACGAGGGAGGACAAAATATAGAAAACACCTGTCATGCTAAATGTGATGGCATAGCCCCAGTAGTTGCCATATGTTGTAACCAAATAGGCTTGTACAGGTCCCATACCTGCGGTGCCTAGCATCCAGGTCGTCTGGAGAATGGAGTTGGCAATGCCGCGATTTTTATCTGACACACGTTCGACGAGAATGGCGGTTTGCAGCGGATTGGCTGCATTCATTAGCGCTTGCCTGAATAGAAAGCTGATGGAAGCGATCCATAGCACGTTCGTAAAGCCTGTAATGAGAAGGAAGGGTAGCGAAAGCAGTTGGAAGCCAACTACAGCTCTGACCAGTCCAATCCGGCTGCCGAGGGTAGGCCCGATCAACATGGAGAGGATGGTCATGAGCTGGCCGAGTGCAATCAGTAAACTCATTGCGCTGAGCGATACGGAGAAGCGGTTCGTAAAATACAAATTAAGATACGGGATGACCAGACCTGAACCTAACCCAAGAAAAAACTGGGCAAGAACAAATTGTCCAGTAACCCGGCGATCAGAAGCAGCAGCAGGCGTCTCCAAGGCAGGGATATCGGATGTACTGTGCGGTGTATGTACTTGTTCTGTTTGAGGTGAAGATTCGGCAGGAGCTGGTGCTTCTAATGTTGCCGTAGTTTTTGTGATGAACAATAGAGGAATAAAAGCAGTCAATGTTGCCATTCCTCCAAGGAACAGAGCAACCCGCAGACTGGATAGCGGTGTGATTCCCCACGTCTGCAGCCCATCTGCGAGTAGGCCACCCCCGAAGCTGCCCAGGACTTGAGCTGCCAGTACAAGAGCTGAGTAATAGCTGAATATTTTTAAGCGCTGGGATTTACTAATGCTTTCCGCTAAAAAAGGCACAGCCAGCACCTGAATAAAGGCGGCGAATACACCTGAGATTACGGCAAATACCAACATGCTTCCGCTGGTATCTGTAAAGGTACGGGCGAGAAAGGCCAGGCCGCTGAATAATGCGCCGATGACCAGCATATTTTTGCGGCTCGTCCGATCCCCCAAAAATCCGACCGGAATGAACAGCAACGCCGTCGCCAGCGCCTGCATGCTGACCACCCGGCCGTTCATATCATCATCAAAGCCAAGCCCTTGGATATACAGGTTATACAGTACAGAAAACATTCCCGTGCCCATCTGGTACAACAGATTGGCCATTAAAAACAATCGGATATTACGCGGCCACTTTCGGGGCTCTTCTAACATTTTGCTAATCCATGGCACGATGAGTTCCTCCTGTGACGTGTTGCAAATAAGTTAATACTGTTGATATGTATTCTAGCAGGAACTGTACATTTCATAAATATTCCTGATCTCCGATTGTTTTGGGTAATAATAAAGCATGGACTTTACATTGAATTTTCATTATAGTAATTCGGTATGGATAAATTTGAAAGGTAAGCAGGAGGGATGGCTTTGGCTTTTGGAGCACGGGTGTTAAAAACGGGAATCGCAGTGACGCTCGCCCTTTTTCTGAGCACGCTTTTGAACACCCATTCGCCTGTGGGGGCAGCGATAGCCGCTATTTTTGCCATGCAACCGTCGATATATAGGTCGTGGCGTTATTTTCTGGATCAACTCCAAACAAGCACACTCGGTGCAATCATGGCGTTGCTGGGCGGAATGGTATTTTCGAATGAGCCGATTGCAGTTGGACTGGTATGTGTATTGGTACTTATGATATGTCTGAAAATAAATATGGCTGATACGGTTGGATTGACACTCGTGACCGTTGTTTCTGTAATGGAAGCCTCAGGGGACTGGAAATTTGCGGTGACCCGCTTTGCGCTCACTTTGATTGGGATTGTGTCTGCTTTTGTCATCAATGTTAGTGTTTTTCCCCCGAAACCGAAAAGGCAGTTTATTAATCAGATTCAAAATGTATTTAACAGCATGTCCTTGCTGCTGCGTACTGCCATTTCCGATGAGATTAAGGAGTCTGTCTTTAAAGAGGAAAAAGGAAATCTGGAGGGAGCCATTAAATCGCTGTCGGACAAATATCATTTGTTCGAGGAAGAGCAGAAGAAGCTCAAGCGCTCCAAGTTTAGTCAAACAAGACAAATGGTAGTATACAAACAAATGCTCGGAAGTTTACACAAAGGATATGAGGTACTGGATGCAGTGGAAAGACACTACTTCCAGTCTTTACGGCCAAAAGGAACGGATGCTTTTTTTGACAGTCATCTGGAGCTGCTGATTCGTTTTCACGAGCATGCTCTACTGAAATTCGAAGATAAGCTAAAGCCGAATGAGGACGAAAGTGAATTGTTTCAGCAAGCCAACGGCGAATTTATGAAGCATGCGATTACACGTTTTGACCATTGTCAGGAAGGAATGCTGCGGCTGTCCATTGTGGCTGCGGCGATGTACGACTATGGTCATCAGCTGGAGAGGTTGAGCAGACTGGCCGATCACATTCATCCTGTAGAAGAGAGCAGATAGGCGAATTACCTAAAGAAAAGCGACCGCATTCATCAATCAGATGGCCGGTCGCTTTTTTATGTAATGAATTCAAGTATGTAAGAACAGGTTAATAGAAGGTTGCCAGAACGCACAAAAAAAGCCCGCTGGTTGCGAACAGGGACTGAACTTGCTACAATAGAGGATGCTCTGTTTTATGGTGAAACCATATGCATAAGTTGTGAAATACACTTCTTGTTACATTATAGCATGTTTCAAAGGATTAGTCAATTTTCCCGGATCAGGGGGATGCCGCGAGTATGCCCGGGTCCATAATAGAGCATAGTTTGTACGCAAGGGAGCCCTGCATGGAGCAGGAGGAAACGGAACAGGAGCGATGCCAGTGACTACTGAACAGCAATGGAATGAAGAACAACGAAGAGTAGAAGATGTGACCGCAGTGATTAGCGGGCGTATTCGGAAGCTAGAGACAGAGGTTGGTTCTGTGCGCGGAGATGTCGTCGATATGCGTAAAGACTTCTGGGATGAGGTAACGATCAATTTCAGTGAGGCGGATGATGTGGGCGAGACGTCCACCAGTTTGCGTCAGCAGTCTGAGATTTTGTCTGAGCGGGAACGAAGACACAAGCATTCCACAGAGGCGTTAGGTCGTTTGAAAAAGTTGCTTGACTCACCGTATTTTGCACGCATTGATTTTGCTGAGGAAGGACAGACTGCGGAACGTGTTTATCTGGGAATTGCCTCCCTGCTGGATAATCAAGATGAGGAATTTCTGATCTACGACTGGCGTGCGCCTATTTCCAATCTTTATTACGATAACATGCCGGGGCCCGCTTCATATAAGACCCCGGCAGGGGAGATGGAAGGGGAACTCACGCTCAAGCGCCAATTCTCGATCCGTGATGGACAGATCCGTTTTATGTTCGATACAGGGGTGACGATTGGAGACGAACTTCTTCAAGCCGTATTGAGCCGCAGCTCGGATGCTCAAATGAAAAGTATTGTCGCTACCATCCAAAAAGAGCAGAATCGCATCATCCGTGATGATCGAAGCCGGATGCTCATTGTTCAGGGGGCGGCAGGAAGTGGCAAAACCTCTGCTGCACTTCAGAGAGTAGCGTATTTGCTGTATAAGTACCGGGATCGCTTACGAGCGGATCAGGTTGTGCTATTTTCGCCTAACCCGATGTTTAACAGTTATGTATCGACAGTATTGCCTGAATTAGGTGAGGAAAATATGCTTCAGGCCACGTTTCAAGAATATTTGGAGCGGCGTTTGGGCCGGGAGTTTCAGTTAGAAGATCCATTTGAACAGCTGGAATATGTGCTTTCAGCGTCGTTACAGCCTGGGTATGAAGCTAGGATGGAGGGTATCCGCTTTAAGTCGTCCAAGACGTTCTTACATGTGATTACAAGCTACAAGACGTATTTGGAACAGGAGGGAATGCGTTTTAAACCCATCCGTTTTCAGGGACGTGAGGTGGTTTCAGTAGAGCAAATGGCACGCAAGTTTTATGAATTCGACTCTACGGTTCGGCTGGCGAATCGATTGGAACTGCTACGGGATTGGATGCTCAAAGAGCTGGCCCGCTTTGGTAAGGAAGAATGCTCCGCCCCATGGGTGGATCAACAGATGGATCTGATGGAGCCGGAGGATTATCAGCGTGCCTATAACCGTATGCGCCGTAAATCCAAGAATAAGGGCGATACCTTCGACGATTTTACGCGTGAAAGAGAAATATTGGCGCGTATGGTGGTCAGTGGCCGCTTAAAGCCCCTGCGCAAATGGATTAAGGCGCTTCGCTTCGTAGATACGACCCGGCTCTACAGCGAGCTGTTTATGAATGAGGCATTGTTGAGCCAACTGGCGAATCATGCAGAGCTGCCCGTCAGCTGGGGTGAAATTAGTCGACAAACTCTGGAACGAATTCGGGCTGGGGAGTTAGCGTATGAGGATGTGACACCCTTTTTATATTTGCGTGAGCTAATGCTGGGCTTTCGTTCCAATAGCAACATCCGTCACGTGTTTATTGATGAGGCACAGGACTATTCCCCATTCCAGCTGGCGTTCTTCAAGCGTTTATTTCCACAGGCTAAAATGACGGCACTGGGTGATTTTAATCAGGCGATCTATGCCCATGCCTCGGTGCTTCAGGATGCAGAACCATTGTATGACTTGTATGGTGCAGATCAGACCGAGATGATTTCCCTGACACGCAGCTATCGCTCAACACAGGAGATTGTGGAATTTACCCGGGGGATGGTCGCTGGGGGAGAGCACATTGTACCGTTTAACCGTAAAGGTGAGAAGCCTCTTGTTACTGAGGTGCGTTCGCTTGAAAAGTTGCATCAATTGATAGTTGGGAATGTCACAGAATTGTTGGCAGAAGGCTATGAATCCATCGCGGTGATCTGTAAAAATGCTGACGAAAGTGCGGCAGCCTACGGAGCGCTGGAAGGACAGCTGTCAGTGAAGCCAAAATTAATTAAGAAAACAACTCCTGCTTTTGAAAAGGGGATTCATATCATTCCGGCCTACCTGGCAAAAGGCGTGGAATTCGATGCGGTTCTGATTTATGACGGATCAGCGAAACAATACCAGCGTGAGAGTGAGCGTAAGCTGTTCTACACCGCCTGTACGCGAGCGATGCATCTGCTGCATATTTATAGCATAGGGGAGATTACGCCATTCGTGAGTTTACGGGATTCGGATACGTATACCCTCAAAGTGGAAGAAAGTGATCGTGTTCTATAGAGAGGACATTGGCAATCAGCCGGGGACAAATGCCTTAGAAACCCTTGCGATGCCTGAATAGATGTAGAGTTGGCTGGCATTATGGAGCGTATTCCAGTAACATAAGCAAATAAGCAAAACAGGTAAGAAGCATAAACGGAGGTTACAAACGTAATGGACATGAAGAGTGTATTTCAACGCCCGCCGCTAGCGGACTGTGTACCCGAGTTGGTAGCTACAGCTAGAGGAGAGCGCAAGGCATCGCTGGTGATCCGCGGAGGAACACTGGTCAATGTGGTATCGGGCGAGTTGCTGCCGGGCATGTCTATTGCTGTGCAAGGTGCTCGTATCGCTTACGTCGGTAGGGACGTCAGTCATACGATTGGAGAAGACACCATAATCATTGAAGCGGAAGGCCGCTATATGGCACCGGGGTTACTGGACGGACATTGTCACATCGAAAGCACGCAGCTGACCGTAACGGAGTTCGCTAAGGCTGTACTGCCACTGGGAGTGACGGGTGGTTTTTTTGACCCGCATGAAATTTCCAATGTACTGGGTCTAAAAGGGCTTCGTCTGATGCTGGACGAAGCACGTACGACACCGCTGGCTGCTTACATGCAGGTGGCTTCTTGCGTCCCATCCACAGGTCCGGAGCTGGAAACGACGGGTGCCTCCTTCGGCCCGGCCGAAGTCGCAGAGGCGTTAAGCTGGGGCCCGGATATGATCGGGCTGGGCGAAGTCATGAATTTCCCTGGTGTCGTCTATGGAGACGATGTGATGATCGGTGAAATTCAGGCCACGCTGCGCGCGGGCAAGGTGGCGGATGGCCATTTTACATGGGCCTCCGATGATTGGCGGCTGCCGGTCTATGCAGCCGCGGGAATTACGGGCGACCACGAGTGTGTCACGCCCGAGGATGTAGCCGAGCGTATCCGGCTCGGCATGTATGCTAAGATGCGGCAAGGCTCCGCATGGCATGATGTAGCCGAGACGATCCGAGCCAGCACGGAAATGGGTCTCGACACGCGCCGCATGATGCTGGTAACGGATGACCGCAGCGCTGAATCCTTGCTCCATGAAGGGCAGATGGATTTCGTCGTGCGTCATGCCATTGCACAGGGCGTCAAGCCCGTAACCGCGTTTCAGATGGCCACGCTGAATACGGCAGAGCGCTTCGGCGTGGCACGGGACATCGGATCGATCATTCCGGGTGCGATTGCCGACATAATTTTGCTTGATGGCCGATTGGCCGAAGTGAATGTGACGGCTACCATCGCAGCGGGCCAGCTGGTGGCCGAGCACGGTCAAATGGTCGCCGATTGGGACGGCTTCGTTTATCCTGCGGAAGTGATGGACACGGTCCATCTGGGACGAGAACTGAGTGCTGCAGATTTTCGCATTGCGGCTCCAGTACAGGAGGGGAATGTACCTGTACGGGTGATTCGTGTTACGGAAAACCACGTGGACACGAAGGAAGTGCGAATGATCGTTCCGATCCGTAATGGAGAAATCACGGCAGATCCTGCACAGGATTTGTGCAAAATAGCCGTTTTCGAGCGCCATCATGCCAGTGGCAGTCACGCGGTGGCACTTGTGACAGGTGTCGGCTTCACCGAGCCGGCTGCGATTGCCATGACCGTCGCGCATGATAGCCACAACCTGCTCGTCATTGGTAATGATGACGAGCTCATGACCCAGGCGGCGAAGCAGGCTGTTGCCCTGCGTGGCGGCGTGGTGGTCGTATCCGCCTCGGGTGAGACGCGCTTCCCGCTGCCTATCGCCGGGCTGATGTCCCCAGCTCCGTTTTCAGAGGTAGCTGCGCAGTCCGAAAGTATCAGCCGGGCGCTTCAGCAGTCCGGCTGCATGCTGAACAACGCGCTGATGACACTGTCACTGCTCGCACTGGTCGTTATCCCTGAAATCCGTCTGTCGGATCAGGGGCTTGTCGTGATCGGAGCGGATGGCATCCGCAAGGTATCTCTTTTTGTGGAAGAGGATGCTGCGGAAGTCTGATAGAACACGTCGCTGGGGGTTGTCCTACAGGTCTGCCCAGACCTGAGGGATAACCCCTGTTTTTCATACACGAAGTCAAAAAAATATCTTCGATTCCTTTATAAAAGTCAAGGAGCGGTGAGCAGATGCATCCCTATTATCGTTCATTAGAAAAAATGGCTCATCATGCCTCGATTATAGAGCAGGATTGGAACAGGTTTGTAGAGCAAACCTGTGTGAAGCATATTCAGCAGGGAACGGTTCTCATTGAAACGGGTGAGCCTGTGAAACATGCCTATTTTTGTTCAGAGGGATTATTCCGTTTATTTTATACATTAGCAGATGGCAGAGAATACAATGTTGGTTTTTCGCCAGAAGATGATTACGTAACCTCTTATGGGGCTATGATCCAAGGAGAACTATCCACTTTTTCGATTGAGGCCATGGAAGATTCGGTTGTCATTGAAATTCCATATCACGTATTGAAGGAGCGTATGGATACAAGCCATATGTGGGAAAGATTCGTCCGTAAAAGTGTAGAAAGACTTTATATTCGAAAAGAGGAACGGGAGCGCGAATTATTGTATCTTTCTGCTAAGGAGCGTTATCATGCTTTTCTTCTCAAATACCCCGGATTGGACAAACGAGTTGCCCAATATCATATAGCTTCGTACATAGGCGTCTCCCCTGTATCACTTAGTCGTTTGCTGCGTAGTGATCCGCATTAACCTATGTTAATGCGACGTTGTAGACAAGCAGCGTACAATAACGATAAATCATTCAAGCTTCACCAAAAAGGAGATAAGGCATATGCGTTATATGATGATAGTATTATTGGAGTTCTACCCTTCCTGGTTGGCTCTACCTCGGGAGGAACGTCGAAAACATGCGGGGGCCTTGCAGGCTACCATTCAAAAATATAGCGAACATGTTCAGGTTCGTTTTTTTGATGCAGAAGCACTGCCTGGAAAGGACTACACCGATTTCGTCGTATGCGAAACGGAGGACATGAAGCAATATCACTATATGTGGGAAGAAATTCGCGATTCGGAGCCGTATACCAAAGGATACATGAAGATTAAAGATGTAGTGATGGGTATGGAAAATGCATTTCAGTCCTATGAGTCAGAAATGCTACAGATGGAAAAATAACGTCATTCCGCTTTCTATGTAAAATGAAGAGTTCATCTTATATACGATTAAAAAGGCGAATTCCTGTGCTGCTTATGTTCAGCTGGGAATTCGCCTTTTATCTTTTGGAGACGAAAAAGTATAATAAGAGAAAATCACATTATACAACTGTGTTACTTATAATCTTCAAAAAACCGTTCTTCCCAGCGGTATCCATTAACTGATTAATGGATTTTCTTGCGGTATCGTTAAACAAATACCACTCATCTTTCGATACGTCATGAACTAAAATCTCTGGATATTCTGTTGAAAGTTCAGATGGAACAGGACTAATTAAAGAATAAATATCAAAACGAACTAAGCTTTTCCCTTTTTGGCCTAAAAAATCATATTGTGCATTTTTATAATAAGATCCAGGTGTGTCAAGAGTGAAGCTCCAAGAATAGTTTGCAGGTGCTTCGACCTTTTCACCTTTGTTTTTTGCAAAAATATTATAAATGGTTTCGTTATATGCATTGCCATGAATTTGCTGAACTACGCCGCCCAAAGTCATACGGTATTCCTGTTGAAGTGCTTTTACTTGTACACCGTTTATGAACAATGGATTAGTATCAACAGTCACTGTAAAGTTGCTGTAATTAACATTGCAGCCAAACGCCTCTGCAATAAAACGAAGCGGAACATATATGCGATTATTTTTTGTATATGGTTTTACATCAAGCAGCATCTTTCTACCATTTTTCTCCGCTGTGCTTCTGTTTACTGCTAATTTTACTTTCATCTCGCTTTTAGCGAGAATAACCTCGGAATCGGACCATTCGACGCTAGCCCCCAAACTTTCGCTCATAACACGTAGAGGTACCATGGCGCGTTTATTCTTCATTTCGGGCTTCACATCGGATGTAATAGTCACACCGTCAATTTTGATCTGATTTTGTGCTGCATAAGTAGTGGACGATGAAATAAATAAAAAAATTGCAAGAAAAGCCGCAAAGAATGCTTTGTTCATAAATGATTGCTCCTTTTTTAGTTAAATTTGTTGCGCAGTAACTTCCCCCATATGAAGACGCAATTCGATAAAAAAACGTTGCGCTGTCGTGTCCCTTAACTTAACGTAACAACCAGTTTGTACTATTCAATTACATTCCGATATTTACCAACTAAAAATTACTAATCTTCCTGGGTAATTATGTCGATAACATTGAATATTATTCATAAAATTTATCAAAGTAAATCCTTAGGGGGAAAGTTAATGAGAAAACAGCTAAAAGTTGCGATTTCTCTAGTATGTTTAATGATGTTTATAGGTTGTTCAGCTTCACCAGTATCACAGCAGACGACCAAGATTACACTTTTGAATTCCAAATCTGAAATAAAAACCCAATTAGAAGAAGTAGCAAAACAATACAATCAAGAGCACCCTGAAGTATCTTTGGAGATTATAACCGCTCCTGAGGGGACGTCTGCATATCAAAAGCTGATGTCGATGTACGGCTCAGGAAGTCCAGCAACGATGTCGATGCTTGACCCGGGCGACACGCAGACATTCCTGGATAAAGCCGTTGATTTAAGTAAAGAGAAGTGGGTAGCCGATACGATAGAAAATGGACTTGATGCAGTTAAGAAAAACGATGCTGTGCTGGGATTCCCATTTGCAGTAGAAGGCTACGGATTAATCTATAACAAGAAAGTATTGGACAAGGCAACAGGGGGTTCTTTTGATCCTTCTTCGGTGAAAAGTAGAAGCAACCTGAACTCATTAATGGCTAAGATTCAGAAGACGGGAGTAGCACCGGTCATGCTTTCACCAATGGACTGGTCTCTCGGCTCTCATCTTTTAGCTCTGTCTTATTCTGTTCAACCTGTGGGTTTTCCAGAGTTTGTTAAAGGTATGCAGGATAACTCCATAGACATGTCCCAAAATAATGTAATGTCTGGATGGGTACAAACTTTAGATCTGCTCAAGAATAACAGCATCAATAAGAATTCACCTTTGGACAGCACGTATGACGATGGAGTCAAAGCATTAGGAGAGGGAAAAGTGGGGCTTTGGTTTATGGGCAACTGGGCTTGGGCTGGGATTAAGAGCAATGATACAGCAAATGAGGAATACGGTTTTTTGCCCCTTCCGTTAAGCGATAATACGGATGACCCTAACAATGCTAAGATTACAGTCGGTGTAACAAAGTATATTTTCATTGACTCCACAGCTACCACACCTCAGGAGCAAGAGGAAGCAAAGAAATTTCTGAACTGGATGGTATACGACAAGTCCGGACAAGATTTTCTGGTAAACAAGGCTAATATGGTACCTGCGTTCAAAAATATTGATTTAGAGCCTGCCGATCCTTTGGGACGATCAATCAAGTCGTATATCTCGACCGGAAAGACACTGCCGTTTATGGCAACCCTTCCACCTGATCATGGGGGTATCACAGGAGCATCTATCCAAAGCTATATCAGTGGAAAGATAGATAAGACTGAGCTGTTGCGCCAAATACGCATATACTGGAAAGCTCAGCAGTGATGATACGAGACCAGTTACGGGAGGAAGATAAAGATGTTTAAATTAACGTTAAAGAAAAAAATAATTAGTGCAGCGCTCATACTGGTTATCGTACTGTCCCTTTCAAGTGTTATAGGCGTCATTAAGATGTCGGAAATGGGTGAGGCTTCTAACAAGGTAAATAACAGGTCTTTACCCGCGGTTATTCTTCTTCAAGGTATGGATAAGCAGATTACAGAAATTGATAGACTCACCGTTCGATTGATACTTGAAGAGGATGCGGCTGTTCGCAGTACTTATCAAGAAGAACTAACCAAAGCTACAGCTTCAATGGATAAGAGTGTAAATGAATATCAAAGTTTAGCCTCTACGGCAGAGGAAAAAGAACTGTTCACCAACTTTTATGGTCAGTGGGCAATGTATCTTCGCCATCTAAAAGTGGTTTCCGCTGCCATGGAAGAAAACGACAAAGTGATGGCCTACATGATCATTCATGGAAATTCTTCTATTTATAAGGCAGCATTAGAAGATGTAAATAAACTGAAGCTACTTAATGAGCAATACGCAACGGATGCGGCTAATCAATCGAGTCAATCTTACCATTCAGGTAGAATTTTGATGATTTCTCTGACTATCATATGTACGATCCTTGGCATTATCGGTTCTTTTTTACTGGCTCAATCGTTCACTAAGCCCATATTAAAGATAGCGGAACAGATGAAGCTGGTAACCAGGGGGAATCTGCAAGTGGAACCCCTCAGGGTCAGATCAAAAGATGAGGTCGGGGAACTGGCGTCCGATTTTAATGAAATGTGCGATTCACTGCGCAACCTTTTAAAGGAAGTTGTGGATAATTCCTTACTGGTTGCCTCTACGGCTGAACAGTTAACGGCCAGTGCGGAACAGACAAGCATCGCTACCGAGCAGATAGCTATAAGTGCCACTCAAGTCGCAGAGGGATCTCAGACACAGCTTGCAGATATAGCTGAAACGCTGAATTACACGGTGGACGTTTCTAAAAGTGTAGACAACATAACCAATCGCTTTGTTCATGTGGCTAATCTCACAACCCAAGCACAAGAAAAAGCAAACAACGGGAAAACCCAAATGTCTTCGACTGTCTTCCAAATAAGAGATGTGCATACCAAGGTAACTCAATCCGCTGAAGTGGTAAATATTCTAGGAGAAAAGTCTGCGGAGATTAAACAGATCACAGCTATGATCAGTGATATAGCAGCCCGAACCAACTTGCTTTCACTAAATGCGAGTATAGAAGCTGCAAGAGCGGGAGAGCAGGGAAAAGGGTTTGCGGTTGTCGCTTATGAAGTACGCAATCTGTCGGCACAAGCAAGTGAAGCAACAGGCAAGATCTCTTCGCTTGTCAACGAAATTACCTTAAGAACAGATGAAGTTGTGATTTCAATGAATGAAGGTGTTCAATCTCTGAATGAAGGCATGATGCTTGTCGAAGGTGTAGGTAACGTTTTTTCTGAGATTGTAGGTGCCGTTGAAGAAGTGAGCGGTGAGGTGGACACGGCGGCTTTAGAAGCAAGATCCGTAAATGAAGGAACCGTTTCTATGGTGGAATCGATGAAGAAAATTGCTGAAATCTCCGAACGTGCAGCAGATTCTACTCAAACAGTCGCAAGCGTAGTCGAGGAAACTACCGCATCCATGCAGGAAGTGTCTGCAGGTGCTAACATGCTTGCCAAGAGAGCGGAAGAGATGAATCAAACGGTGTCGGTATTCAAGATTTAAAATAAGCTTCAAACCAACTGGAGTTAAGAGCGGCAGCCTTGGACGAGAAAAAAGTCCTAGACTGCCGCTGTTTTGTTAAGCTCAAACCATTAGATTACGAATGAACGGCTTCTGCTTTTTTGGCTGCTCTTTTCAGATCCTGTTTACGACGTTCCTCCAGATACCGCTCCCCATTCTTCTTGTCTGCTGTCAGTGTAAAGCAGGATATGATGGTGAACAGGCCTGCAATGGAACCCAGAATTACATAAGTTATCGGGAAATTCAATACTTCATACATATGTCCCACAATGGGTGAGAAAATGGAAACCACCAGGGAGCCCATAAACAAATACAGCAGGTACATGGTGGAGGACAAGCGCTGGTCAAAGTTAACGGTAATGTATTTGAAGATGGCTACCAGAATAAGCGGTTTCTCCAGGGAGTGAATCATCTTCATTGCAGCTACCCATATGGAACCGAATGGCAACGAAGAGCCGATAATACGCAAAGACATAATCGACCCGGCAATAATTAATGCCCATTTGGCGGTCGTTTTGTTCACAAACCAAGGGGTAACGAAAAGGAACACAAATTCTAGGAAAACCTGCACAGCGCTCAAATCGCCGAGGAATTGATTTCCTTCCGCTTTGGAACTGAACTGCGATACGAAGTATGTGGCAAACTGCTGGTCATATACCTCATAGATTTGGGTCACGCCAACCATGAATAGCATAAGAAACCAGAACTTTTTGGTACGCACGAGATGCAGCACATCGATTAGCTTCAACGACTCTGTTTTCTGCTGCTCCTGTCCGGACATTTCGACTTTGGTCAGGAAGATGCAGATCATGGCAACAACGGCAGATACCGAGGCAATCCAGAAGGTCAGATTTACATTGATATTGATGACCCGTCCTGCAACAAAAGTAGCCGCCGCCCACCCAAGTGAACCCCACATACGAACCCGTCCGTATTCAAAGCCGTATTTACGCGAAACTTTGTCCATATACGAATCGACGACACCGTTACCTGCATTAAATACCAGGCCGATAAATAGCGCACCAACAATGGCACCAATGACGAACTGCGTTTGAAGTAATGGACCGTACACATAAATAAAAAAGGGTCCGACGAGCAAAAGAATTGTAAAGAGTATGTACAGCAGATGTTTTCTCAGACCCAGCTTGTCGGATAAGTAACCGAACAGGGGCTGCATAATCAAGGCCACGATTGAGTTAGCCGCATATAGAAATCCCGTGTAGGTTTCTGAAATTCCCAGGCTTTGTCCCAGCCAAATGACAAAAAAAGACATGGCGGCAGACCATGTAAACAGATAAGCGAAGTTAAAAATACTCAGAGACCAATAGTTGCGTTTTGCCAAATTCATCATGTTTAAGCACCCCTTCAAATTGTAGCCGCTCAATGTGTTGCCAACGTTAATATGTATTGTCTGTACTATTAATTGTAAGGATTATTCACTCGCTTCCATAGGGCATTTTCCCAAGATTTCCTGTGCTTATTCCAATCAGTTGAGAATTCGCATAAAACAGCAGATCCTGATATGGATTAAATGGGGGCTCAAACTATTTTAAATATGTTGAAGAAGAATAGTACTATATCTACATCTTGTAAGAAATAAGTCCTAAGTGTAAAATTCTCTTATAGTTCATTAAGCTCACTAAGTTCATTCTGCAAGTACAAAGTTACTTGAAATACTGATCGTATATAGAGTATTGTGTAACGATGAGTTAAGACGAAACCCGCTCATCCTAAAGGCACGGGTTATCACTAGGCTCTATTAACATATATTTTATAAATTAAAAAGAAAACGAATAAAACAAAATGTTGTGAGTTCGTAGTTGGAGGATTTATTATGTCGAAAAGTGTTTCTTCGTCCTTTATTATCATTATAGGCTCAATGCTATTTGCCTTATTTTTTGGTGCAGGGAATCTAATCTTTCCACCTATGCTTGGGCAAATGGCTGGAAAGAATGTATGGGTAGCCAATGCGGGTTTCTTGGTTACCGGAGTTGGCTTACCATTACTAGCCGTCACAGCCTTTGTTTTTTCGGGCAAAAGCAATTTGCAAACTTTAGCGAGTCGTGTACATCCTGTATTCGGCCTTGTCTTTACAACAATCCTTTATCTAGCCATCGGACCTTTATATGCAATTCCTAGAACCGGTAGTGTGTCATTTGAAATTGGAGTAAAGCCTTTTTTTTCTAACAATGCAGATCATCCTGTCGCACTTGTTGTATTTACTATTCTTTTTTTTGCAGTTGCATGCTTGTTATCACTTAATCCTACAAAAATTATTGATGTTATCGGAAAGTTCCTAACACCCATTAAATTGACATTCATTGGATTACTTGTGATTGTAGCTATTATTCACCCCATAGGAAAATTCCAAGAACCTGCGGAAGGTTATACATCGAATGTCTTTTTCAAAGGCTTTCAAGAGGGTTATTTAACATTAGACGCTCTTGTAGCCTTTATTTTTGGAATTATCATTGTGAATGCAATTAAGGATAGAGGGGTTACTACAAAAAAAGAGTTGATGATCATTTGTGCCAAAGCGATAGCCATTGCGGTTATACTCTTAGCTTTTATCTATACGTCTCTTTCATACATGGGAGCTTCTAGCGTTGAAAAATTGGGTGTTTTGGGAAATGGCGCTGAGGTGCTAGCTAAGGTTTCCTCCTATTATTTTGGATCTTATGGTTCTATTCTATTAGGCTTAATGATTACAGTAGCGTGTTTAACGACAAGTGTAGGGCTTATTACTTCCTGCTCTTCTTTTTTTCATGGATTATTTCCGAAAGTCTCATACAAAAGAGTTGCTCTCATGCTATCTATATTTAGTGCTCTTGTAGCCAACATAGGTTTAACACAGCTTATTAAGGTTTCAACGCCAGTATTAATGGCAATATATCCCATTGCTATTTCTCTTATATTTTTAACTTTTTTACATCCCGTATTTAAAGGAAAGTCAGAAGTATATCAAGGCAGTTTGATATTAACCTTTATCGTTAGTTTATTTGATGGCTTGAATGCTGCTGGAATAAAAATCAATGTAATTAATGACTTTTTCAATCATCTTCTTCCATTATATAATGTAGGGTTAGGATGGTTAATTCCCTCTGTTTTAGGAGGTGTAGCTGGCTACATATTTACTAAGTTAAGAGGTAGAAAAATAATTTTAGTACTTTTGAAGCCCAAAAAGAATAAATGATTTACCCTATGGCATATTAGTCTGTTATATAAGGGACAGCAAGCGCCTGATCTGCTTCGTGCTGCTTACGGTACTGCGAAGGGGTCAGGCCGTTCCATTTTTTAAAGGTCGCAATAAAATAGCTTAAATTGTCAAAACCAACATCCAGCGCAATATCAACCACTTTGCAATCACTTTGCTCCAGCAACCTGCAAGCCTTCTGAATCCGATGATAGTTGATATATTCTATCGGGCTTTTCTGAACCATCTGCTTAAAAAAACGGCAAAAATGCCCCTCACTCATTCCAATCTCATCTGCGATCTCCCGTAAACGTATAGGTTCATGAGCATGACTGTTGATATACGCCAGCGCTTTTTTGATCCGTTCAACTTTGTTGCGTTGACCCGCCATAATCACATCCTCTCCGTTAGCAGGGGTCATGTGTGGAAACAGGCAGGCAATTATGCTATAGAGCTGCGCCTTGGTCGCCAATTCACGGGCAGGCGCATTCTGCTCATGGCTGGTGATAATGTGTCGCAACGCAACCAGCACCTCTTGCTCCCAGGGCTGCACGCCGCGAATGTGAGGGGGAGGGACAAGCTTTTTACTGATAAATGGGTCAATAAACTGCGTCTGTACCGTATCCTGCGTGCGGCTGTGCAGCATGTCTGGATGAAACACCACCGCAGAAAATATGCAGCGAGGGCTTTTTTGTAAATAACCGGCGTGAAGCTCGCCGCTGTTGACAAAAAGAGCTTCACCTTGGTTCACCTCCGTATAGACCATATCCGTCTGAAAAATGGCGCTTCCCTGCTCCACTACGATAAACTCCATCTCTTCATGCCAATGAGACTCCAGTATACTATTTCCGTTCAACTGCTCTACGCTCGGATATACGCTGACTGGGTACATGGGATTGCCGTGAATGCGGTTTTCCCGCAACATTTCCCTTTGCATTTCAACGACTCCTCTTCTGCAAACTGATTTATATAGAAAACATCAAAATATTGATACAATACGTCAAAATAAAAGAAGTAAACCCTTACATAAATCAATATTATTATAGTAAGGATTTCGAAAAAATCCAACAAGCAATTTGGGATCAAGAAATAAAGATTGAAGCGGAGGAAGTAACAGATGAAATTTACTGATGGCTATTGGATGGTTCGCAAGGGCTATGAAATACAAAATCCTGCTGATATCCGTGATATTGTGACGGACGATGCTTCCATGACGGTATATGCAGCGACCCACCGGATCGAGCACAAAGGAGATACACTGAACGGAGCGTTGCTGAAAGCGACCTACAGCTCGCCTATGCCGAATGTCATTCAGGTGCGTCTGAACCACCATAAGGGACGGGTGCATCAGGGGCCGAATTTTGAAATTCACACCTTGCCAACAGAGGTAGATATTACAGTGGATGAGGACGCAGCGGTACTGAAAAGCGGCGATCTGAGTGTGCGAGTCGGTCGTGGGAAGAGCTGGGATGTAGGCTTTTATGTCGAGGATCGTAAAGTCACAGGCAGCGGACATCGGGGACCAGGCTATATTACAGACCCGCAGGATCAGCCTTTTTTCCGAGAACAGCTGGAGCTGGGCATCGGTGAGTACGTATACGGACTCGGAGAGCGTTTCACCCCGTTCGTAAAAAATGGCCAAGTGGTCGATATCTGGAATGAAGATGGCGGGACTAGCAGTGAGCAGGCCTATAAAAACATTCCATTTTATCTTTCGAATAAAGGGTATGGTGTGTTCGTCAACCATCCGGAAAAGGTATCCTATGAGATTGCATCGGAAAATGTATCAAAGGTTCAGTTTAGCGTCTCCGGCGAATCGTTAGAGTATTTTATTATTGGTGGAGCTAACCCTAAAGAGGTACTGGACAATTACACCAAGCTGACGGGTAAGCCTGCATTACCACCAGCCTGGACCTTTGGTTTGTGGCTGACCACTTCGTTCACAACAGATTATGATGAAGCGACCGTGAACCATTTTGTGGACGGGATGGCTGAGCGGGATCTGCCACTCTCGGTATTCCATTTTGACTGCTTCTGGATGAAGGAATACCAATGGTGTGATTTCCAGTGGGATCAAGATATGTTCCCAGATCCAGAAGGCATGCTGCGGAGATTGAAGGCTAAGGGCCTCAAAATCTGCGCATGGATCAACCCGTATATTGCAGAAAAGTCCATTTTGTTCGATGAAGGCATGGAGAATGGCTACCTGGTCAAAACAGCTGGTGGAAGCGTTTGGCAATGGGACCTATGGCAGGCAGGGATGGGGCTGGTTGACTTCACGAATCCGGCTGCTGTCGCATGGTACCAGGATAAGCTGAAGGTGCTGATCGATCAGGGCGTGGACTGTTTCAAAACCGACTTTGGTGAGCGTATTCCAACACATGTAGTTTATCATGATGGCTCTGACCCAATGAAAATGCATAATTATTATACACATTTGTATAACAAGGCAGTGTTTGAAGTGCTGGAGGAAAAGCTGGGTAAAAATGAAGCAGCGTTATTTGCGCGTTCTGCTACGGCCGGGGGACAACAGTTCCCAGTTCACTGGGGCGGAGACTGCTCGTCGACGTATGAGTCGATGGCAGAGTCATTGCGGGGCGGATTATCACTTGGCTTGAGTGGGTTTGGCTTTTGGAGCCATGATATTAGCGGCTTTGAGTTAACGGCTGCGCCGGACGTGTACAAACGGTGGGTACAATTTGGACTTTTGTCCTCCCATAGCCGTCTGCACGGAAATGTGTCGTACCGTGTTCCTTGGCTGTTTGACGAAGAGTCAGTCGACGTGGTACGCAGCTTTACCAAACTCAAATGCTCGCTGATGCCACACCTGTATGCTTCTGCTGTGGAATCTTCGGTGAAGGGACTGCCGATGATGCGGGCTATGGTGTTGGAATTCCCGCAGGACCCAACCTGTGCAACGCTCGATCGACAATACATGCTAGGAGATTCCATTTTGGTAGCTCCGATCTTTAATAAAGAAGGCAGTGTACAGTATTATGTACCAGAGGGTCAGTGGACGAATTTGTTAACAAACAAGAGCATGTCTGGTGGTCGTTGGGTTAACGAGCATCATGATTTTGCAACCTTGCCTGTGCTCGTGAAGCCGAACACACTGTTGGCAATTGGTCATGAGGACAGTCGTCCGGATTATGATTATGCAGATCAAGTGGCGCTTCATTTGTTTGAGCTTGCAGAGGGGCAACAAGCTCGAACGGTTATCGTGAATACGTCAGGTGAAGAAGAGCTAACGGTTACTGCCAGCCGCAAGGATTCTGTCATTACGGTGAAGGCAGAAGGTGCTGTTAAACCATGGTCGATAGTCCTGCGCGGTATCCACGAGGCTGTTCAAGTGGAGGAAGGCAGCAGCCAGTCGGGAGAACAGGGTGTAATCATTACACCAGCTTCCAGCGGACAGCAAGAGCTTACGATTCACTTGGACTAAGTAAGGCTCTAGATAGTGGATGAAGTATGTCATAATGTAGCGATTATATGCAAAAAAAGGGCTTGCCTGATCCAACAGGCAAGCCCTTTTTGATGCAGATTTTTGCTAGAGACCAGTTGCAACTTTTAGCTTCGGTATCTATTCCTATCCATTCTGCTGGAGTAGCAGCGGTACAATATACTGCCGGAAAATATCCACAGGAGCCCGTTTCTTTTTGAATTTATCAGCGGTAACGACAACAACCATGTCATACGACGGGACGACAACAATGTATTGCCCACCGAAGCCGAGAGCGTAAAAATAGTCCCTTTCAGTTCCTGTCTCTGTTTCATCTGAAAAGGAAGAAGTCCACCAGTGCCAGCCGTAAAATGCTTTTTGTGGTTTGGCAGCAGGAAGAAACGGACGGGTTGAATATCGGACTGTCTCTGTTTGGATGATCTGCCGTCCTTCCCAGCCTCCTTCGTTCAGATAAAGCCGCCCGAATTTGAGCATGTCCATCGGTCTGAGATGCAGTCCGAATCCACCCGTATGCGTGCCCTGAGGATCGGTCTCCCAATGGTAGCTTTCGATACCGAGCGGTTGGAATAATTGCTGCTCGGCAAATTCAGCAACTGTTTGTCCAGAAACATTACGTAATATGGTGGCCAAAAGTTGAGAACAGCCAGAACTGTATTCCATTCGCGTGCCTGGCACATCCGATAATGGCTGTGAAAGCACAAATTGCACCCAGTCTGACGTTTTGCTCATGGTAGGAAAAGAATTTTGCCCGCCAAATTCCGTCCAGTTAAAGCCTGCGGACATCGTCAGCAGATGTTCAATCGTAATATCACGCTTTCGAGAATCACTATCTGTGGCCAACTGGGGAAAGAATTCGAGGATTGGTGTCTCCGGTTTCGGTCCCCGTTGCTGGTCCATAGCGATACTAACTAATGCGGAAATCACGCTTTTGGTACAGGAATTTATTTTATAGAGTTCGTTAGCAATTTGAGGTTCACGATAATAATTCATGATCATGTTACCCTGCTGCTCAATAAGGCAGCTGCGGGTTTCCAACTCGTTAAGCACGTGAATAAGTGGATTGAGTTCCAGACTTTTCATGCAGATCCTCCTTGAGGCTTATGACATACCAATACATAGTATATCATTTTAATAGTCTGGAATTCGAAGGGTACAAACTGAAAACAGTTCATTTACCTAATTTTGAATTTTTTTGTTTTTTGATATTAAAAAAGATATATATGTTCACTGAATAGACACAAATATATTTAAAAATCTATACACTTTTTCTGTTTCATTCAAAAAAACAGTCAAATAAAACGATATATAGTAAGTTGGACATTTTATTCAGAAATAACTGGGGGACCGATTCATGAATTTAACCATTAAGGCCAAAATGATTCTTAGCGCGATACTGATCCCGAGTGTGATTGCAGCCATGCTGCTGACCAATTACATTTTAAGCGTACATAGTGAGAATGAGTACAAGGATATTATGAATCGTGAAGAGGCTATTGCGTATAACTCGAAGTCTCTTCAATTTTTGTTAAACGGCATATCTAATGATGAGCGGGCATATTTGCTAACTCGTGACGAACAGTACGGGCGAGAGATCGGAAACAAGCAGAGTGAAGTTGCAAAGTTGCTACAGGAGACAGAAGCTCTGCTTAGTGCAGGTAATGAGGATTCTAAGAAAAAGATGACTGATCTCAAGACGGGAATTAATACCTATATGAATCAAGTTCATCGTTTACTGACTACAGCGGGGTATCAGAGTACAAGAGATGATGCTTTCCCGCCATTTTCTGATTTGCTCGATGATTTTGAAAACGAACGGGTGTTGCGCAAGCAACTGGATACCAAGGTAGTAGCCTTTGTCAAAGCTCAAGAAGATATGGTGACGGTGAAAGTACAGCAAGCGCACCAAACGATGACGAATACATCCTTGATTACGAGTGTTGTAGGACTTCTAGTTATCATTTACAGTATTTTTCAATCCATCGTGCTGATTCGTTCCATTCGTCCATTACACCATATGAATGAGCAGCTGTTGGAAATGTCTGAAGGTGGGGGAGATTTGCGTAGCCGACTTGATATTACGTCCAAAGACGAAATCGGTATGATTGCAAGCTCCTACAACAAGCTTATTGAGGGATTCCGCAGTATTATAGTGGATGCGCAGGATACGGCGCGTACATTAACCGTGACCGCAGAGCGGGTTAGCGTAAGTACGGAGGAAATGAATCAGGCCAATCGTCATACTTCCGGTGTAATGGAAGAGCTAGCGGCTGGTATGGAGCATCAGGTCGATGATATTACACAAACTACAGATACCGTGAAAGAGCTAGCCCACGAACTGGAGCATATTGCAGCTACGAGCCAGCAGGTGTACGAGTTATCTGATACAGCCGCTAAAGATGCAGAAGCAGGAGAACAATCTATAGGTCAGGCTATGCGTCAGATGGAAAAGGTAAGCGAAAGTGTAGACAGCTCTGCACGTGCTGTGCGTTCACTTAGTGAACAGGCCGAACAGATTGGCATGATTGGAGCTGTCATTACCGGAATAGCCAAACAGACAGGAATGCTAGCGCTCAACGCGTCGATTGAAGCGGCAAGAGCCGGAGAGCAGGGGAAAGGATTTGCTGTTGTAGCCTCTGAGGTAAGAAGATTGGCCGAGCAGGTATCAGTTTCAGCAGCAGAAATCACACAATTTGTGCAAAATATTCAGGAGCATGTTGGAAATGTCGCTTCCAGTATGCAGACAGGCACGGTTGAAGTGCAGTCTGGCGTAAAGGTCATGCAATCCGCAGAAACCGCATTTCGTCAGATTGGGAGTTCCATTCAACAGGTCAGCGAACAGATTCACAGTGTAAATCGGTCCGTAGAACAAATGTCCGGTGGATCCGAGCGAATGGTGGAAGCAGTAGAACGTATTCGTGAAGTAGCAGAGCAGTCGGCAGGGGGAACCCAGAGTGTCAGTGCGGCGGCTGAAGAGCAACTGGCTTCCATGGAGGAAATTGCGTCTTCCATTCATACACTGGCGGATATGTCGCAACTTCTGAATGCAAGGGTCGGTGGATTTAAAGTGTAGCCGCATAAATTCCCACCAATGTAAACACAATAACATCTGTTGAACGAATCAGAACAGCTGTGTTATTACTTTTGCAAAGGTGGTAACGGGATGCAACAAAATAAAGGGAATCTGCTTGCGTTAGGTTCCATCCCGCTGATGATGACGCTGGGTAATTCCATGCTGATTCCAGTTTTACCGGAAATCGGACGTAAGCTACATGTAAGCTCTTTTCGGATTAGTATGTTGATTACAGTATATGCGGTGGTGGCCATTTTACTGATACCGATTGCGGGCTATCTTTCCGACCGATTTGGCCGTAAGGCGGTGATTGTTCCCTGTCTGATTCTGACTGTGATTGGAGGGGGGATTTCTGCGGTGGGGGCATGGCTGCTTCACGATTTGGCAGCTTACTGGACCATTATTGCAGGCCGTCTACTTCAGGGTGCGGGAGCGGCAGGGGCTTTTCCTATAGTCATTCCGCTTGTGGGCGATCTGTACGAAAATGAGGATGAGGCCAGCAAAAACCTAGGGGTAGTTGAGACCTACAACACATTTGGTAAAGTGCTAAGTCCGATACTCGGTGCTGCGTTGGGAGCTGTTCTATGGTTTTTGCCATTGGCGGTGATTCCGGGCCTCTGTCTGATTTCGCTCATTTTAGTGCTTTGGCTGATTCATGTGCCCAAGCGTAAGAACCAACCGATTATGTTTCGAGAATTTGTGGGAAATGTGAAGCAAGTGCTTGCCGAAAAAGGACGCTGGCTCTATGCTATTTTTGCAATGGGCGGTATTTGTATGTTTGTCATTTTTGGCGTCCTGTTTTACTTATCTGACATACTGGAAAGTCGTTACAACCTCCATGGAGTGTGGAAAGGTTTTGTGTTAGCCATTCCGCTGATTTCCCTCTGTCTGTGCTCTTATGTAGGAGGCAAGATCATCGGCAAGCACAAAAAGCGCATGAAGTGGATCGGTTTCAGTGGTTTGGCCGTATTGACGATCAGCTTTGCCATTCTCGGATTTTTCCAAAATATTTATGCGGTGATCGGATTGTTTACGTTAGGGGGCGGCGGGATTGGGCTCGCACTGCCTTGTTTGGATTCCCTCATTACGAAGGGAATTGAAAAAGAGGAGCGCGGAACCATTACTTCGTTGTATAGCAGCATGCGCTTTGTCGGGGTATCGTTAGGCCCTCCGGTTGTTTCATTGCTGCTGGGTCGCAGTGGACATGGTCTGCTTTTTGGCGTGATGGCCGCAGTGGGAGGCATTGCAGCTATGCTGATGCTATTTGCGGTCAGACCCAAGCAGGATGAACCCACAGATGACAAATCCACTGACCCTATGAATGTGGATAAGGGGCTAACAGATGTGTCCCGAGAAAAGCCTATTTCTCCCAAGCTAAGACGCAAAGCTCCTGTGAAATAAGAAAAAACACCCGTTGTCATGAAATCATGGCAACGGGTGTTTTTGAAAACTGAGCAAGTATAAACTAATATTCATTTGTAAATCATAGACTTACCCTTCTAGAGGGACATGTGTCTTAGGCTTACGGCTTGCGACGATTTGTATGACATAGATCAGTAAGAACAGTACAATAAACAGCGAGGAGAGACGGTACATCCACGCATAATCACTTGCTTTGGCGATAATGCCAAGTATAAGCGCTCCGGCTGCAACCCCAAAATCGAGGGAATTGAGAAACATTCCGTTTGCCATACCCCTCTGTTTAGGAGACACGACCTGAATCATCCAGGTTTGCAGGGTCGGCTGCATAACACCAAACCCGATACCGTAGCAAAGAGCAGACATATACATGAAGACATCACTGTGCGCATAGGAAAGCAGGATCAGACCGCCAATTAAAAACAGGGAGCCGGGGATGAGCAGTGCTTTTGCTCCTTTTTTGTCATAAATACGGCCCGAGAAGGGACGCACGATCAGCACGGATACCGCATTAAACAGGAAAAAGTAGGCAGGATGCGCCAGATTTGCTTCATCCCCGTAAAGCGCCATAAAGCCGAGTAACCCACCATATGTGATAGACATCAGCATGTTCAACAAGGCGGGAATCCACAATTTACGGTTAAATGCCGGTTTTCGCCCTTCTTCCAAAGGAACCATAGGTGGTTCGATGTGCCCCTTAGGTAGTGTACGAATCAGCCAGTAAGCCAACGGGAATATCACAACAATTACAGCTGCTGTCGTATAGGCAAGCAGGTTGAAACTCCCGTATTGCAGCATCGAAATGCCGATGGTTGGCCCAATTGACATTGCTAAACTGGTGGAAAGACCAAAAAAACCCATTCCTTCACCGAGACGTTTGGGCGGGATGACGTCAGAGGCCATCGTTGGAAAGGCCGTACTACTCATACCGAAGCCGATCCCAAATAACATCCGCATGAGCAGAAGCACTGTAATCGTCGGCGAAACACTGTACCCCAGCGTTCCTGCCAATGCAAACAGCAGTCCCACGAAGATCAGGGTACTGCGATGTCCTTTTTCCAGCATACGGGCTGAAAAGAGTCGTGCTGCAATCGCACTTAAAGCGAATAAGGTGGTAACGAGACTGACCTGAACGGAACTGGCGTGGAATGCATTTTTCACATAGGAAGGGATAGAAGAAACGATCATTTGTAATTCCAGAAACAAAAATAAATTGGAAACCGTAAGAACGATAAATTCCTTGGTCCAAAGAGGTTGCTTGCCTTGTTGCATATTAATCGTTCTCTCCTTGTTTTTCTGATTCGGTCATGTTGGCGTGAATTTGTAAAAGAGTCTGGCGGAATTGCTTCAGATTAGCTGAGGAAATTCCTTTTACAAAATCGTGGTTGGCATCAAGTTCGACAGGAAGAGTCTCTTTCACCAGTTGTCGGCCTGCTTCAGTCAAATGAAGCAAATAGGCCCGACGATCCTGTGGACTATTGACACGCCGTACCCAGCCCTTCTTGTCCAACAAATCAATAATTCGAGTCGTGGTAGGCTGGTCCTTCACGGCCTTAGCTGCAATTTCTTTCTGATTTAAACCCTCAGCCTGATAGATTTGGTACAGAACCGACCATTGCTCTGGGGAAATATCATAAGGTTTGAGGCGCTGCAAGAGCTGCTGACTCATTTTGCGGTGAGTAATCCCGAGCAACATCCCAATGGAACAATCGGGAGGCAAGTTATTCATAGGTACTCCTTTCTGTTTCCTGTACATAAATTACTTCGAAATTAATTAGTTGTTATAACAATTATATGAACAACAAGTTATTTTGTCAAAAAAAGTTGTTCAGTGTTTTGGGTTTTGCCATCACTAAAGCAAAACAAAAAACAGCCCGTAAAATACGGGCTGTTTGGGTTGATATAGTATCGTTTTGCCATGACTGGCGAATTAAGCTTTAGGTACAGTTTCCCAGTCCTTCAGGAAGCGTTCGATACCGCTGTCTGTCAGCGGGTGTTTCCACAGAGAAGGGAGCAAGGAACCTGGAATGGTGGCAATATGTGCACCAGACAGAGCAGCATCTTCTACATGCTTAATATTACGGATGGATGCGGCGATGATTTCGGATTTCAGACCATGAATGTCCAAAATTTGTCTCAGCTCACGAATCAGCTTCATACCATCAACAGCAATATCATCCAGACGTCCTACGAATGGACTGATAAAAGTAGCGCCAGCTTTGGCTGCCATCAAACCTTGAGCCGCGGAGAAAATCAGTGTTACATTCGTTTTGATTCCGTTCTTGGTCAGCTCGTTACAAGCGTACAAGCCGTCTTCGGTCATAGGAAGCTTGATAACCACGTTCGGTGCCCACTTGGCGATATCATAAGCTTCTTTGAGCATATCTTCAGCCTTCAGACCAATAACCTCAGCACTTACGGGACCTTCAACGATACTGCAAATCTCCTGAATGACTTCCTTGAACACTCGACCTTCTTTAGCGATCAGTGAAGGGTTCGTTGTTACACCATCAACCAGACCCAAACGTTCAATACGTTTGATTTCTTCAATGTTACCAGTATCCAAGAAAAATTTCATTTGATTTCCTCCTCAGGTTTATATAATACATAATACATATCACATGCGATGTACAATAGTTCATTTAAATGTAGCATATTGCACACGTTAAACTTATAATTAGTATGTATTACATTCTTAATTGTGACACATTTTAAATTCGAAAACAAGCTGTGTATGATTAAAATTTGATGAATTGTCGGAAGAAGCTGAAATTTACCGATCTATGCTCGTCTATAATGTATACTACCCCACTCCATAAGGAGGTAATCACTATTCAACTGTCTGAAAGACAGCGGGAAATTGTTGAAATTGTCCGGCGTCTGGCACCTGTTACGGGGGATAAAATTGCTGAAACACTGGGACTGACGCGTCCGACTCTCCGTTCTGACCTTGCTCTGCTCGTTATGCTCGGGCTGGTGGATGCCAAGCCGAAGGTAGGCTACCTGCCAGGACGTTACCCCAAATATGATAGTCATATCGGCAACATGCTCAAAAAGCTGACTGTGGCAGATATACTTAGCGATCCGATATTGATTTCCGGTGACACGACCGCCTATGATGCAGTGCTGATGTTGTTTCAGCAAAATACAGGCACGCTGATGGTCACAGGGGAGGAGCAGGAGTTCATTGGGATTGTTACCCGCAAGGATTTGCTGAAGGTCATGCTGGGGCATACCGATCTTCACACCGTCCCGGTGACCATGGCCATGACGCGCCGGGCCCAAATGATGACGCTTGCTCCAGAAGACACTTTACTGGAAGCGATATCGAGACTGATTCGGCATCAGGTCAATTGTCTTCCAGTTTTGGACGAGCAATGTAGCTCCTCAACTCCAATTCGGGGGTTGGTAGGACGGGTTACGAAAACGGATATCATGAACGCCATTCTGAGCTTGACCGAAGAAAAAACGTAAAACATTGAATAAGGGGGCCTTGTATGTACTGGTTGGCCATGCTGACGATGCTGATTGACCATGTCGGGCTTGTGTTTTTTCCGACGGATCCGGCTTGGAGAATTGCCGGCAGGCTTGCTTTTCCAATCTACGCGTACGCGCTGTATTTGGGATATACTCATACCCGAGACATACGGAGCTATATGCTCCGTCTACTCGGACTGGCTCTGATTTCTCAAGTTCCCTATATGCTAGCGTTTGATGTGCTTAGACCGAACGTAATCTGGACGCTATTGGCCTCGTTGCTCGCGCTGGCTGCTGCATCCCGCTTGAAGCACTGGACGGCTGTAACGGTTCTGTACGTCCTTTCAGCTCTGGTTATGGAGCTCAGCCAGATGGATTACGGAGCCTATGGACTGCTGTTGGTTCTCATTTATCGATACACCCGTTCATATATGATGATTGCAGCCCATTTTATTTTGAACGTAGTGTATGATATAGTGCATCACGCGAATCTCCAACACTTTAGTCTGCTGTCCAGCTTTCTGATCGTATGTTTTGCAACTGGAGAAAGCGGATTTTATAATAAGGTACCGCGCTGGTTGTGGCGTAGCTTTTACCCGGTACATCTGGCTGTTATCGCGGCAATTCGTATCTGGCCCTAATCTACATCTTATACAGCAAAAGAACCTTTAAAACCACGACATAAATGGTTTTAAAGGTTCTTTTGTTTTCCTTTATTAAGCTAGCCAATGTTTAGGATACCTTGTTGGGACCTTGGGCAAAAGGAAGTGGGCGAAGGGGAGCACCTTCCTTCATGTATTGCACCAATACTTCTGGAATATTGTGTATTCCACCTGCATTGACGCGATAGCCGTTCGTTTGCCCTGGCGAGTTAATCCCCCGTTTCACCGTGAACGTAACGTCAATTCCCAAGGAACGGCAAATTTCCAGCGTCTCCTTGGTATACCCACCATAAGGGAAGGCAAGTACATTCTGATCATTGTGTAGATGCTTGAACAGCTTCTTGTCAGCCATGCCCAAGTCGGTATAAACCCGCTGTTTGAACTCATTCTCGGTTTCCATTCGCCCCAGCTTTTTCGAATACACTGGACCCATCAGAAGTGGCTTTTGTTGGGTGCGCGCTGTGTTGGAGTATCCGTAAGCATGCTGGTCATTGGTATGGTTGTAAAAATCAATACCCTCGGCATGCATCTGATGAATTTGATCCCATGTCAGCTTAGGAATTCCAATATGTTTGGGATTGCTGATCGTGGACGTGATGAGAAAATTGGTTGCCGGTACCTGGTACTTTTTCAACACAGGAAAAGTGTCCGTATAAAAGGACTCATAGCCGTCGTCGAATGTCATAAGTACTGCATTATCAGGAACCTTGGCTTTATGTAAAATAAAGTCCGTATACTCTTTCATCGTGATCCAGTGGAAGCCGTTAGCTTTCATTTCGTCCAACTGCCTCGTTAAATTACTAAGCTTGAGAGCGCCGGGATCAGGTGGAGTCTTGGTCACCTCATGATACATCAGGACAATGACTTTGTTTTGGTAATATACTTTATCTGGTGTAGGCGTCAGTGAGAACAAATGGCGTACCAGTCGATCTGCATGAGCTGTACGTGTACGATGAGTCCCTTTAACTGTAGGTGTGTGGTATATGCTACGTGCTTCATACACCAAAATCCCTAAAATAGCGAACAAACTTATGATTAGCAACGTTCTTTTAAAAAAAGTGTGTTTCATTGAATGACATCCCCCGCATGCAAAAAAATTCTGAAAGTATAGAGGTTTATACTAAATATGAAACTAGCAAAATCTAGTCTATCATACCGAAAACATGCGGGGGAAATATCACAACTTTGTTACCTCTGTGTTGCTTTTACAGATACCGTTGAAGAGGTCGGGAAGTAACCAATCTCGACGGCATGCTGGATCATGTTCCGAATAAAGTTCAGGTCGGTTGCCGGGCATTGAACGCCAGCTTGTTCCAGCAGAGCTGCGGTTACAGAGCATCCATAACGGTAAGCTGAATCCTTGGCTCCGTCACCTTCCAGTTGTCCCATAGCAAGGTGAAGTGCATCCTCCTGAATGCCGGAAGACGGATTCAGCAGCCAAGCGCTGTAATCGTCAAAAGGCAGGGTTTCTACTGCGTAACCGAGTTGGTTTACCATAGCGATCAGTTCATCATATGGCAGTGGGTTCGGATTGCAGATATGGAAAATGCGGTTTGCGCTTTTTTGATGAACGGACAGCTCTACGATAGCACGGCTGGCGTAATCAATCGGTGTGAAGTCCGTATGCCAATCGGCTTGTGGCGCTTTGCCCAGCAGCAGCATCGCCTTCATCATACGATAATAAGCATTGCTGTCGATATTTCGCTGGAAGCGTCCGTTGGCCGAATGGGCTGTCAAATTGCCTGCGCGATAGATCGAGACAGGCGTACCCGTTTGAGCTGCTTGGAACAACAGCTTCTCCGCCGCGAGTTTACTGTTCGTGTACAGGTTGTCCACGTTCAGTTCTTCTGGGAAGGCAGAAAGCTCCAATGCCGACTCCCATTTTCCTTCGTTAGCAAGATCCTCCGGTATTCCCATAGTAGAGACATGATGGAAGGATACTCCTGGCTTGGCTTGAGCGATTTTCAGCAGTTCCAGTGTTCCGGTTACATTCGTGCGATCGAAGGCTGCCGAATCACCAAAATGGCGAACGTCAGCGGCGCTGTGAATGATGCCGTCGATTTGGTGCTCCAGCATATGGCGGTCGACGGAAGAGAGACCCAGATCAGCTTGCTCCAGATCCCCATAGACAGCTTTTACCCGTCCTTCGATCAAGCTGGAGATATCTTGTCCAAAATATCCCGTCAATACGGACTGAATACGCTCGATACCGGATGGACCGTCCTGAGAAGGGCGTACCATCGCGTATACTTTGGCTTCTGTCCGTTGAAGTAGGTCATACAGAATGTGCGAGCCCAGATAGCCTGTAGCACCGGTTAACAAAATCACGCGCAAGTCGCGGACTTCAGCTAAGTCAGAAGCACCAGACAACTCAATAGGATGCTCATTCAAGTCCATTTTTTCTTGAGAAATCGCGAGTGGCTTGCGTTGCGGCGTTTGTTCCGTACCTAATTGTTCCACATATTCAGCAAGCTCGCGAACGGTTTTGTAGCGGAAAAAATCTCCGATGCGCAGCGCGCCATAACGCGGTTTTAGAATAGCCAGCACATGAATGACACGAAGCGAATCGCCCCCGATCAGGAAGAAATCATCGGTAGCGCCAATGTTATTTTTACCAAGCACTTGAGTCCATGCTTCGGCAATGAGTGTTTCGGTTCCTTCTCGGAGAGGTTCCCCGCCAAATGAAAGATCAGACGCTTCGGGAAGTGGTCGCAGGGCCAGCTTTTTGCGATCGATCTTGCCAGTTGGTGAAATTGGCATGGCTTCCAGATGAACGACATGACTTGGTACAAAATAAGAAGGCAGCTTGCCCCCAATATAAGACTGAATAACGTCTTGTGGAATGGATTGTCCATCCGAAGTGGTAAAATAGCCAACTAACATGTTCTGATCTGTGTGATCTTTGACGGCTACTACAGCGACGTCCTGAACACCTGGATGTTTGGAAAAATGGTCTTCAATTTCTCCAATTTCAATCCGATTCCCCCGAATTTTGAGCTGTGAATCCTTGCGACTTACGTATTCAATCGTACCGTCTGGCAGCAGCTTGGCGATATCACCCGAGCGGTACATTTTTTCACCTGGAACAAAAGGGTTGTCCACAAACGATTGAGCTGTACGTTCTGGCTGATGGAGATAGCCATGGGCCACCGCAGGCGTAGCAATGCATACTTCACCCGGAATATTGACAGGGCAAAGCTTGTTATCATCGTTAACGATATACACTTTGTAATTGTAAATCGGCTTGCCGATCGGAATATTGACGACATGCTCAGGCACGGCACCACGGACTCGATGGGTCGTCGTCGCTACGGTGCATTCGGTCGGTCCGTATACGTTTACGATGTCGGTATCTGTACCGAATTTGCTTTGGAACGCTCGAACTTGTGAGCCGTACAGCGCTTCGCCTGCCACGGTAACGATCCGTACCTTAGCGAGTTTGCGATAGCCTTCGTCTGACAAGTACGTAGATAGCTGATTAAAGAATACGGTCGGCAAAATGGTAATAATCGTCGTGCCTGTACGTGCAATGGCTTCAGCGAATTCTTCAACAGATACACGTTCTTCGGCAGACAGCAAGTACAATTTTGCACCGTAAAACAAGGCTCCAATTGTATCCCAAACGGATGCATCGAAGCTGTAGGTTGCAAATTGGGTCAATACATCCTGAGGTGTAATGTCGCAATCGCGTTGCACGACAGCTCCTAGGTTAACGACACCGCGGTGAGCGATCAGGGCACCTTTCGGTTTGCCTGTAGAGCCGGATGTATAGATGACATAAGCTAGATCATCCGGACTTACATTAACGTTTGGATTGCTTGCAGCATAGCCTGCCAGTGGTCCGTTAATTGCTAAAATTTCTTTTACCGTCTCAATGGAACCGCACAGTTCAGTTGCTTGTTTCATGAGTGCGGAAGTTGTTAAGACAAAAGGAGAACGCGTGTCTTCGACAATGTAGCTGCTCCGGTCGGCGGGGTGGGCGGGATCAACAGGCACATACACGCCCCCGGCTTTCAGGATACCCAGAAGGGAAATAACGGTCTCCAAGCTTCGTTCCATGAAGATAGTCACGAATTCACCTTTGGTAAGACCTTTAGATAACAAGACACGTGCGACTTGGTTAGCACGTTCGTTCAACTCACGGTACGTGTACTCTCCAGTGTGGGAAGCAATAGCCGGACGATCAGGGTATTGTGAAGCAGCCTCCTCAAACATTCCATGAATAGTTTGATGCTCAGGATATTTCACGACTGTATTATTTAAAGCTTCGTGAGCAGCTCGATCTGCATCTGATAATATATCAATGGAGTTCACAAGTGCATGGCTGTTGGTTAGCGCGCCGCGCAAAAGAGTTTCAAAGTATTCTGCGTATCGGACAACCGTTGTTTCCAGCAAGAGTGATTGATCATATCGGATCTGTATTTGATAAGTGCCATTGTGTTCACTAACAGCCCAGTCCATAATACGGGATTCTACTCCGCTGTCCGTAGGCAGATTTGCCGAAAATGAAGTATCGGCTTGTGGTTCCGCAAGGTATGCATTAGGCTCACGGAGCATCTCCTGAAATAAGTCTGCTAGTTCATGAAAAGTCGTTTCCTTTTCGACTGTCAGCGAAGCTGTAAGCAGACCGGTTTGTGGCACAAATGTAGAAAAAGAAACTTCTTCTTCTGCGGATAGGCGATATACCCATGCAGTATATGCTGATAAAAGCAACGTTTGTTTGTCTTCCGCAGTTTTTTGCTGATTTAATTGTTCCGAGATGGACGCTTCTAACTCTACTTGATAAGTAGAGGATGTATGCTTGCGTTGTATACGTGCACAATCCAAGGGAACTAGGAATGGGGATGGGGTTGTCTGTGTGCTGTTTTGTAGTAATGAAGCCATTACGCTAACCTCCTGAATGTATGATGTCTTAATATAAATGGTAAACTCAGTAAATGCCTCCGATCCCTTCAAATGCATGAACAGGAGGGAGGCATTACCGAATGATTTACTTATAAATTTTGGAGCTGATAAATGGTTATTATGATTTGGTACGGTTGGTGTCTGCAATTTTGAAATAAGATGTAATTTCTTGAAGCTCTTCAGACATGGACGTCAATTTATGGGATGAATCAATAATCGAATCCAAAGAAGCTTTTTGCTCCTCCACCGTTTGCACAATGTGAACACTGTTATTGGCTGTTTTGGTTACAGTGGAAGAAAGATCGTCTGCTGTCGCGGTCATTTCCTGTGTACCCGCAGATATTTGCTCAGTAGCGCTGGAAACTTCTTGGATTTGCCATGCTACATTTTTAGTTGCTTGAAGAATATCATTGAACAGAACGCCTGCTTGTCCGGCAACGACGATTCCGTTTTGAACTTCAACGTTTCCTTGCTCCATCGACTTCACAGCTTGTCCGATTTCACTTTGAATTTCTTCAATCAGGGACGTGATTTGTTTGGTTGCATCCGCAGATTGTTCTGCCAGCTTACGTACTTCACTGGCAACAACGGCAAAGCCTTTACCTTCTTCACCAACGCGCGCAGCTTCAATAGAAGCGTTCAAAGCGAGCAGGTTGGTTTGACTGGAGATGCCTGAAATGGTACTGATGATATTGCCAATTTCCTGCGAACGACTGTCCAGCAACTTGATGATACGGGAAGTATTGGTGACTGTATCGGTAATCAAGTGCATTTGAGATGATACCTTGCTTACAATCTCATTGCCTTCGTTAGAACGTTTTTCTACCGAATTGGCTTCTTCCGCAACATTGGAAGAACTCGTGGCAATATTTTGAATTACCGAAGCCATTTCAGCCATGGCACGTGCACTATCGCCTGTTGCTTTTTCCTGCGAACGGATATTCTCCGTGATTTCACTGATGTTTTGATTGATGATGTTGGAGTTGATTCCGTTTTGTTCGCAGATTGCGAGTAGTTCCTTGGCAGATTCATTGACTTCATCAGTTGTCTGCTTCACTTTGGTCATAATGCTGTTAATATGACTTACCATATCGTTGAAATTCTGATTTACGAGCCCCAAATCATCATGACCTGCATGAATTTGAACATCCAGATTTCCTCTGCTTACTTCACTGATACCGTACATCAGTTGCTTAATCGGGGACAGCGTGCGCTTCACAACCCAATATTGAAGCGCCAGGCAGATCAGTAGGAAAATCACTAAAATGGTAGCGCCGCTAATGAGCAGCTTGGTTAAGCCAGCAGGTACGGCGCCAGCATCTGCATCGACTGCAAAATATGCAAAGATTTTGCCACTTGAATCTTTAATCGGAGTCATCAAAGTCGTCCATGTACCAAAAGAATCATCGTAGAAGCTAGTGAATGTTGGTTTGCCACTGTCCAGCATACCGGTTACGCCGACTGCCACGACATTGGGTTGCTCGTACATAGAGCCAACGAGCAGCTTATCTTTTTCAAATGCTTCTCTGAGATCCGTTGGCATCGCCACAATAGATGTTAGATTGCCGTTTTCGAGCTCCGTCCCGAATATATAGGCATGAGAGATATTCGGATTGGTCGCCATGATGTTATCTAGGTACGTGCGGAGTTTGGTTTGAACGGGTCCATCATAATTTTTCTCTTGAACCGCTTGGGTTACTTCATCGGAATTAATGCCCTGGGCCCACTTCAATGTGATTTTTTCCACTTGCCCATGCAATTGGTCTATCAAAATCGTACGTTGGATCAAATAACTGGACACAATAAGGACTAGTCCAATCAATACGATGTTGAAGAAGGATAATAATAAGTTTTTGGTGAAGAATGATAAGCTACTCCACTTTTTCAAAATGTTCCACTCCCTGGTTGTATTTTTGTATATGGTGTTGAACCGCTTATCGAATGAGATAATCAAGTCCCCCTTACAAACATAATAATAGAGATAATAGACCCTTGAATTTTATGTAATAGGTCTTAAGTCCTTTTATAGACAAGTATGATATCCCTATATATATGTCGTACGAAATGCTCTTGAAATGAATACCTTACACAATAAAAAATTAATTTTTAATAGGTAAACGCTATCTGTGTTTCAGTATATTCCAATTTATACTTCTACTTGAAATTCGAATTTATTACAGTCCATAAGCAACTATTCAACAGAAACCATCATACTTTATAATAGAGTCAAATGCACTTATCAATTTGGGACATTTTTCATATTTAACGTTGGAAATGCTTGATTTATCGCGGTTTTTGTGAATTGTTTGCGAAATGAGTCCTTATATCCATGCAAAGAGAAGAGGGATAAGAAGAATGTCCAAGCTTACGATTTTAAAGGTTGAGAGTCATCACGAGGATCTGCATGAGTTGATTCAAAGGCTGGATGAGGACTTGCTGGAAAGGTATCCTGCCGACGGAATTTACTTGGTTGATTTTTCCAATCCGAAAGTTAAAGAAATGGTTTTCGCTGTTGTGTATGTGGACGAAAAACCGGTGGCTTGTGGAGGGCTTAGGCCTATAGATGCGGAAGAAATGGAGCTCAAAAGATTTTATGTCGATTCCTCTTATCGCAGACAAGGAATTGCGGTGAGCCTATTATCTTTTTTGGAAGAGGAAGCCAGCAAACGGGGAGTTGTAAGGATTAAACTGGAGACCGGAGCGGCTCAACCTGAAGCGATTGCTCTCTATACCAAACGGGGATACGAACCTATTGAACGGTTTGGGGAGTATGAACACGATGAAAACAGTCTTTGTTATGGTAAAAAGCTGTCTCTGTTATTATAAAGCGTTCTCTTATAAAATGGATGATGATCAATACTAGCCTATATAGCGGGAGAGATGATAATGAATTTGAAGCAAAAAGCAGCCGAAAAAGCAGTTGAGGCGATTGAGGACGGCATGAAAGTAGGACTTGGTACAGGCTCGACAGCCTTTTGGGCTATTCAAAAAATTGGTGAGCGTGTAGCGCAAGGATTACATATACAGGCTGTAGCTACATCCCAAGCTTCGGAGGATCAGGCCAGGGAGCTGGGAATTCCCATCATTCCGTTTGATCAGATTGGAAGGCTTGACGTTACCATCGACGGTGCAGACGAGGTGAACGAGCAGCTTGTGCTGGTAAAAGGTGGAGGCGGAGCCCTACTGAGAGAGAAAATTGTGGAAAGCAATAGCGACCGATTAATTATTATTGTCGATGAGTCCAAGGATGTGAAGGTACTGGGTACATTTCCTTTACCCGTTGAGGTCGTACCCTTTGCCAGTGAATGGACGTTGGAGGCTTTGCGGCAGACAGGCTGTAAGGCGGAGTGGCGTATGAAAGACGGCGAGCGCTTCCTTACGGATAACGGTAATTATATTGCTGATTGTCGCTATGGTACGATTGAGAATCCGCAGGAGTTGGAAATCCGCTTGAATCAAATTCCGGGTGTAGTCGATAACGGACTGTTCATTAATATGGCGGACCAGGTTATTATCGCACGGGCCAATGGACAGATCGACGTCCGTAACAAGTAATGTTTAGGACCCGCCTGCTTCATCATGTGGCGTTGATGTTATTGATTTTATATACAGGGCTTCTATTATATTGGATGTTTCTCGGTTTTGGTCGTACATTACGGCCAGGACCCCCGTATTCGTATAATATTGTTCCGTTTGATACGATCAGGCAATACTGGCGGGCAATGGAGTCGTTTCCTTTTCGGGTATGGGGTGTTAATTTGCTCGGCAATATTGGCGTATTCATTCCCTTCGGTATTCTTGTGCCTATCATTTGGGTGTCCATGCGAAGTATAGGCAGTCTGTTGTTAACGATAGTGATCGCACTGGTCATTCTTGAGGTGTCCCAAATGCTGCTGGGCGCAGGTACAATGGATGTAGATGACATCATATTGAACGTTCTGGGAGTATTATGCGGCCGTGTTGCCTACGTGTTTTTACGTAAGAAGTTAGGGATTACAACATAATCGTCCTGCTCTCTGGATCAGTGCATTAAGACTGACTGAGAGCGGGCTTTTTTTACATAATGAACTGTAACCTTCACATAATAAACGGTAAGTCCTCCATTTATAGGCCGTAGGAGCAGGGGAAGTGAACGCTTAAACTTGACAAAAGTGCACAATTAAGATATCTTGGAATAAAGATATGAGTAACGGAGGCTGTTAATATGTCTGTAAAACCAGATGATCAGGACTTAGCGCTTAATTTGTTCGTTGTTCTGGCTCGTGCTTATAATTCGGTCACATCCCGTACGAATCGGGACATTCATAGTCATGGTTTAAATACAACAGAATTTGGAGTGCTTGATCTGCTGTATTATCGGGGACCACAGCCTTTGCAGAAGATTGGAGAAAAGGTACTAATCTCTAGTGGGAATATTACGTATGTGGTAGATAAACTTCAGAAAAAAAACTTGCTTACCCGTCGTGCATCACAAGATGATCGGCGTGTGATTTATGCAGAATTGACTGATGATGGACGCCATTTCTTTGAGCAAATATTCCCGCAGCATCATCGTGTCATTATGGAGACCGTAGATGGCTTATCTGTGGAAGAGAAAGAGCAGGCTATTCATCTGTTAAAAAAGCTTGGACTCACGGCTGAGGGGCAGAAGAGTAACGGATCATAAATTGTGCGTGTGCAGGTTAAAACTGCTTTAGATAAAATACCGACTTCTCGGTATTTTATTTTTTTGTCGTATTTTGGGGAGTAGGGTTAATGTAGAGACGCAAATCAGGTATAATTGTCTAATAGTCACGTCTGGAACAAATCCCCAGTATCTGTTTCGAATACAATACCTTGTCGGGGAAGGAGCTGTACATGAGTATACAGCAATATACCGCAGGTGAATCGCTATTGATGCAAGCAGGAGCTTTGGCTGAATTAGTTACCCATAAGCAATACGAATTACAGCCCGATCTTTTGCAGCGTTTTGGGGATAACGGTAAAATAAAGACAAAACAGGATTCTATATATAGTTTGAACTATTTAGCTGAAAGTGTAATCATGAACAGCCCTATTTTATTTACACAGTATGTTTCTTGGTTAAAAAAGCTTCTGGAGGGTTTCGGCATAACCCAAGAAGATTTGAGCATCAATTTCAGATTAATCCAGGAGACGTTGGTAGAGCATTTCGATCATACAGATAAAGCTATGGTGCTGGAGCATCTGGATTTGGGGATACAGCAAATAGGGAAGAAAGAGGAGTATGCCTCTTTTATTACAGATGATAATCCCTATGCTGCTGACGTGGCTCAATATTTGGAATATTTACTCTCAGGTAATCGCAGACAGGCTTTGGATTGGATCGTCCGTTTGCTGGATGAGGGTATCTCTATTCAACATACGTATAAATATATTTTTCAAATTTCGCAATATGAAATAGGTCGTCTATGGCATGAAGGCAAAATCACCGTCGGTCAAGAGCATTTTTGCACTGCTGTGACTCAATTTATTATTTCCAGCCTGTACCCCCAATGGATGGGGAATGGAAATAAGGAACGCTGCCTCGTGGCGGCGTGTGTAGGCAGCGAGCAGCATGAAATTGGTCTGCGTATGCTGGCTGATATATTTGAAATGGATGGTTGGGATACGTATTATTTAGGCGCCAATGTACCTAACCGGAGTCTGCTTCAGGCCATTGTGAGTTACAAGGCGGATGTGGTGGCTATCTCAGCTACCATGGCTTACCATGTCCATCTACTGAAAGAGTTGATTGCTCTCATTCGGCAAGACCCAACGACTAGCCATGTGAAAATTATGGTCGGAGGCTTGCCTTTTAATCTCGATTCCCACTTGTGGCAGGAAGTAGGGGCGGACGGATACGCACCAGATGCGGAGGAAGCGCTGGAGGTTGCAGGGGACTTACTTTCGCTCAGGAAATAAGGTTAGTTATGTGAACCTGTAGTCATTTTGTAAAGGGGGCCTTTTAATATGAAGGAACCGACAGCAGAAATGGCTGTCCTGCGGAAAACGGTCGAACAATTAACGGATGAGATTGTGAAAAGCAAGGCTGAGGAAGAAAAGTTGCTGAATGAATTTTCATCAATGAACAACGAGCTGGTCAATCTGCAGCGTCAGCTTGCCAAAAGCAATGCGGAATTAACACGGACGAAGGAAGAAGCGGTACGGGCTAATGACCTAAAGAGCACTTTTCTGGCTGTGGTTAGTCATGAATTCAGAACGCCAATGAACGGAATACTTGGAATGATTGAAATGTTAGGTTCATCCAAACTTTCCCCAGATCAACGGCAGGCCATCGGTGTTATACGTGAGTCAGCCTCTCTGTTGTTGAACATGATTAATAATCTGCTCGATATATCTAAAGTGGAAGCAGGACAGATGGAACTGGAGATCGGAAACGTCAGAGTGCAGGCGATTATGAGCCACGTTGCTCAGTTGTTGGAGCCACAAATCTATCAGATGGGTAACCGTTTGAGTATAGAGACCGATTCTGGTGTGGCAGAGCATCTGGAGGGAGATTCGGCAAGGATCATGCAGATCTTGCTCAATCTGTTGAACAATGCGAATAAATTTACCAATGAAGGATTGCTCATCATTCGAACAAAATTGGTGGAGGAAACAAAAGATTCCCAACGTGTTCGGTTTGAGGTGCAGGATTCGGGTATTGGTATTTCACCGGAGGATCAGAATAAGCTGTTTCAGCCTTATGTACAAGCCGGTGAAGGCAGCGCCACCCAATATGGAGGAACGGGTCTAGGGCTATGGATATGCAGTTCATTTGTAGAACTTATGCAGGGAGAAATTGGGGTCGTCAGTAAAGAAGGCCAAGGCTCCACGTTCTGGTTTGAAATTCCCCTCATGAAAGGATCGGAGCAGGCAGACGAAATGGAGAAGCATGAAAATGGTGATTTGAAGGCATTTAGCGAGTTGCTGCGTGAGCATAGTCATTCTCAAACTATTTTGGTGGCTGAGGATAATCGGGTGAATCGGCAGGTGGTGCAATTACAGCTTAACCACTTGGGATTCCAGCATATTGATTTTGCTGAGGATGGACAAGCTGCTGTAAGAGCGGCCTCCGAACGATCCTACGCTTGTATTCTAATGGATCATCATATGCCTCTGCTGAATGGTCATGATGCGGCGAAAGCGATCCGCCAGCGGGAAGCAGAAAACCAGCAACCACCTGTACCGATCATTTCTTTGACCGGAAATGTGTCCGAGGAGGATCAGGCACGGGGCCAGGAGGTTGGAGTGAACGATTACTTGATGAAGCCAGTAACGATTGAAAAGCTCTCTGAAAAGCTTGTAAAATGGCTTCCAAAGCCGGAAACCGAGCCGATTTTGGATGAGGAAGTTATACGTGAAATTATGCTGCTGGACGAGGATGGCAGCACGGGACTACTGGAGTCATTGGTCGAAATGTATACAAGTGATACACCTGCCAAAATCAATAAGTTAAATGAACTGGCTGCTGCGGGCGAAGCCACAAAAGTAGTAGAGGCTGCTCATGAGTTGAAATCAGGCAGCGTGAGTCTGGGTGTCGGACGTTTGTCCTCGTTGCTGTCCGATATTGAACAGCTTGCACGGGAGAACCGACTCGAGAATGCGAAAGCGAAGTTGTCTGCGCTCCAATCTGTCTATCAAGCAACGTGTTTAGAACTGGAACGCTATATTCACCAGTGCTAGACAGGTTTCCCCCTTGTTAGACTTGCATACGGAAGGAGGACGTAAGAGACATATATGAAAGAACAGTTGCGTTCTATTCACCCGCTGGCCTGGACGATTATTGTCGGTACTATTTTTGGGCGGATGGCGACATCCATGAGTATCCCGTTTTTGTCTATTTACCTTACCACCCGTTTAGGGGTGTCCCCCTTTCATACGGGGGTGATCGTATCGGTCAGCTCGTTGGTCGGCATTTTTGCCAGCTTTTACGGTGGATATATTTCAGATCGAATTGGACGGCGTAAGGTGATGCTGGTGTCCATTGCCAGCTGGGCGCTTGTATTCGTTGCTTTTGCGTTGGCGGAAGCGGCCTGGGCCTTTTTTGTCATTAATGCTCTGAATGGACTGTGCAGATCCTTGTTCGAGCCAACCTCGCGGGCGCTGTTATCAGATGTAACCCCGAAGGAGAAAAGACTGCTTATCTACAATATGAGATATGCGGCCATTAATGTTGGGGTGGTGGCAGGACCGTTGCTTGGTTTAATGTTAGGATCTGCATCCACGGGTACGCCGTTTATGGTAGCTGCTGGTGTGTACGCATTGTACGGGGTACTGTTGTTGATCCAATTTGCCCGGTATGCATCGGATCTGCATATAGGTACAACGGCGGGAGAGGCTCCACTGCGAATGGGTGAGGCATTCCGTACAGCCAGCCGTGACCCGGTGTTTATGCCAATTTTGCTGGGAACGGTATTTTGTGTGATGGGCTATGCGCATTCCAATTCCACAATGCCTCAATTCTTGTCATTATCCTTCGCAGAAGGAACCCGATGGTTTACATACATGCTGACGGTCAACGCGGTTTGTGTATTGGCATTTCAATATCCGCTGGTGCGACTGGCAAGCCGATTTTCCCCGGTAAATTCCTTGATTGCAGGGAATATATGTATTGCGGTCAGCCTGTTGCTGTGCGGTATGCTAAACTCAGGCTGGATGTTTATACTGGATATGGTGCTGTTTACGGTTGGTGAAGTGTTATTGTTCACGATGCTGGACGTATTGATTGACCAAATTGCAGATGCTCAATATAAAGGGACCTACTTCGGTACAATCGGCTTTAATAATTTGGGAAGCGTGCTGGCTCCTTTATTTGGTGGCTGGTTGCTGGATATCTATGGTCAAACGGCGCCGCTTGCCGTTTTTGTTCCGGTTGCCCTGTCGGTTGTGATTGGTATTCCATTCCTTCTGGTCGCACGCCGCCGTCTGGTGCAGCGTACAGCACGGATCGCGGCTCAAGGAGGAGAATCGGTGCAGCAACTGTCATCATAAAAAGGGAGTTGAGTGCAGGATGAAGTCGGAAGAAAATGCGCTACGAATCATACAATATATGAATGATCCGCAGGTACTGCAAGACTTGCGCTATGTGCGAGAGCTGAAGTTGCCACAAGGATGTATTGCCGCAGGCTATGTACGTAACCGGGTTTGGGACAAGCTCCATGGCTATACAACTGCTACACCTTTAAACGATATTGATGTTATTTATTTTGACCCGAAAAATACGATAGAGGAACGAGATGAGTATCTAGAATTGTCCTTGAACCGTAAGCAGGCCGGACGTAACTGGTCTGTCAAAAATCAGGCTCGGATGCATATTCGCAACGGTGAGGCTCCGTATTCCTCGGTAGAGGATGCGATGAGCCGCTGGCCAGAGACGGCAACGGCTGTGGCGGTTAGATTGAATGACAAGGATCAAATAGAGGTCATTTGTCCGCATGGATTGGAAGATTTACTGGATATGCGGGTACGGCAAAGCCCTTTGTTTCGTCACACAACGGCTTTTCGTCAGCGTGTATTTGAGAAGCAATGGCTTGATAACTGGCCGTTGCTTATTATGGAGAATTAGAGTGTAATCCTAATTTCAGGATATTAAGGAGAGACGACAAACAATGTTTAAAAATATAAAAACAGATTCAGATCGTGAGGAGGTTCTGGAGCTGTTAACCTACGCTGTGCTGGATCACCCTGAACGCGGAGAAGCAGCTTTACGTACCTATCAAGCCTCGGATGACTGGAAGCTGTTCGGTGTAGAAGATGAAGGACTTATTGTAGGTATTGTCGGCTTTGAGGAGCAGGAGGATGGGACAACCGTAATTCGTCATCTGGCCGTGTTGCCTGAAAACCGTCATAGAGGATATGCCAGAGGTATGCTGCTTACGCTCATTCAGGAGCGTAATCCGAAACGGCTTACTGTGGACACGGATGCGGAGGGGGCAGATTTCTTCCGCAACGTGGGCTTTGCCGTCTATGGATCAGAGGATTTGCCAGAGGGTGGGCAATTCCATTGTGTATATGAAATAGACGAAGAATAAGCGAATCTCCGGGTCCCGCGTCCCTTTTTCTACATAAGATATGTTATGTAGAAAGAGGGAGGTGAGTTTCATTGGCGTACCATTACACAGCGATTGGAGATTCTTTAACAACAGGTGCAGGGACGTTGCTGAGCGGCGGATTTGTACCTATCTATCGGCGAATGGCAGAAAGACATCTCCGTACGCCAGTCAGTTACGAGAATCTGGGAATCAATGGGCTGACATCGCAGGAGTTGCTGTCAATGGTCCGCAACAATCCGCTTTTTCGGTCGGCGCTCAGCCGGGCTGAACTTATAACCGTAACGATCGGCGGGAATGATCTGCGCCCATACATCAGCGCCCTTGCTGGAGGTTCCGGCTTGTCGGGTTCTTCCATTCCGCAAGCGTTGAATCACACAAAAGAACATGTGCGCCAAATTGTACATGCCCTGTATCAGATAAAGTTCGGTCAGCGTGAGCCATTTATCATCCGAATGGTGGGATTATATAATCCTTTTCCAGGGGTGAGGGAGGCGGGAGTATATGTGCGCCAGTATAACTCGTTTCTCTATACATTGGGCGGACCAAATTACCGGGTGGCGAACATTTATCCCGCATTTGAGGGCTATGAACGGGCACTGCTTTCGTTAGATCGGGTGCATCCGAACAGTCGTGGTTATCGCGTGATTGCGGAAGAGCTGAATCGGCTTGGTTATGCGCCGTTACGGTGAGCGTGAGAGGATGCTTTGGATCGGACAAAGTATATTAGAGAAAGAGGTTCATCATGGCAGTAGCAACTGACCATCATGAACCTCTTTCTTTGCATTAGTAGGCGTGCTGTTTAGCCGATTAATTTACGGAATAAGCTACGTACAGCCCACTTGCGCTCACTTCGTTTACGGTATTTGGGCAGAGAGCGATAGACGGCAATGGACTGGTTAAAGGCTACAATGGCCTCATCCTTGCGTCCCAGCATACGGTACATCAAGCCTGTCAGATAATAGCCCTCAC
>RCUF01000111.1_pt1 | contig 47821 bp, 42 predicted proteins | sample 2166311 | NCBI WGS metagenome assembly RCUF01 (sample SAMN09932608, study PRJNA488358) | compost metagenome | feature: garden; material: soil; isolation source: compost soil in 4-hydroxybenzonitrile-enriched culture | place: Germany: Experimental Botanical Garden Goettingen | collected 2016-01-27
AAGGGACGTCTCGAGCCCTGCTCGTCATCGTACCATAGCTCGATATTGTCGTCTGCACTGGCCTCCTTGAGAAGAGACTCAGCCAGGGTAGGGTCAACACTCCCCTGTATGCTTAGTCTGGCGTGCTCTCCCCACTCCTGAAGCATGTCCATCTGCTGAAGACGGATACTGCCATAGGGCCAGACGACATGAATTTGTTGATAGGTCAGGCGGTCTTTCTCTACATTCATACCCATGTCTCCTTGGTTCTTCTCCTGATTCATCTATGGACTCAGAGATCGTCTTAAGCGTCCTGCCCGTCGTCTGTAATCGAGATAATCCCGCCGCTCTCGGGAATATCTACTACAATAAGGGCCGGGCCTATTGGCATCCGAGCGCCAGGTATGCCTTTGCAGTTGCATGTTAATGTGCAATCACTTAGCAGTGCAGGGGCCCCCTCGATGAGTACATCCTCTTTCCCTCCCGTCCATTTGGCTCCGAATTCAATCTGAGGCTCGCAAGGAGCACCTTGCAGCAGTTTGCATAGTCCAAAAGCATACTTCTTGCTTATGTTGGCGCCGCATATGGCATCTTCTACGCTCAAGACGGGCTTGTCCTTGATATAGACACCATGGCTGTACATCGTATTGAGCACACCGGGATCTGTACCCTGACTGCATTGCAAGGTGGCGCCTCTCACGACATAAGTCTTTTCCCCACCAAGCGCACCCTGACTTAAGGCCTTGACTAGCATCTGTAAAAGCATGTTCAGCCTCCTTCTTATCGGATCATGTTCAGTCCTATCTATTTCAACTCATTCCTGTTTCGTTTCTCTGTATTTCGCATCATGGATTGGCACCATATCAGCTATGCTCAGCCCATGTCGCCGTGCGGAATATCGCGTAGATGACAGGAGTCCACACAGACGCCTCCTCCAGCTTGAATTGGCAGCTCACCATTAACGAATGCTCTCGCCAAGAGCGGACGAATCCCATCTGTAGATATGGAGTGGGCAGCACCGGGAAGACACAGGTATAGCTATGTACGTGGATATCCTGAAGCGCTATAAGCTTCTCCTCCACCTTCATCATGGCAGGCTGTGCACGTCCTATCTGACGTAACAGATGCTCCTGATATTCTTCCACCTGTGCAGGAAGCAGCTCTTGCGGACTATGGTGGACACCCAATAAGATCCCCTGCTCGAGATCTCGAGCCGTCCAGCTCCCGGGCTTCTTGTTGGCTTGCTGTGCAGAAGTCTCGGGAATCCAGCTTACAGGCAAGTGCAGGATGAGATCACCATCCAATAAGGGAACCGGATGAAATGAAATCTTCTGCTCCTCTGGCAACGTTAATACACCATACGGAATCTCCTCGACAGCTTGCTCGGTGGTTATAAGCATCCAGCTCTCCTCATTCTCAGTCGTATCCAATTGCTCCCGCAGCACTTGCTGATTCCGTAGCTTCAGGAACGTTTCATCCCAATACGTACTCAAGTCCTTCCCCCCTCACATGAACTCCAGCTTATGCAGGCGAAAGCCCGTAAGACCACGCCGAAGCAGACTTTCCGCAGCCTCCAGACCTACGATGAAGTAGGGCTCTCTTACACCGCCAAGTCGAAAGTAATGATGCTCCTTGATCTGTGCTGCATCCAGCACGAGCCTCTTCAGGGTCTGATCATGCGGATGGAACTCTGAATGGATGGAGGTCCCGTCTACAGCAAGTACGTGAGCTATCCAATAGAGCTCCTGATGGTTCGTATCTGGGCTCACCAGATGGATCTGCTTCCAGCGAATATGTACGTTGTACAGCTCCAGAATTCGCTTCATGGTATCGGACACTAACGGCTGCTCCCTTGATACAGGAAGCCAATCTGTATAATCCTCCTCTGCCGCATCCTGGACCTGCCATACTTGTGCAGGAGGCATACGGACGAACGGCGTATCCAGCAGGTCAGGATGAACCAGCTTGAGACGGCGGGAAATACGATCTTCATCCACAAGTGCATAATATTGGTGCATAGCATATCCTCCTTACTCCGTCCAGATGATAGAACGGGATTGAAGCTCACTCAGTTGCCAGCTCTGGCTGTACTTGTGTGGTACACGAGCCCCTTGCATGGAGGCTCCCTCGAAGTTAGCATGCTCAAAGCCTTCCGCATCCGTAAAATCCACCCCGTCCAGGCAAGCATGCTCGAAGCGTACCCCGCATAGCCCCGGTGAACGCTCTCCCCCTTCTCTTCTGGCTAGTGCACTGGCACGGCGGAAGCTGACATTTGTGAGCTGACTGAATCGAAAATCGGCATCCGTCAGCAAGGAGCCCTCAAAGCTGCTCTCCTGCAAGGCAGCATACTGCCAGCGGCTTCCGATCAGAATACATGCTTCGAATCGACTGGCAACCAGTTCACTATGGCTAAAATCGTTGTATCGTAAATCCCGCTCCGAGATGTGCAGGTGCATCCATACAAGCTGCTTCAGATTCTCGTAGACACATGGCTTGTCCTCATCCGCTTGCAGCAGCTGCTCGACTCGTTCATCAGCGCTTCTCACTTCCAGATCCTCGATATATACACTCTCACTGTAGTCCCGATATTCGCCTGTTCGAATCATGAGTCGATTCGCTTTATCCATGCCCCGATACTCCGGCAACTCTATGACAGCAGGCAATGCCAAGTGGAGGAGAGCCTTCACATATTGATGAAAATAAGGAACCAGCTCCAACACCAAATGCTCGACATCAGCAGGATGGATGGAGCCCATGTATTTTTTGCGTGCCTGCTCCAGCTCTATTACCATCTGCCCCAGGGGCGCATACGCCCATGAGGCATCATAGGTGCAACGAATCTCTGAGTCATCCGTGTACCACCCGGCGGAATAAGCCTCCATCATATACAGGTACGATTGCTCCAGCACCTGCGTACGCAGCAAGGAATAGTGAATATAGCCGATCGGTCCTTGATGGCCCAATTCCTGCTGCTGATGGATCTGCATGCATAGGTGTCGGAACGAAGCAAGGACATCCGTGATCAACTGTCTCTGGTACTGATGAAATGTAGCTTCAAGAAGGTCCAACTGATGATTCAGGAGCGGGGTCACCTCCTGTTCTCTGAAGTGCTGTAACGATGACAACCTGTCCATGGCTGTGAGTCCTCCCCTCGAATCAGTTCATTTTGATTTCGGTGCCAGAAATGATGGTCTTATCGTTAAGTGTTACGGTATTCCCCTTGCCCGAGAGCTCGATCGTCTCGGCCGACAGCTGAATACTGCCCGCATTCATGACAATGTCAGAGGCCGCACTGATGCTCACATTCTTGCCGCTGACGATACTAATCCCGGAATTGTCATTCATGACAATAGACATCCCGTCACCGGAAATGACAATTTGGTCGGGAGCCAGCATGATCTCTTTACCGTACTTGGTCCGGAGCGTCTTGATGGCTGGATCGGCCATTCGATCTGGTGCGGGAGCTGCCGCAGCCACGGAAGGAGCAGGAGCAGCTGCGGCCCGAGATGCCGCTGCGGATGAGGTTCGGCCGGATGCAGTAGACACTCCCCCACCTGTGGAAGCCGCAGGTCTCGCAGCAGGCGCCTGTGCTTGACGCTTCACTGAGCTGATAGCGTATCCTTCCTCCTCCTTGTAGCTTGGGAAATAGATACGGATGCTGTCCCCTTCCTCCGGCATGCAATACCAGCCTGTATTATCCGCAGAGGCATAGATAGTAGAGTAAGGGAACCAATAATCAGTATTGGGGTCCTGCTGATCGTCCATGTCCAGCTTGGCACGGATCTGATCCTGCCGGACGCTGAGAACTCTGCCCTGAATGGAGGCGCCTATAATTGAGCGATTATAATCCTTGATCGGACGCAGCCCACTCCGGGGCGACAGCTTGGCGGTGTGCATCAGCACACCATCACGCATTTCGGTTACGACCTCGGCCACGAGCAGCAATTGACCTTTGAATGTCACCTCATAGCCCGGCTCCAGCAGCTTCTCACTCTGAACCTCGTATTGTATAAAGTCCGTATCATGTACGCCGGGAATGCGATTGTCTGCAGCGGTCTGATACGCGGCTACCCGCTTGGTTGCTTTATAGTAAGGAGATTGCAGCTCTCCCTTGCTTAATCCCATAGGCATCCCAAAATAAAATTTGGGAACACCGTAGCCCACTGCTGGTATTAGAGGGGAGTAAAAATGAGAGGCCATCCGCTTAAGGAACTGCCAATCGGTCTCGTCATATTGCATGATGAAGGTCCCTATTGCCTTCTGCTGGGTGACCACATCCATCGCCTCGCCTTTGGGGTAATCCGACATGATCTGCTCGATTAATCCAGCATAGGTAAGCCGAGGATTCTGGAAGGATCGCGAACGTCGCTTAATATCCAACTGGTAGGTATGCGAGATCGCTTCAAAGGTCAGATAATGAACTCCATGCACGACCTTCTCCTCCACATTCAGGGCGATCCCACGAAATAGAGCCTGGCGCTTACCCGACTTATCCCTCACGAATGCCTTAACCTCGGTCTCTTCATCTGAGGCACGTATGTATCGTTCTCGGTTCTCTTCCGCAATAATGCCGCTGCATATCATCCGTGCATGATCATTGACTGTCTTGACAATCCTCAGCTCATGCAGCCGAATAAAGGTGTATGGCATGACTTCAATGTGACCGTAAGTTATCGTAGAATCCACTTGCACCCTCCTTGATCATTGAATAATTTCAAATAATGACCATAAATTTCTATAATTTTTTTATTGCCCATTATATACATCTATCGGATGAATGAGGGTATTGATTTACATAAAAGACCAATCGAAATACAAATTGTATGTTGTGGGATTTAATCTTGGTGGTTTAAGAAACTAGAGTGAACTGCAATGACTTCAATTAACTGCAAATAATGATCTTGTTCTGGTTGTAAATAGTCACCGCCCACTACCTATATAGTTGAAGGGCATGAGATAGCCTCACCACGAAAGAAGACAGGCTCATCGTCCTTCAACATTAGATATAAGGGGGAAATTGGAATGGCAAGATCAGCAGCTAATTATTCAGCTAACATCGATTCCTTGAAGGTGGAGACCAACAAGAAGTATCTTCCGGGTGGCGGGAAGACGTACTGCAATATTTTCGCACAGGATGTCATGAAACTGATGGATGCAGAGCTACCGGGCGGAACGGCGAATACGATCGCCAAGGCACTGTACGGCAACAATACGCCTGGCTGGTACTCAGTAACGTATAGCACAGCCCAGAATAGGGCCAATAAAGGCTACCCTACAATAGGCATTCGGCAGGATACGCCCAGCGGGCATGTGGTGGTCATCCGTCCGAAGGATTCTGCTGTGACGCAAGTGCGGGACGTGCTGGTAGCTCAGGCGGGCGCCAGCAATTTCAACAGCAAAACGATCAATTACTCATGGAAATCAGCTGTCCTGTCCGAGGTCAAATTCTATACACACGACTAATTCACACAAAAAGAACCAGCCCTTCAATGAAGAAGGGCTGGCTCTCTCTGCTTCGATCCAGAAGATCGAAGATCGCTATGTTTTTATTATCCCTGCGGTTTTATTTTTTCCCAGTGCTGTTACTAACGGATTTAGCCAAAATGTATCCCTTGTCGTCTTTGACAGCAACAGCATAGCCCCGTTCGAAGGAAGATGAGCCATCCGTGTATTCCAGCTTGGTTAGCAACCTGCCTTGGCGATCGATATATCCATATGTTCCACTTGGATTGTTTTTTGAGACAATACCTACACGGGCGATCCCTTGGGAGAAGCCTTCTGCAGAGTTATATTTCTGATATCCAATGACGAGCTTGCCAGCTGAATTGATGTACCCTACCTGTCTATTCTTATTAAATACAGCGGCGAGCCCTTCCGAGAAGCCCCAGGCATCTGCAAATTGGTGAGCGATCACGGTCTTACCCTGCTTATTAATGTAGCCCCACTTGCCGGCAGCATTCTGCACCGGAGCCAGCCCCTCCTGGAAATCTCCTGCGGAGACATAGCGGAATGGAATGACCTGCTTGCCCTTGCTATTGATGTAGCCATACTGTCCTGCATCATTGCCCACAAGAGCGAGCCCTTCCGAGAAGCTACGGGCGTAGTCGTATTTATAAGGAATGGCCAGCTCTCCCTTGGTATTCACATACCCGAGGCGTCCCGTCGGCTTCGCATAGGCTACAGCCAGCCCTTCGGCAAATTGATATTCCGAATCATAGGACGTAGTCAGTGTTACTTGTACGGCTCCAACACGATCCACGAAGAACTCGTGACCATCCACATCCTTCACATGGGCAATCCCCTCCGAGAAAGGAGCGACCTCTGCGTATTCACAAGGAATTACGAGCTTGCCTTGCGTATTGATATAACCGTATCGCTCCGTGGTCGTGTCCTTGACTATAGCCCGCTGCTCGCGAAAATCAGATACAGCCTTCACGCCGGGAGGTAACTGAAATGCCGGTACGCCTTTAGTGTTGTAGTATACTCTCTCACCGTTTGCCAGCTGGGAGAACAGCAGCCCATCGTGGAAGGCGCCATCACTTTGCGGCCGTACCAGCTCATGATCAATGGCAGACTTCACGATCTGTATCTCCGTCTTTGCTCCAGCAGCCCACCCTGTCATGGGGAGGGTTACCGTCATGCATAATAGCAGCAGTGTTGCTCCAATTTTTCTGATCATGCCGTGAGCTCCTTTGTTTTCAGGTTATTGACCTGTAAATAAACACCATTTCCATTACGTTAGACGTAATTAATGTATAAAAGTTTCCATATTTCATTATTCATCTCCGATGACGGGGCCCTGGACACACCATAGATAAAAGAGCCAAACTTCCGTTGATTCATCGGAGCTTGGCTCTTTGGCGTATCCACTTCTGTATCATATTCATACGTAAGATCAGAACGTACGACAATTACGCTCAGAAATATCACTACTTTGCGAACTTTAAGAATTTTAAGTATTTGCTGTATTTGCTGTATTTGCCGTCCTTACCATACCTTCCATAGAAGCTTCGACCCTGTCCCCTTCTACGGTTAAGACGGACCGTTCTCCAGCTCGAAGATACCTGAGCTTAGATAACGCTCCCCGCTATCGGGGGCAATGCACAGCACCCTACTCCCCGCTCCAAGGCGACGCGCCTCCTGCAGTGCTGTCCAGACTGATGCACCGGAAGAAGGGCCGACCAGTATTCCTTCCTGTCGTGCGAGCTGGCGCATCGTATTCAGCGCATCCTCATCCCTGACCTGCACAATCTCATCGTAGACCTCACGATTCAGCACTGGCGGGATGAAGCCCGGGCTCGTACCGACCAGCTTGTGCGGACCAGGCTCACCCCCGGAGAGCACGGGAGAGCCCTGTGGCTCCACAACCACAATCCGCAGATCCGGCAGCTCCTTGCGCAGCTCCTCGCCTGTACCCGTAATGGTCCCACCTGTACCTGATGTTGCCACGAAAACATCCAGCCTGCCCCCCGTCTGCTGCATAATCTCCCGGGCAGTCGTACCGCGATGCGCATTCGGATTAGCCGGGTTCTCGAACTGCTGGGGCATGAAGCTGCCGGGGATTTGTGCCAGCAGTTCCTGAGCCTTGCGAATCGCACCTGGCATGCGCTCTTCTCCCGGGGTCAGTATGACCTCCGCTCCGTACGCCTGCATTATCTGAATCCGCTCCTTGCTCATATTGGAGGGCATCGTGATGATAAGACGATATCCTTTGGCAGCAGCATTCATGGCTAGTCCGATCCCGGTATTCCCGCTCGTTGGCTCGATAATCGTCGCACCGGGCTGCAGTATCCCGTCACGCTCAGCTTGCTCGATCAGATTCCGTGCTGCACGATCCTTGACGCTTCCGCTAGGGTTGAAGTATTCCAGCTTCACCAGCACCTCAGCGTCGTCAGGACCTACGAGATTGCGAAGACGCACGGCTGGGGTGCTGCCGATCAGATCGGTAATATTGTTCACCGTTATAGCTTCCATACGATATACTCCACTCCCTGTTATCCGCTTGATAGCTAATGTGTTATCTTGGTTATCCGTAAATGCTCGATCCAATACGAGCTATGCTACATTGAGCCTGTAAAATATGATTGTAATCTAGCATCCGCCTTGCAGCTTGTCAAATAGACCCTCTAGTACCATAGATGATGCAGCTCAAATTACTCCAAATCCAGTACCTCTACCAGATCAAATGTGAGTATTGAGTCGCTTTCCGTTAACCACTGCCCTTTCCAGATCATTCACCATGAAATTAAATTCGGCAAACGTACTTAATTAATAGTAGCTATAGGGGGGGATCACTCACTGCTCAGGCTAAAGAATCCTGTGCGGAGCTAATGCTCTTCGACACGCAGCATGTTCTTCATTGTTACTGGTATAATAACAGAAAATAACAGGCACAGCGCCAAGCACCTATAGAAAGGAAGCTTATGAATCTCTCCCATCTGGATACCATCATTCCACCACTTGACCTAAGAAGCTGTCTTATTAGTCACCGGGGGAAGCTGATATATGAGCATTATCGGAATACCGAGGCTGCAACAGATATAGCTAAGATCAACTCCTGCACCAAAAGTATCGTATCCGCGCTGATCTGCATTGCTATGAATCATGACATGCTGCCGGATACAAGCACCCCCATCACGGAGTTTTTTCCGCAGCTAAGACACGACAATGATTCGCGCAAAAAAGAAATTACACTGGAGCAACTGCTTACGATGACAGCCGGCTTCGATTGGACTGAGTTCGGAGGCGATAATTCCTTTCCCCGTATGACACGTACAGCGAATTGGGTGGAGTTCGCTTTGGCCCAACCGTTAAGAGACACGCCCGGGACACGAATGGAGTATAACTCCGGGATATCCCAGCTGTTAACGTCCATTCTTGTCCAAGCATCTGGCATGTCCGTTGCCCAATTTGCAGAGCGGCATTTATTCGGGCCGCTTGGCATAACAGCCTATTCATGGGAACAGGACCCGCAAGGCATCCATACCGGAGGCTTTGGTCTATGGATGCGCCCAGACGATCTACTTAAATTCGGAGAGCTGTACCTCCAGCAGGGCGTCTGGGAAGGCCAAACGGTCATTTCACGCGAGCTGGTCACCAAGTCTACACAGCCTGCCATTGCTGTAGGACCACCATGGCGCGGAGGCTATGGCTGGCATTGGTGGTCTGATACCTATCAAGTCGATACAGATCAAGCTGATACTAATCAAGCTAATACTAATCAAGCTGATTCACGTGAGCGTCCTGATGTTTCCACGGAAAATGTCCTTAGGTACTACTATGCCCGTGGATACGGAGGACAGTTCGTGCATGTCATACCCCAGCTTGAGCTCGTCACAGTACTCACGAATGACAAGCGCAAGCGAGACAAGCCGCCTACGGAGTATTCGAGCGCTTCCTTGCTCCGCTGCTGGCGGATATGCTCAGGTGAACATGAATAATTAGATGCTGATCCAAGCAACATTAGAAAGCAGCCATCCGCCAGATTCCTTCGAACTGGCAGATGGCTGCTTTCCTACACTTTAATTTATCCGATGGATTATTCATAGGCTTACTACTTTATCTGCTGAACGATCCTGCTCCTGATTATGAATTAACGCTCAAGCGGAACGTTCATCTCCAGTTCCTTGATATATGTCCTGTCTCCGTTGCTGATAATCTTCCCGTTGTCGTCCATCTTCTCACCAACAACACTCCAATCCGCAGGCTTCATAGTGAAAGTGAACGGCTTAATCGTAACGGATTTGGCATTCGGGCTAATGGCAGCATATAACTCATCCACGTGGTACTCGGTCAGAGGCTTGCTGTGGAAGAATCCGAGTCTCCGCTGCTCCAGCACCTTGCCTTGATCATCCACGATCTCATAATACATCATGGTAGGAGCATATTCTCCTGTCTGCTCAGGTGAAGCCGGTACCTCCCCTTTACTGTCCAGTACCAGACGTGTGCTCGTCGCCGTAGATTCCAGCTTCTTCACGGTGTAGCTGAAGTCTCCGCTGCTCTTCGTCTCATTCGGCTGAACGGTGAGCTTACTTTGGTCAAGCTTTACAGGCACCTTGAACTCATAAGCTCCATCTACTCGGGTCACCTCCGTACGAACGGTCAGTTCAAATTCATTCGGTAGGGAATCTACTTCGGTATATTCCGCGAAGACGGCATTCAAATTGGATGGGTCATCTCCAAAGCTACCAAAGAGTGTAAGCTTCTGACCATTAATCAAAATCTCGGGAGACTTAATGTAGCCCTTTTCTTGTTTTTCCTCAGGGATTTTGCGAGATGTAACCCACTCATTGTCCCCTCCCTCCATCTTGGCATCCATAGGAATGTATGGACTTGCGGCGTTCTCCGGAAAAATCTCACCCTCGCGCTCAATGGAGAAACTCAGACGAGTACCATCATACAGCACATTCGTCAGCGTCAGAGTAACACCGTCCTTCGTGACCTGCTCGAGCGGTTGCGTCAGAATGCCTTGATCCACGGCCCGCTGGATTTCATCCGCATTCAGTCCGTAGAACACTGCTCCGATACCCGGAATTTGCTTCAAAGCACTAGCCATCGTCGGTGACACAAAACCTGCTCCAACTACACCTGTTCCCAATACAGCAGCCACAGAGGCCGCAATTACAGTCCGTTTTACTATCTTGGATTTCGTTCGCTGTCTGGTCATGGTTCGTTCTCCTAACTTGTTCATGATTTCCTTACTCATACTTCCTCGCGGCATCTGTGAATCCTGAATCCTTTGCTCCAGCTGTTCAAGCTCTTGCTCATAAGTGCGAACGGGCTGTCTGTCCATGCAGAATTCCTCCTTTGCTTGTATGCTCCAGTAGCTTGCGACGAAGCCGTTCATATTTCTTGCGTAGTGTGGCCGGCTTGATGTTCATGATTGCCCCGATCTCATCGAAGCTGTATTGCTCAACAGCCTTCAGCAGCAGAATATGACGTTCCTCCGGTGTCAGATAGGTCAACAGCTCATCAATGACTGTGGCATAAGGGGATATCTGCACGACAGGCTCCGTCTTCTTGAACTCATTTACCAGCTTCAGCCAGCGACTTTGCTTCTTCTTGATATTCATCAAATGGTTGTAGGCTATTTTGTATAGCCATGCCGAGAAGGTCGTCTGCCTCTGATACTGTTCAAGCTTCTCATAAGCTCTGATGAAAATATCTTGTACAGCATCCTCTGTCTCCTCATGGTTCCTCAAGATGTAATAGCAATAGGTATACATCTGGCGTTCAAATTCCAGAATAATGATCTCATAGGCCTCCTGCTCGCCAGCCTTGACCCGCTCTACGGCCTGTTCGATTCGTTGGTATTTATCACGTTTTACCTGCATGTCCCCGGGGATGGTTGCCTGCACTGGCTCACCTCCTTGTCTTGATGCCTATATAACAATTCTAAGAAAGTATTTGTGACATCATTTGATGGCGTTATTTCTTCAGAATAATCTTCATTTCCAAATCCTTAATGTACGTCTTGGTTCTATGACTAATAATTTTCCCTTTGCGATCCTTCACTGCTCATTACGTACTTGTCGCTTCGCTGTCACTTCTCCGTGCTAGTTGATCTGTACATGATATCGATTTATATGTATATTGATGGAAAATGGAATTCCATGACTGGACGAAAGGACATTTCATTACATGACACAAATCACTTCAACAACAATAAATACATTGACGCTCAAATTACATGAGACGATGGAACGCGTGGATTTCTCAGGGGCCATCCTGCTGTATTCGAAAGGGGACAGCCCCCTGCTCACCATGACACGTGGCAAGGCGAATCGGGCAGAGGACCTGCCGATTCACCTCGATACGCGCTTCGGCATCGCTTCTGGATGCAAAGTGTTCACTGCTGTTAGCATCTGCCAATTGGTGGAGCAGGGTAAGCTGTCACTGGATACGCGACTAAAGGATTGCCTGAATGTAAATTTCCCACTATGGCATGAAGGAATCACCATTCGGCAGCTGCTTACGCATACGGCAGGAATTCCCGATTATTTTGACGAGGAAGTAATGGATGATTTTGAAGAGCTATGGAAGCAACGCCCGGTATATGGACTGCGGGAACTCCGCGATTTCCTTCCTATGTTTGGCGAGGCGCCCATGAAGCTCCACCCAGGTGAGCGATTCCATTATAATAATGCAGGATTTATCGTCCTTGGCCTGATTGTGGAGCAGCAGATGGGCTGCAGCTTCACCGACTATGTGGAACGCCATATTTTTGCCCCAAGTGGCATGAGCTCCTCCGGGTATTTTGCTATGGATAGCCTTCCAGGCCATACAGCCCTTGGCTATATCCAGAACGATGACGGCAGCTGGCGTACGAATATTTTCTCGGTGCCCGTCAAAGGTGGGGCTGACGGTGGGGCCTATGTTACAGCTCCCGATATGCTGCTCTTCTGGAATGCTCTTCTGGATGGCAAGCTGCTTGGGCGCGAGATGCTGCTGCAGCTGCTCACCCCGCATGTACATGAACAGGATGAATCCTATTACGGTTACGGAATATGGATTGAACAGCAGGAGAAGGAGATTCGCAAATACCATCTGATGGGCTTTGATCCTGGCGTCAGCTTCATGTCCGCTGTATATCCTCAGCACGGCTTGAAGCTCGTCATCACCTCTAACCAGAGTCGGGGACCGTATCCCATTATGCAGACGATTGAGGAGATTCTGAAGCTGTAGGAACCTAACCCAAAAAGACCATTCGCTCTTCAAGAGGAATAGTCTTTTTGGGTGTGCACGATTTCATGGTTTGCACGATTTCATGATTTGTACGGTTTACATGGTTTGCATGGTTTGTACATTTTCCTAGCAGCTCTAAGCTTATGGCTTCATACGCCGTGCAAAATCAACAAATCTGAATTTGTCGAGCCGATGTCTGGATTCGGTATATTGGAACAACATGGCGTCCCTCAAGTACACATAATTCCGCACCACTACGACCTGCTCGTACCCCTGCAAGTCCATGTAGCGTCGATCATCCTCATCGACGGGCTCTACGGTAATCTCCTTGCGAGCGAAGCTGATCTCCAAGCCCAGTATGCCCTCCAGGTAATCATAGATGGATTGTCCCGCAATCTCAGGGGTCAGGTCAGGAACGATCTTAGCATCGAAATAATCCTTATCCAGAATGACCCGCTCTCCCTCAATCTCGCGCGCACGCAGCACTTTCCAGACAAGAGCGTTATCCTCACGTTGCAGTTGCTTGCGAATATACCGGTCCATCGGCAGCAGCTCTGTCTGATAGACCAGCGTTCGGGTAGGCTTGCCCATCGTTCCCGATAGCTCCTTGAAGCTGACGAGTCCCGTCACCGGGAAGCTAAGACGTCCCAGCTCCAGGACGAAGGAGCCCTTGCCTCTGATCTTCTGGATGAATCCATTCTGTGACAGCATGGTTAAAGCCTTGCGAACCGTCTCACGTGACGTATTGTAGGCTTCGGCCAGCTCGCTTTCCGAAGGAAGCTTCGTCCCTGCTCGAAGCTGACCTGATTGAATCTGCTCCACTAACTCATGATATATTGTGACAAATATATTTTCTCTCATTCCTTCTCACCGTCAGTAATTGTAGCATGATTCGCTGTCGATGTGGAATTCGCTCATACTTCCTTCATGAGATATACAGCTGATTCATAAGGTCTCAGGCGGAGCTTCTCCGGTGCTTCGGGAGTATCCCCATAGTTGGACAGTAGTAGCTGCGGCTTACAGGCGTGCAGCTCTGAATCCTTAGGTAGCTCAAAGTCAGCTGGCTCACTATAGAAATTGTTAATGACCAGTAGGTGCTCATCTCCTCCCCATCTCACATATGCGAAGAGGGCAGGATGCTCGTCCAATAGCAGCTCGAATCTGCCAGTAGTCAAGACCTCATATTCCTTGCGTAAGCGAATGAGCGCCCGGTAATAATGATAGACGGAGTCCGGGTCAGCCATAGCTTCCTCCACATGGATATGCTCATGGTTCGCAGCGATCGGTATCCATGGGGTACCTGTAGTGAAGCCTGCCTGTGCTCCTCCATTCCACTGCACAGGCGTCCGGGAATTATCCCTGGATTTCTGTTGCAGGATCGTCAGGATCTCCTCCTCGGGCAGACCTTGCTCCTGCATGAGCTGATACATATTCAAGCTCTCTACATCCCGATAATGAGATATGGTCTCGAACCCGGGATCTGTCATTCCGATCTCTTCACCCTGATAGATGTAAGGCGTGCCTTGCAGCAGATGGATGGCTGTCCCCAGCATCTTGGCAGACTGCTTGCGGTAGATTCCATCATCTCCGTACCGGGAAACGACACGGGGCTGATCATGGTTGCACCAGAACAGCGCATTCCAGCCACCTCCCTCGTGCATGCCCTCCTGCCAGGAAGACAATATACGCTTGAGCATCAGGAAATCCATATCCCCCAGCGCCCATTTCTCCCCTTCTGGATAATCCACCTTCAGATGATGGAAGTTGAACGTCATGCTCAACTCGCGTCGATCTGGATTCGAGTAGAGCACGCACTGTTCAATCGCTGTAGACGACATTTCGCCCACCGTCACAAATTGCGCATCTCCGAATACCTCCCGGTTCATCTCATGCATGTACTCGTGCACTCGTGGACCATCCGTGTAGAACCTTCTACCATCTCCCGGCGGGATTCGTCCATCGTCATTCGGGAAGTCCTGATCCTTGGAGATGAGATTGATGACGTCCAGCCGGAAGCCATCGATCCCTTGCTCCATCCAGAACTTCATCATCTTGTATACCTCAGCCCTCACCTGCTCATTCTCCCAGTTAAGGTCCGCCTGCGTCTTATCGAACAAGCACAGATAATATTGACCTGTCTGTTCATCGAAGGCCCACGCGGGGCCTCCGAACTTCGACTTCCAGTTATTCGGTGGGCCGCCGTCAACAGGGTCTCTCCAGATGTAGAAATCTCGATACGGGTTATTACGCGAAGCACGTGACTGCTGGAACCAGGCATGCTCGATCGAGGTATGATTGACGACAATGTCGAACATCAGCTTCAGTCCGCGGGCATGACTTTCCGAGATGAGCTCCTGCACATCCTGCATCGTCCCATATTCAGGGTAGATGCTGTAATAATCCCGAATATCATAACCGTTATCCTGCTGAGGCGAGTCATAGATTGGCGTCAGCCACAGCACATCGACTCCCAGCGAAGCCAGATAATCGAGTCGGGAGATAATTCCTTGAATATCCCCCACACCATTGCCGGTAGTATCCTGGAAGCTGCGCGGGTAGATCTGGTAGACGACTGCTTTTTTCCACCACGGGATATCCGTGCTACGGCTTACTGTTTTCTGTCTGTCATCGTGAATTCTATTCTGCTCAGTAGTTCTCTCCTTACTCATTAGCTACTCACCACCTGTGTATCTTCTGTAGTTCCTTGCTCCAGCGTACCCTTACGGTTACGCAGCATACCGAAGGCATACGTCAGAATGAATGGCACGATCAAGGCGATTGCCATGCCCAGGAAGAAGGTTCCCCAATATTGCTTGAAAATGGACAGGAAGCCTGGAATGCCACCGACACCGATGGAAGCAGCCTGCACCTTGCCCATCATCAGAACAACACTGGAGATCGCCGCTCCAATCATGCCGCAGATGAACGGGAAGCGATAGCGAAGGTTCACCCCGAAGATCGCCGGCTCTGTTACGCCCAGAAATGCCGACAATGAGGATGTCGCAGCCAGACCCTTGGTCTTCTGCTGCTTGGCAACGAAGAACATCGCCAGTGCTGCCGCCCCTTGGGCAATGTTGGACATGACGAGCATAGGCCACAGGAACGTCCCGCCTGTACTGCCAATCAGCTGTATATCCACCGCAAGGAACGTATGGTGCATACCCGTGACGACCAGCAACGCATACAATCCGCCGTAGATCAGACCTCCCAATGCAGCAACATGGTCGAAGATCGCTACGAAGCCTGCTGTCAGCATATTCCCAAGGGCGAAGGTAACGGGCCCAATCACGATAAAAGCCAAGAAGCCTGTGACAAGCAAAGCTACAGGAGCCACAACAAGCAGCTTCACACTATCCGGAATCCGCTTGTTCAGGAATAACTCTATTTTGGCCAGTACATAGGCAGAGATTAGCACGGGCAACACTTGCCCCTGATAACCAATCTTCTCGATCTGCAGGCCGAACAGATTCCACATAGGCACGGTACCGTCAATCTTAGCCTGTGGGTAGCCGTACGCACTAAGCAGGTCCGGATGAACAAGAATTAATCCAAGTACGATTCCAAGGAGCGGACTGCCGCCAAACCGCTTGACTGCCGACCAGCCAATCAGAGCAGGCAGGAATGTAAAGGCCGTATTGGCTATAGTATTGATAATAGCTGCAAAATCAGCCCATTGGGTATATACTTCCACGAATGCCTGACCCTCGAAGAAGATATCTTTGCCTGTAAGAATATTGTTGATCCCGAGCAGAAGACCTGCTGTCACAATCGCCGGCAGGATTGGGATGAAGATATCCGCCAGTGTCTTGATTGCGCGCTGGAGCGGATTCAGCTTGCCCGACGCAGCTGCCTTAACCTCTTCCTTGCTTGCACGCTTGGAGTCAGTAATACTCATGAACTCCTCGTACACCGTATCCACCAGTCCAGGACCAATAATGACCTGAAACTGTCCTTGTGTGGAGAAATGTCCCTTTACCAGTTCGTTAGCATCCAGCGCCGCTGTATCCACCTTGCTGTCATCCACAAGGGAAAGACGCAACCGAGTCACACAGTGTGTCGCCGCCTCAATATTGCCGCTACCTCCAATGGCTTTGACAATATCCTCAACTGCTTTGCGATTTACCGCCATACTTCCGCACCTCCATATCGTCATATACGTGATTTCCGTGCTCGTTGCACATCACCGTTGCCACATAGACAACTTGTATATACAAGTGTTTTGATAACGCCTTCATTCTAACTTGTATATACAGGTGTGTCAATATGTAAATATCTCTGAAGCCGTCTCAAGATACATTACCGCCATTTCCCTGTTCTTAATCGGAAGACAGCAAACAATTTGGCAGAAGCTACATTTGTGCGTTCAGTTCTTATACATTATATACATCGAAAGAAAAGGCCCTGACGCATCAGCGCCAGGACCTAAGAGTGTTACTTCCAACTATTGCTTACAGGAAAAATGTACGAGAGATAATTACCAGCAGAATAAAGAGAACCAAGATTACGCCTGTGGAAGTCCAAAGACCACCAGGATAGCCGCCACCACATCCACCGTTGTATGCGGAATTCACTTCGCTCATGTGTACATCCTCCCTTCTAAATATATTGGAGGGACCAGAATGTTGGACATTAAACTACGAAAGCCTTGGAGATAATGACCAGCAGAATAAACAATACCAAGATAGCACCTGTTGAGGTGAACGCTCCATAACCTGGGCCTACGCCTGACATCATTGTTTCCTCCCTTCCATAGTCTACACAAGCATATTATGCGCTAATGTATCGGAGGGACTGGGTCATTTGACCAGCTCTGTGCCTATTTTCTGCCGTCTTCCTCATAATGCCTATCCAATATGCCGTGGAAAAAGAGATCCTGCGTGCGTTGCGCGAGCTGTGAAGGACCTTCCCGGCCCGGCAACAGCTTGATCAGCGTCAGGCGCTCAATAATCCCAAGTAGACATTCTGCTGTAAATTCCGTATCCAGGTCGTGCCGATAGTACCCGAAATGCTGCTCCTCAATCAGATTCCGTTCCATTAGTCTGGCAACCTCGGCCTTGATGCGAACCGACTCTGTAGATTGATAAAATCCAATGCGCGTTAAGGCTGGATTATCCGCCAAATAGCGGTATATCTGCTCCAAGGAGAGCACTACGGCCTGCTTCAGATCGGCATTGCTCTTCCCTGGCTGTATGTGGCTATCCCGTACCACCTGATTGATGCCCTTCCGGAAATCGTCCACCAGCTCTGCAAAAGCTGCCTCTTTGCTCTCGAAGTATAGATAAAAGGCGGGCTGCGTCAGCCCTGCCCGGGCCACGATGGAGCTGATCTTCGTCTGGTAAAAGCCATTCAGAGCAAATTCCTCTGCAGCTGCGTTCAGAAGCCTTAATCTGCTTTCTTTGCCGTTCACACCTTGCTTTCTCAAGCCAGCCACCCCCTCTGCCCGAATCCTTATTGTCGTCTAGGCTTGTACTTTGATTATACATAACACCAGCAGCTTATTTAATTCACAATAAGTCCTAATTCCAACAGATGAGTGCGCATCTACATATGCTCAATAAACCCATGAATTAACACCCTGAATCATGCGAATTAGTATATACGAAATTGATATACTTTAGTATACTACTAAGTGTCATAACTTTTTTTTCTTCTCCGTGACATCGTGCACGGAGCTTTTTTACGTAAATGAATTCAAGGCCAGTCAAGGAGGCATCCTTGCTGGCCTTTTGTGATGTTTTCATATGTATGAATGTATCTTATTTGTCAGTGTTCGTATGTATGTGCGCTTCATTAGACATCTTAAATAAGAGCTCGGCATGCATTAGCTTCAATACGCACCCTACCCTCATATCTGCTACTTACTTTGTACTTACTGTGTGCTTACTGTGTGCTTACTGGTGTGCTTATTGTGCTGTTACTCTGTACGTACTGTGTCCTTACTTGTGCGTCCTTACTATATGCTTACTATGTATTCCAAGTAACTCCTATGTCCTGTATACTCATATCTCACTGAGCACCTTGACCAGCTATGGGCAAGTGTCTATGAACTATTACAGCTGTCCGACCAGTATAATCCCGTCTCGTCAATATCAGTATTACGCCTTGCTCATGCAACAACATCAGCCTATCGACCCCAGCGTTAGACCCCAACGTAAGATCACAATATATAAGTCGGTGCAGGGAAGAGCTTCCTGAGACAGACATGGTCGATTTATTCCGGGAAATAAGCGATTATATACAGTACCCCCGCAGCCTTCTCAGGTCTGCAGGGGTATGATCTGCTAAAAACGCTGTGACGCTACTGGTTAGTTCCTAAGCACTAATCCCAGGTTCCTTAGTTACGAACGGAGTAAGCAAAATGATACAAGCTGCTGATATTAGAGTTCACATTCACGCCGCCGCTCTCAAAGCGGATCGGTATAATATCGTAGTAGTGCGTGCTGAGGCTGCCATTATAGTACACGGAATATCCAGCCGCAGCAGGAATTCTCATAGTAGCCTGGAAATTCCCCAGACTGTCTGTATTCGCCGTTGTAGACACTACAGTATTATTGATTCTTACAGTCACCTTCACCGTAACCTGGGCGTTGGCTACTGGATTACCACTAGCATCAAAGGCTTTTCCTGTGAAGGTAGTGTTGCCTTTAACACGATACATATTGCCTGAGCCGTAGTTAATAAAGCCACTCTCTTCACTGCTGACGCCAGTAATATTCACACGATACACATCGGCACTTTGGTAGCTAACGCTGAGGGTGTATGGCGTTGTGGAATCGAATTTTTGCGGTGCAGATACCATAATGTAGTATTCACCTGCTGGCAGTGTTCCGGTAATGTTCGAGTTCTGATCAAAGACACCCAGATTGGTTAGGTTGCTGCTATAGAGATAGAGCTTGTAGTCCCCGTATTGGGAGGTATTTCCGAATTTAATCATGATTGGACTTCCTGCGCCCGTGATTGTTATTTTGCTCCAATCCTCATCCAGGAAGTTATCGATCGTCTGACTGCTGGTAAACGGCGCGGATCCGCGATCCTTGGCGAACCATGGATTGTCGTCCGGCTCACTGCTGTCATAGCTGTCAGAGGCTAGTACTGAAAGGGTAAAAGGATTCGTCGTGTCAAAGCCTACATTGGATTGTACAAGAATGACATAATAACCTGGTGTAGCTACATAGCTCAGCTGCTCATAAATCCCTGCGTCCTTCAAAGAATAAGCTACGAAGGACAACTCACCTGTAGCAGGATCTTCTTTGTACAGGGCCAGACTATAGTCTACTGATGTAGAAGCCGGTGGGTCCATACGCACTGTAAGCTTGTTCGCCTTGTCCATGTATGTATAATACCAGCGATTCTGCCCTTCTTCTGTAACAAATCCTTGCAGTTGATAGCCCGGTGGTACCTGAATGGCTCCACCGATCGTCGTATTATCCGGCGTCTCGTATGTAGCCGCTGTGACGGAGGTCTCTGTTCTTAATTGTGTAGCTATAGCTTGCTCATCCAATCCCTCGAATACCAAAGAGTTAACATCTACAGTGTCACTCGTCAACTCGTTGTTTTGGGAATGAGAGAACAATGAATTAGCCTGCACATATTGGGGCAGAGCCTCATATGCCGATTGTTGGTCGTATCCCTTGGCAGCAAGTGCCTGGGGATCGATGTTAAGCTCAGCGTGCTGTAGCTCCTCCTCGCCTTCTGCAACCGGTGCTGCATAGCCTGGAGTAACATTGACACTAACGGTCAGTAATAATAGAGCACTGAGAAAGACTGCTAGTTTTTTCAACATATCAAACTCTCCTTTTCCTGAATTTACAAGTTTAATATAAAACTATCACTCTCATTTTGTCAATTATTGTATCAAATAATAAATGGTGGATCGTAAACATTATTTTTCTTTCCTCAAGCGAAGAAGGCTGTACACAGGATACCTGCATACAACCTCGTCCACTACCTCTGTATTCTTACTTCTGCTCTTCGGCAATCTCGGCACGAGCCGCCCTGCCCAAGCTCTTATATACCAATTCATAGGAATGATCAATCATCGCTTGCAGCTCATCATCGGATATGGAGCCCCCGTCCACCCGTACTGTATTCCAGTGCTTCTTGTTCAGATGATAGCCTGGCTGAATCGCCTCATTCTGCTCTCGCAGATTCTCGGCAATGACCGGATCACACTTAAGCGAAATATGCAGCACATCGTTGTTCATCACTAACAATGCGAACATTTTCCCTCCTACCTTCATCACTAACGGGCTTGGGCCAAACGGATAATCACGAACAGCGCCCAGCTTGTCCTCACAATAATCTATCCATACTTCCATCCTCTGGCTCCTCCCAATCATGCTTATCTCCCTATCATATCACGGTCTCGCCCCCTAGACACTGGCTGTCCCTCCATTCATTACTCAGGAACAATCTGTTGCCAGTGCAGAAGACTCCCTGGCCATGCAAGCATGAGATCCTAGAATATTTTCTATAAAAAAAGACACACCTCTTCGCTAAAAGAGATGTGCCGTATTCCATTAGATTGCTTTATTGCTAGAAAATTCTCCATTTCCGAAAGTCGTCCAGCTTCATCGTATACTCTGCTTCAGGAGTGCAGCGAACGCTGTGGCTCCTGTCTTCGTCAGATGCACGCCGTCCTTGATGAAATAGTCATCATGCCCCGCACTTGCACTATACCAATCGATCAGCTTTACGTTGTCATATTTCGAGGCTGCTGTGTGCAGCGCCCGGTTGACATTTCGCTCCCAAGGACGGGGTACCCGTACTGTCACAAGATACACCTTCTCAGTTGATTCCAAGCTATCCAACACTTCATAGAGGTCCTTCGAATTAAAAGAACCATTGGTGCCAAGCTCCAGAACGACGTGCTGGCCCAGCTGCTGTTTGTCCTGAAGTGCCTTGATGATATCTGCCGCTTGCCACATCTGCCTGCCAATATGACCATCGACGTATACCCGCTCCAGACTGTCTTCCAGGTAAGGCTCAGCATCCAGAATAACGGAATCCCCAATAATAGTATACTGATAATCCTTCGGCGCTGCGTTCTCCCCCGCCATAGTAGGGATTGTCTCCACCCCACCTTCTGTCGTTGGCGAGGTGTCAGATGGAGCAGATGAATTTCCGTCTACAGGTACTGGATTTCCAGATGCGCCTGATTGTGCTTGGGCTTGAGATTGTGATGAGGGCAAAGATGATGCTCCTGCACCCTTGCTGCCTGCATCTCCTTCCGCTGGCTGATGCGGTACTTGCAGACTTTTGTCTGGCTTGGCAGCACCCTCTGTACCATCTGCCGGCGACTGTGCCGCAGCTTCATCTCCTGCCGCAGCTCCCTCTTGCGCCTGCTGATGGTTGGAATGAGCAGAGGTTGGGGATAGCATCTCTGTCACGCTTAACGACAGAATCCCCATCGTGAGCAACAGAGCAGCGCGCCGCCACCATACATGTCGAACCCCTCGACGATATCGTCCCGGATTCCAGAAGCGAGACCAGGAAAGGCCAAAGCCATTATAGCGGATCGGATTCTCAATGTATCTCAGTGACAGCGAGGATAGCACCAACGTAGCCGTGAACTGAATGAGCATTCGGATCGGATGTGCCCCGCCAGTCTCAACGAGTGGGCTAGTGAGCACAATCACGGGATAGTGCCACAAATACATTCCATACGAGCGTTGTCCGATCCAACGAAATGGCAAGGAGCCGATTAGTCTGGCCAGAATGGAAGATGGATGGGCCAGCACTGCTATAAGTACAGCTGCAGCTAGCGCTTGCACTGCCATGCCGCCGCGATATAGAGCTTCATCATACTCCCCGGTGCTCAGCATCATCCATACCAGCAAGACCAGCGCTGCCACGCCTGTGAGATCCAGTACCGCCCGTTCCCCAAGAGTTAGTGAGGAGGACAGCTTGCGACTCGGCCAGATAACAGCCAGTGCTGCTCCGATGAGCAAAGCAAATGCCCTGGTATCTGTCCCGTAGTACACTCGGGAAGGGTCTGCATTCGGGTTATACAGTGTGGCCATGGCGATAATAGACACCACCGCTGCTCCGAGAATAGCTGCGATCAGCAGACCCTTTTTCCTGAGCAGAGCAATCGCAAGCATCAGCAAAATAGGCCACAGCACATAAAATTGCTCCTCCACCGCCAGAGACCAAAAATGCCCGAAAGGTGATGGCGGACCAAAGCTCTCGAAATAGGACACCTGGTGAACAATATTGTACCAATTACTTATGTATAATAACCCCGCGATAACATCACCACGTAATGCGCTCAGACGAGTCGGGTCCGTGAATAACAGCCAGATCAGAACCACAAGCATCATGGTCAGCATCGCAGGCAGCAGCCTTCTTGCACGACGCAACCAAAATTCCTTCAATGAAATATGTCCGTTATCCTGCAACTCTTTCAGCAGCAGATCTGTAATGAGATAACCTGACAGTACAAAAAAAATACCGACACCCAGTAGACCGCCGGGAATGCTATCCAGCCCTAGATGGTAAGCGATAACCGCCAGCACAGACAGCGCACGCAGGCCATCCAGCCCGTTCATGTGCCTTGTGGTCTTCGTTAATGGCGACATGACTGTGCCTCCTCAGCCATAGAAGTCGCCCTTACTTCTAACGGGAGGGCCTTGAAGACGCAATTAAATCTGGTTGATTTTGACATGGTGTACGTACCTTTCGTTGTTTCGTAGTCCAGCGCGTGGTGCCTGGAAATTTTCTCATGATAAGATGATTTCTTCAAGATGTAGATTTATGGTTAATTGGATTAATTTGTATGAGTATAAAAGAGAAAAAACACGATAAGCTCCATCATTAGATTGTACTACATTTGCAGAGCAACTCTCCACTTGATGAATTATACGCCTGTTATCACAGCAAAAAATGACAGTAGTGGTTACAAACCAATGAATACATGTAACCTTTGCTCCCCAAAACGCAACCCCTCAGATATTCGTTAGAAACACATAATACTGCGCCGACTCCAATTTAAAAACCACTTCACATTCCCAATCTAGCAGCCAGACGTTTGGCCGTAGGATTTCAGCAACACGTACTCCTTCTTCAGTCTCAGCAGATGCGCAGCTTACAGGATGGGTCACGACTACAATTTCACACCAACTAAATTACAGCTAAGATACAACTAAGATACAACGAGATACAGCAGCTCCCTTTTGGATTAGACCCTAAGGATCTTTCCCTTACCGTCTGACTCAAAAGGGAGTTTTCTCATGGGATTCCCTATACAGCACAAACAACAAGAGCCCGGCACAATACCGGACTCGAGCTCCTTGGTTCATGTGAATTAATCATGTGAATTATGGGTGTCCACGTCTACATACTACAGTTCAAATTCCCATAGCATGTCCCCCTGGCTCTGATGCAGTGAACTTTTTCAGCTGAACTCCATCATCCCTACTCTCCCCGCTCTTAAGGCATTAGGCCAAAGACCAGCTCCCCTGCTTGGTGGAGGGTTATTTTCTCCCAGCTAGTGTAGGAGGTCTTGGTCGGATCATAGGAGTAGTCGTTGGATTCGTCAAAGTTAGTCCAATTACTCTTATGAACACGAAGCTGAATATCCCCGGTAGAACCACCAGCAGGAATCACACCTGCTCCCTCCGTGAAGCCAAGCTCAATATAAGTATCAGCATTCGTGCTCTCAAGGCTACCAACCGTCGCTGTCATATGCTGCGCACCCAATTGAGCCCAATCGATAAATGTGAGCAGATCCGCATCGCCATCACGTGTGAAATAATACCGCAGCTTCAGATCCTTCAATTCCACCGGTGAGCTGCCTGTATTATGAATGTTCAGATACGGCTTGATCTGATTATCTGTGGCACTGGTATCGCCCACCCGATAATGCACCTCCAGATTCCCCACAGGCACATACGTCTCTTGCGGCGTAGCTTGGACGACTATAGAAGCCGGGCTGGTACCCGCACTGTTCAATGCCAACACTTTATAGTAGTAGGTAGTTCCGTTAGATAATCCTTCATCTACATAGGATGTGCCCGTCACCTCTGCTGCGAGATCCTCATATGGACCTTCACTTGTCAGTGCACGCTGGACCACATAGGAGGCTGCTCCGAAGGACGAACCCCAACGAAGTGAGACTTGTCCATCCCCAGCAGTGGCCACAACCCGGGTTGGTGTCGCAGGAGCCGTAGCCTCTCCGCCATCGGCAGGTACTGGCTCATAACCAGGTGTAGTATAGATGGAGTTAAGCTTTGATGTAGCCAAGGTTCCGAACGGACCGTTCACCACAGCTTGTCCCCAATCCGTCAGAGCTCCTGCAGGTCCACGGTTAAGATCCAGATAGTCTACACCACCGCTATTTCCATACCAGGACCAGGCCAGCCAGCCTACACTCTTCTCTTGTCCATAGCTCATAATAGTGGCTTCATCTACATCGCCGTCTGTATGCTTATGACCGAATTCCCCGATAATGACGGGCACGCCAATCGCAAGCGCATTGTCGATATTGTCCTTCACCATCTGCGCATTGCCGCCTGCATACTCATACATATGAATGGAAAAAATCATATTGCCCAGAGGATCAGAAGCGAATACTTCCTCCCCTTTGGTAAAAATGGAGTTCGGATATTGTCCCCAGCCTGCCGAATCAACGACCAACGTATTCTTGATGCCTGCTGCACGCAGGTAAGGAATTACTTCCTGGTAGCCCGTGGCCCATACACTCGAATCCCAAGAGCCATACCACTCATTGGCAATATTGACGATGACCCGGTCCTCCCTGCCGATCAAGGCCTCCTTGATACGAACCCAGTAATCCGCAGCCTTACGAAGCTCAGCAACGCTATCTGATCCTGTGGCATCATGAACCTCCAGCATAACCGTAAGCTTGTACTCATCGCATAATGCCAGAATACGCTCGACATCAGCAATCGAATCCTCCGTCCATCGACTTCCGTTGGACAGAACAATTCTCACGGTATTGGAGCCTGTAGCAGCAATGGCCGGAATAGCGGCCTCAAGATCATTTTTGAACCAGGTATGGGAGTGGTTGACCCCACGCATGATGAAGGGCTTGCCTGTGGCATCCATCAGATTGGTACCGCTTACATAAAATCCTTTGACAGAATGCTCAGCTGCTTGTGCCTGTTCGGGTGTGAACAAGGTCAAGCACAACATAGCGGACAATACAAGTAACAATCCCTTGTGAGCAGAACGCTTGAATCTCTTCATATTCCAATTCCTCCTTTAATGGATTAGGTTGGACTTCGCCTGCTGTATGTTGAACCACGGGTGTCAAATGTTCGCCAGATCATGGTAGTCAATTCAGAACAATACCACATCGTATGCAACAGACCTGCATATCACCTCCTGGCCATCCGTATGCTGCACCATCCCCTTTCAGCTCTCGACAGACAAAATATCCCCCTGCACATAAGTTCCGAGCTGTTTGGAGCCGATGCAAAATGCTTATTTAAAATATATCACATGACAAAATGGAAAAATATATATTTTTTATGTATTCTTTTCTAGATTCGCTCTAACTTAGTTTCCGCGAAAATCCACATAGCGTACTGCACTATGTCAAAATATATTACCCTGAATGGACAAGCGGCCTGTCATTCGATGACGTGTACTTGAACTGCCTGATGGGTCAGGATACTTGAAGTGCCACACTCTAAATGCTCACATGGGGATCGCTATCAAGCCATGATCTCGAGCAAAAAACCTCTCTCCACGTCGGAAGGACACGGATGAGAGGCTTTTATGCTCTAGAGTTTTATGCTCTAGAATTTTACGCTTTAGAGTTATACGTCGCTACACATTCATACTATTATGCTCTTATGCTTATTCATAGTAATTGATATGAGTGCATTCTACTCATAATTCAGACATCTGACACCAGCTTCCAAGCAACGTCAGCTCCATATCAGCACTGATCACCCTGTAGTAGCCTAAGGGGCAGTCACAGCCGATTCCTGACTAAGCGTTATAGCCTGCTCTAGATCATGCAGAATATCCTGAATATTCTCCGTGCCAATCGACAGACGAATCAGCTCCGGGTTCACCCCGGCAGCGCGTTGCTCATCCTCTGACAATTGCTGATGCGTAGTGCTGGCAGGGTGGATGATCAAGGATTTGGAATCGCCCACATTTGCCAAATGAGAGAACAGCTTCACACTCTCAATCAGCTTGCGCCCGGCCTCCAGTCCGCCCTTGATACCGAAAGTAAGGATTGCCCCCTGACCCTTCGGCAAATATTTCTGTGCCAGCTCGTAGGAAGCATGGCTAGGCAAGCCTGCATAGCTTACCCACAGCACATCCTCGTGCTTCTCCAAGTATTCCGCCACAGCCAAAGCATTGCTGCTATGGCGCTCGACCCGCAGATGCAGCGTCTCCAGACCTTGTAGCAGCAGCCAAGAGTTGAACGGAGAGATAGGTGCTCCGAGATCCCGCATCAGCTGGACGCGTGCCTTGATAATATATGCAATCGGGCCAACGGCCTCTGTGTATACTACTCCATGATAGCTAGGGTCTGGCTCCGTCAGACCTGGGAATTTGCCACTAGCCTTCCAGTCGAAGGTGCCTCCATCTACAATGACTCCACCAATGGAGGTACCGTGTCCGCCAATAAATTTGGTGGCTGAGTGCACTACAATGTCGGCTCCATGCTCAATTGGACGCAGCAGGTAGGGACTCGGGAACGTGTTATCCACGATTAACGGTATACCATGCTCATGAGCGATCGCAGCGACAGCTTCAATGTCAAGTACGTTACCTTGCGGATTGCCGATCGTCTCGGCGTACAGCGCTTTGGTCTTATCCGTAATTGCGGCGCGGAAATTCTCAGGGTCATTGGAGTCCACGAATTTGACCTGCAGCCCCAGCTTGGGCAAGGTGGTCGAGAACAGATTGTAGGTTCCCCCGTACAGACTCGCTGAGGATACGATCTCATCGCCCGCACCTGCAATATTCAGCAAGGAGAAGGTGATCGCCGCCTGTCCTGAGGCCGTTGCCAGAGCCGCAGCTCCGCCTTCCAGAGCAGCAATGCGCTGTTCGAATACATCCGTAGTCGGATTCATTAATCGGGTGTAGATATTGCCGAACTCCTTCAGTCCGAACAGATTAGCTGCATGCTCAGTATCCCGAAATCCGTATGAGGTGGTCTGGTACAGTGGAACTGCACGAGCTCCAGTCACAGGATCAATTTCCTGACCTGCATGGATAGCCAGTGTCTCGAAGGCAAATTCACGCTCGCTTGACATAGTAATGCATCCTCCCTTGTTAGCTTCACATGACTTTCATTGTATGGTGCTAAAGAATGCCTGATTAACCGTAGATCGGTGGATTGCTTACCTCATTCTCTCACAGGGATTGCCATTTGAAAAGAGTTATTTCCGATTTTTCCGATGTGAAATAATATAATTTTAAAAAAAGCGAATATCGCCCAATGTTTGACGATACTCACTTGGACTCATACCTGCCCATCTTTTGAATTGACGGCTGAAGTGGGCCAGGCTGGAATACCCCAGCAGTGTCGCAATATCCGATAGGCTCAAGTCCGGCTGGTGAATTAATTGCTTTGCTTCATGAAGCTTGAGCTCGGACAGATACTGGCGCGGGGAGATCCCATATACCTTCTGAAACATCTCGAGTGCATAGCCGGAGCTGATATTCAGGGAGCTGGCAATGTCCTCAATGCGCACGCTCTGGTTGCCTAAGCCACCCTTCTTCATATTCTCATGACTAAAGCATGACTTAATTGCCTCAGCGATCAAGGCCGCATAACGAGCCGCCGTCGGGGGCACAGCCTCCTGTAGACGCGATGAGCTCTGCTCTGCAAGGATGCCCAGGATCTCGAATAGAATCGCCTGACTTCGGAATAGGGCTGCTGTTGTATAATCCTCCTCCTGCTGCAGGAGCCTTACCCACTTCATCAGTTGCTTCCGCAGCCGCAGGTTATGCTCTGTGTCCCGCTCGAACAATAGCTGCGCATGCTGACTCATCTCCTGCCGGAATAAGGCATCATCCACGTTGAAGTGGGCAATGAAATACGTTAGCCCCTGTTCCGCACGACATTCATTCGTATGCTTGACCCCAGGGGGAATAAGCAGAATATCACCTTCCTGCAGCTCATACTGCAATTGCCCCATTCTGGAGCTCTGTGCCCCGGCGAGAATCAGGACAATCTCGAAGGCGAGATGGGATTCCAGCGGTACGCGCCAGCCTGCCTGTACAGTCTGCATATGGGCTCCGAATAGCTTGACATTCCAGTCAGTAGCTGGTAGCCAGCGGGCATCCGGTGACAGATAGGAGCGGTATTCCTTAGGGATAATCACGAAGTCTTCACCACCTTGGATTTGGGCAAATTTTGCTTGGAACCGAGTATCTTCATTGGCAGCAAGCACTGCTATACTGAACATATTAAAGCGCTATCTTGCGTTATATTATCATGGCAAATGAGGAGGAAATCAACATGTCCCCTATCGTTAAAGGTTATTACAGCACACCAGACAGCAAATGGGAAGCGCTATCACACTCTTCCGTCGGTACAAGCCCGAATTTGCGATTAACCCATGAGTCTCACCAGATTGTCGAAGGATTCGGCGGATGCTTCAATGAGCTGGGATATATAGCCCTTGCCCATCTAGACGAGGAGCAACGTAAGCAGGTCTTTCATTCCTTATTTCATCCCGAGGGTGAGCATAAATTCACGATCTGTCGTCTGCCCATTGGCGCAAGTGACTATGCAGAGCAATGGTACAGTCACAACGAGGTCGACGGAGATATGGCGATGGAGCACTTCTCAATCGAGCGTGACTTCAAGTACCTGATTCCATATATCAAGGAAGCACTCACCTACAACCCAGACCTGAAGCTGTTCGCCTCTCCCTGGAGTCCGCCGACCTGGATGAAGACGCCGAAGGCGTACAACTATGGCACACTGCGCTGGGAGAAGGACATTCTGGAAGCCTATGCACTGTATTTCGTCAGATTCGTACAGGCCTATCAGGAGGCCGGAATTACAATCCACCAGATTCATGTGCAAAATGAAGTCATTGCAGACCAGAAGTTCCCATCCTGCAAATGGACTGGCGAAGAGCTGCGCGAGTTCATTGCCGATTATCTCGGCCCCGCCTTTGAGCGCCATGGACTGGATACCGAAATCTGGCTCGGCACGATCAACGCCCCTGACCCTTGGGAGGAGCTGATCAAGAAGGAATCGAATGATTTTGACGAATACGCAGGTCTTGTACTCAGTGACCCTAAGGCCTATTCCTATATTAAAGGTGTTGGCTACCAATGGGCTGGTAAGAACGCCATTCAGCGAACCGTAGCCAGCTACCCTGAGCTTCGATACATGCAGACAGAGAATGAATGCGGTGATGGCAACAATACGTGGCTGTATGCCAAATATGTATTCAATCTATATCAGCATTATTTCACCAACGGCGTTAATGCCTATATCTATTGGAATATGCTACTTGAGCCGAAAGGACGCAGCACATGGGGCTGGGAGCAGAATTCGATGATTACTGTGGACCCGGCAGACGCTTCAGTTACCCTGAATCCCGAATATTACGTCATGAAGCATTTTGCGTATGCTGTCGCACCTGGAGCACGTAGAGAGGGCTTGGCAGGTGCATGGAGCGGCAAGGCCGTCGCCTTCCGCAATCCGGATGAAAGTCTGGTGATTGTCATCAACAATCCATATCAGGATCGCCGCAGTCTGAATCTTGCCTATGGAGAGCAGACGCTCAGTTTTGAGCTAGAGCCCGAATCCTTCAATACGATTATTATCAAGCCCTGATCCTTCTAGGACCTGTATGCAAACGGACTCCGTTGTCCGCTCTGAGTAAAAGAGCCCTTACGATCGCTGTTAAGCCTGATTTCTATACCGAACCGGGTGCAAAGGATGCAAATCAGGCTTAAAGGCGATGCCTATGCTTCCGAAGCAGTTTTCTTGCACTAACATGAACAAGAAGCTGCCCTGCTGTCCCGAGCCTTTGACTCGCTTGGACAGACAGAGCAGCTTCTTTGTGATAAAAATAAGTTCCAAATGCTCAGATGACATAGCTCCAGTCGTTCGAGAAGCGGCTGAGGAACTGGCGGGTACGCTCCTGCTGTGGTCGAACGAATATTTCCTCAGGTGTTCCCTCCTCCACGACGAAGCCCCCATCCATGAATACGACATGATTGGCTACCTCCCGGGCAAAGCCCATCTCATGTGTCACGATAATCATCGTAATTCCACGCTCCGCGATCGCCCGAATCACCGCCAGCACCTCTCCTACCAGCTCGGGATCAAGCGCCGAGGTTGGCTCATCGAACAGGATTACCTCCGGATTAAGCGCCAGCGCCCTGGCAATCCCTACCCGTTGCTGCTGCCCGCCAGATAGCATGCTGGGATACGCATCAAGCTTCGAGGAGAGCCCGACCTGCTCCAGAATCTGGGCGGCATGAGCGCGGGCCTCGGCCTTGGGTCTTTTTTGCGCCACAATCAATCCCTCGGTTACATTGTCCAACACTGTCTTGTGCTTGAACAGGTTGTATTGCTGGAAGACCATCGCCGTCTTGCGGCGCAGCTTGAGAATATCGGCACGACGTGCATGGCGGCAATCCACCGATAAGTCTTCTACCTGCACCTTTCCCTCATCCGCATGCTCCAGGAAATTCACACAGCGCAGCAGCGTGGTCTTGCCTGAACCGCTTGGGCCAAGAATGGCTACGACGTCTCCCTTTTCTACCTTGAGATCAATTCCTTGCAGCACCTTATGGTTCCCGTAGGATTTATGAATATTGGTTAATTGAATCATGAGACTCCCCCCTTGCTGTACAAGGCTACCCTGCGTTCAAGCAGTGCCGTCAGGCGCTCAACGATCACCGTCAGGGCCCAATAGATTACCGCCGCCGCGATGAAGGCCTCAAGGAATTTGAGGCTCACCGAGGCCACGACATCCGCTTTGCCGAGTATATCCATCTGCGACACGGTAAAGGCCAGCGTAGAACCATGCAAAAAGCCCACGAACATATTGCATAGATTCGGCAGTACGGCCCCGATGGCCTGTGGTAGTACAATGCGGTACATAGCTTGCGAAGCACTCATTCCTACCGCCTGTGCCGCCTCCATTTGCCCCGGATCGACGGCTAGAATCCCGGACCGGATAATCTCCGACATATAGGCACCAGCCGTTAAGGAGAAGGCCAGGATTACGAAGACCAGAATCGGTACAGAAGCCGATGTGATACCCCATCCATAATGCTGGGACAGCTTATCGATAATCATGGGCACCCCATAATAAATCAGGAACAGGTGCAGCAGCATCGGCGTCCCGCGTACGAACGATACGTAGAAGGAGCTAAGCGGGTGAAACACAGGCACTTGATACAATCGGATGAACGCTGTGAGCAGCCCAATCCCGAACCCGAAGATTAGCGGCACCACCGTAATGACCAGAGTGAGCGGCAGTGCCTCCAGAATTTTGAAAAATGAACTGACAATAAATCCGTAATCCAGCGTCATGATCTCACCCCGATTCCTTTCAAGCCCTTCTTCAGCCCTCTTGCGACGAATGTCTTCCGCTTCCCGGCCTGTAGAGGTCGTAACTGATGACGCTGGAGCCTGCCCTCGGCAGCCGCAATGATTCTCTCCAAGACAAGCACAATGACGTAGTACACGATAGCAAGACTGATGTACACTTCCAGCGCATGGGAGGTAGCGGAGATGAGGGTCTGCCCCCGCCCTACCATATCCATGACGCCTATAGAGAAGGCCAGCGAGGTATCCTTAAGCGAACCGATCAACGTATTCGCCATATTGGGAAAAGCCATCACCAGTGCTTGCGGCGCCACGATTCGCCGGAACGACTGGAATGCGGTCAACCCTGAAGCATAGGCCGCCTCCGTCTGTCCCTTATCCACGCTTCGTACGGCACCTCTGTAGATCTCTGCGAACGAAGCTGCATCGCTCAGTGCATAGGTCACGATGACAAAGAGCATCGGATCTGCACGTGATAGATCCACTCCCAGTGGTCTCATCAGCTCGGGCAGCCCATAATAGATCAGGAACAGCTTGATCAGTATTGGCGTTCCTCTCATGAAGGAGATATACACCGTCGCGAATTGGCTCAGCAGCGGAATCCGATACAGACGCACTACCGCAAGGAGCAATCCCCCTACCATCCCTAGCGAGATGGAGCCAGCCAACACAATGAGCGTAATATGCAAATATCGCAGCAGCTCTGGCAGGAAATCCAGGACCAGTGACAGATCAAATGCTTTTCCCATACTCCACCGTTCCTCCTCCCGCGATCTCGCTATTCCTCAACCGTATAATCTGCCCCCAGCCACTCTGTGCTCAATTTGGAGAGCGTTCCATCCGCCTTAATTTCCTTCAGAGCCTCGTCGACTTTCGCCTTCAGCTCTTCATTATCCTTGTTAAGAATGAAATAGACCTTGGAATTCGATAAAGCCTCTCCGACTGTCTTCAGCTGCGCGTCAACTACCTTGTTCTGATAATCAATAGCGAATGGCGTGCTGATCGTCGCATCTACGCGTCCCGTCTTGATCTGGGTGGTTGTATCCTCACCAGCTCCCGAGTAGACAATATCAATGCCATTGCCGTTGGCTGCATTCCATTTTTCCGCCAAGACAGCCGCATTACTTGTCGCGCCGACAATCAGCTTCTTCCCCTTCAGATCATCAATCGACTTCACATCATTGTTGGACTGACTAACCACGACCTTGTTCGGAAAAATATTATAAGCCTCATCGTTGAACAGGAATTTGGCTTGACGCTCCTCATTCACTTCCATCTGATGCGCAATCAGGTCAATCTTGTTGGTCTCTAGGCTGAGCAGCAGATTCTTGAATTCCATCGTACTGAACTCAAATTCATACTCAGGCAGACGCTTATCGATCTCACGAATCAGCTCTACATCGTAGCCTGTCAGCTTGCCGTTCTCATCAATAAAGCAGACGTTCGGGAATTGTGTCCCTGTACCCACGATAATCTTCTTAACCTGCCCAGTCCCAGAGCCAGTCGCCCCGGAAGAGCTTGCCTCAGTACCTTGACCGGTGATGGAGCTGCACCCGGCAAGGGCAATGATCGTGATCATCAATGCAGTTGCCTTGATCATCCGCTTGAATCTGGTGTACTTTACTGTCATATGGATTCCCCCTATGTGCCGCGCAGCGGTCTTTAATGTATGCCCAACTACCTATGTGTCAAAGTAATTATAATTATTCACATTTGTAAAGTCGGATTTATGTTTTTCACAGAATATCATCCCCTACTCCTGATAGGCAATGGCTAGCTAATAGGAGATCTTGATGGTGTTATAGATTTTCTTTATCTTACAATCAACAACCTCGCTCCTTGTCTCCCAGAGCTGCACACAGACTAGTGCCAAAAAACCGTCGGAATCCTCCATGCATGGATCCGCCGGCTTTCTCATTCATCAGATAACACAATAATAGCTACAATCATATTCATGCTCGCTCATGACCTGCTGATGCTCATGCATGTCTCTATACCAAAGTATGCCAGGTATAATGTACGTGCGTACATCATGCGTACATTAATGGGAGCGATTATTTAGCTCGTCCAGAGCTCGCTCCGCAACAGCTGCCAAATAGCGTGCCGCAAGAGGCAAAGCTTCTTCATCCACCTCAAACGATGGATGGTGCCATTCATACGGCCCCGACGTGCCAAGGAATGCGAATACGCCTGGAGTCTCCTTCTGATAGAGTGCGAAATCCTCACCAGCCGGCGAAGGAATAGGCGTAACGACTTGTAATCCCGCGGTCTGAGCAGCCTGTTCGGCAGCCTTCACCCAACCAGCAGCATTCGTCACAGGAGGTGGCCCTTCTATCCAGCGAACAGAAGCTGTGGTGTCAAAAGCCGCGGCTACCCCGGCTACAATCTGATCGACCCGTGTGCGTACCCGCTGACGAATCCCTTCATCGAACGTACGCACTGTGCCGTCCAGCACCGCCTTATCAGAGATGACATTCCAAGTCACTCCACTGTTCAGACGCGTCACACTGAGAACCGCACTCTCCTGCGCCCCTACATTCCGGCTGACAACAGACTGCAGGGCAGTGATGATATGAGCCGCGACAACGATCGGGTCCAGTCCCGCCTCCGGGACGGCAGCGTGAGTGCCACGCCCCTCTACCTCAATGACGAAACCGTCGGCAGCAGCCATTAACGCGCCTTCCTTGATACCAATCACACCTGTCGGCAGATCCGGCTTGTTGTGCAGACCGAAGACAGCCTCGACCTGCTCCAGTGCACCACTACGAATAACCAGTCTGGCTCCCTTCGCATTCTCCTCCGAGGGCTGGAAGATCAGACGCACAGTCCCCTGCAACTCCGCTTCCCTGTGCTTCAGGAGGATACCCGCGCCAATCAGAGCTGCGGTGTGAAAGTCATGTCCGCAGGCATGCATTTTACCAGGAATCTTAGATGGATAATGATGCGTACTTGCTTCTTGCACGGGTAGAGCATCAATATCAGCACGCAGCGCAACTATCGGACCTTCCCCGCTTCCTACCTCCGCCACAAGCCCTGTCGGCAGCTGGAATTGGTCTGCAATGCGAATGCCCTCCTCGCCAAGCCAGTCACGAATGGCAGCAGTCGTCTCATATTCCTCCATAGCCAGCTCGGGGTACTGATGCAAATGTCTATAGAACGTACTGAGCCGCTCGCTACCTGCTATTGTTCCCTCCAGATCGTGCAGATCTGTCACCTTCACATCATGGCTCATATCACTTGCTCCTCGGGCGATCGCAGTGTCTGGCTTAGCAGTTCAAAGGTACGGATGCGATTCGCGAACACTCGTGTGGCCGTCGTCACAACCAATTCATCTACGGACAGCTTGGCATGAAGCTCCCGAAGTCGCTGCTCGACCACTTCCCGCGTCCCCCGGATCACGTTCGGCTCCAGCACCTCAATGCGGTAGGCCTCAGCCGATTGGCGTCCGAACTCCTCAGCCTGCTCAATGGAAGCCACCGTCAGCGTCTTGCCGCTCTCCAGATGAATTTTGACCAGCATATGTTCACCAGCCAAGGCTTCCGCTTCCGCCTCGCTATCAGCTACGATTACGGACAGGGCCAGAACAACATAAGGCTTGCGCCCGTGAAATGTGTCAGAGCCTCTATGCGAATCTGAATGGGCTGTTGTCTGCACACTTGTGTCCAATGGAGCTTGTGTCTGCGATTGAGCAGGTGTGTATTGTTGAGCTTCTGTTTGTGACTGAGGCTGTGTATGGGATGCCCCCTGAGAGGTCGCTTGGAACGACGCACGATATTGGCGGAATGCCTCTTCGGCCACCGTGACATCTCCGTTAATGAATAAGGAGAATACATAAGGCTGACCCAGCCTCCCGGCCATCCGTGCACTATCGACACTCGCTCCCAGCACGAATAGCTCAGGTGGTGAGGAGACTACAGGTGTAGCGCGCAAGCCATGCAAGGGATGCTCCTCAGGTAGCTGATCCTGCAGGAAATGACGCAGCTCCACAAGCTTATCCTCCAGCGACGGAGCCACGCCAGTGTTAGGGGCGGCCCCTGTTCCGCCTTGATCTGTAGCGGTCTCTATGCTCCCTGCCCCTCCTTGCTGCAACGCACGTGTAGATCGAGGCAATCCTCCAGGAGCACGCCCGATACCCAGATCAATACGATCAGGCCCGAGGGCTGCAAGCACATTAAAATTCTCCGCTACCTTATAAGGGCTATAGTGCTGTAGCATGACACCGCCAGAGCCCAAGCGAATGGTGTTCGTCTTCGCGAGTAGATGGGAGATCAGCACCTCCGGTGAGGAGCCCACTACGTTGGCAGAGTCGTGATGCTCCGATACCCAGAATCGGTGATATCCGAGCTGTTCCGCCCGCTGGGCGAGCTCGATCGTATGCTGAAATGCCTGTGTAGCACTCTCTCCCTCGTAGATCGGACTTTGATCCAATATGCTAAGACGAATGGCCATGTAGCTCTCCTCCTGAACTTATATATATTCTATAAATGCCGAAGCAGCTCTCCGAATGTATCTGCAAAGGGAGAATGCTCCTCCTTCAAGGTCACTACGCTAATCTGCAGCGACACCCCGGCAACCTCCGGGACATGAATCGGAATCAAGCTTCGCTCATGAACTTCCTTTCTCACAGACAATCCTGGCAGGAAGGCAATGCCTGCCCCCTGAAGCACCAGCTTCTTCGCTGTCTCTGAGTTGTCTACCTGATAGGTGATATCTGCCGGGTGCTCCAATGCGTCGAAGGCACGGTGAATACGCATCCAGTCCAGGGAGCCGCATTCGAAGAAGACAAGCGTCTCGCCGTGCAGGGCTTCCAGACTGACTTGACCTAGCTTCACGAATGGATGATCCTCATAGACATACAACTGAATAGGGTCTTCATAGAAAGCAACGGTACGGATAGAAGGATGCATCACCTTGCGTACAAAGGCAAGATCAATCTCCTTGGCAAGCAGTCTGTTCACGAGCTGATCCGTAGGGGCCGTCGTCAGCTTGATACTGACCTCTGGATAGGCCTCCTTGATCTTGGGCAAGAAATCGGGAATTACATAATTCGATACAGATACCGTACTGCCCAGCCGCAGAGTCTCCAGTAATTCCTGACGCCGCTGTAAGGAATGTCGTCCCTTTTGAATCACCTGCAAAATCTGCTGCGCGTAGGGAAGGAACTTTCTGCCCTCATCCGTCAGCACGATCTGCTTGCCCATGCGATTGAACAGCTTGCAGCCCAGCTCTCGCTCCAGAGTCTGGATACGTGCTGTTACCGACGGCTGGGATAGGAACAGGATTTCGGCGGCTTTGTTGAAGCTGCCATAATGATGGATATAGACAAATGCCTCAATATTCTCGATATTCATATGCCGCCTCCGCGCAGGCGTCTTATAGACGCTTTTAAATACAACATAACCAATTAACTTACTCGGTTTTTTTGTATCATAATGCGGACTTGAGCTTCTGTCAACCAATGGATAATCTCCTAATGGCCTGTTTTCGCCCACTACTTCCTAAGAAGAAGTGGCAGGCTGATTAGAATATAGGGTCTCTGTAAGCTCCTGTAGCGAGCGCTCTAGTCGTTCATTAATTTCTGCTGACAGGGAGAACCCTCCTTGCTCCAGACGTGTAATTCCCTGATCAACTGCATACACGCCTCCCAGCAGATGTCTCGCCCCCAGTGCGGACAGCACAGGCTTCAGCGCATAGTCGATGGCTAGCAGATGAGCTATTGAGCCGCCAATGACCAGCGGAAGTACAGGCTTCCCTCGCAGCCCCTCCTGTGGGATCAGGTCCAAAAACAACTTCAGTACACCGGAATAAGCCGCTTTATATACCGGAGTCGCCACAATTACGGCATCAGTTGCCTGCACGCTTGCTAATGCCTGCTTGACTGCTGTGCTGTTAAAGTTGGCGTAGACCAAGTCCTCAGCTGGCAGAGCCGATACCTGAATAACCTCCACGGACAGTCCAGCTCTCTCTAGCACTTCCGCGCTGTAGCTGGTCAGCCCGGTAAGTCGTGAGCTCACCGACGGTGCGCCCGCAATGATTACTATATGTGGCATATCATGCCCTCCTTATCAGTTGAGGGAATGAAGTAGAATTCTTTCTTTCCCCTTATACATAACTGATCGCTTTATACTTGACTGGTCGCTGCTGTAGCTGGTGCATCCACGGATGCCGTGGACGACTTATAATCTGCTGCATACTGATTGACCGGAATTGGCAGACCCAGATTCCCGCGTAGAGTAACCGCCTCATATTCCGTGCGGAATAATCCACGCTGCTGCAGGACAGGTACAACCTGCTCCACGAAGTCAGCAAAGCTGGAAGGCACACCCCCTGCCACGATGAAGCCATCTGCCGCTCCGGCCTCGAACCAGGCTTGCAGCTTATCAGCAATCTGCTCCGGGGTTCCAATGAAGCCCGTCCGTGGTGTCGCCTCCCGCAATGCCACCTCGCGCAGCGTCAGCTTCTGTTCCTGAGCCTCTCGCTTGATTCGATCTGTCGTACTGCGGAAGCTGTTTCCGCCTAGCTCCCCGATCTCCGGGAATGGCTCATCCAGCGGATATTGTCCGAAATCATGATGCTCGAAATACCGGCCCAGATAATCCAGCGCATTCTGAATCGTGACCAGCTTCGCCAGTTCCCAGTATTTTTGCTCCGCCTCTTGCTCCGTCTCCCCTACAATGACGCTGATTCCCGGTAGAATCACAATATCCTCCGGTGATCTTCCAAAGGCCACTGCGCGCTGCTTGACATCCTCATAGTAATCCCGGGCCGACTCGAGGGTCTCATGGTTCGTGAATACCGCATCCGCGTGCTTCGCAGCCAGACTCTTGCCATCCTCCGAGGCCCCCGCTTGGAAGATCACCGGCTGCCCTTGGCGGGAGCGAGCGATGTTCAGCGGTCCCTTGACCGAGAAGAACTCACCTTGATGGTCGAGCGTGTGCAGCTTCTCTGGATCAAAAAACACACCTGTCTCCTTATCACGTACAAAGGCATCATCCTCCCACGAATCCCACAGTCCCTTGGCCACCTGCAGGTATTCATCTGCGATCCGGTAACGAAGCGGATGCTCAGGATGCTGTCCCTTGCCGAAGTTCAGGGCAGAGCCCTCTAGCGGGGAAGTCACGACATTCCACCCAGCACGGCCATCACTCAGCTGATCCAATGAGGCGAATTGACGGGCTACCGTGAATGGTTCGCTGTACGTCGTGGACAGCGTGCCGACAAGGCCAATTCGTGAGGTCACTCCACCAAGAGCGGATAGAACAGTAATCGGTTCGAAGCGATTGAGGAAGTGCGGAAGGGACTTCTCCGTAATATAGAGCCCATCTGCCACAAAGAGAAAATCGAATTTCCCCTCTTCCGCCTTGAGTGCCTGCTCCTTATAAAATGTAAAGCTTACACTCGCATCCGGCTGGGCATCAGGATGTCTCCATCCTGCCATGTTGCCGCCCACCCCATGCAGAATAGCACCCAGCTTGATCGTTTTACGTTGACTCATGAATCATCTCCACCTTTCGCATATCTTCGCTAAATGTACCTTGGGCAACGAACAGCCTACACTTGCTCTTGTATATGGCCTCCTATCGGCCACACACCCCGTACTACAGCATTGTTTATGTCTGGCTATATATGAATCCTGGTTGAATTTCGGTAAGCTTGCACCTTGACCAGATCAAATGTGAGTGTAAAGCCGCTGCAAGCGGGGAGTCCTGTCGACCATTGTTAAGCTTGCTGTTCTAATGAACGAATTTGAAAAGCTGAGGCCAATCCGCCGAATTACGAGACGACCTCTTCTCCAGCGGCGGCCAACAGCTGCTCTAGCTTGACCAGATCAGGCTCCAGCAAAGCCTCATAGACTCCGTCCCTGCCTACCTCCACCACAGGCACATGACGAATGCCATATTTCAACTCCAGCACATCGCGCAGAATGTCGTTGCCTGATACTTCAATATTCTGATAAGGCTGATTCTTGGACTCCAGATATGACTTCACTTCTCCGCAGAAATGACAGCCTTCCTTACTCCAAAGGACAACAGTAGTGGATGATGGCATCAGATAACCTCCCAATCATGGTATATGGATAGAATAGAACAAGCACCTATACTCTATAATACCTACCTGTTAAATATGAATTATGATGTTAAATGTACTCCCTGCCTTGCTCAACGTCAATTCGAACTCCAATAGATTATGACTATGAACAGATAGAACAATTCAATCTGAAGCCACACACTGGATACTCCAAGTATGATGGACTCGGCAAGCCCCTGAATCCTGTATGCCAATTAACAGCGAATCCAATCCACGCTTCACAGAAAAAAGAATTCCTCAATGGCTTCGGCGGAGCAGATTTCTTGCATTATAGGCAGCATACAGGGTGAAATCCATCGAACCATGCAGCCTTCCGAGCTCACCGTTGCCCAAGCCCTTCAGGGCAGCCTAATTGTAGCCCAGACTTATAGAACAAATATGCGACCGTCATAGGTCGTTGCAGATCGCAGGCGAGCTCCTTGTTTCGAGTGAAGCGGAAGTGCATCTGTTTTTTTATCCCCCCACCATCCCTTCTTCCCCTTACGTGATCAACAAAAAAAGCCTGTAGAGCAGTTCCTGGCGGAACCTTGTCTACAGGCCGATTGGAGGAGTATCCCTCCGGCTGACTCTATGCATCTTTCTTTATCATCTCTCCATGACAATCAACTCAACAGCAATCTCTGTTGCGTCACACCTCACACCTGTACCTTCTGAACCGCTTCATTCATCTCCTGTGTGCGCTCCTGCAATTCCTCTGCCGTCTGGGCAACCTTCTGGAAGATAACCTTTTGCTCACTCGTCAGCTGATAGATTTCATTGGACTTATCCGAGACATCTGCCGCAATTCGGAATATGGAATCCACCGAGGCAGCGGCCTCTTCCGTGCTGGCTGTAATCTCCTCGACCGAGGCCGATACCGACTGCACGCGACCAGCCACCAGCTCGAAGACATCGACGACATGGACAAATGCCTGCTCCGCTTCTCTTGAGGACGTGACTCCCTCACGAATCTCCTGTCCAGCTACCTGCATCTGTGTACCGATCTGATCCGATTCACGCTGAATGCCGAGCAGCAGCTCCGAGATCGTATGAACAGAGGTGCTGGAGGCCTCCGCCAGCTTCCTTACCTCTTCAGCTACCACCGCGAAGCCCTTGCCATGCTCTCCCGCACGAGCTGCCTCGATCGATGCGTTCAGGGCGAGCAGCTTCGTCTGGCTGGCGAATTCCTCCAGCGTATTTAACGCGCCGCCAATCTGCTGCGAGTAGCCCTGAAGCCCCCCTGCCATCACCGTTACCTCTTGAGCTACAGTGGCAATCCGTTCGACCTGCGCTCTCAGCTGCGCCATTCCCTGCTTGCCGGACTGGGCTGAAGTCAGCGCCCCAGTAGCTGCATCCGCAACAGAGGAGGCGGACTCGGAGATCAGCACGATGCCTTTGGATATCTCCTCCATGACCTGTGCACTGTCCTCTGCCCCTTGCCTTTGGGTATGAGCACCTTGCCGAATATGTTCTACAGCTTGGTCCACGGTACGACTCATCTGTAGCATGGCCTCGGCATTACGGTTGAACTGGTGAGCTGAGCTCATCAACGTATCCGCCGTAGCTGTTACGCCAGCAATCATTTGGGCCAGCATCTGATTCAGATTTCCTGACATATAGATCATGGCCTTGAAGGTACTACCGATCTCATCCTGACTTTTCAACGGATAGCTGGTCAAGATGTGATTGGCTTCGGACAGCTCGCCCTTGGCCATGCGATCCACGCTTCGCTTCAATACCTGTAGTGGCCGCAGCCCCTTATGTACGAACCACAGCACAATAATAATTCCAGCAATCGTAATGACAGTCAGTCCTACATAAAAAGGAATACTGGAGCGAATAATGCCCTCCTCAATCTCATCCAGACTGGATACCGAGGTGTCAATGCCAAGCACACCAATCATTGCGCCCGAAGCATCCACGATTGGTGCATAGGAGGAGATATAGTCCCCATATTCGGGATTGCGAATAATGGACGAGCTTGCGGTCTGACCCTGCTGTAGCTCCAGCACGGCCTCCTTCGGAATATCCGTCACTTCATTCATTGGTGAGGCCAACGCCTCATCACGCATGCCATCCACCATGATCAGCGGCTCACTGCCGTCAAGCACGACAAAATACACATACATGGCTCCGATCCGCTCACGAAAATCATCCAGCTCATCCCGAATCTGGAGTGTTGTGCTATTCTCCTGCCGATCTCTGGCTACCTCAGCATAGAGCTTCGTATCCATTTGGGTGGCGTAGCTCTGGGCAATCTGGATATTGTAGCGGGTAATCGCTTCCTGAGCGGCCTCCTTCATAATCATAAGCTGCAGCAGTAAGCTTCCTGTAGAGATGATGACCATCATTAACGTAACTATAGTACCGATGCGAACCACTAAATTCTGCCTGAACAACCTCATTCGACACACGCTTCCTCTCGCTAGATCCACGTCTTTTTTGCCCAAGAGATCGTTAACACCTGACCGCCGTCTCCATTTGGTTCTTTCCTACCAAGAACGTACCTGACAATCTTAAATGTATATATCTCAAAGCTTAATGATATTATCGGCATATCCCGATGCTTATTGCACTCCTTGCAGCCTGGATATTCACTTATTTTACGGGCTTGGTTGTATACCTGGCCTTCGTGTCACGATCAGATTATTGCATTTGTGCTGTCCATATGACGAAGCATGTCAATTTAGGCATAAATAGATCGCTAATATTTACAGCATGTGGAATTTATATAGGTAATTAGCCTTGATTTAATTCCATGAAATGATAATATTATCCGGTGATTCTGATATTTTTCTACTATTTCCAATGAAAGGATGATCCTATAGAACCATTACCCAGAGACTACAACTAAAGAATAATGAGGGGTGTATACGCTTGAAAGCAAGAAAGAAATCTTGGAGTCGTCTGTTATCATTATCGCTCGCTGGCGCTTTGGCGCTGTCCTCCTTCACCGCAGGTACATCTGTGTTGGCTGAGGAGTCTGCCCTGCAGGCTTCATTTCAGGACATTGGAGCATCCTATGCTAAAAATGAAATTATTGCTCTGGCCGAGCAAGGCATCATCTCCGGCTTCTCTGCCAAGGAGTTCAAGCCAACCGAATCCGTAACGAGAGCACAGTTCGCCAAGATCATGGTCAAAGCCATGAAGCTGGAGCCCGATGTCTCCGCTGCTGCTGCATTCAAGGATGTCCCCGAGAATCAGTGGTATACCGGGTACGTAGGCACACTGGTGAAGGCCGGGATCGCACAGGGAACCTCTGCTGAGACATTCGCACCGAACAAGACGGTGACGCGCGAGGAATTGGCTGTGTTCTTCGTCAGAGCCTTTGGCTGGGATCAGCAAGAGTCCCCCCCTACAACCGACAAGCCCGCCCTGGCAGATCTGGCGCAGGTGTCCGACTGGGCCCAGCCAGCAGTAGAGCTTGCCTACCATAGCGGCTTCATCAAGGGTGCAGTCCAGAAGGACGGTACCGTGCAGTTCCTGCCGACGAAGGTCGCAGATCGTCAGGCCCTGGCTAGATTGACTTATGAGTACACATTCAATCCATCCGCTTATGTAGCTTCTGAGAAGCCTGCGGAAGAACAAGCTCCGGATACTACTAGCGAGCAAACAACCGGTACGACGGCTCCTGCTGCAGGCGGTGGCTCCAGTACGTCCAAAGATAGAGATAAGGACAAAGGTACGGGCAACAATGGCAACGGAACCGACAACGGTAACGGTAATGGGAATGGAAATGGGAATGGTGGAACGAGCAGCAAGCAAATCACCGCTCCAGGCACCTATACCTTGGGTAACGTGAGTGGTAATGTGTCCATTACTTCTGCGGATGTTGTGCTCAAGAACACGACCATCCAAGGAGACCTCACTCTCCAGAGCTCGATTGGCAACGGCGATGTTACCTTAGAGAGCGTAACCGTAACTGGCAAGACGAATATCCTCGGTGGCGGACCTAACAGCATCCATATTCAAAAGTCCGTGCTTGCTACTCTGTTCGTCAACAAGAGTGACGGTAGTATTCGTCTCGTCGTAGAGGACGGTTCCAATGTGCAGCAGGTGGAGTTCCAGTCCGGTGGTAAAATCGAGAATCGTGGCAGCACCGTTGGTCCAGTGGATATTCTGGAAAATGTCCCTCACAACGCTCAAGTCGTGCTGAGTGGCAGCTTCGACAATGTACTGGTACACGCTGCACAGGCTCGTATTGAGTTGGCCGAACAATCAAGTGTAGGCAATCTGCAAATATTTGAGCAGGCAATCAATGCTTCCTTTGACCTGAAGCAGGGCTCTACAATCGCTCGTGCTGTCGTCAATGCTGTCGTGGAGTTCATTGGTGAAGGAACACTGAGCTCTGCATTGGTTCAAGTAGACGGCGTTAGCTTCGATCAGCTGTCGCAGCCGCCTGTCATCGAGGCAGATCCTACGGTTACCAGCGTAGTGTACGCACCTGAGCAGGTGACACTGTCCAACCTGCAATCCCAGCGTCAGGTTATCATGACCGGGATTACAGGCGCAGCCAACAAGGATCTGACCAACCGCGCGGAATGGAGCATTGCAGACACATCTATCGCTGTAGTAAATCCAGAAGGGTTTGTCACGGCTGAAGGCGTGGGCACTACTGAGCTCCATGGGAAATACGGAAATCACGAGATTACGATACCTGTAAACGTCTCGGTATCCGTATATCAATCCGTGTATGAAGACACCTACGGCGTCCCTTATCCATATATTGATTGGATTGCTGTGACGAATGGCGAGATTACGGCCGTATTCTCCGACAATGTAGATGTTGAGCAGTTGTCTATCGATGACTTGGTGATAACGGCTTATGTGGACGGGCAAGTACACCAGCTTGAGAATTTGAAGCTGAACTCCAATGGATTCAATATGGCAACCATTAACTTTGATCCCATTCATGAATATGGCGGCACCTTGTATGTCACCGTGGAGTCAATAGGCGATAAGGCCAAATTTTCAGGAAGCCAGAGTGGTAATATCCCTCTCACCGGATTCGGCGGACAAATCAAGGATGTCGATGGCAATCCTGTAGGGCTGGACATTAAGATTCGCCAGGGACTGGGTAACAAGACTGGCAAAATTGTCTTCCAGACCATGACGGATGAGAACGGCAGATATTATGTGAATCTGGCACCAGGCATTTACACAGTCGAGTTAGGTGGAGAAGGCACTCCATACATTACAACCTATCTGACAGGCGTTGCAGCGATCAACGTGAAGAACACCAACGAGAATTACACCGTGATTAAAGTACCCGAAGCGAACGAGACTCGCATTGTACTGACATGGGGCAGAGATCCGCGGGATTTGGATTCTCACCTGATCGGGCCAGCTGTAGGAGAAGGCCAGTTCCATACGTACTTTAGCGATAAAGTGTACAAGCATAACGGATCACTTATCGTAGACCTGGATCTGGACGATGTCACCTCCTATGGGCCAGAGACGACCTCCATTCGTCGCAGTCTCCCTGGCGAGTATACGTTCTATATTCATCATTTCGCGGGCTTGAGCACCATTCGGAACTCCGACTCCAAGGTCGAAGTATTCCGCGGCAACGTGGCTTCTCCAACTGAAGTGTACAACGTAGCTCCAGGCAGTGGTAATGAGATCTACTGGATCGTATTCAAGATGCTGGTGGCTGAGGATGGCACTGCTACGTTCCAGACTATCAATGAATTCACGAACACGAACCCTGCCAAAGGCTCTTATGTGAATTATTCGGCAGATTAATAGTGCTAATGTTAAGTGGTAGTAGAGTAAAAGTAGCGTAAAAGGGTAATAGGGAACTACGAAATAAGAAGGTTGAAAAAAACACGGGTCTCGTTAGGGAGGCTCGTGTTTTTATTATGAAAGGAGAAACCTCGCATTACGTGGGTTTGATGAATTTCTTTATTTCTTTGGACCAGACTTTGATTATGACTTCGTCATTTCTTTCTAACATCAAACTTATTGAGCCAGTACACAGGTCTCACTGTATTGGATATAGATTTGAGTGACTCTAATGTTTCTTTCTTTTTTTAGTTTGATTGCATCTGACTGGCTTTGGAAGTAGCCACCAGATTCAATTGGCACTGGGTAGTGGTATAAAGAAAGACCTTGAGGATTTGCCACCCCCAAGGCCAAGTTAAACATCACCATTAATTATAAACTTTATATCCTTTAGCGATTACCCACCCATTAAGACCATACGAAGCTGAAATCACATAATAGTTATACTTTTCATTTTGTAAATGTTCAAGCAAATCCTCTGGTTTTTCATAATGCATTGGCCACCCGTAGTTCTTCTGTTTCTCCAACAGTTCCTTGTTATTTTTGAGAAATCGGCTTACTTCAAATGTGCTAATATCAAAAATAATACTTCCCTGTAACTGTGTGTCAAACATATGAGCCAGGACATCAGTAAACTCGATAGTGGTGGCAACTGAATCTTCGTTACCATCTAATGTTTGAATTGTAATTCTAGATTTCCGAAAATCAACTTCATAGGAAACGATTTCATTGTCGTGAATATTTTTCATTTCCACTCCAACCCCCTATCATAAAAAGAGATGTATTATTTGCTTCTTTTTGGAGAACCACTACTCCAATCCCAAGTATGTCTATGAGGGAATTCATGGCTATTGTCTCCATTTGAGTGTTCATAATCAATGTCTTCTATAGCTCGCCCGTTTTTGTCATAATATCTTCTCTGCGTCAATGTACCCTTCTCATCATAAAAGTCTACTGAAGAATTCGGTTTACCAGTCGTCGGCAAATTTCTCACCGTATCAGTTTTCTGTACAGTTGTATGATTTTCATATGGCTTACCTTTTGAACGAATAGAAGAAGTATTACCCTTCCCCTTAGAAGACCCATTCCCTCCAAGAACAGCACCCGAGCCAGTAAGCCCATACCCCTCTGCAGCTGCCATTAACTTTTGATCCCAGCCATTGACAAAGAAGTAATCAAGCTCTTTCAGAGCCCATTTTGCACTTCCTGGATTACTAGGATTAGTCGAAAGGCTAAATAGATACATAAACTGGTTCTGTGTCATTTCCCCGTTATATGCCTGACCAAACATGGAACGCTGATGTTTAGCAATAAGTTGTCCTAAAAGCTGATTCTGTACTTGACTGCTTGCTCCCCGTGCATGAATAATGCTGAGAGTGTCTTCAGATGTTGCTACACTATAATAATAACCACCTGCGCCTGCTCCAGCTACATGCATGTGCCCCGTCGGGTCCACATACTTCAACGGGTTATTGCTCACATACGTATACCAGTTCAGCGTCAGCGGATTCGCAATCTCGCCCTGATACGTATCCTCGCCCATAAAGCGCCCCATGCTCGGGTCATACCAGCGAGCGCGCAGGTATTGCAGGCCTGTCGTATCGTCCCAATACTCCCCGGCATAGCGCAGCACATTCGGTACCGTCTCCTCCGCCGTTAGCGGGCCGCCCCAGATGTCATAGCTATACTGATTCAGCGTCTTGCCACTGCTATCGCTGAGGCCTACCACATCGCCATGACCATTGAGGTGGAAATATTGCAGCTGATCCGTGGCCAGGTCCTTACGCGCCC
>RCUF01000112.1_pt1 | contig 47707 bp, 40 predicted proteins | sample 2166311 | NCBI WGS metagenome assembly RCUF01 (sample SAMN09932608, study PRJNA488358) | compost metagenome | feature: garden; material: soil; isolation source: compost soil in 4-hydroxybenzonitrile-enriched culture | place: Germany: Experimental Botanical Garden Goettingen | collected 2016-01-27
TGGGACTTCGTGCTGACTCCGTAGTCAGTGAGTTCCATGCTGCATCATCTGGAAATATGGGTTGAGGATTGGGCAGCCAGTACAGCTTCCCTGGGCTGGCTGCTCACTCGCCTTGGCTATGTGGTGGATTCCCAATGGGCTGATGGCATCAGCTATGCCCGCGATGGATTCTATATAGTCCTGGAATCCGGACCGGATGCCAAAAGGCAGCGGCATGACCGCCTGGCTCCCGGGCTGAACCATTTGGCTTTCCATGCTGGAACCAGGCAGGCGGTGGAAACGTTGGCTGCCCAGGCGCTGGATCACGGGTTCACCCTGATGTTCCCGGAGCTGCACCCGTACGCCGGGGGACCAAAGCACTACGCGGCGTATTTGGAAGATGCTGCCGGTTTCGAGATTGAGCTAGTAGCGGCCCTGACACAAGCTGAAGCGTGAACCAGCAACCGGTGCGATCCAGGAAATACCCAATCCCGGATCGCACCGGTTGCTTTCTTCAGGGTGCTGGCAGCAGCCGGATAGATCTGCCGCGGCCTCCTCGCGCACTTTTGCGAGGTCCTAGCGCTCCGCCAGCTTCACCTCGGCCAGCGAATACTCGGCTTCAACTTCTCTGTGCCCGTTGCTGGCAGTTGCAAGCAACGAACCCTTGGTCAGTTTTCCTTCCGAGATTTCCAGGCTGGTTAGCAATCTGCTGATGGTTGCAGTCCTTGACTGCCCGGCCGCCAATTCGACGACGCTGAACCCCGGTCCTTCTAGATCGGTCAATCGCACGTTGCCTGTGTTGGTGACAGTCACCTCGAAGTTGACCCAAGCGCCGGCCCTCGAAGAGGAGTTCCCCGTACGGTCCGCTACTGCCGGCTCGGATACTTCAACGCTGAAGGCCGGTTGGCGATCCAGCAGATCTACTTCCTCGCCGGTAACGGTGTATTCATCCACAACGCTGGTGTATTCGCCGATGCGGCCTGAAGTCCAGCGGGTCTGCGGAACGAAATAACCGTCCGCTAGTTCCTGATCCGTCACCTCGTGGCGCGGGGTTGCGCAGGTGTAGGCCTTGTCAGCACCGAGGTTTGAGTAGCGGCAATTCCCTGCTGGACTGGATTCGCCTACCGGCTTGGCGGTAAACGGTGAGAAATTGCCTTCTGCGGGAACTACCCATTGATTGATATTGCCGATGTTGCTCACGCGGAAACTGTATGGCACCTTTTCACCCACCGCGTAGGGATCTGCTGCCAGGTCGCGGCTCGCATCGCCGCGCTGGCCGACTACCTCGATGCCGGTGACTTCTTGGCCGGCCACCTGAGCTGCGATGGTGGCCTGCGAAGTGCTTCCGGACGCACTCGTGAACTGCAGCTGCAATGATTGGGCGCCGAGCGCTGTCGCCGCAATGGTTATGGGCACGTTAACGGTGGTGCTCTGGCCCGGTGCAAGATCGGTGACCTGGGTAGCTGCCGCATTGAACAGGTTCGATGCACCGACGTCTATGGTTCCCGAAATGGTTTGGGCTTCCTGGTTGGTGATGGTGACCGGCACATCCACGGTCGTTCCAGCATCGGCTTTGAATGTGCTGGCTTGCATTGGGGCGCAAACGTAATTCAGCCACTCTTCATCAAAGGATGCGAATTGCATGCTGTCGGTATAGCCGGCCTCGTAGAACACACCGAACTTGCCCCCATCGAGCGCACCTGCCACCGAATAGGCAGACAACCCTCGGCGGATCGTGCGAAGCCCCGGCCAGGTCTTGCCGTCATCGCAGGAGATCCTCGCCGAGACGTTGGAGCGGGAGGCCTGCGAGTTGGCTCCGGTGTATAGCAGCTTCTTGGCCTGGCTGCTGTTGATTTCGGCATCGGGGAACATCTGCGTGATGTGGGCATTATTGGTGGGGTCAGGCAGGTTCCTGTCCTGAGTGACCGATGAATAGCTGTGGCCGCCATCGGACGAAATTGCGACCTTGCGGTAGCCGCCGCCGCTGTTATCGCGGGAGTTGAGCAGCAAGCGGCCATCAGAAAGCTCAACGACCTTGTTCTCGTCCATGGCTTTCCCGGTGAATTCGCCACGCTGCCAGGTAGCCCCGTGGTCATCCGAGTACACCGAATAGGCTTGGATAGCCCGCGATCCATCGGCTTGCATGACATCACCGGCATATTGCTGTACCAAGCGGCCGGCGTATTCACCGCGAGTGAGCTGGATTCCTTGGCCAGAGGTGGCAAAGGTGGAGCGGACCGCTCCGGGTACTGCGTGGTCGCCGGGCTTGACCACATCGGTGATCAACCGTGGCTTGCTCCAGGTAGCACCGTCATCAGTGGACTCGACCACCGCGGCGCTGATGACCTGGCGGTTCCCGTCATCGTGACCCCAGGTGCTGCCATGGAAACCTTGATCCTTTGAATAGACGAAGAAGGCGAATACCTTCCCCACCTCTTCATCCACCACGTAGCTTGGGTCGGAATAGCCGTATTTTCCTTCGTCAGCGGAGCCGGGGAAGCCGGCGGCGATGGTGGTCATCGCGCCCTATGTGGCACCGTTGTCGGTGCTCTTGCGTTGCACGATGCTGTTTGGATTCGGAGCGTCGGCGGCGCTGCCGGGGCGGGCATCCCAGGCAGCGATGATAACGCCATTGCCCAGATGGGCCATCGCCGGAATGCGGTAGAAGAAGTTCTGGGCAGTGCGGTCGGAACCCAGATTGATCTCGGAGAAGTTTCCGGGAGGTGCACCGGGATCAGCTTCGTCCAACGTGCTTGCCGCCAGCGCCCCGTGGGCGCTGATGACCGGGATGGCTAGGGAGATGGCGATGGCAGCCGCCAGGGTTTTTCCATGATGAAGCCTAGAGCGAATTCGCATGGGCTAGTTCCTCGCAGGTGAGTGGGATCCTGTAATCAGGAAGGACGTATGACGTAGGATGTCATACGTGAAGCCTAAGTGAACTGCATCACATTTGGAAGGGGTCTGCATGGAATAACGAAGCCCGGGGTGCTGCGAGGCCGGCGGTTGCAGTCAGGATTCTTCGCGTGGCAACGCCGGAGGGGTAGTGGACTGCAAATCCTGATTGGGCTATTTGGCGGTGGTGAACTGGTGGTCTTCCGGCAGCAGGATGTTCAGCGCCAAGCCCTTCTTGTCTTGGACGAGGGACGCTTCCCACTTGGTCTGGACCAGTTCGAGCAATTCTCCAGGGTGTTCCGGTGCGACCGGTTGCTGGACCAGGAAACCGGCGACCTCTCCGCGGGTGTGCTTGGCAAAGTGCGAGACCACCTTCGGGATCCCATTGCGCATCTGGAAGACGTTGACCGCAACGGTGTTGCCATTGGCCGGCTTGTAGGCGGCCGCATAGGTGCTCGATCGCGCGTCAACGATCAGCTGGTCGCCGGCCACCGCATCCAGCACCGGAGCCAGGCGTTTCTTCCACCAGGTGGCCAGCTTGCCCAGCGGCTCGAGCTTGACCGACATGGATAAGCGGTAGGGCGGAATGCGATCGCCGAAACGCACGGCACCCCACAGGGCGGAGACCACGATGATGGATTCATCGGCGCGCCGCTGCGCTGCTTCATCCAGGCTTGCGTAGTCCAGGGCCTCGAAGAGCACGCCCGAGTAGATATCGTGCGCCTTGGCTGCGGGCTCGGTGTGCAGATTGATATTCCGCGCTACTTCCTCGGCCAGCGAGGCTCCGACTCCCAGCAGGTCCATGGCATCTTCGCGTGCTGAGACTTCAGCAAGGGCGTCAAGCACCAGGCGGCGTTCCCCGGAAAGCTCCGGAAAAGACAGGTCCTCGATTTCGAACGGAGAACCTTCGGCGTGGGCGGTCTTGCCTTCGGAAGGCGGCAACAGAATAAGCACGCGTTCCAGCTTATCGGAGTTCACCTGATCTTCTGCCCAGGGCATGTACCCGCAGAGCAGATCTGGCTAGGCTGAACCCACTACCCAGCAGCGCTTCACGCAGAGCAAGGACAGAGCATGCCCCAGCAGAACTCAAGAGCTAGCCAAACTGCCTCCGGGCAGCACTGCGACTTCGATGTGATCGTGATCGGCGCCGGGCCGGCCGGGGAGAACGCCGCCGACTATGCCACCCGGCAGGGCCTGAAGGCGGCCATCGTCGAATCCGAGCTGGTGGGCGGGGAATGCTCGTATTGGGCATGCATGCCTTCCAAGGCCCTGTTGCGCAGCGGCGATGCGCTGCGCGCGGCACGCCGGGTTCCCGGGGCCCGCGAAGCGGTGACTGGTGCGATGGATCCCGAGGCGGTGCTCGCGCGGAGGGACGCCTTCACCAGCAACTGGGATGATGCCGGGCAGGAACGGTGGCTGCGCTCGGCGGGCATCGAGTTGATCCGCGGCCGGGCGCGGCTTTCCGGGCGCGGCCTGGTGCAGGTGGCGGATCGCGAGTACTCGGCCCGGGCCGTAGTCCTGGCCACCGGATCCACTCCAGTTCTGCCTGGGATCGAGGGATTGGCTGAAGCCAGGCCGTGGGGCACCCGGGAGGCCACTGCGGCCAAGGCGATCCCGCCAAGGCTGGCCATCATCGGTGGCGGAGTTGCCGGGGTGGAGCTGGCATTCGCCTTCGCCTCCCTCGGATCCAAGGTCACCATCCTTGCCCGCGGGTCGCTGCTGGGCCGCGAAGAGCCGTTCGCCGGCGAGCTGGTGGCCCAGTCGCTGGCCGAGGCCGGGGTAGTGGTGCACCAGGACACCACTCCGTTGCAGGTCCACCGCGATGAGCACGGGATAGCCGGCCTCCAGCTGCCCGGAGGATCCCTCGTGGAAGCCGAGGAAGTGCTCGTCTCCACCGGGCGGCGGCCGGACATCGGGAACCTGGGACTCGAAGCACTCGGGGTGGACCCGTCCCGGCGGTTGCAGGTCGATGACACGATGCTCGTGGCGGGCGCCGACTGGCTCTACGCCGTGGGAGATGCCAGCGGGCGCAGTCCGCTGACCCACCAGGGCAAGTACCAGGCCCGGGCCGCGGGCGAGGCCATTGCCGCGAGGATCAATGGAACCGGGGTTCTCGATGCGCCCTGGGGCAGGCATGCGGCCACGGCGGACCACCATGCGGTGCCGCGCGTGGTCTTCAGCGATCCGCAGATCGCCGCGGTCGGACTCACCGAACGCCAGGCCCGCGACGCCGGTCTGCAGATTTCGGTTATCGAGCACGATCTGGGTGCGGTGGCCGGGGCGAGCCTGCACGCCGACGGGTATTCCGGGCTGGCCAAGCTGGTGATAGACCAGGCGCGTTCGGTGATCGTCGGCGCCACTTTCGCTGGCCAGGATGCCGCGGAACTGCTGCATGCGGCCACCATTGCGATCGTCGGCGAGGTCAGCCTGGACCGGCTGTGGCATGCGGTCCCCGCCTATCCGACGATCAGCGAAATCTGGTTGCGGTTGCTTGAGGCGCTGCGGTTCGGGTGAACCTGGCTGTGACCGAATCAGCGTTCGGAAGTGGTCTGCAGGCCGCGCCCAACGCATTAGACTGGTAGTGAATGGGATGGCCAGACGGTCGCGTGGCAAGCAATTGCCCCGAGGAACGTCCGGGCTCCGCAGAACAGGGTGGTGGGTAACGCCCACTCGGGGTAACCCGCAGGCTAGTGCCACAGAAAATAGACCGCCAGGTTTTCCTGGTAAGGGTGAAACGGTGGTGTAAGAGACCACCAGCACCCCAAGTGATTGGGGTGGCTAGGTAAACCCCACTCGGAGCAAGGTCAGACAGACTGCGTTATGAGGGCTGTTCGCCCCATGCAGTCGGGTGGACCGCTAGAGGCTGCCGGCAACGGCAGTCGTAGATAGATGACCGTCCCGCTTCGGCGCGACAAAACCCGGCGTATCGGCCATCCCATTCACACTCTTCCTTCCTGCGATTGCGCCGGCATCAGCCCTTAGTGCGCTGGTGAGATGATTCACAGTCCCCGATCCTCAGTTTTTCTGCGCACGGTCTAGAATGGATCATGTACTTACGAGGATGATCCTGTTACCTCGTGCCACCGCAAAAGCAATGGTGCTTCCCACGGTGCCAACCGACTTTATGGATCTGCGAGTCGGCTGAATTGGAAGGATTTTCTGTGACCCAGCAGTCTGTCGTTGCCCAGCAAGAATGGAGCGGGCGCGAAGAGCTCGCCGAGGCCATGATCCCACTGATCGGACGTCTGTACCGCAAGAACAATGTGGTGACCTCCGTCTACGGCCGCAAGCTGATCAACCAGTCAGCCATCGACATCATCAAGGCCCACCGCGTAGTGCGCCGCATCGATGGCGAAGAGCTCGACCTGAACGACACCAAGGCCATCCTGGATGCCATCGAGGCCCTGAACGTCGGTTCGGTAGCAGTTGACCTCGGCCGCGTGAACAAGAAGTTCAAGGAATCCGGTTCCGCTGATCTGAACGCTTTCCTGGCTGATGAATTGGGCGAGAAGGTTGGCCAGGCCGGCGCAACCGACGCTGAACCCCAGGACGTTGTCCTCTACGGCTTCGGCCGCATCGGACGCCTGCTGGCCCGCATCCTGATCGAGCGTGGCGGCTACGGCCTGCGCCTGCGCGCCATCGTGGTCCGCAAGGGCTCGGATGACGACATCGTCAAGCGCGCTTCGCTGCTGCGCCGCGACTCGGTGCACGGCCGCTTCGAAGGCTCGATCACGGTCGACGAGGAAAACAGCACGATCCTCGCCAACGGCACCCTGATCAAGGTCATCTACTCGAATGATCCGACCACCGTCGACTACACCGAGCACGGCATCGACAACGCCATCGTGGTGGACAACACCGGCCGCTGGCGCGATGAGGCCGGACTGTCCCAGCACCTGGCCGCCAAGGGCGTTTCCCGCGTGCTGCTGACCGCACCGGGCAAGGGCGATCTGAAGAACATCGTCCACGGCATCAACGATTCGTGGATCACCGCAGAAGACAAGATCGTCACCGCTGCCTCGTGCACCACCAATGCCATCACCCCAGTGCTCAAGGCCCTGAACGACAAGTTCGGTGTCACCCACGGGCACGTCGAGACCGTTCACTCGTTCACCAACGACCAGAACCTGATCGACAACTTCCACAAGGGCGAGCGCCGCGGCCGTTCGGCAGCGCTGAACATGGTGATCACCGAAACCGGTGCCGCCAAGGCAGTGGCCAAGGCCCTGCCGGAGTTCGAAGGCAAGCTGACCGGCAACGCGATCCGTGTACCGACCCCGGATGTCTCCATGGCGATCTTGAACTTGAACCTGGAGAACGGGACCACCAAGGAAGAGCTCAATGCCTACCTGCGTGAAACCTCGCTGACCTCCAGCCTGCACAAGCAGATCGACTACATCGATTCGCCTGAGGTTGTCTCCACCGACTTCGTCGGCTCGCGCCGCGCCGGCATCGTTGACGGCCTGGCCACTATCGTGTCCGGCAAGAACGCTGTCGTCTACGTTTGGTACGACAACGAGTTCGGCTACTCCTGCCAGGTTGTGCGCGTCATCGAATCGATGGCCGGCACCCACCCGGCTGCAGTGCCTGCAGTGAAGGCTGAAGCCGTCACCGCCTAGGACCTCGCTGCTTGCAGCTGAAGGGACCATCCCAGCGCATTGCGCGCTGGGATGGTCCCTTTTGCTATTCCATCCGGGTGGCACGAAGCCCTCCAAAGGACCTTCCGGGTCCAGGGGGCCAACGAGAACCAGTACCTGGCCAGCACCTCTCCAGCAAAGTCCAGGCAGGTCTCGACCTTTGCGCGCATCCGGGCGTGGAGGTCCGCTTGAGCCTGCGCCGTCCCTGCGTCAACGGCGGCTGCAGGTGCGCCGCTTCGCGGGCATCTCTGGACCCCCGCACTGCTAGGCTTTAGGCCATCAAGCATTGGATCGAGGTTGGTTAATGGACAGTACCCGGACGCTGGCGGCGCGCATGGCGAGCCAGCTGCTACTGGAGCCGGCAGAATCCGTACTGCAGGCCGCAGAACACATGCTCGCGTTCCAGTCCCAGGACTTCGCTGCAGGACGCTACGCGCTGGCTCAGCGCTCCGCAGCGCAAGAATCCCGCCAGCAAGTCGATGCGCTCTTCAGCGAAGGCCGGCTCGTGCGGTCATGGACCATGCGGGGCACGCTGCATATCTGCTTGGCCGAAGATGCGCGCTGGATGACTCGCGCAACACGTGAACGCACCTTGCGCTCCTCGGCCACACGGATGCGGGGACTGCAGATCGGCACCCAGGACATTGACCAGGCAGCTGGCATCATCAGCGCGCATCTGCTGGAGCACGGGCAAGCCAGCCGCTCCGCGCTCTTCAAGGCACTGAACCAGAATGGAATGGAGACCGGCCAGCAGCGAGGACTGGTTATCCTGCAGGTCCTCGTCCTGGACGGGTTGATCTGCCAGGGGCCCATTCCACAAGACGCGAAACTCATCGCGCAGGACTTCGTGCTCGTGGATGAATGGATTGCAAGTCACCGGGAACCAGGAGATCCGTTGGCGCAACTCTTGCGCCGGTACCTGCACTCGCATGGGCCAGCTACCCTTCGCGACGCAGCCTGGTACACGGGACAGACGCTGACCACCATGAGAACCGCCGCAGAAGCACTCGGCGGCTTGCTGTCCAGCGCAGGAAGCGATGAGCGCGGGGAGGGCTACTGGGTCATCGCCGGCAGCCGCGCCCACCGGGAGCTTGAAGCGATGGAGCCCACCGGGCTGCCACTGCGCCTGCTCGGTCCCTTTGACGAGTACTACCTGGGCTACGCGAATCGCACGCTGGTAGCCGACGAGCAGATGGCCGCGCAGATCCTGCCCGGCAAGAACGGCATGTTCCTGCCCTTCTGGCTAGAACAAGGCAGGGCTTCGAAGCTCTGGAACGCAGAAACAGCGCCCACCGGCAAAATCGGTGCGGCGCTGCATCAGCGGTATCTGGACTTCAAGACTGCCCGGTAGGCGGCGGGAGGCCTAGTGGCCGAATGGATCCTCATCGGTACCCGGCAACCAGGTGTTGCCAGGCACGCCCCAACCCAGAGCCTTCTTGGCCTTCTTCCACTTCTTCTCCCAGCGTGGCTGCAACTTGTCCACGTAGAGGTAGCCATCAAGGTGGTCGTACTCGTGCTGCATGATGCGCGCGAACCAGCCGTGCGCTTCGAAAGAGATCGGATTGCCGAACTCGTCGAAACCCTCCACCTTCGCATAGTCGGCACGCTGCAGCGGGTAGTTCAACCCGGGCACGGACAAGCAGCCCTCGGAGTCGTCATCAGCATCCGCGGGAGCCTGCGACACCTTTGAAAGCGTCAGCTTGGGGTTGATCACTACGCCCCGCTCGGGAGCATCGTCCTGGTCCGCGAAGACGTAGGTGAACATGCGCAGGCCCAAACCGATCTGCGGAGCCGCCAGGCCCACGCCATGCGCTTCATCCATGGTGAGGTGCATATCGGCAACGAGCTCGCGCAAGGCGCCATCAAACTCGGTGACCTCCACCGCACGCTTGTGAAGTACAGGTTCTCCGTAAACAGTGATCTGCCGAATAGGCACGTGATCGGTTCCTTTCAAAAGTGCTTAGAGTGCTCGTCCAATAGTTTCACGCATGATCTCGCTTGTGCCACCAAAGATGGTCAGCAAGCGGGAGGCAGTGAAGGACTGGGCAATCGGGTACTCCATGATGTAGCCATAGCCGCCATGCAGCTGCAATGCCTGATCGGAAAGCTTTTTAGCGCTCTCACTAGCCCAAAGCTTGACCTCGGCAGCCTCGGAAGGATCCAGCTCGCCGTCGTTGAATGCCAGGACGGCCCGGTCCACGAAGCTCTGGGTGACATGCGCCTCAGTCTTCAGGTTAGCCAGTTCGAAACGGGTGTTCTGGTACTCGGTCAGCGCCTGGCCAAAGGTCGAGCGGTTCTTCGCATGTTCCAGCGCCTGCTCGAAGGACGCGGTGCAGATCGCCGAGGCAGCCACGGCAATAGCCAGACGGGCCTGGGGAAGCTGCGCCTTGACATGGGCCAGGCCCTGTCCAGCCTCGCCAACAAGATCTGCAGCTGAGACGCGGACATCGTCGAAGAACAGCTCAGCGGTATCAGAAGCCCGCAGCCCAATCTTGTCGAAGGGGCTGCCGTTGGTGTACCCCTCGGAACGCTCGACCATGAACAGCGAGAATGACTGCTCGCCCGCACGTCCGCTCTCGCCATCGGTGCGCGCAAGCACCAGAGCGGCATCGCCAAACGCAGCATTGCCGATGAAAGTCTTCTGGCCGCTAATCAGCCAGTCATCCCCATCGCGGACCGCCTTGGTGCGCACCGCGCGCAGGTCAGATCCAGCGCCAGGCTCGGTAAACGCGCAGGAGGTAATGGTGGAGCCATCGACCATGCGTGGAAGCCACTTGGCCTTGAGCTCGGCAGAGCCGTAGGAGAGCAGGTACGGCAGCACCAGGTCGTCGTGCAGGTGGAAGGCCAAGGCTACGGACAGATGCCCCGAACGCACGAGCTGCTCATCAAGCACTACACGGAAGCGGTAATCATCGATGCCCATGCCACCGAACTGCTCAGGCACTGCAAGACCCAGCAGGCCGTTTTCACCGGCAGACTGCCACACCTCGCGGGGGATCTGATGATCCTTTTCCCACTGAGCGTATTTACCGGAAATCTCCCGGGCGTTGAATTCCGTAGCCAGTTCACGGAACTGCTCGTGGTCCTCTTCAAAGAGCGCGCGTTTCACAGGGGGAGTACCTTTCGGTGGATGGAACGAAGGCATAAAGCTCACTGGCTTGCCGAAGTACATCATCCATTATGGTCGCTCAGGCCAATGCGTGCCTATTCGCCAGGGCAAACAACGATTCAAGTCACTAGATAACGCAAAAAGTCTCGAAAAACACGGGGGTAGACCCCAAAACACAACGCATTCGAACATAGTTTCGAATCCGTGTTCCTAACCACCGAAATATGACTTAACACCGCATCCGGGCAGCACTGCGCTCGCCGGCAGGTTCGAACTGCCTGTTCAATCGGTCCTGTCGGCGACGAATCTGCAACCGGCATCCGTGCGTGATGGCGTTGGCTTCACCGGAGACAGTGATACTTCGAATAGGGGCCTAGGGGAGGCAAGTGGCTCGTTATGCAGGGGCGGGCAGTGCCAATGATGCAACCCTGGACTGTCCCGCGGGTTGCGGATCACTCCACGCGAAATCGACCCGGTTGCCGCTTGATGGAATCTGTTTGTTTCGAGACTGCTGGCAGGGTTGCGTGCGATCGCGTCGAGGCGCCCGACCTGTGCCATGGAAGCGATCTTTTCGGCGTCGGCAGGGTGCCTGGGCATCTGGTGGTTCCATGCGGTGGCCATTGCCGGCGGTGAAGGCGGGTTGGCGGCTAGCGGCGCGATGCTGAACGCCGTGTCGGATTCGCTGGCGGGGACTGGTGGCGAGTGCCTCTGGATTCCAGATGTTCGGTCTGGAATCAACGAGGCCCGGTGCCTTGCTGAATGCGCTTCAAGGCGTCGGAAACGAGAAAAGACCTGGTTCGGAATTTCCATTCCGAACCAGGTCTTTCGATCTGGGGTGAGTAACGGGGTTTGAACCCGCGACCTTCTGGACCACAACCAGACGCTCTACCGACTGAGCTATACCCACCATGTCTACTTCGTTACTAGTCAGAAGCTGTAGTGCTCATGATCTCGTACCGGGCAACGAGAAATACTATACACGTATCCAGGCCGGAAATACCAATTCGCATGGAGCCATTTCCGGGATTGTGACGGGATGCTCATTATTTATGGCTGTGGGGCTGTTGCTCGCCGCTGAACTGCCTCATGAGATGGATCCCCGTGCCGTGATCACGCCTTTGCCAGCAGTACTTGCGGGAAATGCTTTGCTGCAGATGCAGGGCCCGACGATGCTAGGCATCGACGGTGGAAGCCGATATAGTTCGAGCCACCGTGAAGAATTGATGATGGGGGGAATTCTTGGGCATTGACGATCTTCTGGAAGCCTTGAATGCTGGCCAGAGAATTACCGCCGGTTCGCCGCTGCATGCGCTCATGCATAGCACAAGCCAGGACGCGCTGCGCATTTGCGCGGAGCTGAACGACGGCTACCGCAGCCCAGGGCAAGTGCGGGATTTGCTGCGGCAGTTGACCGGAACGAACGTTGACGACTCGGTGGTGCTATTCCCGCCGTTCAACTCGGAGTTTGGCCGCAATATCGAACTGGGGAAAAACGTCTTCATCAATGCTGGCTGCAAATTCCAGGACCAAGGCGGCATCAGTATCGGGGATGAGTGCTTGATTGGGCACAACGTCGTTGTGGCAACACTTAATCACGATCTTGAACCTGCTCGGCGGGCGGATATGATTCCGGCTCCAGTGATCATTGGGCGCAACGTCTGGATTGGCGCGAACGCGACCATACTTTCCGGTGTCACGATCGGCGAGAACGCAGTTGTCGCTGCCGCCGCGGTCGTAACGAAAGACGTACCTGCCGGCGCTGTTGTGGTTGGCTCGCCAGCCAGGGTGGTGCGCACGGTCTAATTCTGCGGCTCGTCAGCTGAGCGGCGGCGTTGCCAGGCGTGCGGGTAAAGCAAAAGACTCGATCCGGAACTTTCGTTCTGGATCGAGTCTTTGTCTCTGGGGTGAGTAACGGGGTTTGAACCCGCGACCTTCTGGACCACAACCAGACGCTCTACCGACTGAGCTATACCCACCATGTTTGCTTCGTTACTAGTCAGAACGCTTTTGCGAACCAATTCCGTATCTGGCAACGAGAAATACTATACACACAATTCCGCGCTTGATGCCAATCGGAAGGCCCCTGGGGCACTGTGCAGTGCATCACCAATGCGCCGGGGTCTTCGTTTAGCGGTTAGCCGGCGCTTTCGGTGATCCCGGCGGCGATCTTCCTGGCCTCAACGGAGGTTGGTCCCGGCGCCGGCACCATGATGGCGTCGCGGTAGTAGCGAAGCTCGTTGATCGAATCCTGGATGTCGCCCAGTGCGCGATGGTTGCCGGTCTTGGCTGGAGCGCCGTAGTGCGCCTTCGGGAACCAGCGGCGGCTCAGCTCCTTCAAGGTCGACACGTCGATAATGCGGTAGTGCAGGTGCTCAATGACCTCGGGCATATCGCGTGCCAAGAAGTTCTTGTCGGTGCCCACCGAGTTGCCGCCCAGCAACGCCTTGTTCGGCTCCGGAACGTGCTTCTTGATGTAGTCGACCACCAGGCGCTGGGCTTCCTCCATGGAAATGCCGTTCTCCAGCTCGGGCAGCAGGCCGCTAACCACATGCATATTGCGAACGAAATCATCCATCTGCGCCAGAGCTGCCGGCTCGGGCTTGATGACTACCTGGATGCCCTCGTCGACGATCTCCAGATCGGAGTCGGTAATGAGCACTGCTACTTCGATCAATGCGTCGTTAACCAGATCCAAGCCGGTCATTTCGCAATCGATCCATACAATTTTTTCTGAGTTACTAGCCACGTAACCAATCTACACTTCAAGCAGCGCTGTGGGGGAGCGCACCCTCGTCGCGCGGCGGAAGGACAGTGTTTCAACCGGCCTGGACGCGTGCTCGATGCTAAAATCGTCTGAGATTTCCGGCTGTTGAATTGCCTGCTTGCAAGGGCGCGGCACATGCGACGCTGGCTTAATTACTCTCGAACTCATGTCCGTTACAGCCCGAGGTGTCAGTGTGTCAGCCAGCAAGCCAGCAGCAGTGAGCTCCCCGCCCTACGCTGGAGTGAATAGGACCCTTCTCAGCGGCGTCATCGGTTCCTCCCTGATCCTTTTCGGATCCTTCGGTACCGGGTGGCTGGCCAGCGTATCACCGCTGAACCGCGACCCGTTCTTCATCATGCTGCGCACCGAACCCGCCGGCGTGATCACCTGCGTGATCCTGCTGGCCCTGGGTTGCTGGGTCCTCTTCCGTTCCTGGTGGCGCCTGGGCCAGAAGCTCAAGGGCTGGGGCGAGGGTTCGCTGAAGGTGGTCCGCCGTGCGGTCTGGCTGTGGAGCATCCCGATGTTCGTCACGTTGCCGATCATGAGCCGGGACGTGTTCGCCTACATCGGCCAAGGCCGGCTGGTGGATGCCGGGCAGGATCCTTATGTTGACGGAATATCCTCGCTGAATAACTGGTTCCAGCTCGGTGCCGACACCATGTGGGCGCAGGACGGCACCCCTTACGGCCCGCTCTACCTGAGCATCGAATTCCTCGTGGTCAAGCTGACTGGCCCTTCGACCGACGCGGCGGTCCTGGCCTTCCGCGCCATTGCATTCATCGGCGTGCTGCTCTGCCTGCGCTACGTGCCCAAGCTTGCCGAACTGCACGGTGTCTCCGGGGCCAAAGCCGCCTGGATGACCGTGGCGAACCCGCTGTTCCTGGTGAACTTCGTGGCCAGTGCGCACAACGATGCCCTGATGACCGGCCTGTCGGTCTGGGCTGTCTACCTGGCATGCAAGCGCTACGGCTTCTGGGCCATCGTGGTGCTGGCGGCCTCGGTGGGGGTCAAACCGATTACCCTGGTACTGCTGCCGTTTATCGGCCTGCTCTGGGCAGGGCCTAATGCTGCCTGGCCGCGCCGCATCCTCTACTGGTTCTACACCGGCATGATCTTCCTGGCCCTGATGACCGTGGTTGGGTGGCTCAATGGCTACTGGTTCGGTTGGCTGAAGGTCATGCTCTTCACCGGTACCGGATACTCCATCTTCTCCCCGGTAGGCATTGCGGTCATCGCGCTGAGCGGGCTGGTCTCCGCCATCGGGCTGTCCACCGAGTGGATCCTGCCCGCGGCCAAGCTCTTCGGCCGCCTGGTCGGCGTAGCCATCGCCTTTGTCTTGATCTTCCGCGGAAAGCACTCGCACCTGGTGCAGCGCATGGCCATCGCCTTCGCGGCGATTGTCGTGCTCTCCCCGGTGATCCAGCCGTGGTACCTCCTGTGGCTGCTGCCGTTCTTCGCCGCGACCGGCCTGCGCGATGACTGGCAGATGCTCTGGCTGCACCTGACCACCATCTTCTTCCTGGCCTACCAGGCCGCTGACCAGATCTTCGTCTGGCAGTTCCTGCAGGACTCCCTGGTGCCACGCGTCCAATTGATTTCCTGGGGCATCTCCATCGCCTGCGCCTTGTACCTTGTCTTCTTCGATCCGAAGACCAAGAACATCTGCGCTGATCTGCTCAGCTCGTCCAACTGGCTGAAGAAGAGCAAGAAAGCCTAGTGGCAGTGGAGGAGCCGAAGCTGGCACCGCAGCGCGCAAGCCTGCGGTCACTATCATGGCAAGGGCTCGCCGCCTCGGCCATGATCACCGTCGCCTCCTGGGGGATCGGCTGGTTCCCGCGCAACCAGCTGTCCCCGCTGGCACGCAGCGGCTTCTTCATAGAATTCCGAACCGAAGTGCCAGGTGTCATCAGCTGCATCGTGCTGATGGCCGTGGGAATTGTCTGGTTGACCCGAACCTGGATCCTGGCCCGGCCATGGGTCCAGGCTGCCGGCGAGATCACCGGGCGGGAACTGGCCCGCGTGCTGGCCATGTGGTCTGCTCCGCTGATGCTCAGCTTCCCGATCCTGAGCCGCGACGTCTACTCCTACCTGGCCCAGGGCCGCATGCTGCACGCCGGCAAATCCCCGTATGCCGAAGGCGTGTCCGCCCTTCCGGGCTGGTTCGATGGCGGATCCGACAGCCTGTGGGCGCAATCGCCCTCGCCCTATGGCCCGTTCTTCCTCGTGCTCGCCCGCATCATCTACTTCGCCTCCAACGGCATTCCCGAAATCGGCGTGGGCCTGCTGCGCGTCATTGCCGTGCTCGGTGTCTGGGGCTGCTATCACTTCACTGCGAAGCTGGCGCAGAAAATGGGGCAGAGCGCCAACTGGGCCAACTGGGCCATCGTGGGCAATCCGCTGTTCCTGCTGACCATGATCGGCGGCGTCCACAACGACGCGCTGATGATCGCAGGTGTCTTCAGCGCCTTCGCCTATGCCTACGACCGCCGTCCCATGGCCGCCACGATGGCGCTGGCCATAGCCGTGTCGGTCAAGCCGATCGTGCTGCTGGCGCTGCCTTTTATCGGCTTGGGCCTGCTGGGCAGGAGCCCGTCGATGCGCGAGAGGTGGAAAATCTGGGCCAAGGTCTCAGCACTCTCCCTGACCTGGCTGCTTTTGATCGGTGCGGTCACCAACCTCTGGTTCGGCTGGCTGCTTGCCATGTTCACCGCGGGAGATGCGGCGTTCCCGTACGCTCCCGTGGGACTGATCGGCTGGTCCCTGAGCAATCTCGCTGGCATATTCGGCGCCGATATCTCCTTGGTGAATGCCATCGTGGTGGGCGTCTTCCAGGTCATCGCGCTGGCCATTGTGGCGCGCCTGGCGCTGGCCAAGGACACCTCCAGCCCGGTGCGCCTAGCGGCGTGGGCGCTCTCGGCGGTGGTGCTGCTGGCTCCGATTATCCAGCCGTGGTACATCCTGTGGCTGATGGCGCTGTTCGCCATTTCGCACAAGGTGTCCTGGGGATCGGAAAAGCTGATGATCTATGCATCCAGCCTGATCCTGGTGGCGGTTTTCGTCGACCAGCTCTCCATCGAGCAGTGGCACTCGGCCTGGCTGATGAAGACCCTGGCTGGCGTGCTCGTAGCGGGCTTGTTCATCGGCCTCTTCACTGCCGATGCCAGAACCAGGCAAGTGCTGCGCGGGCCGAAAGCATAGCCAAGGTCACATTCTGCAGCCCAGCTTTCTCCCGGAAAATTCCGCTTAGATAGAAATATGCAAACAATGTTCTGGCCAGCGGCAATCGCCATTCTCGGCGGCGCCCTCTTCTTGGCGTCCGCCGGCGTTTTCCTGCTGGCCGTGCAATACCGCCGGCATGGACGGTTGTCCTGGCGCCGCACCATTACCACCGCAACCGCAGCCGTCTACGGATTCGGCCTGTTCAGCTACACCATGCTTCCGCTGCCGGCCACGCGCGACGAATTCTGCCGTCCCGGAGTGGCCATCCCGCAACTGGTGCCCGGCCGTTTCGTCGACGACTTCAGGCTGGCCATCGTGGAGCGCGGGCTGAGCGGCTTCGCCACCAGCTTCACCCTGTGGCAGGTGCTGTTCAACATCATCTTGTTCATGCCCCTGGGCATCTTGGCCGTGCGCTGGCTGCGCGGCAACATTTTCACCGGTGTCCTGCTCGGCTTCGCGGCCTCGCTGGCCATCGAGCTGACCCAGTACACCGCTATTTGGGGGTTGTACACCTGCGCCTACCGCGTGGCCGACGTCGATGACCTGATCACCAACACTGCCGGCGCGCTGCTGGGCGCGATGATCGCCTACCTGCCGATGTTCCGCTTCCTGTCCGGCCCGGTGGAAGCGGACGCGGCCAACGCGCCGGCCCTGCCGGTCACCCGCGCCCGCCGCGCACTGGCCAACATCTTCGATGCAGGCTTCACCTCGGCCGTGCTCTTCGTCATCGGCGCTGCCCTGGAACTGCTGGAGCGCTTGGGCGCTCCGGAGTTCGGCCAACAGTGGATGAACTTCTGGCTTCCGCTGCTCGTGGTCTTCTGCGTCTTCTGGCTGCCGAGCCTGGCGCCGGGACGGGCTACCCTCGGCCAGCGCTGCGCCTGGCTGATGCTCACCGACGGGCAGGGGCAACCGGCTCCGGCCGGCCGGGCCTTGCTGCGCAGCCTGCTCGGATTTGGCGGGATTAACTTCCTCTTCCAGATTTCCACCAGCATGGTCGACTTCACGCCCTACCCGCTGCTGAACATGCTCGTTGTGATCTATATCGCGATCAGCGCCTTCTACTTCATCTTCGAAGCGAAACACCGGGGACTGGCCGGAAAAATCAGCGGTACCGGTTTCATCGACCGTCGCGCCCTTTGAGCCAAGGCACCCCAGCACCGCAAGGCTCACGCTAAAATGGAACGCGGTGGTCTGCGCCTCGGGTGCGGTCCAGCAAACTCGCGTTTGAAGACATACCGATAATTCCCAAAAAGTTAGGTCTGCTCAGCAGCATGGAAGATAACAAACCAGAGGTCCCGGCCGAACCGCACCGCGCCGTCCTAGGCACGGCCGTAGGCGCGACGGTCCTCATTGCCATCGGCGCATTCGTGCTCTCGTTCGCTGCATTGACCGACCTGGCCGAACGCTCGGGCATCAGCCCGCGGCTGGCCTGGATCTGGCCAATCATCATCGACGGCATGATCGTGGCCGCCACCGTGGCCATCGTGGCCCTGAACGGCTTCCATCGCAAGGCCATGATCTACCCGTGGTCGCTGCTGTTCTTCGGTGCGATCGTTTCCACCGCGGCGAACTCCACCCACGCAATCCTGACCGTGGACTCGATCGAAAACGGAGTGCCGCCGCTGGTTTCCGCGCTGGTTGCCGCCATGCCGCCAATCGTCTTGCTGGCCATCACCCACCTGACCGTGCACATGTACCAGAAGAAGTCCGAAGCCGCGAAGCTGCGCGCTGAGCTGGAATACAACGAAGAGCAGGAAAACGCCGAGAAGTACGGCGTCGCTTATGATGATGGCTACAACGCTGCGCTGACCGACACCAAGACCGCCGAGGAAGAACGCCTATCGGTCCTGGAACAGGATCACCAGGACGCGCTGGCCCGAGCCCGCGCCGAAGGCATCGCGGCCGGCCGATCGGACTCGAAGGTCACCCCGATCAAGCAGAACGCGCAGCCAGCCAAGGAAACCAAGCCTGCCGCGCAGAAGAAGACCGAGGACAAGGCGCCATTGTTCGACGACATGGCTAAGCGCCTTTCCCGCCCATAAGGGCCGTCGCCGCACCCGGCTGGCGCCAGGGCATGAGCATGAGGACAGCATTTTCAGGAACGCTTTAGCATCCAGGAGGCATCAATGATGGATCCGGCGCAGGGCCAGGCGAACGACGAGTTCTCCGAACAGATTGCGGCCGCCGTTGAGCAGTACAAGTCTGTGACCGGCGAACTCAATACCGTCATGTCGGCCATGAAGGCGAAGATCCGCCGGTTGTTCGCGAATTCCGAGGTGCAACCGCTGTTCATTACCGGCCGGGTGAAATCGCCGCAGTCCTTCGCGGCCAAGGCCTCGCGCCGGCTGCAGGAAAGTTCCGAGACCGCCCCGGTGCTGGAATTCCCCAACCCGCTGCGCGAAATCCACGACATGGTGGGCATCCGCATCATCGTGATGCTGCCCCATGAAATCCAGCAGGTGGCCAGCCTGATCAAGTCGCACCGCGACTCCTTCGACTGCCGCAGCGACCGGGAGAAGGACATCGGCTCGGTGGAGTCCGGCACCTACGGCTACTCCTCGCGCCACCTGCTGCTCAAGACTCGCAGCGAGCCGATCGTGCGCAAATTCCAGGAGGCCTTGGGCAAGCCGGTGGTAGCCAGCGGCAACTTCGTCTTCGAAGTGCAGATCCGCACCGTGCTGCAGCATGCCTGGTCCGAAATGGAGCACGATATCCGCTTCAAGCATCCCGGCGAGGCCGCCTGGAATCCGCAGATCGACCGCCACTTCACCGCCACCGCGGCGATGCTGGAAACCGTGGAGGACTACTTCACGGACATCGACGAGCTGTACCACCGCCTGAACGGCTACCACGACCAGCAGGGCGCCGGATCCGAGCCGTTGACCGGCGAGAAGATCGGCGAAATATGGCAGACGCTGTTGCCGCACGTGGACCGCAAGCGCGATGACGATTGGTCCTGGGCCGCCGAGCTGCTCGGCTCCCACGGCATCGACCAGACCTGGCAGCTGGCGCAGCTGCTGGATGCGAATGTGGTCACCGATGTGCGTGCGGCGCTGGACCACCGGTACTCGCCGGGCCCGGACCGCTTGCTGGACGACGTGCTGCTCTGGCGCTTCGGCAAGGACCACATCGACAAGACCAGCGGCGGGGACCTGCGCCGCGAAGCCTCCTTGCGCCGCCGCCTGATCCAGATGATGGATTACCGATCGCAACCCAGCGACAAGGAATAATTTCGATTCGAAGCCCGGATTTCCACTGCGGTGGAAGTGCGGGCTTCGATTCTTTAGCCAGCTCAACCCCAAACTGTTAGTTTGTGCACGTTCCGCAGGCCACGGCGTGGTTGGCCGGTAGAATAGTCAAGTTGCCCAATTTGTGGGCCGCACAATTCTTGTACCCGCATGAAAGGGCCACACCATATGATTTCCGTAGCCAACCTTGAGCTACGCGTCGGCGCCCGCTTGCTGATGGACGAAGTGAACTTCCGCATCGACAAGGGCGACAAGATCGGACTGGTGGGACGCAACGGTGCCGGCAAGACGACGATGACCAAGGTCCTCGCCGGCGAGACCCAGCCAGCCTCGGGTGAGGTCACCTTCAAGGGCTCCATCGGCTACCTGCCGCAGGACCCCAAGACCCCTGACATGGAGCAGCTGGCGCGCAATCGCATCCTTGGCGCCCGCGGCCTGGACGTGGTGGTCACCAAGCTGGCCCAGAACCGCGAGGACATGGCCAGCGAGGACGCTGCCGTCTCCGCCAAGGCCATGCGCCAGTACGACCGGTTGGAAGCAGAATTCATCGCTGCCGGTGGCTACGCTGCCGAATCCGAAGCGGCCGCCATCTGCGCCAACCTGGATTTGCCGGACCGCATCCTGGACCAGCCGCTGCGCACCCTGTCCGGTGGACAGCGCCGCCGCGTCGAGCTGGCACGCATCCTCTACTCGGACGCCGAGACCCTGCTGCTCGATGAGCCGACCAACCACCTGGACGTCGACTCGATCATGTGGCTGCGCGACTTCATCAAGAACTACCCCGGCGGCGTGCTGATGATCAGCCACGATACCGGCCTGATGGAATCCACCGTGAACAAGGTGCTGAATCTCGACGCGAACCGCGGCGTGGTGGATGTCTACAACATGAACTGGAAGCGCTACAAGATCCAGCGCGAAACCGATGAGCGTGCCCGCAAGCGCGAGCGCGCCAACATCGAGAAGAAGGCTTCGGTCCTGCTGACCCAGGCGAACAAGATGAAGGCCCGCGCCTCCGGCGCCTCGGCGGCGCAGTCCATGCTCAAGCGCGTGGATCGCATGCTTTCCGGGCTGCAGGAAGAGCGTGCCTCCGACAAGGTCGCAGCCCTGCGCTTCCCGGATCCGGCTCCCTGCGGCAAGACCCCGCTCATGGCCGAAGGCCTGTCCAAGGCCTATGGCTCGCTGGAGATCTTCAACGATGTCTCGCTGGCCATCGACCGCGGCTCGAAGGTTGTCATCCTGGGCCTGAACGGTGCCGGCAAGACCACCTTGCTGCGCATGCTCGCCGGTGTCTCCGAACCCGATACCGGAAAGATCATTCCGGGCCACGGCCTGAAGATCGGCTACTTCGCCCAGGAGCATGACACCTTGGATCCGGAAGCCAGCGTGCTGGAGAACATGCGCCGCAACGCGCCTGACCACCTGAACGATGCCGACGTCCGCTCGATCCTCGGCTCGTTCCTGTTCGTCGGCGACGACGTGACCAAGCCGGCCGGCGTGCTCTCCGGCGGCGAGAAGACCCGTCTGGCCCTGGCCACCATCGTGGCTTCCAGCGCCAATGTGCTGCTGCTTGATGAGCCGACCAACAACCTCGACCCTGCCTCGCGCGCCGAGGTGCTGGGCGCGCTGTCCACCTTCCCGGGTGCCGTGGTCATGGTGTCCCACGATGAGGGCGCAGTGATGTCGTTGCAGCCTGAGCGCGTGGTCATCCTGCCTGATGGCGATGAGGACCTCTTCAACGAGGATTACCTGGAATTGGTTTCGCTGACTTAAATCCTGACAACGCGCAATAGCTCTCGTAGGCTTGGCAGATCACCATCTTCAAAGGGAGCTGCCAAGCCATGAGTGTTTTTGGACGCAAATTACCGCGGATCGCAGGCGCTGGGCTGCTGCTTGCCAGCGCGCTGGCCGGCTGCGCCGCACAGGTTTCCGATGAGATCAACGCCCAGTGGACGCTGCTGGACCCTGCCGGGGTGAATGCGTCGAGCACCAGCCTCGACCTCGGGGTCATGCGGCTTGCCTGTTCCTCCGGGGTGACCGGCGAGGTGACCTCCACCCAGGTGGAGCTGTCCAATGGCCAGATTGCCATCGGGATCGTGGTTGAACCGCTGGAAGGCGAAGCGCATGCCTGCCAGGGCAACGAGACCGCGCCCTACACGCTGGAACTGCAGGAGCCGGTGGGGGACCGCACCCTCATCGATGCCTCCTGCCTCGAAGGCGAGTGGCACAAGACTCCTGGGTGCAGCGACAGCGGGATCCGCTGGACGCCGCCGGCCAACGGCAGCTGAAAGAAAACTGCATTAAGCAGAGAACCGCGCGGCAACTGGAATATTCCAGCTGCCGCGCGGTTCCCTTGTTTCCCGCAGCTACTTCGGGAGGCCCCCTGGCGTGTGGTCGGCCTGGTCGAGCAGCGCATCCTCGATGGCTTCATCGGTCGGCGTGCCGTCACGGCGGAACTTCTTATCCGGCTTGGCGCGAATCTTGCGCACCTTGTGCAGCGGCTCGTCCAGGCCCAGCGCCTCGGCTTCGGCTTGCTCGGCGGCATCCTCGGCGTTCAGCTTCTTCTGCTGGCGAGCGGCATACCAGAAGCCGATGAAGGCCAGCACGCCAAAGATGTACCACTGGATCTCGTAGGAAAGATGCGGACCTTCATCCATATCCGGAGCGTCCAGCTGCAGTGGCGCAGTGGCCGGGGCCGGATCCTCTTCATACATCAGGCCGTAGGCGCCCTGGGCGATCTCGTAGTCCAGGAGCTTGGCGTAGTCTTCGAGCTGGATCGAAGCCAATTGGCCCTCCGGGGCGCCGCGGTCCAAGCGGATTTCCGATGGTTTCAAGCGCACATCCACAGTGACTTCTCCGGCAGGTGGCGCTGGAACAGCATCCGGGTGGCCGTCTTCCTGGTTGCCGATCGGCAGGTAGCCGCGGTTCACGACGACAGTTCCGCCCTCGTTGGTCCTGAACGGCACCAGCACCTCGTAGCCGGGGCTGCCGGCCTTGATGCGGTTGCGCACGATCATGGTATCCGCGGGCAGATATTGGCCTCTGAGCTGCGCGGTCATCCAGGTCTTGTCCTCGTCCAGGTCCTGGAAATTCTCCAGGGCCTGCGTGCCGGTGACCGGCTCTGCGAAGTAGTTGCGGTTGACCCGTTCGATGCCCTCGAGGACTTCGGCACGGCGGTCGGCTTGCCAATTGCCCAAGCCAATGCAGGCGGCGGCGAAGATCGCCACCAGAATGAGCCAGCCGACCCACCGGGTACTGGCCAGAAAACGATACATCTACTTGCTTTCTCCTTCATTGCCCGGCATCGGCAGCGTTTCCTTGTAGAGCAGGCGTTCCTTCAGATACGTTTCGAGCCAGTCGCGGTGCTCTTCGCAGGCCAGCCAGATTTTGCGCCGGTCCGGGGTGTGGATCTTCGGGTTATTCCACAGCAGCTGGTGGCTGGCGGCGTTGCGGCAGCCCTTTCGCGAGCACTGGATTTCGGCGGCGGCAGGGGAGCCGCCGAGCGAACCTAGCAGATCCACTAGTCCTCCTTGGGAGCAGTTGTTGGCTGTTGCACCGGTTCAGCTTCTTCGGCGAAGCTTCCGTCGATCAATTCTGGTTCCGGTGCCTGCTGCGCGGCCGGCGCGGTTTCGTCCGGTGCGGCGATAGCCTGGGCGCCGGGAGCCTTGTAGAACTCGGCGGGCGGTTCGCGTTTGGTCAGATCCGCACCGCCGTTGGCGATCACCACTGCGATATAGGGAAGGATAATTGCGCCCGCGAGCAAGACCCAGCGCAGCCAGCCATCGAAGAAGAAAGCGAGAACGAAGCAGATCAGGCGCACGGTCATGGAAATCGTGTATTTGCGCACACGTGAATCGCGCTCGGTGGTATGGGACTCGCGCGCTTCGGTAATGCGGTGAACTTCCGGTTGGCTGGAACCGTGATTCGTGGGCTGTGGGGACATGTAAAAGACTTCGCTTCGCAGTACGGGATCTGCTCCCATTGTCTCACCTGCGGCACGAAGAGTGTAATTTCTACGCGCTGTCGAAGCGGTAAAACTGGGTAGTAACTAATAGGATTGTTCACGGAGTAGCTACTTAACTAGGCAAAGTGCGCTTTTCGGCTGGCCCTTGGAGAGATTTACCATGCCAGGACAGCGAGCGCATGAACGGAGAAATACATTGACTACGGAACCAACCACTGGCCGCAGTGTCCTCGTGACCGGCGGCAACCGCGGCATCGGACTTGCTATTGCGCGCGCATTCGAAGCCAACGGCGACAAAGTGGCCATTACCTACCGCAGCGGCGAGGTTCCCGCCGGACTGCTCGGCGTCAAGGCCGATGTCACCGACGGCGAATCGATCGACGCGGCCTTCAAGGAAGTTGAAGCGGCCCACGGTCCGGTAGAAGTCCTCGTCGCCAATGCGGGGGTCACCAAGGACACCCTGCTGCTGCGCATGAGCGAAGACGACTTCACCTCGGTGATCGACACCAACCTCACCGGCGCCTTCCGCGTGATCAAGCGCGCGTCCAAGGGCATGATCCGGCTCAAGCGCGGCCGTGTCGTGCTGATTTCCTCGGTCGTCGGCCTTTACGGCTCGCCAGGGCAGATCAACTACGCGGCGTCCAAGGCCGGCCTGGTGGGCATCGCCCGCTCGCTGACCCGTGAACTGGGCTCACGCGGCATCACCGCCAACGTTGTGGCTCCGGGCTTCATCAACACCGAGATGACCGCTGTGCTGCCAGAGGACACCCAGAAGGAATACCTCTCCAGCATCCCGGCCAACCGCTTTGCTGAGCCTGAAGAGGTTGCCAACGTGGTCCGCTGGATCGCCAGCGACGAAGCAGGCTACATCTCCGGTGCCGTGATCCCGGTTGATGGCGGCCTGGGCATGGGCCACTAGAAGATTTAAGCAAGAAATCCAAAGGAGTACCACCATGAGTGAATTCAAAGGTGCCGTTGTAACCGGTTCCTCGCGCGGCATCGGTGCGGTGACCGCGCAGCTGCTGGCCGAGCAGGGCGTTGGCGTAGTGGTCAACTACCGCGCCAAGGCCCCGCGCGCCAACAAGATTGTTGCCGCTATTGAAGAAAAGGGCGGCAAGGCCGTTGCCGTGGGCGCCGACCTGACCACCGTTGAGGGTCCGCAGGCTCTGGTTGACGCGGCTGTTGAGAACTTCGGCTCGCTGGATGTCGTCGTGCTCAACGCTTCGGGCGGCATGGAAACCTCCATGGGCGAAAACTATGCGCTGCGCCTGAACCGCGACGCGCAGGTGGCCATGCTGGAAGCCGCGCTGCCCCAGCTGAGCGAGGGCGGCCGCGTGGTCTTCGTTACCAGCCACCAGGCGCACTTCATCAACGAAGTAACCACCATGGATGCCTACGACGCTGTGGCCAAGTCCAAGCGCGCCGGCGAAGATGCACTGCGTGAAATGATCCCGAAGCTGGCCGAGAAGAACATCACCTTCGTGGTGGTCTCCGGAGACATGATCGAAGGGACCATCACCGCAACCCTGCTCAACCGCATGGAGCCAGGTGCTATCGACGCCCGCCGCGAAGCTGCCGGCAAGCTGTACTCCGTCGAGGAGTTCGGCGCCGAGGTAGCCAAGATGGTCTTCGCCGACGTCGAGACCGGCCACACCGAGCTGGTTGGCGGCGCAGGCGACTTCCTGGAGCAGTCGGGCAAGTAAGCCCCCGCAGCAGCGCGCATCAGCTGGCGGCAGTTACCCCGTGCAGGGGTTCCGACCGCCAGCTTTTCCGTGCCTAGGGCAAAATGCGCAGGGTTAAGCGAAATCGCCGGGCACCTCCGAAAGGGAGGCGCCCGGCGATTTCGCTTGGATCAGTCCTTGGGCTTGTCGCCGCAGACGATCTTGTGCCATGGGCTGTAGGTCCAGCTCTTGGTTTCAGCTGGCAGCTTCTTGGATCCATCGAAGGCTTCCCGGTAGCGGGTGATATCGATGCTGAAGCCCTTCTTGCCACCAGATTCCGAGACGCACTTTTCGGCCGGGTTGTACTTGGTTTCGGGGTTGGTCTGGTTGTACTTGCCCGAGCTCTTCTGCGAGACATCCCAGTACTTGGTGGACCACAGGCGGGTATTGACCTTGTCGCCCGAAACCCAGGCCTGGATCATCACACCGTAGGGGGTGTTGTTCTCCCAGATCATGTCGATCTGGCCTTCCCACAAGGTGGCTTCGCGTCCCGCGGGGTAGCGCTCGAACCAGCGCGAATGCGGCTTGTGGGTGATGTCGTCGTATCCGGCCAGGAAGCCGACGTTGTACATCTGGGTGGAGATCTGCGAGAGTCCGCCGCCTACGGCTTCGGTGCTGAAGCCGCTTTCCACGACCCCGGAGCTGTAATAGCCGTTGGCCACGGTGATCGGGCCCAAGGCCTGCAGCAGCGAGAAGCGTTCGCCGGGCTTGATGATATCGCCATTGACGCGCGCCGAACCGGCATGCAGGTTCTTGGTGCGTACGGTATCGGAAGCCGGGTAGGGAGTGGAGAAGGTGACGATCGGTTCCTTGATGCCGAGCTTCTTCGCATCTGCGGTGGTGAAGTCGGCTTCCTTCTCGGTCATCTCAACTTCGGCAGTGCGGTTCTTGGCAGCGGTGGCGGCCAGGACCTTGGCGCCCAGGCCCTTGGTCTCCAGCGAGATGCCCTTGGAGGACTTGATGATGGACGGCTTGCCGTCCTTCAAGACGATCTGCGCATCCTTGGCAGTGCTGGAAAGATCGGAATTCTTCGTCGCAGCCTTGTAGAGCTTCTCGTCATCCAATGCGATCGCTGGGGCGCCATCCTTGGGCGCGTACTTTGCCGCCGCGGCAATAGACGCGGCCGAGATGGACGCCTTCTTGTCATCCGATGCCAGGATGACCTCGTCCTTCAGCAGCGCCTTGACGTCCTTGTCGTAGAACGCCTGCAGGGCGTCGGCAGAGATCGCCGGCTTGCTGACTTCGGCAGGAAGGTCGATCGCCGCGCCGGCAATTTCCCATTCCTCGCTGATCAGTGTGGCGGCTTCTTCGGTCTTCAGCGCTACGCCGTCAACGGGCTTGGTAAGCTTCGAGGTGCCATCCTTGAAATCGATGGTTCCTTCGGCGACCTCGGCATTGGCCTTCTTGGCCAGCGCTTCAAGCTGCGCGCCCAGTTTTTCCTGATCCACGTCGACCGCTGGGGTGACGTGGAATTCGCCGGTGAGCCGCTCGTAGAGCTTGGCGGGGTTGATTTCGTAGGAAGTCAGTTCGTTGATGGTTTCATCAACGTTCAGTTCCAGGCCGGCCTTGGCCGGATCCAGGGTGTACTTTTCACCGTTGACGGTGACATCCATTGGCTTTTCAGCCAGGGGGAGTACCTCGCGTTCCAATTCGACGCGAGCCTGGTCCTTGTTCATGGATCCGATGTTCACGCCCGCAATTGACGCGTTGGCTGGAACCTGGGAACTGACATAGGCGGCTCCGCCGAAATATGCTGCGGCTACGGCTGCAACACAAGAACCGGTAATGATCCAAGGCTTGGCCTTGCTCTTCGGCTTCTTCTTGTCTTGTGCGGAGTGCGTAGGCGTAGTTGAGGAACTGTCCGGGGAGGGGGTCTGCACTGGTCTGGTAGCTCTTTCGAAAGCGATAGGGGCTACGCGCGCGGCTAGGACTTATGCCGCCAGCCGTTAAACGCGTCAATAGAAATACTAACCGCTGGAACAACCGATCAAGTTACCGAAAGCCGCTATCGGCAGAATTGTTATGCAGTTGTTGGATTCCGCTAAGCCAAATCATTGAGTACTAGGTCGGCGATGACGTCCAGGCGCGAGAAGTCCAGGCGCACGTCCGCCTCATCGCGCAGGGCAGGCTTCGCATTGAAAGCCACGCCCAAACCCGCGGCAGCAACCATGGCCAGATCATTGGCGCCATCACCGGCGGCGACGGTTGCCGTCATCGGGATGTGATGTTCCTCGGCCCAGGCGCGCAGCATCGTTTCCTTCATGCCGCGATCGACGATCTGGCCGTGAACGGTTCCGTCAAGAATTCCCTCGGAAATGCCCAAGGTGTTAGCCAGCGCATGGTCCAGGCCCAGATGGGCAGCCAACGGATCCAGGATCTGCTGGAACCCGCCGGAAACTACGCCGACCTTGTGCCCAGCAGCGTGGAACCGCTTGACCAGGGCTTCGGCGCCGTCCGAGAGGACAATGCGCTGGCCTACCTCGGCAAGGACAGTATCTGGCAGATCCTTCAAGGTAGCTACGCGCTGGATCAAGGACTGGGCGAAATCCAGTTCACCGCGCATCGCGGCTTCGGTCACCGCAGCCACTTCTTCTTCCCGTCCAGCGTGAGCGGCGAGCAGTTCGATGACTTCCTGCTTGATCAAGGTGGAATCGACATCCATCAGCAAGAGCAGCTGCGGAGCATCGACGAGTTCGGCCGGTACCACCGCTACGCACATGTCCGCGTATTCCAGTGCGCCGTCGGCGACCTGCGCATCGACGAATGCCGCAGCAGCCTGCTGCAGCTTCGCCTGATCGGCCTGTTCAAGGCGGAACTTGGCGACCAGCCGCTCTTCGCTGGCTTTGATCTGGCTCTCGTCCGCGGCGGGAATGAGCCCGGCGGCGGCCGCTTGCTGCAATACAGCGTTGAAGTCTGTGCGGGAGAAAGCGGGGCGGGATGCGAAAACCAATGATGAAGCCATGCAACCATTTTTCATTGCTTCGGTGTTTACGACCAAACATGACGTGTTGGCGCAAAGCTGCTGACCAGGCCCAGGGGAGCGAACTAGTATTGCCGTTGGACGCAATACAGGTCAATCCGGCGATCTCAGGCCCCGTTCGGCATTTCCAATTAGTGAAACAGGGGCGAAAAGTCTAATCTTGAATACCATGAGCGAAGTGCTAACTTTCAAAGATGTCAGCGTTGTACGCGGGCGAAAAGACCTGCTCAAGGACGTGTCCTGGGAAGTCAAAGAAGGACAGCGGTGGATTGTGATCGGCCCCAATGGCGCCGGCAAGTCGACCTTGATGAACATTGCGGCCACCCGGCTGCACCCAACCCGCGGTACCGCGGATATCCTTGGCGAACGTTTGGGCAAGGTGTCGGTCTTCGATCTGCGTCCGTTGATCGGCCTGAGCTCAGCCCTGGTTGCCAACTCCATTCCAGCCAACGAAACCGCGCTGAACGTAGTACTCACCGCGGCTTACGGCATGACCGGTCGCTGGCGCGAGAAGTACGAGAAGCTCGATGAGCGCCGTGCTTTCCATCTGCTGCACAACTGGGGCATGTCCACCTTCATGAACCAGCCTTTCGGCAAGCTTTCCGAAGGCGAGCGCAAGCGCGTGCTGATCGCCCGTGCCTTGATGACCGATCCCGAACTGCTGATCCTCGATGAGCCTGCAGCAGGCTTGGACCTTGCCGGGCGCGAAGACCTGGTTGGCAAGCTGGCGGAACTGGCAGCCGACGAGGATGCCCCGGCGCTGGTTCTGGTAACCCACCACCTTGAAGAGGTGCCAGCGGGATTCACCCACATCTTGATGATGCGCGACGGCGAAGTTGTCGCTGCCGGCGAGATCGAATCCACGCTGAACGAAGCGAACCTGGAAGTAACCTACGGCATGCCGCTGAGCCTGCGCCGTGAAGGTGGACGCTACTCTGCTTTTGCACGCAGCTAACAGCAATAATTAAAGGGGAAAATTCCACGTGATCGAATTTTGGCGCGAAGCCCTGGTCTTCATTGGCGGACTGTGGGCCGGAACTATCAACACCGTCGTCGGTTCGGGCACGTTGGTCACTTTCCCCATTCTCGTGGCGTTGGGCATGGCTCCGGTGAATGCCGTCGTCTCCAACGCCATGGGTCTGGTTGCTGGTGGCTTCTCCGGTGCCTGGGGGTACCGTCGAGAAGCTGCCAGCGTCAAGAAGACGCTGCTCAAACTCGTGCCGGTTTCACTGGTCGGCGGGTTGATCGGTTCCTTGCTCCTCCTGAACCTGCCGGAGTCCGTCTTCGGCATCGTTGCGCCGGTGCTGCTGGTTTGCGCGCTGGTGCTGGTGATCTTCCAGCCCCGTCTTGCCAAGTGGGCGAAGACCCGGCAGGCCGCTTCCGGCGGCACCGACCCGGATGATGCCGATCGCGCCCAGATTCCAATGGTCCTCTACATCCTGGTGTTCATCATCGGTGTCTACGGCGGCTACTTCACCGCCGCGCAGGGAGTCCTGCTGATGGCGGTATTCGGCGTGTTCTTGCAAGCATCCCTGCAGCAGTCCAATGCAATCAAGGTCATCCTCTCCCTGATCGTGAATCTCGTGGCGGCCGCGATGTACCTGATCATTGCGCCGGAACGCATCAATTGGCTCGTCGTCCTGCTTATCGCTGTCGGCTCGCTGATCGGCGGATTTGCCGGCGCCAAGATTGGCCGCAAGCTCTCGCCTGGGCTGCTGCGCCTGGTCATCGTCATCCTGGGCCTGGTCGCCCTGGGCAACATGCTCTACAAGTTGGTGTAGCTTCGTGGCTGAAATTCTCAACCCTGAACGGATCCTGCCGGTCGCGGATCTGGCCGATTCCCGCCTCGACGAGTACCTCCGGCTCTCCGAAGCGAACCTGCGTATGCGCACTGACGTGGAAAACGGGCTCTACATTGCCGAGAGCACCAAAGTGGTGCAGCGTGCGATCAACGCGGGCCACGTGCCGCGCAGCTTCTTGCTCGCCGAAAAGCATCTGGACCAGCTAACCGAGGAGTTCAACCGTTTCCCAGACGCGCCGATTTTCATTGGGGATGATCGGCAGCTCCAGGATCTGGTCGGCTTCCACTTGCACCGCGGCGCCATGGCAGCGATGAATCGTCCCGAACCGCTGGATCTGGACGAAGTGCTTGAAGCCAGTTCGCGCGTCGCCATCTTGGAAGACATCGCCGACCATACTAACCTCGGCGCAATTATCCGTTCGGCTTCAGGGCTCGGCGTTGACGCCGTGCTGCTCACCCCCAAATGCGTGGACCCCTGGTACCGTCGCAGCGCCCGCGTCTCAATGGGGACGGTCTTCGACCTTCCTTGGGTACGCATGCTGTCGTGGCCAGAGGACATCCAGACCTTGAAGAAGCATGGCTACGAGATGCTCGCCATGGAACTGACCGAGGACGCGATCCCGCTAAACGAAGTAGAGATCAAGTCTGGCCAGAAGGTCGCCATGATCTTGGGCAACGAAGGCAGGGGAGTTACCGATGAAGCTCTGGCCGCCGTTGACCGGACCGTGATCATCCCTATGTACCGCGAAGTGGATTCCCTGAATGTTGGTGCCGCTAGCGCAATTGCATTCTGGCATTTGTGCTCCGCGCCACGCTAAGAAGGTTTCTGCCGCCGCCGCTTTTGCGATAGGATGGACTGTCTGTGCATTGAGGTCTCTTCATGGAGCCCTGAATGCGGGACACAATTTCCGAGTAAGTAGCTACTGGCAAAATCCAGTGGCCATAAACAAAAAAGGTGTATAGCTATGAAGGCTGATATCCATCCACAGTACGGCCCAGTTGTCTTCAACGACCTGGCATCCGGCGAGAAGATCCTGACCCGTTCGACCGCTAAGTCGGACAAGACCATCGAATGGGAAGATGACAACACCTACCCAGTAATCGACGTCGAAATCTCGGCAGCTTCGCACCCGTTCTACACCGGCAAGCAGCGCATCATGGACACCGCTGGTCGTGTCGAGCGCTTCAACGCCCGCTTCAAGGGCTTCGGCGGCAAGAAGTAATACTTCGCCCCTAGCAAGCTTTCGCGGCGTGTTTCCAGTATTTGGAAACACGCCGCTGCTGCTTTAACAGCACACCTGTCCATCAGTGACTGAAAAATGTTTTCACGGAACCGTCTAAGAGGATTCGTTTTTCGCGCCACGATGCGCATCGCGGCATCTTGGCAGTTTCCTGGATGCGCCAGTGACTGAAAAATATTGTCAGCAGCGTCCGCCCCAGCGTCTTCCGGCTCAATAGCCGTCGGGGCGGCAGGAGATGACTGAAAAATGCTCTCACTTAACTGACTAGGAGGATTCCTTTTTCGCGCCGCGATGCGCTAGTGGCATTTTGGTAGTCGTCTCGATGCGCCAGTGACTGAAAAATATTGTCAGCAGCGTTCGCCCCAGCGTCGTTCGGCGCAATAGCCGTCGGGGCAGCCGGGGATGACTGAAAAATGTTTTCACGGAACTGTCGTAGAGGTCCCGTTTTTGGCACAGCGGTGCGCATCGGGCATTTTGGCAGTTGCCTGGAGGCGCCATTGACTGAAAAATATTGTCAGGAGCGTTTGCCCAGAGCTTTTCGGTGCTATAGCCGTCGGGGTTTCCAGTGGCGGCTGAATAAGGATTCGCTGACTCGTCGAAGCAGACGTCTTGGCCGCACTGCTCCGAGCAACTGGCTCCATCGCCGTTGCGTGAATGGTGTTATTGGTGGTGTGGAGGTGCTGGTGACTGAAAAATTCTGTCACCCAAAAACCGGTCAATCGGGATAGCGTCCTCAGCCTGTTTCCTTCTGGCCGTCATCTGGCGGCGATTCAGGACCGGGATCCTCGTCTGGAATGTCGACGCGAGGCTTGAGCCCAAGTACCCTGCGTACTTCTGCCGTGAGTCGAATATGCGGCAAAGGAATGACCTTAGGGCGCTCTGGGCAATGATCATTTACATGATCGAATTGGTCCACACGCTTGACGCTATCCGGAATAACGAGTGCGCTCAGCCCGTGTGGAGTCACCCACATCTTGGATCCGTCAGGACGCGGAACGACTTTCCAACCCAATGCATGCTTGAACATTTGATGCTGCTTGCACAGCAGATGCGTATTGTCCCTGGTCGTATGCCCTCCGTGAGCCCAGCCATTTATATGGTCAATCTCGGAGCGGTCAGCTGGACGGCGACAGCCGGGGAAGCAGCAATGCTCATCGCGGTGCCGTAACAGATCCTTGAGGCTCTGCGAGGGCCGGTAGCGCCTTCGCTCGACATCTATCGCGGCGCCAGTCCATGGGTCGGTCAGCACGCGCTGGAACGAAGGCGCATCCTTTGCCAACACCAATGCGACCCCCAGTGGGATGGGGCCGTAGCCTTCCAGGTCAGCCACGGTCCTTGTAGGATCCGCCAGCATTTCCACCGCGGGAATCGTGATGGATACCCGTGGCTTGAGGGGCGTGCCTTCCCGGTCCGGCCAGCCGTTGAGGATGATGTCTGCAAAGGCGTCCGCTTCTATTTGCTCCCGGGTGCGGGGATCCTGCGGATCGTTATGCTGATCAGCTAGCCACTTCACGGAGTTCTTGATGGAATGAATCACTGCGGCACTGTTGTAGTACTTGAGGGTGGACATGCCATTTTCGTTATCCCATAGCGTGAGCTTGCGATTCTTTTCAGACTTCTTGTGCCTTTGTTCGGCGGCCTCCGGGCACATCCTGTCATGGAACCGGCGTGCGCGTTGGTATATCGCGTCATCAGACGCAGTCTTCGCCATGGGCAACAGCACGCGTTGCATCTGCATGATTTGTTCGGGGAGCAAGTCCTGCGAATACTTCACGATGTCATGCGCTGCCTTGGGCGTGATCTCTCCTGCAGCCAAAGCCGTGAGGGTTTCCTTGCAGGCGTAGCGAAGACCCTTGGCATAGAACATCCGCTTGCCTACCATGCGAGGGGTCTCACGCAGCGCGACAGCCGCTTCTGCGATGAAGTTGGAGTTGATGACCTGGTCACTGCCGCGGTCAACGCCATAGTATTGCGCACTTTTCCGAGCCTCGCGTTCCTCCTCCTCGGTAGTGGTCCCCGCGGTGGCGATCATATCGGCAAATGATTCACTGACTTGTTCTACTGAATCGGCCAGCAGCACAGATGTCATTGCATCGAGGGTGCTCTGAATGCGTTGGATCTTCTTCAGCCGTTCGAGGGCGTCGTCGGGGCCATTGAGCGGGCCCGCGTCGTAGAGCTCATCTGCCAATTGCTTCAGCGGACCATGGAACAGGTGATGTTCGAGATGGTCGCTGAATAACGAATCCTTGTGGGATTCTGTGCGAGTGCCAGCTGGGGGCAACGGTAGACGATGTTCATCATCGTCGTCATGGATGAAATCGGGTATAGCCATAGTTAATTATCCTGCCGGCAACAGACAGTTTGGCCCGGAAATCCGCGGAATGTGGAAGTATTCTCGAATATTTATTCGATTGTTATCCGGCGTCGAATGTTGCCACTGCGAACCACCGAATCCGGGGGCGCGTGGATTCGACTAGTGGGCAGCCGGGGATAGAATGAAACCATGAAGCATCATGGTGAATACAAGGTAGTCGGTGGCAAATTAGTCGTTGTAGATCTGGATACTTCCGATGGCGTGATCACCGAAGTGTCATTGAATGGCGACTTCTTCCTGGAACCAGATGATGCACTCGATGACTTGAATGATGCGCTACGCGGTTTGCCAGCGGACGCCAGCCACAGCACCATACGCAATGCGGTAACCGACAATCTGCGTGAAGGCGCAGTGATGTTCGGTTTTGACGAAGACGCCATCGCGCGCGTCGTCCGCCGCGCGCTGGGACACGCCACCAAGTGGGAAGACCACGAGTGGGAAGTCCTGAGCCCGGAGATCATTCCAATCACCGAGCAAGTGGCGCTGGATGAGGTGCTGACCCGGCAAATCGCCAAGGGGACCCGCAAGCCGACCATCCGTTTCTGGGACTGGAGCGAAGGTGCCGTCGTGATCGGATCCTTCCAGTCGCTGAAGAACGAAGTGGACATGGAGCAAGCCGAAAAGCACGGCATCCAGGTGGTTCGCCGCATTTCCGGAGGCGGCGCGATGTTCATGGAAGCTGGCAACTGCATTACCTACTCGCTCTACGCTCCTGAATCCCTGGTGGACGGCATGAGCTTTGCCGATTCCTACCCGTACCTGGACGCCTGGGTCATGGAAGCGCTGGAAAGCATCGGCCTGGAAGCGTACTACAAGCCGCTGAACGACATCGCGACCCCTGCCGGCAAGATCGGCGGCGCAGCGCAAAAGCGCCTGGCCAACGGTGCGATGCTGCACCACGTCACGATGAGCTACGACATCGACGCGGAGAAGATGACCCAGGTGCTGCGCATTGGCCGGGAGAAGATCTCCGACAAGGGCATCACCTCAGCGGTCAAGCGTGTGGATCCGCTGAAGTCGCAGACAAAGCTGGATCGCATGGAGATCATCAACGTCATGATGGACACCTTCGCCAAGCGCACCGGGGCCAAGCCGGCGCAGCTGGATGCCGAATCCCGTCTGGCGGCGAAGGAATTGGCCGAGGCCAAATTCGCTACCGCGCAGTGGACCGCGCGGGTTCCGTAGCGAGCCAAGATCCAAGGGCCTGTTCTCGATCAAGTTCGAGGCCAGGCCCTTGTTTTGCTTGAGGCCATGGTTGCTGTGGCCCTGCCATCTCCGCTGGGCCGGCCGGGTTCGGCCGCAGGGCAGACCCGCACTGGAACCAGTTGCGCCACCGGCAACGGCCTGCGGCTCTTGGCCGGCCCGCTGCGTGGATGAGCAGCGGGCCGGCTTCGGAGGGCCAGCGCCTAGCGGCTGGTGCGGCTGTAGGCCTGGGCCTTCAGCGAGCGTTCCAGTTCTGCGCGTTCCTCAAGCAGGATGCGCTTGAGGGCGGCCGGTGCGCTCTCATGGCGTTCCAGCCAGCTGGTCGCGGTAGCCAGTGCATGGTTCTGCTCGATGGCGCCCTGGAGATCCTGGTGCCCTGGATACAGCCCCTCGATCACGCGCGTGGCGAATTCCATGCCCATGGTCTCGAAGACCGGCAGGATCGCGGCCCAGTAGCGTTCCTCGAACGATGCCAGCAGGGCGGAGGAACCCATGGTGAAGCCAAGTGCGGTGGCCGAGAGGGCATCGTTGGACAGCTCTCCGTGTTCATCGCGCGCCATCAGCACGGTGTCGAAAGCGGTGTCCTTGGCCTGCGGGTCCGGGCGCGCCGCCAGCGCGGTGCGAACCGAATTCTGCGCCACGCTGGTGGGGTTGGCCTTGGCCGCTTCGTGCATGGACGCCTCGGCGGCCTCGTCGAGCCGGCCGGAAGCGGCCAGCGCGATGTAGGAACCCCACAGCAGCTGCTCATCGACGGTGACCTGGTAGGCATTGGGCTGCTCGCCCAGGAAGGCGTCGAGCACCTCCGGAGCCACGCCGGCACGGGCCAGGCGAACCAGGGTGCGCGCGGTGGTGGTCTGCTGGTCTCCGCCGGCCTCGAACCGGGTGAGCCACCCGGTGAGGGTTGCGGCGGCCTTCTGGCGCAGCTCCGCGCGCAGCTCGGGGGCAACGTACTTGGAAATCGAGGTGGCCAACTGGTCGGTAAGCACCCCGAAGACGCCCGCGTCGGTGACGGCGTGCGCGTGATCGAGGATCGCCTGCACGTAGCTTTGCGCATCCAAGGTGGCCGAACGCACCGCATCCCACAGCGACGCCCAGCAGGTGGCGCGGGGCAGCGAGTCGCCCAGGCCCGAGAGGTGGCCGAGCAAGGTGGCACGCGAAACCGGGTCGAATTCGATCAGCGCATAGGTCTCATCGCCGTCGTTGGGCAGCAGCAGATCCGGGATCCGGCGTCCGACCAGGAAGTCCAGGGCCGCCGATTCGCCGGAGAGCTCCACGTCCACCGAGTCGGTGCGCACCAGCTGGCTCCCGTCCAGCTGGTAGGCGCCGACCGAAAGCACATGCGGGCGGGCGATCTTCTGCCCGGTGACCGGATCGGTGCCCGACTGGATCAGCGATGCCGCGGTGATGGTGCCGCCGGCGTCGGTGGTGTACTCGACGTGCAGCTTCGGCACGCCGCTGGTCTTCAGCCAGGCATCCGCCCACTGGCCCATATCGCGGCCGCTGGCCGCTTCGAGCGCTTCGAGGAAGTCATCCAGCGAGGTATTGCCGTAGGCGTGCTTGCGGAAGTAGGCGCGGGCGGCGTCGCGGAAGGCCTCGGCGCCGACAAAGGCGGCCAGCTGCTTGAGCACGCTGGCGCCCTTGGCATAGGTGATGCCATCGAAATTCTGGTCCGCGGCCAGCAGGTCCGGGATGTCGGCCACGATGGGGTGGGTGGTGGGCATCTGGTCGGCCACGTAGGCCCAGGCCTTGCGGCGCGCCGCGAAGGTGGTCCACGCGGTGGTGAAATCGGTGGCTTCGTCGTTGGCCAGGGTGCCGATGTAGTCGGCGAAGGATTCCTTGAGCCACAGGTCATCCCACCACTTCATGGTGACCAGGTCGCCGAACCACATGTGCGCCATTTCGTGCATCAGGGTGTTGCCGCGCTGCTCGTACTGGCCTTCGGTGGCGTGCGAGGTGAAGACGTAGCGTTCGGTGAAGGTGACCAGGCCCGGGTTTTCCATGGCGCCGAGGTTGTACTCCGGCACGAACGCCGAGTCGTACTTGCCCCACGGGTAGGGGTAGTCGAACAGCTGGTGGTAGTAGTCCAGGCCCTGGCTGGTCAGCTTGATGATCTCGTCGCCGTCGAAGTGCCCGGCCAGCGAGGCGCGGCAGGTGGCGGCCATCTCGATGCTCAGCTCTTCGCCGTCATCCAGCCGCTGGAGATGCTCGCCGCGCACCACGTGGTACGGTCCGGCCAGCACCGCGGTGATGTAGCTGGAGATCGGGGGAGTCGGGGCGCAGGCCACGGTCTTGGTGCCGTCATCGTGCAGTACCTCATCGACGATCGGCTGGTTGCTGGCCAGATGCCAGGCTGCCGGGCCGGTGAGGGTGAAGCGGTAGCTGGTCTTCAGGTCGGGCTGCTCGAAGCAGGCGAAGACCCGGCGCGCCTCGGAAGGCTCGAACTGGGTGTAGAGGTAGGTTTGGCCATCCTGCGGATCCACGAAGCGGTGCAGGCCCTCGCCGGAGCGCGAGTAGATCGCCCGTCCGGTGATCTTCACGGTGTTCGGCACGTCGGTGCGCAGCTGATCGAGGTAGATGCGTGCATCGAGCACTGCGGATTCCAGGTCGATCGCGGTGCCGTTGACCAGTACCTCGTCCACGGATTCGTGGATGAAGTCGATGAAGGCTGCCGGATCCTTGGAGCTGAAGTTCAGCGTGGTGATCGAGCTGAAGCTGGTGGCTGTGCGATCGGTGGCATTGGAAAGATCGAGCTGGACCTCGGCGAAGTGCCATTCGATATTCCGTGCGCGCCAGGCCGCTTCGTCGCGCCTGAGGTTTTCATTGGGTGCATAGCGTTGAAGTGTGTCCACCACCCCAGCTTAGCTGTGAAAGGAATGCTTTAGGGTTCTTTTTGCTAAACTTCCCGGCTCGCCAGCAGGGCGCGAATGCCGTGGAAGTGCTCGGAGATCAGCTGCCGGGCGGTTTCCACGTCCTTGGCGCGTACCGCGTCGAGGATATCGCGGTGGTCCTGGGCGGTCTTGGCCGGCTGGGTGATTTCCAGATCGGAGTCGATCGCATCGTAGATGGTGCGGTAGACATCCCAGAACACTCCGAGCAGGTTGGTCAGCAGCTGGTTGCCCAGCGGCTCGAAGAGGATGCGGTGGAAGGCCTTGTCCTGCTCGACGAAGGTCTCCTCGCGCGCCGCGTGCTGCTCCATCTGGCTTACGCACTGCTCCAAGGCCTCCAGGTGCTCGTCGGTGACCGCGCGGATGGCCAGGCCGATCAGGCCGGTTTCCAGTGCCTGGCGGACATCGACCAGCTCACTGGCCTCATGACCATGGTGGCGCAGCGACATCTGCCCGCGGAAGGCGAGGGAGTCATGCAGGGCGTTGAGGTTTTCCTGGGCCACGAACATGCCGAAACCGTGGCGGGTGTCGATGATGCCCAGGGCCTGGAGCACCTTGATTGCCTCGCGCAGGGAGTTGCGCCCCACACCCAGCTCGGCCATGAGTTCCTGCTCGGTGGGCAGCGGGTCCCCGGGCAGCAATCCGCGTTCCAGGATCAGCGCGGTGATGTCATTGGTCAGCGCGCGCAGGCGGGCACGGGCATCTGATCGGCGGGCTGGCATCGTGCTCAACGGATCCTGCTTTCCTCGGCGGGCGGAGAAGTTCATGTGACGCAGTTGACCATGCGGCGTGACGTCCACTACAGTCTAGACCATAGATCGGACATCCTACGTCCTACAACACTCACTCATTTTCCTGGAGGTGGCAAGAATGGCTTTGAACGAAGTAGCCAACAAGCCCTTTGCACGACGAGATTTCCTGAAGATCACCGGCATGGTTGGCGCTGCTGCGGCATTCTCGGCCAGCCTGGCCGCCTGCTCCCCAGGAGCCAGCGGTGGCGCGGGCAGCACCGCAGCTGCCGGCACGGGCACCATCGAGGCAGGCATTTCCTACGCCCTGTCCACCGGTTTCGACCCGATGACCTCCTCCGGCGCGACCCCGTTCGCCGCCAACATGCACATCTTCGAAGGCCTGGTGGACCTGCACCCGGCCACCCGCGAACCCTACCTGGCGCTGGCAGCGGCAGAACCGAAGCAGATTGACGACACCAGCTGGGAAATCACCCTGCGCGACGGGGCCACCTTCCACAACGGGGAAGCGGTCACCATCCAGGACGTCGTCTACTCCTTCGAGCGGGTGCTGGACACCGGCAACGCCTCGCTGTTCGCCCAGTTCATCCCCTTCATCAAGTCGGTGAAGGCCAAGGACGAGAAGACCGTGGCGTTCACGCTGAACTACGCCTTCCCGCTGTTCCCGACCCGCATCTCGGTGGTCAAGATCGTGCCGAAGGCCGTGGCTTCCAAGGACCAGGCTGCCTTCGACGCCGCACCGATCGGCACCGGCCCGTACAAGCTGGTCTCGGCCACCAAGGACGACAAGATCGTCTTCGAGAAGTTCGAGGACTACAACGGCAAGTACCCGGCGACCGCCAGCGGCATGACCTGGTTCCTGCTCTCCGACGCGGCCGCCCGCGTGACCGCCATGGAATCGGGCCGCGTGCAGGCCATCGAGGACGTTCCGTACCTCGACATGGACCGCCTGGCCTCGAAGGCCACGGTGAAGAGCGCCGATTCCTTCGGCCTGCTGTTCCTGATGTTCAACTGCGCCAAGAAGCCATTCGACAACGCCCTGGTCCGCCAGGCACTGCACTACGGCCTGGACACCGAGTCGATCATCAGCACCGCGTTGCTGGGCAACGCCAAGGCTGCCAGCTCCTATGTGCAAGAAAGCCACCCGCAGTACATCAAGGCGGACACGGTCTACGGCTACGACGAGGCGAAGGCCGCGGCGCTGCTGGCCGAAGCCGGCGTGGACAAGCTGGAATTCGAGCTGCTGACCACCGACACCTCGTGGGTCAAGGACATCGCCCCGCTGATCCTCGAATCCTGGAACAAGATCCCGGGCGTGAAGGTCACCATGAAGAACCTGCAGTCCGGCGCGCTGTACACCGACAACGTGGACAGCGGCACCTTCTCGGTGGTGGCCGCCCCGGGCGACCCATCGGTCTTCGGCAACGACCTGGACCTGCTGATGAGCTGGTTCTACCGAGGCGATGTCTGGCCGAAGAACCGCTTCCGCTGGAACGATACGTCCGAATACAAGGAGCTGCAGAAGCAGCTGGACGCGGCCATCCAGACCGATGATTCGAACAAGGCCATGGCGGCGTGGGGCAAGGCGATCAACATCGTCGCCGACCAGGCCCCGCTCTACCCGGTGCTGCATCGCCAGCTGCCATCGGCCTGGGACGAAAACGCGCTGGAAGGCTTCGCGCCGCTGCCAACCACCGGCATCTCCTTTGTCGGCGTGAACCGCAAGGCCTAGCCGGCCCCGGCCCCGCGCAGCAGGCCGGGAGGCACGGCACCCACGCCGTGCCTCCCGGCCCGCACAGCGCAATGACCTGCACACTTCGATACTCGACGGAGCTACTCCATGGGGAATTTCCTCAACCTGCTCTTACGCCGCCTGGCCGCGCTGCCGGTGATGGTCCTTGGCATCTCCGCCATGGTCTTCATCATCATGAAGCTGGCCCCGGGCGATGAAGCCACCTCCGCGCTGGGCGAGGGCGCCTCCGAGGCCGCCAAAGAGGCCTACCGCGAGGAACGCGGCCTGAACGACGCGCTGGTGGTCCAGTACATCAGCTTCATCGGCCGGCTCATCCGCCTGGACTTCGGCCTGACCACCCCGCCAGCCCAATCGGTCTCCCAGATGATCGCCGGCGCATTCCCGCTGACCTTGCAGCTGACCTTCCTGGGCGTGGTCATCGCCGTGGTCATCTCGCTGGCCTTCGGCCTGCTCGGTGCACTGTACCGCGATGGCTGGCCGGACCAGCTGGTCCGCATCTTCTCCATCGCGGCGATCGCCACCCCGTCCTTCTGGCTGGGCATCCTGCTCATCCAGTGGTTCGCCCTGGGTTCCAGCCCGCTGTTCCCCTCCGGAGGAGCGGCCCCCGAAGGATCGGGCCCGGGCACCTGGCTGCTGCATATGGCACTGCCGGCCCTGGCCCTGGCCATCCCGGTCTCCGCCTCGCTCACCCGCGTGGTGCGCACCTCGATGGTCGAGGAACTGGACCGCGACTACGTGCGCACCGCCATCGGCAACGGCGTGCCGCGCGGCGAAGTGATCTCCAAGAACGTGCTGCGCAACGCCCTGGTCACCCCGGTGACCGTGCTCGGGCTGCGCATCGGCTACCTGCTGGGCGGTGCGGTGGTCATCGAGATGATCTTCTCCCTGCCCGGCATGGGACAGCTGATCATGAACGGCATTACCAACAAGGACACCAACCTGGTCCAGGGCGTCACGCTGACCATCGCGATTACCTTCGTGCTCGTGAACATCATCGTCGACTTGCTCTACCTGCTGATCAACCCACGAATTAGGACGGTGTAGGGATGAGCATCATGGCCCCACGCAACAACCTCGTGAACCGCCTTTCCGATTCCGGTGCCCGCTTCAAGGCGCTGCCGGCAGGCTCCAAAATCGCCTTGGCCTTCCTGCTGGCCATTGCCGCGGTGGCCCTCTTCGCCCCGCTGATCGCCCCGCACGACCCGCTGGCTACCGGAATCCCGGCGCAGAAGCCGAGCGCCGAGCACTTCTTCGGCACCGACCGGCTGGGCCGCGACATCTACTCGCGCCTGCTCTTCGGCGCCCAAGCCTCGCTGCTGGTCGGTCTGGGGTCGGTAGCGCTGGCACTGGTCATGGGCGGGCTGCTCGGCGCGCTGGCCGCCACCAGCGCCAAATGGGCCAATGAGACGATCATGCGCATCATGGACATGGTGATGGCTTTCCCGGGCATTGCCCTGGCCGCCGCGCTGCTGGCTTCGCTGGGCAACACCTTGCCGGTGATCATCTTGTCCATCGCGATCATCTACACCCCGCAGATCGCCCGGGTGGTCCGTGCCAACGTGCTGGCCCAATGGGGCGAGGACTATGTGCGCGCCGAACGCGTGATCGGCGCCGGGCGCTTCTACATCCTGGGCACCCACGTGCTGCGCAACTGCGCGGCCCCGGTGATGGTCTTCGCCACCGTGATGGTGGCCGACGCGATCATCCTCGAAGCATCCCTGTCCTTCCTCGGTGCAGGCATCCAGGACCCGGCCCCGAGCTGGGGCAACGTGATCTCCTACGGCCGCACCCTGGTGCTCAACGGCGCGTGGTGGGCGACCACCTTCGCCGGCCTGGTGATCCTGCTGACCGTGCTGGCGCTGAACATGCTGGCCGAAGGCATGACCGATGCGCTGGTGAACACCAAGGGCTCGGCCAGGAAGCAGGCGAAGAAGAACGGCGAACCTGCGCTGGCCAAGGCCAAGGCGGCCGCGGACCCGCAGGCCGCCGAGCGGCTGCGCGGGGAACTGGACCTGCTGGCAGCGGCCGAGGCCCAGCGCACCGACCGCCTGGTGCTCGATACCTCCCAGGGCGCGCCGCGCACCATCCTGGAGGTCAAGAACCTGTCCATCCGCTTCCCGGAGCGCTACGGGGACACCCCGATCGTGCAGGATGTCTCCTTCGCGGTGCGCGAGGGCGAAACCATGGCGCTGGTGGGCGAATCCGGCTGCGGCAAGTCCATCACCTCGCTGGCCATCATGGGGCTGCTGCCGGGGAGCGCCCAGCTCTCCGGTTCCATCACCTTCGAGGGCCGGGAACTGCTGCCGGCCACCTCCGATGGCGGCACCCGGGCCGGGGACGACAAGGTCTACAAGGGCCTGCGCGGCGAGCAGATCGCGATGGTCTACCAGGACGCGCTGTCCAGCCTGAACCCCTCGATGCTCATCGGCGACCAGTTGCGCCAGCTCACCCGCCGCGGCGGACGCAAGACCCCCGAGGAATTGCTCGCCCTGGTCAAGCTGGACGCCAAGCGCACCCTGCGCTCCTACCCGCATGAGCTCTCCGGCGGCCAGCGCCAGCGCGTGCTGATCGCCATGGCCCTCTCGCGCAGCCCCAAGCTGGTGGTCTGCGACGAGCCGACCACCGCGCTGGATGTCACCGTGCAGAAGCAGGTGGTCGACCTGCTCAACGAGCTGCGCGAGCAGCTGGGCTTCGCGATGGTCTTCGTCTCCCACGACCTGGCACTGGTGGCCTCGCTGGCCCACCGGGTCACCGTGATGTACGCCGGCCAGGTGGTGGAGTCCGGTCCGATCAGCGAGGTGCTCTCTGACCCGCATCACGAATACACCCAGGGCCTGCTCGGCGCGGTGCTCTCCATCGAGTCGAAGGCGCAACGCCTGCACCAGATCCCGGGCACCGTCCCCAGCCCGTACGATTTCGCCGCCGGCGACCGCTTCGCCGAGCGTTCGCAGCGTGCCGGCGCCGACCCGGACCAGCACCTGTCCTTCGTCCCGGTGGACGCCGGCAGCGAGCACCGCTGGGCCAGCCACCAGGGCAATGGCAGCCACCTTCAAGGAGCCAGCAAATGAGCAACGCGATCATCGAGCTGCAGGATATCCACGTGCACCACAAGATCCGCGGCGGCAAGCTGTTCTCCCCGCGCCTGATCAAGGCCGTCAACGGGGTGGACTTCGCGGTGCGCCGCGGGCAGACCGTGGGCATCGTGGGCGAATCCGGTTGCGGCAAGTCCACCCTGGCCTCGGTGCTGGTGGGACTGCAGGAACCCACCAGCGGGCAGGTGCTGTTCAACGGCAAGCCGGTGGGCAAGCGCAACGCCGCAGGCCGCAAGGAGTTCGGGCGCAGCGTGGGCGTGGTCTTCCAGGACCCGGGCACCGCGCTGAATCCGCGCATGTCGATCATGGACACGCTCACCGACCCGCTGCGCGTGCATGGCATCGGCAGCGATGCTTCGCGCAAGGCCAAGGCGCTGGAACTGCTTGAGGTGGTGGGCCTGCCGGCTTCGGCGGCCTCGGCCCTGCCCAGCCAGGTCTCCGGCGGCCAGCGCCAGCGCGTGGCCATCGCCAGGGCGCTGGCCCTGGAACCTGCGGTGATCGTGGCCGATGAGCCCACCAGCGCGCTGGATGTCTCGGTGCGGGCGCAGGTGCTGAACCTGCTCACCGACCTGAAATCCGAGCTGAACCTGGGCATGGTGTTCATCTCCCACGATATCCAGACCGTGCGCTATGTTTCGGACACCATCTGCGTGATGAACTCCGGGCAAATCGTCGAGCGAGGCGATGCCGCACAGGTATTCGACGCGCCCACCAATGACTACACCCGCACCCTGTTGGGTGCTGCCCCGGCACTGCTGGAGCACTAACCAATCGCCGCAATTGCGGCACCTAGAGAAAGACCGAATCCCCGTGGCTTACACGAACAACCCGAAGTACTCCGGCGTCATCCCGCCGGTCATCACCCCGCGCACCGCCGATGGCGCCATTGACGCCGCCGGCCTGGACGCCGTGGTGGAACACCTGATCGACGGGGGAGTGGCCGGCCTGTTCGTGCTCGGTTCCTCCGGCGAGGTGCCTTACCTGGCCAATGCCGAACGCGACGCGGTACTCGCCCGGATCGTGGCCGCCAACGCTGGCCGCGTGCCGGTGCTGGTCGGTGCCAGCGAGCAGACCACCGCCCGCGTCATCGACGAGGGCCAGCGCCTGATCGCCCTGGGCGCCGACGCGCTGGTGGTCACCACCCCGTTCTATGCCATCTCCAACGGCCCGGAGATCGAAGCGCACTTCACCGCCATCCACGACACCCTGCAGGTCGACATCTTCGCCTACGACGTGCCGGTGCGCACCCACCACAAGCTGCCGCTGGATGTGGCCATCCGGCTGGCGCAGTCCGGCGCCATCGTGGGCGTGAAGGACTCCTCGGGCGACGACGTGTCCTTCCGCCAGCTGCTGCTGGCCACCAAGGACATCGAGGGCTTCTCGGTGTTCACCGGCCATGAGGTCGTCGTCGACGGGGCACTGCTGGGCGGAGCCCACGGCGTGGTCCCGGGCCTGGGCAACGTGGACCCAGCCGGCTACCGCCGCCTGTTCGAGAAGGCAGTGGCCGGCGACTGGGCCGGCGCCGCGGCCGAGCAGGACCGCCTGGCCCGCGTCTTCGACATCGTCTACACCCCCGATGCTTCCCGGGTGTCGCCAGGGGCTGCGGGCCTGGGCGCCTTCAAGACCGCCCTGGTGGAACTGGGCATCATCTCCAATAACGCCATGAGCGCCCCGATGGCGTCGCTGGATGCCTCCGAGGCCGCCTCGATCCGCGGGATCCTGGCCGAAACCGGCCTGCTGCCGGTGGCCGCCAAGTAGGCCCTGGCCCAGTGCAAGAACAACTAGCAGGCGCCGGCGAGGTGCTCGCCCTGGATCTGGGCGGCACCAAGATCGCCGGCGCCGTAGTGCGCCGCGATGGCACCATCACCGCGCGCAGCCAAGCACCCACACCGGCCCGCGAAGGCTCCGCCGCGATCATCGCGGCCATGGCCGGCGTGGTGCAGCAGCTGCGCGGTGCATGCTCGGCGCAGCCGGCCGGGTTGGGTATCGGCGCCGCCGGGGTCATCGACCCGGAAACCGCGAAGGTGGTATCGGCCACCGATACCCTGGCGGGCTGGGCCGGCACCGACATGGCAGCCGAACTGGGATGGCTCACCGGTTTAGCGGTGCGCGCGGTCAATGACGTGCACGCCCACGGTTTGGGCGAGGCCCGCTTCGGCGCAGGCCGGGGAACCGGCCAGATGATGCTGTTGGCCATCGGCACCGGAATCGGCGGAGCCTACCTGCACGGCGGCCAGCTGGTCACCGGCTTCCACCACGTGGCCGGGCATATGGGGCTCATCGATTCGGCCTACGCCACCGGGCTGGAATGCTCCTGCGGACGCACCGGGCATGTGGAGGCGATCGCCGCCGGGCCCGCGATCCACCGGCACTACCAGCGCTTGGCCGGCAACCCGCAAGTGCGCGACACCCAGGCGGTGACCGCGCTGGCCGAAGCCGGCGACGCATTGGCCTATCGGGCATTGCATACCGGAGGCCTGGCCGCAGGCGCCGCCGCCGGATCGCTGGCCAACGTGCTGGACCCGCAGAAAATCGTCATTGCCGGCGGGATGGCCGGGGCGGGGAAGATCTGGTGGGAGGGTCTGCGCGAGGGCTTCGCCGCCAGCGCCATCGACCTGGTGCGGGGCACCGCGCTGGAACCTGCCCGTTTGGGAACCGATGCCGCCCTGATCGGGGCGGCCAGCCTATTCTGGCCACAAGACTAAGAGGAGAAAGACATGTTGCTTTCGGCAGCAGCACTGCAAGCCCTGCGCGGAAGGCTGATCGTTTCGGCGCAAGCCTATCCGGGGGAGCCGATGCGCCACCCGCAGACCATGGCGCAGGTGGCTGCCTCGGCGGTGATCGGAGGCGCCGGCGCGGTGCGCGTGCAGGGCATCGCGGATATCCAATTCACTCGTTCGGCCGTCGAGGTGCCGGTCATCGGGCTGTTCAAGGACGGCCATGAGGGCGTGTTCATCACCCCCACCATCCACCACGCCTTGGCGGTGGCCAACGCCGGGGCGCACATCGTGGCCCTGGACGGCACCCGCCGCGAACGGCCCGACGGCAAGAGCCTGGAACAAACCATTAGCGCGGTCCACGAACGGTCTGCCGCCTTGGTAATGGCCGACTGCGGGTCGCTGGACGACGCGCTGGCTGCCGCGCAGGCCGGGGCCGATCTGATCGGCACCACGCTGGCCGGCTACACCGGGGAACGGGACAAGACCGAGGGGCCGGACCTTGAGCTGCTGGGGCAGATCGCAGCAGCGGGCCTGGAGCCGCCATTGATTGCCGAGGGCCGGATCCACACCCCGGCGCAGGCCAAAGCCGCGCTGGATGCCGGCGCGTTCGCCGTGGTGGTGGGCACCGCGATCACCCATCCGGCGAGCATTACCGGATGGTTCGACGCCGCCCTGCGAGGCTAGGCGTTTTCTTCGTGGCTGGTAACTGGCCTACGCTTAAGCGCAGAACCTAATTCCTGCAGATTCGGAGAATCACCCCGTGGACGTCTTTATCAAGGGCCCTTCCAAGCGCGATGTAGCCGGCATGAAAGCGGCCTTCGGCGAGGTGGAAGCCGGGGACGTGATCTCGGTGCTCTACAAGACCGCCCGCTTCGGCAACTTCCTGATCACCGGTGCCGCGCACGCCACGGTGCTCGACGACGTCATGGTCGGCGGGCTGAACGCGGCCGCTGCCAAGAAGAAAGCCAAAGACGCCGACGGCGGCGAAACCATGGCCCGCCAGCCTGATAAGGACGTGCGCTCATTCCCCGCAGTCTTCGAAGGCGAGTTCGCCCCGGAAGACGTTGAAGTTTCCGAGCTGTCCCACGGCGATTTGGTTGCCGCATCCTTCAGCCAGGAACCCTACGGTGATTTCGTGATTACCGGCGTGGTCACCGAGGCCGAAAATGATCGCGGCTACCTGATGGTCGGTCCGTGGATCCTGCAAACCGCCGACGGCGCGCCGCCGCGGTTGCTGTCGGTTCAGCGCGTGGCGGCCAACGGCACGCACGTGGCCCCGGTGCCTACGCGCCGCGGCCTGGTCGAGGTAGACGGACTGTAGCCAGCAAAGAGTTCAACAGGCCCCGGTGGATGAAATTATTTTTCATTCACCGGGGCCT
>RCUF01000113.1_pt1 | contig 47650 bp, 44 predicted proteins | sample 2166311 | NCBI WGS metagenome assembly RCUF01 (sample SAMN09932608, study PRJNA488358) | compost metagenome | feature: garden; material: soil; isolation source: compost soil in 4-hydroxybenzonitrile-enriched culture | place: Germany: Experimental Botanical Garden Goettingen | collected 2016-01-27
GCAGGCCAAACTATGAACGGTGAAGATTTTAATCCGAATGTGAGTGCAGTTATTAGAGCGGATAGTCGCGGCAGCGAGCGCTTTAATGTGTCCGATGGAATACCGACAACGGAAAGTCTATACGGGAATGTGTGGTCTAAGGAATATTTGCATAAGTATGATTATCAAGAAATGACAGGCTCTTGCACCTTTTCCGTAAATGTAACCATTCTGCCCCCTCCACCACCGCCAGAAGAGGAAGCAGGGGAACCATCTACGGTTCAGGTTCAGGTTGATAAAGATTATTCATTCTGGACGGTTAAAGAGGTGGAAGTCTACAAAATCAATGAATCTGCTTTATGGAATTATGCTTTTGATGGTGGTGGCATTCGAATACAACCTAGTGGCTATAGCCCACCTTCCTACGTTGTAGAACAAACCAGTGGATATGAGCCGTCAGATGTTCCAAATGTTTCAGTTCCACATGATGGAGATCCGGAGGCAGCTGCTGAACGGGCTGTAAGCGTAACTGTTAATAATGATACATTTACTTTTAAAAATCGGGCGCTTATGAATGGATCATCATCAACTGGAGCTGGACCCGCACCTTCACCAATTCCAACGGCTCCTTTGACTCAAGATAACGTCCTTTATAGTCTTAATAATATGATTCCAATATCGAAGACGAATAAGGCGAATCAAGCAAGCACGGGTACTATCTTTTACGGACAGGTTAACGGCTCAGCGACAAAAAACTATCCGATTTATGGGATTGATCCGGTTACCGTTCATACGCCAGTTGTTATTTATCCGGTTGTATCTGATGATAAAGCACATAATCAGAAGACGACACCAGCTACAGGACGATCAGCCATTATTTTAGATCGACCTTTCACGGTAGAAATGCCTGACAGCGGTCAGCACACGAATTATTTAGGATACGGGAATCGTAATTACTATAAATACATAGGCAGCAAGCAGGTGCGCTTTCCGTTCGACGTATATGATGGGACGAAGGCGTATTTTTATCCAAAAAATACCTGGATTGAAGTTGACAAGTCTAAAGAGTCATTCAGTTTTTTTCTGCCAGTGTGGGTAGATGAGGGCTTCTATGATGTCGAGTTTCGCACTATTGCACATAATGCACCAGTTGGTGCCGCCCAGCAGACTAACGCAAATCTTAGTTTAAGTAGTCATATTGCTTACGACACTGTGGCTGTAGATGCTATCGGGCGAGTTTATGATTTTCGGATTACCGATATTGCAGATTACAATTGGGAGACGGTGTTCAGAAGCAAGCAGGGAAGTTCACTCTCTACAGGCGTGTCCTACTGGGTAGGGCTTAATGGCATCGATGGGGTGGCGAGAGGAAATTCCTCCAGATATACGCTGCCAATTAGACCAGGAAGCCATCCACTGTATAAGAATGCTGTGGTAAAAACGGGCTACCATTTTAAATTTGATCTAAAAAGCAAGGGGAATATGTTTGGGGTTAGGGATCAGATACTTATTTCGCCAACGTTTTATTTTCAAAGCTCGCAAGGGGGCGAAAGAATACCGGTTGATCTATATTACCATTCTAGCAATAGCAGCTATGTTAAAGTCGGGTCTTCTCGTGACAAGATATCCCGTTATGTAATTCTAAATGATCGGCTTAGAAATGTTCCGGTAGAGGAAATGACGGATACTGCTCTATACAAATACGACTATGACTATACATTTAGTCAGGTGGCCGGTATCGGGAGAAGCCAATTTGTGCAGCGATATATTTCTTATACAGCGAAGCAAAAGACTCCGGTTGGAGGCTTGAGTCTACTTACATTAACTGAGCAGATACGAACCTTGATAGGACCAAAAACCGAAATTCCGTCCGGTGTAGATCAATCCAGAGTTAACGCTTCTGTACAGAAGTGGTACGGAGAATATAGTCTACCGTCAGATCTATATGCTGTGAAATCGGGGACGAATGTGGCGGAATATGGACGAACTCATGGTGGGCTTACCGATCGATCCCCTATTTTTCTGAAGAATGGTTATATTGTCGTGAATTTTAACATTCAGACGGTTCGGAATGGTGAGGCCGATAAGCCATATCTTCAGTACATTCATGCGCCGCTTATGAATCAGTGGGTACAAATGGAAGGCTTTTTTCGCAACGTGAAGGGGCCTAATGGAATCAGCTATCAACTGATGGATGGAGATGTTGTATTCTATGATGCGAACACTTCAAGTCGGGATGATTTTAAGTCTATGGTAACTCACTAACCCTTATACTTTAGTGTAATCGTGATTTATGCTAAAATAGGAAGAATGAGTGAGGACAACATGTTGATAAATTTTCAGAATAGGTGCGTGAGTATGAAACCCTTTATATACGATTATACATTGGAAGAGCTGCAGCAATGGGCAGTGGAGCAAGGTGAACCTGCATTTCGGGGTGGACAGATTTTTGATTGGTTATATGTAAAACGAGTTAATTCGTTTGACGAGATGACCAATTTGTCCAAGACGATGCGTGAGAAGCTGGATGAGCAATTTGCTTTTGTAACGTTAAAAGAGATTACCAAGTTTGAATCGAAGGATGGAACAGTTAAATTTCTGTTCGGCCTGCATGATGACCACGCAATTGAAACAGTTATCATGAAGCATAACTACGGCAACAGCATTTGCGTTACAACTCAGGTAGGTTGTAGAGTGGGCTGTACGTTCTGTGCGTCAACGCTTGGAGGCCTGAAACGGGATCTGACGGCGGGTGAAATTGTGGCTCAAGTTGTACAGGCTCAGAAAATTTTGGATACTCGTGATGAGCGTGTCAGCAGTATTGTCATCATGGGTACAGGGGAACCCTTCGAAAACTATGAAGAAACGATGAAATTTTTGCGAATTATGATCCATGAAAAGGGCTTGAACATCGGACAACGGCATATTACTGTATCAACGAGTGGAATTGTGCCGAACATTTATAAATTTGCAGATGAAAATACACAGATCAATCTGGCGATTTCCATTCATGCTCCTAACGATGCGCTTCGTTCAAAGCTTATGCCGGTTAACCGCCGTTTTCCGTTTGCTGATGTGATGGAGTCTCTTCGTTATTACATCGCTAAAACCGGCCGAAGAATTACTTTTGAATACGCCTTGATTGGCGGGGTCAACGATCAACCGGAACATGCTGAGGAATTGGCTGAAGTGCTGAAGGACATGTTGTGCCATGTTAACCTGATTCCGGTAAATCACGTACCAGAGCGCAAGTACGTTAGAACTTCCCGTAATGACATCTTCCAGTTTCAACGCATTTTGGCTGACAAGGGTATCAACGTAACGATCCGTCGAGAGCAAGGACATGATATTGCGGCAGCCTGCGGACAGTTGCGGGCGAAACACATGGAGTCTCAAGCGAGGTGATAAAGTTTGATTAAAACGGTTAGTATCAGTGATGTGGGACGTGTTCGCACGGTAAATGAAGACAGTACTTGGGTTGGTAAGCTGGAAAATGGTTATACGCTAGCTATTGTTGCCGACGGGATGGGTGGCCATCAAGCCGGAGATACTGCTAGCCGTTTAACCGTGGAGACGCTTGTAGAACAGTTATCTTCGCTGCCAGCGGGTCTGTCAGCAAGTGAATGTGGCGAGAAGTTGAGAGAAGCCATACTTAGATCCAATAAAATTGTGTTTAAGGAAGCCTCGGAACATGAAGAATACCGCAGCATGGGTACAACGGTAGTTGCCGTGCTGATTGGCGAACGAGAAGGAATGATCGGGCATATCGGTGACAGCCGTGTGTACAAGTTCTCCCAGGGAACGATGGTTCAATTGACAGATGACCATTCCCTGGTTAATGAGCTGTTAAAAAACAAACAAATCAGTCAGCAGGAAGCGCATGTACATCCGCATCGAAACGTAGTAACACGTGCACTTGGCACAGATCCTGAAGTGGTTGTTGATATGTATCCTGTCACTTTGGAGGTTGGAGATATTTTGCTGCTGTGCAGTGATGGACTTAGTAATTATGTAACATTGGAACAAATGACCCACATGCTTGGATCGGACGCACTTACTTTGAATGACCGTGCCGACCGTATGCTTCAGTACGCCTTGAATGCAGGTGGAGACGACAATATCAGTGTCGTGCTTATGGAGGATTGCGAAGAAGCCGGGTTAAGCGCAAAGGAGTGGAATTCATGATCGGACATGAGCTTGGCGGTCGTTATCAAATTATTGAGCGTATCGGCGGAGGCGGGATGGCGCTTGTTTATAAAGCGCAGGACATTTTGCTGAATCGTTATGTAGCTATCAAGGTGCTGCGTCAACAATTTGTGAATGATGAGGAGTTTATTCGCCGTTTTCGCAGAGAGGCGCAATCCGCCGCTTCATTATCTCATCCTAATATCGTAAGTGTATATGATGTAGGCCAGGAGGATGAGGTCCATTACATTGTAATGGAGTATGTAGAGGGCCAAAACCTGAATGAAATTATTAAAGAGCGCGCCCCTTTGCAGGTGGAAGAATCCATTCGAATAGCATCGCAAATTGCGGACGCTCTGGACCACGCCCATCATAATCAAATCATACACCGGGATATCAAACCGCATAATATTCTAATCGGACGAAATGGACGCGTAAAGGTAACGGATTTTGGGATTGCTCGCGCAGTAACCTCAACAACGATAACACAAACAGGTTCAGTTGTAGGATCGGTTCATTATTTTTCTCCGGAGCATGCTAAGGGTGTAACGACTGGTGAAAAATCTGACTTGTATTCCTTAGGAATTGTGTTGTATCAAATGTTGACTGGACGATTACCTTTTCTTGGAGAAAGTCCAATCAGCGTCGCGCTGAAGCATTTGCAGGAAGAATTTGATGAACCTCGCAAGGTAAATCCGATGATCCCGCAAAGTGTGGAGAACATCATTCTGAAATCCATGCGTAAAAATCCGAATGAACGCTATCAATCTGCGAACGAGATGCTGAGAGATTTGGAGACATGTTTGCTGCCGGAAAGACGGTTGGAATCGAAATTGTCATTTATCGAAGATGATGATGAAGATAGCACACGTATTATTCCAGCGATCAAACCTATGAACAAAGCTCAGAGCGGTGGTTCAAAGCTGTCGCGCGACAATCAGGCTAATGAAGAGCGTAGTGAGCAAAAGAAAAAGAAATCATCTAATAATGCTGTTCTTTGGATTAGTCTCACTGTTGTTTTGTTGCTTGCGATGCTTGGAGTTGCCTGGTACGTCAATAAAATGGTCACTGTTCCTGAGGTTACGGTTCCAAACGTACTCAATCTGAATGAGGCAGATGCAACAGCCAAACTTATAGAGATGAAGCTTGAAGTAGGTACCGTCAAACGCCTATACAAAGAAGGCATTGATGAAGGAATCGTATACGAGCAGAGCAAAATTGAAGGTACTACGGTTAAGGAAGGCTCTTCTATTGACTTGACTGTCAGTGAGGCCAAACCGCCTTTAAAGATGCCACCGTTGACCGATTTAACCTATGATCAGGCAGTTGAACAATTGAAACCTTTAGGTGTGGATGACACACGGATTAGGAAAATTGAAGAATTCAGTGGTGATAAGGAACCTGGTATAGTTATAGGTCAGAGTCCTGATGCCAATTCGGAATTTGATCCTGCTGCCGATGACATTGTGCTGAAGGTGAGTAAGGGACCGGAAAATGTAAAGATGCCAAATTTGGTAGGAAAAACTCAGGCAGAAGCTGAAGCCTTAATTAAGGAGAGTAACCTGAAATTAGCAAGCGACGGAATCAAGAGTGAATCGAACTTTGAAGTAGAGGCTGGTTTGGTAATAAAACAGTGGCCTTTTGCTGCAAACGAGGAAATATCTCCAGGCTCTGATGTGACGATATTTGTCAGCTCGGGTTATCCACCTGAAGCAATCGAATATACTTATGATGTACCCGTAGCCCCTGCAGTTGAAGGGGGAAAGAGCAAGATTGAAATCGTGTATGAGGATGCACGTGGACAAGGTCGGAAATGGGGGACTAAAACCGTTGGTAAGGCGCAATATATATCGGTTACCCTGATTTTGGCTCCTAACAAAAATGGTGCGGTTTCAGTGCATCGTGATGGAGCTTTCCTAGAGACGTATCCTGTTTCTTATATCGATGCCAAACAGGGGACCGTACCTATTGTTCCGCTTCCCGACCAAGTAGTCGAAGAGAATACGGATATAAATACCGAGGAGACTATTCCTGATACAGGATCAATTAACTCGGGTACAAGCGGCAATGTCCATGCATCTTCAGCCAATTCTTCTGCGAAGGCTATAGCAAACGCAGGCAACAGCAAAGCAGAAAAAGAAAAGGAAAAGGCTGCTAAAAAGTCAGAAAAAAATAATAAATAGGCAGTTGGATATGAAAGTGAGGAACGCATGGTATGCCTCAAGGTTTGATTGTTAAGGCATTAAGCGGATACTATTACGTAAAGCCTGATGACACGGCATTGGATGGCACTATCCAATGCCGCGGACGGGGCATATTCAAGAAAAAAGGAATTACGCCGCTCGTTGGAGATCGCGTAGTTTACACACCAACTACAAATGGCGAAGGCACGGTGGATGAGATTTTACCGCGGACTTCTGAGCTTATTCGTCCACCGATTGCAAACGCCAAGCTCGCTGTACTTCTTTTTTCTGTTAAGGAACCGGATTTGAACCTCCAGCTGCTGGACAAGTTTCTTGTTCATATAGAGCATGCCGGACTTGAGTGTCTCATTTGTCTGACAAAGGAAGATTTGTTGGATGAGGCAGAGAGAGAGCAGGAAGGCGAATTGACGAAACTGGTTAGTGAGATGTATGAAAAAATCGGTTATAAAGTCATTACAACAAGCTCGTTGACTGGTATGGGGACAGAGGAAGTCAAAGCTTGTCTTGCAGGAGAGATCAGCGTGTTCTCCGGTCAGTCCGGAGTTGGAAAATCATCCTTATTGAATGCGATGCTGCCTGGCTTATCACTTGAGACTAGCGAGATCAGTATGAGACTTGGCCGTGGCCGTCATACTACTCGTCATGTTGAATTGATTGAACTGGAAAATGGAGGATATGTTGCCGATACACCGGGATTCAGTCAGCTTGATTTTCTGGAGCTGGGCGTAGAGGAACTGTCACTTTGCTTTAGAGAGTTTCAGAATTTTGCCGAGGGATGCAAGTTCCGAGGATGCAGTCATTTACACGAACCAGGCTGTAAAGTCAGACAAGCGGTAGACGAAGGAGCAATAACGTCAAGCCGATATGAACACTATGTTCAATTTCACGAGGATATGAAGGAGAAGAAACGGAGGTATTGACTTCATGAATAGCATCTATATTGCACCGTCTATTTTATCTGCGGATTTCGCCAAGCTGGGCGAGGAGGTCGCTGAGGTGGAGCGCGGCGGAGCCGATTGGATACATGTTGATGTCATGGATGGACATTTTGTTCCGAATTTAACATTTGGCCCGCTTGTTATGGGAGCAATCGCTCCGCATACGAAGCTTCCGCTGGATGTTCATTTGATGATGGAAAATCCTGAACAGTATGTTCCTGCATTTGCGAAAGCAGGTGCTCATGTCATTACAGTACATGCAGAAGCGTGTGTTCATCTGCATCGCGTGATTCATCTGATTAAAGAGCATGGTGTAAAGGCGGGAGTTGCTATAAATCCAGCGACACCATTATCAGTTGTTCGCGAAATAGTGGAAGATGTGGATCTGGTTTTGATTATGACGGTGAACCCTGGATTTGGTGGTCAAGCTTTTATTCCCGCTACACTTCGCAAATTGCGTGAATTGAAACAATGGAAGCAGGAACTTGGTCTGGAACAGCTTAGAGTTGAAGTGGATGGAGGAATTACGGCAGCTACTGCACCACTTGTTGTCGAAGCGGGAGCTGATGTGCTGGTTGCCGGGAACGCGGTATTTGGTCAAGCTGACCGAAAACAAGCTATTGCCGATATTCGTGATAGCGTGAGATTGGAATAGGGATTCATTATGTTGCATACAATGGGTTACATGAGCAGGGTTCTCATGTAGCCTTTTTTTTGCGGTGAGAATACACGAGTAAAAGGCTCGGAACATAGACTATGGGTGAAGCATGAGAATGATGGGGAGGGTGAACGATGAAATTTTACACATTCAAGCTTCCTAAGTTTCTGGGAGGATTCGTGAAGGCTGTTCTCAACACTTTTCACAAAAATTAAAAGAGCGGAGTAAATGATTGCCGGGACTTCGAGATCTGCAGGGGTGACAGGCATCAAAAAAGCACCTCTTTTTAAGAAAAGGTGCTTTTTGTCTATATGCTGATTCCGACCAATTACACGCGGGTCAATTTACCGGATTTCAAAGCCCGTGTGCTGACGTATACGCGTTTTGGTTTGCCGTCTACCAAGATCCGAACTTTTTGTACGTTTACGCCCCAACTGCGTCGGTTGCGATTGTTTGCGTGAGATACATGGTTACCGCTGCTTGGCTTTTTGCCTGTCACATAACATTTGCGAGACATTCATTACACCTCCTGTTCCAATGCACCTGTTCCTGAAATAACCATTCATGATCAAGTTCACAGTTATTGCTCAATCCGACTTATGTCGGTCGGTTTCCATTGTTAGTGCCCGAAAGGCAAGGGGAACCCAATAAAACAATACTTAAATATAATATCATAGTGAAAAAAGCGGCGTCAACAGATCGAGAAACTTTATTTCAATATCAGTAATCTTCTTTTATTTATTTATCGTTGTTCTTATAGTACAATATGGATTAGTCCATAATAATTTCAGGGGGGGAGTGAGTGCAGGCGTGGCTATACAATTAAGTACTGAGTATGGGCAGATTAATATATCGAATGAGACTATTGCGATGATCGCCGGATCGGCTGCCATGGAATGTTATGGACTGGTAGGAATGGCAAGCCGAAAGCAATTTAAAGACGGTATCGCCGAATTGCTCGGGAGAGAGAATCTAACCCGGGGTGTGGAAGTGAACCTGGATAATAACCGATTGGCCGTTTATCTTTATATTATAGTCAGTTATGGTACGAAAATTTCAGAGGTCGCTCACAATATACAACAAAAAGTGAAGTACGTATTAAGTGACGTCGTTGGGCTCGAGGTTTCCGAGGTCAACATCGTTGTTCAGGGCGTACGTGTATCTAGCTAGGAAGGGGAATTTTCATTGAGTAAGCGTTCTTTAAATGGAACAGATTTTACCGCTATGGTTCTTGCCGGGGCGCAGCGTTTATCAGAGCAAGCCGAACACGTCAATTCTCTGAATGTGTTTCCGGTTCCCGACGGGGACACTGGAACAAATATGAATTTGACGATGACAGCAGGTGTAACAGAGCTTAAGAACAATGGAGCAGGAGGACTTGGTAACCGGGCAGGGATTTTATCGAAAGGCCTGCTTATGGGTGCTCGAGGAAACTCCGGTGTTATTTTGTCCCAATTATTCCGAGGATTTGGCCGCTATGCAGCTTCATATGATGAATTGAATACGGTTCAATTTGCGGCAGCTCTGCAAAGTGGTGTAGACACTGCATATAAAGCAGTAGTTAAGCCTGTAGAGGGGACAATACTTACTGTAGCTAAAGAATCTGCAAAGCATGCTGTGTACTATGCTAGACGTACTACGGATATTGTTGAGCTGATGACTGAGGTGCTGGCAAAGGCCAAAGAAGCTCTTGCAAGCACTCCTGATTTGTTACCTGTGCTTAAGCAGGTAGGTGTTGTTGATTCCGGTGGACAGGGTCTTGTCTATATATATGAAGGATTTTTAGAGCAATTGACCGGTAAGGTGCTGCCAAGTGTATCAGAACAAGCACCATCCAGCGCACCAAATATCGTAAATCAGCACACTTCTTATGGAGCAGGTCATTTTACAGGACATATTGAAGCTTCCGCGCAAGCTAAGCTTGATACGGAAGATATTGAATTTTTATATGATATGGAGTTTTTCATCAACCGGAAACTGGGCGATGTGCAAAATGTCCATTTTGACGAGGATCACTTCAGGAAAGCGCTATCACAAAATGGGGATTCCATTATCGTTATTGCTGATGACGAAATCATTAAAGTACATGTGCATTCCAAAGCTCCAGGCGAGGTGCTGAATCTTGCTCTCCGCTACGGGGAAATTACGCAAATTCATATTCTGAATATGCGGGAACAGCATCGTGATTTGCTTATCGCTGGAATGGATGCAGCTCCAATGCCGGAATTGTTCGCTGAAATCCCGGCAGAGCAGGCCCGTCCTGTTGAATCAGCGTTGCTGCCGGCAGATGAGCTTGCGCCTTATGGATTTATCGCTGTAGCTTCTGGCCAAGGTATTTCTGAAATCTTTACAAGCCTTGGGGTAGATGTCGTTCTCTCCGGTGGACAGACAATGAATCCGAGCACAGAGGATTTTGTTAAAGCCATACATTCTATTTCAGCTCAGCACATTTTCATTTTGCCAAATAACTCTAATATCATACTTGCTGCACAGCAAGCACGTGACCTTCTTGAAGGTGAGCGCAGCATAACCGTTATTCCGAGCAAGAGTATTCCTCAAGGTATCTCGGCAGCATTTGCTTTCCAGGAAGACGAGAGTGTAGAAGTAAATGCAGACAATATGTTGAATGCTGTTCAACATGTCAAAACCGGACAAGTCACTTATGCCGTTCGAGATACAGTATTTGACGATCTGAAAATTACAGAGGGTCATTACATTGGAATTGCAGACTCCAAAATCGTATCTACCGAAGAAGGGTTGATCGAAACAAGTCAGGGACTCCTCTCGAAGATGCTGTCTGGTGGAGATGAGATCGTTACTATTTTGGTTGGTGAAGAAGCTTCCAAAGAAGCGACTGAATCTCTCGTAGCTTGGATTCAAGAGGCTTATTCTGATGTTGAGGTAGAAGTTCATGAGGGTGGACAGCCAATTTATTATTATCTGTTCTCTGTTGAATCTTAAGTATCTTAGCGTCCTTGGAACAAGATAATTGAATGAAAGGACGGGTTATTTATGACTCAGGCTGTTATCGTAGCTGATAGCACGGCAGATGTACCTCAGGAAATGGTTAAGGAATATGGGATTCATATTGTGCCGATGCGGTTGAGTTTTGGTGATCAATCTTATGTTGAAGGTGTCGATATTACTGTAGAGGAGTTTTACGATAAGCTGACCAAGTCACGGGACTTACCGACGACTTCGCAGACATCCCCTTCTCAATATGTAGATATATACCGTGATTTGATGCAGAAATACCCGGGCTCACCGATTATTTCCATTCATATTTCTTCTGGTATGAGTGGTACCTATCAATCAGCACTTCTCGCCAAGACGATGCTTGAGGAAGATCTTGGAGTAGACGTTGATATTACGGTTATTGACTCTTTATGCGCCACATATGGTTTTGGACTGCAGGTTGTTCTTGCTGCAAGACTAGCAAGAGAGGGGGCTTCCGCTGAAGAAATTCGTAACGAAGTTGAGCGTGTAGGCCAAAGTCGTAGATTATACTTCCTTGTTGATACGTTAGAGTATTTACAAAAGGGTGGAAGAATCCGGAATGCAGCGGCTATTATTGGGACTTTACTTAACATTAAGCCAATTTTATCAGTCGATGAGGAAGGCGTTATATATCCGGTTGATAAAATGAGAGGTCGAAAAAAAGCAGTATCTCGTGTTATCGAATTGTTCAAGAATGACTTCGGTGATCATAAGGATATTAATGTAGCTGTGTGTGATGCTGTTAATCCGGAAGGTGCGGAAGAAATTATACAATTGCTGTCCCAGCATTTCACCTTGCATGAGGTGGTTCGTACCAGCATCGGTGCTGTTGTTGGTACCCATGTAGGACCGGGAACGGTTGCTACATTTGTGTGGCCGGCCTAAAAGTCTGAATGTCGGACTTCTAGAAATGAGGGGTTAGTATGGATTTGAATGAAATCCCGGTAAGACATGTCAGCGGCGTGAGTGCTCCCAAAGCAGGGGAGCTTCACGCCTTTGGTATCTCTACGGTAAATGAACTAATTGAATATTATCCTTATCGATATGAAGATTACCGACTCCGCAGCCTCACAGAAGTGAAGAATGGAGATAAGGTGACCGTTCAGGCGAAAATTATGGGTATCCCTGTACTACAGCGATATGGACGTAAGTCAAGAATGACCTGCAAGATGGTAGCTGATGATTGGATGTTTACGGCGACCTGGTTCAACCGTCATTTTTTACGTGAGCAGTTAATAGCAGGACGCGATATCATTGTAACCGGCAAGTGGGATATGCGGAGAAGTCAACTCACTGTATCGGAATCAGAGTTTCCTGATAAGGGAACACTCCGTAGCGGCAGTCTTCAGCCCGTCTATTCGGTTGGCGGAAATATAACCCAGGCATGGATGCGCAAGACGATTGGACAAGCCCTCTTACAGTATGGTGAGATGATTCCAGAAATTTTGCCGGGATATTTACTGCGTCAGTATGATCTCATGCCGAGACGATTCGCGATCCAGCGTATTCATCAGCCACAGGATAATGAGGAAGGACAACAAGCGCGCAAGCGTATGGTATACGAGGAACTGTTCTTGTTTCAGCTGAAGCTTCAAGCGTACCGGGCGATGAATCATGAACGGCAGGACGGTGTGCAGCATGAGGTGGAAAATAAGACGGTCAGAGAATTTGTGCGAAGTTTGCCTTATGAATTGACGGATGCGCAGAAAAAGGTAGAGCTGGAAATATTGCAGGATATGCGTTCACCGTACTGTATGAACCGTCTGCTGCAAGGCGATGTAGGGTCGGGGAAAACAGTGATTGCTGCGGTTGCTCTGTTTGCGGCAGTAAAGTCTGGACATCAGGGGGCCTTTATGGTTCCAACAGAAATTTTGGCAGAGCAGCATGTACGTTCTTTAACAAAGCTGTTTGAACCGTTTGATATTAGTGTCGGGCTGCTAACCGGGAGTGTTAACGGACGTAAGCGTAAGGATTTGCTGGCTTCATTGCAGATGGGATTGACGGATATTGTTGTCGGTACACACGCACTGATTCAAGAGGATGTATTTTTCCGTTCGCTTAGTCTTGTTATTACGGATGAGCAGCATCGGTTCGGGGTAAATCAGCGCAGCATTTTGCGGCGAAAAGGATTTAATCCCGATGTTCTGACGATGACCGCTACGCCGATTCCGCGTACACTTGCTATTACTGCTTTTGGTGATATGGATGTCTCAACCTTATCTGAGCGGCCTAAAGGGCGGAAGCCAATTTCTACGTATTGGGTAAAGCACGACATGATGGACCGCGTACTTGGTTTCATCTCACGTGAAATATCACAAGGAAGACAAGCTTATGTGATATGCCCTCTAATCGAAGAGTCGGAAAAATTAGATGTACAGAATGCAATCGATTTGTTTGTTTCAATGTCGCAGGCTTTTCCTGATTTTCAAGTTGGGCTGCTCCATGGCAGAATGACAGCTGCCGAAAAGGACGAGGTTATGCGTGCTTTTTATGAGAACGAAGTGCAACTCCTGATATCCACGACAGTAGTTGAGGTTGGTGTGGATGTACCAAACGCTACGCTGATGATTATAATGGATGCGGATCGCTTTGGTTTATCTCAGCTGCATCAGCTGCGCGGGCGTGTAGGACGGGGAGAGCATGCATCCTTCTGTGTGCTCATCGCAGACCCGAAGTCGGAGATCGGTCAGGAACGAATGAAGGTCATGACGGATACGGATGATGGCTTTGAAGTGTCCCGGCGGGATCTTGAGCTTAGAGGTCCCGGCGACTTCTTCGGTACGAAGCAGAGCGGTGTGCCGGAGTTTCGAATCGCCGATATGGTCAGCGATTTTGCTGTTCTGGAGGCGGCACGCGATGATGCGACACGTCTCGTCGGCGATCCGTCTTTCTGGACTTCACCTGAGTGTGAGCCCCTGCGCAGGTATTTGAAGCGTGAAGAAGTGCTGCAAGGCGAATTGATTGATTAATGGTGACGAATAACTAAATTTTGGTACGGTGTACAGCCTATCCGTCATATATTAGAAAGAATTCGGAATGACGGTAACGGGAGGTGTACACTCTGCCAACTTATCATCAGTATGGAATCAGTCCACAGCTTGTGGAACGGGTCAAGCTTAAGATGAAGAACCCGGCAGTGAAGGAGCGGATCAAGAAGCTTGTTGACGGATTGACTAAATCTGATTTGCAGGATCGAAGTAAAGTTCGAAGACTTGTTAAATCGTCAGCGAGTATTCTAAAAGAGAATTTGAGCGGTGCTCAGGAGGAGCAACTCGTACAGTTCGTTATTGCTCAGAAAATTGATCCCCGTAACACTTTGCATCTCATTAAGCTTTGGAGTATGTTTCGCTAAGTAAAGGTTAGTAAAATGGGTGATCAGCTATAAAAGAAGCTAGAATGTACTTAATGGATGGAAGGGCTGCAGTAATGCAATCTTCCTCTTTTTATTTTGTAGCATGTTTATGGCTTGCTTTTTAAGTGTAATTGGAGTATTTTTATATTGACATGACAGTAGGTCGAAAAAAGGAGGCATATGATGACTCCGCGTACAAAAGAGCAAAATGAGATCATTCGCATTCGTCGGATAGCTCAAATTGTAAAGGCCGCGGCCGATGTATATTTAGATAAAGGCGTGCTAATGGAAATTCGAGATGTGGCTGCTTCTGCCGATTTAGGCTATGGGACGGTATATCATTACTACAAAAACAAGACTGATTTGTTGCATGATGTTTTGTGGCAGGCGATGGAGAGAGCGGCAGTAGAGCTGGCGGAGCTTGTTAACTCGGACATTGCAGCAAGTGCTAATCAAAGAAGCTACACTGGCTGGGGATCACGGCTGTTGAAGTTATGGGCTAGAGATCACGGTTTATATTTATTATGTCAGCTGGGTGGAGATCATTTCCGATCGCTTCCTGAACATTTCGCTGGTGCGCTCACAGTAGCTTATCATGAAAATGTGCTGCGTCCTGTTACGGCCATGATTGAGTTTAGAACTGAGGTAAAGGAAAGTGGAGCTTCACCGCCTCGGCAAGCTGAGCTTCTGCTTGCTGCATTAACTGGCTGTGCATTACTACCTCTCAGGAGAGGAACACTTCATACTGAGGCCGAACAAATTGCTCATTTTTTGTTTGAGGGTCGAGGTATTTCATAACATTTGTATTATATTTGTTTGAGTTAATAACAAGGAGTGGACTTAATGATAATTCTTAAATCGCCTAGAGAAATTGAAGAGATGAAGACGGCGAATCAAATCGTTGCGGATTGTCACCGTGAAGTTGCAAAAATAATTAAGCCAGGGATCAGCACAAAGGAAATTAATGATTTTGTCGCCAGACATATTATCAAGCTCGGAGGAAAACAATTTACTAAAGGGTACAATGGGTTTCCTGCTGAGACTTGTGCATCGGTAAATGATGTTGTAGCACATGGGTTTCCATCAGCTAAACCGCTAAAAGACGGCGATTTGCTAAAGCTTGATATTGTTGTCGAATATGATGGATGGTTCGGCGATTCCTGCTGGTGTTATACGATTGGAGAGGTTAGTCCGGAAGCGGAGAGATTGATGAGAATCACGAAGGAATGTCTGGATATCGGTATTACCAAGGCGTTGCCTGGTAATCGACTCGGAGATATCACCTCAGCAATCCAGCAGCATGCGGAATCGAATGGTTATTCTGTTGTGCGGGATCTGCTGGGTCACGGTATAGGACGTACTCTTCATGAAGAACCAAGTTATGAGCATATTGGTGTCGCTGGAAAAGGTATTCGTCTGAGAGAAGGAATGGTGTTTACTATTGAGCCGATGATTAACGAAGGCACTTTCCGCATTACGATTGACGATGATGATTGGACCGCAAGAACAGCTGATGGCAAGCTGTCAGCTCAGTTTGAACATACCATTGCCTTGACAGCAGATGGACCTCTTATTCTGACGGCGCAGTAACCGCAAAATAAATAAACTCGTATGCTATCTCGAACAAATGAGTGCATACGAGTTTATTTTTTTAGTTTACCAAATACGACAACTCCGCTTGAGCGACTTTATGCTCCCCTACAAACATTTCACAATATACTTTGGATAATGTCCCCAGATTCACGATGTTTTGAGCAATGCTTTTGATGGTATCTCCAGGCTCGACACGCTTCAGAAATTTAGTTTTGTTCACGCCGACGAGGAGTCCGTCTTTGCCCTCCAGAGAGTTTTTGTTGCTGGAAAAATCGTGATAAATGATACCTCCGGTCTGTGCCATCGTCTCGATCATGAGTACGCCTGGATATATCGGCTTGTAATCAAAATGTCCAACACTCCAAAATTCATTGAAGGTAACATTTTTAATCGTTGTTGCCGAAAGCATGTATTCATGCTCAATCACTCGGTCGATCAATAGAAATGGATAACGCTGAGGCAGAGCTTCTTTTATTTTATTAATGTCATACATAGTCTATTTCCTTTCACAATAAGTAACTACAATGATGTTGGAGCCGCGATATTCCACGTATACATGTACAGTTTGCTGCGTATTTGCGATGTGCCAGCCTCTATCATGGCTTTTAAGTGTTCTTGCTGCAAGAAATTCATGTAAAGGCATCTTAAGCAGCTTGGATAAGGATTCTTTGAGCCCCCATATTGCGGTGAGGAGAACATGGCTTTCAGACCGTCTAATTTGTCTCTGCATGTTATGGATCTCAGATTCTGTTGTAAAAAAAGTACTCGTACTTATGAATCTGTCTACACTTTCAAAATCACAGCCGAGATTATATGTAGAACTTGTTATCTGAATAGCTTCGTTACCACAGTAGGATCTGGAGTACTGAACGTGATCAGTTCTGGCATAATCAAGATCCAAAACATTGCGGAATTGATCTTTGAATTTTGATTTTTTGATCCCTTTAGACGTATCCTGAACTGAAAAATGGTAATGCTGCAATTCGATAGTGTCTGGTAGTTGTTCCACAAATGTTAATGAAGATGTTCCTACTAACATTAGCTCGATAGACCGCCGTCAATCGTAATGGTTGTTCCCGTAACATAACTAGACATCTGAGAAGCAAGGAATAACACGACGTCTGCAACTTCCTCTCGTCTGCCAATACGTTTGAGCGGAATGCGACTGACCATTTCTTTTTTACCTTTGTCCTTGAGATCCTCGATCATATCTGTTTCGATATAGCCCGGAGCAATCGCATTAACACGAATATTGTATTTGCCTAATTCTTTGGCTAATGAGCGGGTAAAACCGATCAAGCCGGCTTTAGCTGCAGAGTAATTCGTCTGACCCATCGTGCCAACAACCCCGGATACGGAGGACATGTTGATGATGGAGCCTGCTTTTTCATTCAATAGCATCTTGTAGGCAACAGATTTAGTGATGTGAAAAATACTATTCAGATTAGTGTTGATAACCTCGAACCAGTCAGTGTATGACATCTGTACCATCAGCTTGTCCCGGGTAATACCTGCATTGTTGACGAGAACATCAGGCACGCCGAATTGATTGTATATGCTCTCAAGGGTAGAAGTAACCTCTTCGATATTTGTGACATCCAGTTTAAGACAATGCACTTCGTTTCCTCTGGCCTTGATTCGCTCACAAAGGGCTTCTGCTTTCTCTTGATTGCTGTTATAGGTGAATATTACATTTGCCCCTGAGCAGGACAATTTGTCAACGATGGCTTCACCAATACCTCTGCTGCCTCCTGTAACGAAAACCAGCTTGTTCTTTAACATGCGGCAGCCTCCTTCGCAGCAGTGCTCCTCAGCAACGCTGCTGAAATTTTAGACTCCTCAAAATCGGCATCTAAAACGAGGATATTTCCGTTAGTGTCTGCTTTACCAGATTGAAGTCCAAACAGGATCGAATTCTGGAACGAGGAGGCAAAGGATTCACCAAAAAAGTCCCTCGGAGACAACATGCTGATTACCTCAGGTAGATGATTCTGAACGAAATTACGCTCTAACCTCCACTGCGGTGTGCCTTCTTTTGCTGACAATAGGACGGTGTGAATATCGCTAGGAGAAAGGTTGGATTGCACTAGCCACTTATCTAACATGCGATTAAGACAATCCTCGTAATCAGCTTTCAAAAATAATTTATCGCTTTCTTTTTTTACGGCGAACGATTGCGCTCCATACAAATAACCAAGTACGTTGGCATTCCTGCTCTGGGCATGCTCTTCAGTTTCCATTGCGAGCAGGTTGCAAACCTCAGAGAAACGTTCCGGCTCCTGTTTTGCTGCCAGTACAGTGAGGGCCTCTGTAACTTCATCAACAGCAATGGAGTATGCAATTTTTGATTTGCCTGATTGTAGCATACGAGTTGCACTAATGATTCCGTCGCTTCCTCTTTCCGAGATCATGGGTCCATGGAGCTGAAGTGCTCTGCATATGTAACCAATGCCTGCATTAGGGACTGTCGCCGAGAATAGCGTAGGACTTCCCATGTCATAGCCTTCGTTCTTTACTTGCTCGATGTAATCTTTGCATACTTTATATGGACCGTATTTTGAAGATAGGACGATTCCTGTCTCCTCTAAAAAATCTTGAAATTTGGCGTCTTTACGATGCAGACTCATAGTCGTGTATAGACAGATGCGTGACAGTCGATCTGTTCTTCTTACTTTAGGCAAAGATTTGAAATCACGCTCAATCGTCTTAATCCCATAGTCCTCAGTTGCTTGATAATCCTCCAAGTGATCTCCGTATCCCGAACAGAGTACACTACCTGTAATACATATGTTCATGCTATAACACCTCTTCGGCTAATTTCTTAACGACGACACTGACGCAGTTCCCTCCAAAGGCAAAGGAGTTGCTAAGTGCATAGCTGTATTCCATCGGTACGGCTTCTGTAGGTAGAACAATAAATTCACTATGCTCCATAGGATGATCTAGTTCAAAATTCGGTATCATATACTGCTCGTGCAATGCTGAGATAGTAGCAGCCAGTTCAATGACTCCGGCGGCCGATAAAGTATGGCCTGTCAAAGATTTGATTGAAGAGACGTATACCGGGGACTGGGAGCCCTTGAATGTCTCCTCAATCGCGAGCAATTCCATGGAATCATTAGTCGAGGTACCTGTTCCATGACCATTGATATATGAGATTTGCTCTGAGGTTACTCCAGCCTCTTTCATCGCTCTTTGCATCGCAAGCTTTGCTCCAAGTCCCTCCGGATGCGGTGCAGTAATATGGTAAGCATCATTGCTTATGCCATAACCGAGCAGTTCGCCTAGAATAGTAGCGCCCCGGTTGATTGCGTATTCGTATTCTTCAATGATCAGAAACACGGAGGCATTTCCAAGTCCTACACCATCGCGATGATCAGAGAAAGGCTGAGAACCAATACTTCCCAGAGCACCCAGACTGCTGAATCCGGAATGCTGCATCAAAGTAATCGTCTCGATTCCTCCGAGCAGTACGACCTTATGGTCGTTATACTTGATCAGATCAAGCGCTGTTCCTGCAGCGATCCCTCCGGCAGAGCAAGAAGAGTCGCATACGGTAATTTTGCCGTTAAGCGGAATCGATTGCTGAACGTAATGTGAGAATTTTTCCCCGAACAAGCTGTCTTCTCCTGAAAACGTTCTATAAAGAAAAGTGTTCGTGTCTTCAGTGGATGTGGCGTATACGAGTCCAACCTGATGTTTGATTTCAGCTAAGTGCTCCACTGAGATCGATGCATTCTTCATTGCTTCTTTTAAAGAATCCAATCCATATTCATTAAAATCAATTAATGTTTTCGTTCTGATTTTGTCGTGATCCATTTGCGTGGTTCGTTCGAGCGACTCTACGGAAATAACTCGCAGCTGCTGTCTTGTCTGAGTAGTCTGTTGCAGCTCAGCCTTAAATTGTTCATAGTTGTTGGCGAAGGCACATTGCACACCAATGCCTGTAACAACAGCTCTAGGCATATGTTGATGATTAAGGTTCGAATTAGACATTTTTAACCCCATCCTTTTTGACGACGAGATAGACCAGAAGGATTCCAAGACATAAAAATGTAGTAAAGTAGGCGGAATACTTCAGGAACTCACCGGATGATAGACCAAACAAAACTTCCGATTTATTGAACATAACGATCCAACTTGTCGGAAAAAAGGAAGATATCTGCTGTAAAATGGTCGGCATAATTTCACGAGGCCAGAGCTGCCCGCTAAGCATACCGAGCGGCAATACCACCACTGGAAGCAAGCTGAACCCGATCTTTGAATTTTTGGAGACAGCTACAATGATTTGGCCTATGATCGCAAGACACGCTACATAGAGAATGATTCCGATGTTGATATGTAGAAAATGCGGCGCAGTTATTTTTGTTCCGATCAAGAAATTGATAAAGCCATGACCGATAAAAAACTGTACCATTCCAATCAGAACGAACAGGATCGTAGACTGGATGTAATAAACAATAGAAGCGACTGGGCTAACCAAAATTCTTTCGTAAATTCCACGTTCTTTATCCTTCAGGAAAATCAGAGAAATTGAAACGAGAAGAAAAAAGATGTCAAAAGCAAGCACGTTGACGAGCCCAACATAAGTATCTTTAGCTTTATTGCCCTCGTATTGCTCAGCGATGGTAAAGCTGCTCTGCTTCAATCGTTCAAGTGCTGCGCTAAAATCGTTAATATCCTCGAATGATATGCCTGCGATTGTTTTGGTAGCGGAAAGAAAGCTGTTCAGCTTCAACTTAAGGGGGATGGAAGTACCGTCATCCGTTAATGAGAAGCCGCGAATTTTGGCATAGCTCATATTGTCCATCACGTCCTGCTGAAGACCTTGCTCAATGACGATAGCATATTGCACCTCGTTTTTGATCAGCTTATCCTCGAGTTCCTTGATCCCGCTTGTTTGTTCGACAAGCACATTGTTTTTGCCAAGCTGTTCGATCAGCAGCTTGGATAGTTCATCTTTGGACTGGTCTACCACGCCAATACGATATTGAAAATTACTCTGATACTGTATATAGGTGGTGTAGATGTGAACCACAGGTAGACAAAGTACGAGAAGGAACATGACCCAGTTGCGGCTGATGCGATAAAGATAGAAGTTAAATATCTTCATTCACTTGAACTCCTTTGTATTTGCTCAGCATCGTCAGGGATAACAGAATGCCCGTAGTGATCACGAGCAGAATAGTAAAGGTGTATGGCAGCAAAAGTTCATTCTGATAAATGTAAGTAAAATACAGCGTCTGAATATAAGTAACCGGCGATATGAAGCTGAACAGACCAAGATCGATACGATAGTATCCTCCAGCTATAAAGATCATGACCGGTATCCCGATGTTCATGATTAAATTCAGGAGTTTTCGGTTGTTAATATACACACCAAGCAGTAGTCCGAGAACGTTAAAGAACATAGAGCCAAGTAAAGTAATCAGGAAAATAATGTACATATGCTTACCAAAGTACACATTGAATACAAATTTGGAGAACAGGATTACAATTGAAGCTTGAGCAAAGGAAACCAGCACACCCGCAGTAAATAAGCTGATGATCGTAATGATCGGTGGAATCGGTGATATGCGCAGCTTAACTCCAAGATTGCCTTTGAAATCCTGATGAATATTGTTAATTGAAAAAGAGAGGCCGTAGAACAACACAAGTACAGTCATTGTAACGCCGTAGTAATTCATGGCTGTCGTTTTAGGCTGCCCGGAGATGTCGGAGTCGGTAATAAGCTGCTCAAATACGAACTGATGACCGTTTTCCTTCTGCGGCATAATTTCATAAGCAATACGGAGTGAATTCGTTGCGTCCGTTAATGTTGATAGGGTAACCGCAATAATGCTCTGCTCGATGGTATCCTTTTCTTTGTATAGAACCTTAAGCTCCACGTCTTCACCGTTGCTCATTAGCAGATCCGTGTCCTCGGGTACGATCAGTACAGCTTTATAAGCGCCTTTCCCAAGCTTGTGACGTGCTTCAGATACACTGGCAATTTCCGTTGCTATTAGCAACTCTTTAACCTCATCATCTGCAAAAAAACCTTCAAGACTAGGCTTGTATTGTTGACTACCAGATTCATAGACTACACCAATCGGGACGTGCTTGACAGGCTTGGGATTGTAAATGGAAGAAAGCGACGTTCCTAAAATACCGATCAGCAAAATCGGAAGTGCTATCAAATTTACTAGAACAACTTTCTCCATGAACATTTTTTGAAAAAAGTTAGCTATTAAGATTCCGAAGCTTCTCATCATAAAACTCCTAATCCATAAATTTGCTGTAATCTAACCTGTCTGTACAATATCGCTAGCCAAATTATTTCCGGTCAACTCAAGAAATGCGCTCTCCAGTGTGACATCTGACAGCTGAATCCGTTTAATTCGATGATTGAAATTCGTTTTTAGCGATATGAGCTGGTTAAAAGAGTCCTCAGTTTCAGACGGAACCTTGATTTCGACCTCTGTGTCCGAACGGAAAATTGCCCGTTCCTTAAATTCGGATAATAGCTGTCTTTTTTCCTCATCCTCAAGAGGCTCATGAAATATTACGTTTAGTAGTTCGTTGCCGTTCTGACGTTTGAGCTCCTCCATGTCACCTGAATAGAGGACTTCTCCGTTGTTAATAATGACGACCTGGTTGCAGATCGCTTCAATTTCTTCCATGTAATGAGACACGTATATAACAGTTTTTCCTTGCTGCTTCAGCTCTTGAATGGACTCCAGAATGTAATTTCGGGATTGCGGATCTACACCAACAGTGGGCTCGTCCATAATAATGAGCTTGGGATTGTGCACGATGCCGCACGCAATATTAAGGCGTCTCTTCAAACCACCCGAAAATTTCGATGGCTTGTCCTTCGCTCTGTCTGACAGCTGAACGAATTCGAGCGCCCGATCAACATGCTCCTTGAGTTCTTTTCCTTTAAGTCCGTAGATTGAGCCAAAAAACTTCACGTTTTGATATGCTGTTAAATTTTCGATAATAGCAAGATCCTGAGGGACATACCCGATCATTTTCTTAATTTCTTTATGATGGCTCTTCGTGTTCAGAGAAGCGATCTCGATCGTGCCCTCAGATAGCTTGAGCAAGCCTATAATGAGCTGAATCAGGGTTGATTTACCGGCTCCATTCAAGCCGAGAAATCCAGCAACATTATTTTCTTTAATGCTGAAGTTGATGTTGTTCAACACTTGACGAGATTTGTCATAAGCAAACTGAACATTTTTGATATTTAACATATCCATGTCGCAAGGCTCCTTACGATCTTAATTATGTGTTATGAAGTAAGCTCTTAATTGCCACTATTGATCAATTGTTTCTCCTTGATCTTGTCAGCGAGCGCTCTGATCGTTACGAATGCTCCGGAATCACCTTCTGACAATTCAATGTTGAAATGGCGTTTTACCAATACAGCCAGCTCTACGGCATCTACAGAGTCCAGACCGTAATTCTCAACATCCTCCTCCTGATCGAAAAGCGGGTCATCAATTCCCAAGTGGCCGATCTCGTCCAAATCGAGCTCCAGTTCCTCAATAATTAGATCACGCAGTTTAGCTTGTAATTCGTTCATCTTCAATACTTCCCTTCAAATGGATTTTATGGTTATAGACTATGAAGTCTGTAAACATTGTGGTGTGGTCGATATGTTCCCACGTTCTTGAGAACACACCGATTTCAGTAAAGTTTGGAGATAAGGATTTATCCGTAAATAATACATATTCCTCGTCTTCAGGACCCTTGTAATAAAGCAGCAGTCCATTGTCCGAGTCGCGGTGAACCTTAAGCCTGACAGAGCGCTGCAGGTACTGTATTTCCTTTAACGAATAATCCGACAGCCTTTGCGGAACAAATAGTGACATCTTTATATTTTGAAGCGGACCGAACAGTACGGTCTCATGGGGATATACGATAATAATGCCGCTTTGAAAAGGTAATCCCGGTTCATTGTCATTCTCGATGGCGATCTCCAGGACATCAAGATCATCACTTCCATCGTCATTTTTCCATAGGAGTTGAAAAGCTTCATTTTCTGAGATCCATGTATCCGTTTTGCGGAGTGAACTATGAGTAATGCTCATCACTTCTTCGTCAAGCTGCCAGCTGACGTTGGTTTCGTTCAGCATTTGGGAATCATCCAGAAGCAGTTGCTCAGATGATTTAAGGCCAAACTCTGATTGGGTCTCTGCATCCTTCTGAAGATATTGAAGTATTAATTCCCGCATATGGAGCAGCAGACTTTTTTCCAGTTCGGTATACTGCTCAAAAATAGATACGGAGCCTTCAGAGCCAGCGAGACTGATCGGGATTTTCATCTTTAATTCGCGAAATGCGGATATTAGCTCCTCGAAATAAGTGGTATCGATATCCAGGGATTTAAAGACATTATGTAATATTTTGAAATAGGTATTCTTGTGATTGAACTTCATGAAAAATTGATGGATTTGTTCTGCTTTGCTTTCATGCTGAGAGATCATTTGCTCGAACTCGTGATCTTTATAGGAATCTATATATTTGGTAAGAATATGAAGATTAGCTTGGAAGATGAGCTTAGTGTTGTTGGTATGCACAGGCGATAGCTGCTGAATAGACCAGAAGTAAGATGCGGATGAAGTTTGAAAGTGCGAGAAAAACAACTGATTTGATTCATAAAGCGTGTTCCAGGGAATAACGAAATCTTCATAGAGGGTGCTGGAGCCACTTTTTAAATGTAGATTGTCAAGAATGTAGTAGCGCCGGGTTGCCTCGTCGTAGCCTTTCATGATGAAATAATGGTCATTGTGCTTCGTTTGATACGATGCATTGTAGTAAATGTTGAATATATCCCCCGGAATGATGAGACGCGCCTTCTCACTGATTCTGGTATTAATTTCTGAATAAAATTGATCCTCGCTAGAATAGTAAACTTTCTCTGCAACTACATTAAACAGAGGCGAGAGAACGTTTCCATTACTCTCCAGCACAAAGTCATCATTCTCTGTTGCAGAGATGCTTTCAGGGAAAAAAGTCCAATTCAGGAACATAGCCTGTAAAAAATTGTTGAAATATGAGCTGTGATAAGACTTTAAAGCTATAGACCATGCTCGGAAAAAACAGTTTACTTCATGCCACGAGTAATCATCATCATAATTGGGCTTAAGTTCTTTTATCATGAATTTTCAGGCACTCCTCATATTGTGCAATCGTTTGTCTATAATCTATCATTTAGAAATCATATTTTCAATATTTTTCTTTAGATGAATAATACTTCAAATTACCCATAATTAACCTGTTGAATTCAAGGATATTTGTTCGTATTGTGAATATAATAAGAACAGATGTTCCTATTATATTATGGATTTTGGCTTTAGGAGTGAGGATGCATGAAGCCTATTCCTCGACAAACAACGGAAGAGGCGGATTTTGTAAAAGAGTACATGCTGCTTCCCTTGATGCTGGATGTACTTGAAAGAGACAGGTCTGCTATGGATTTGGCAAATTTGAAAATGTCGGAGGTATACGGTGGTCTCATTGGTCTGCTGCAGAAGGCGGCGACAGATGATTTGTCTCGAGTGCGCAAAAGCATGCGAGAACACGGAATGAAAGTTTATGAAGAACGGCGAACCAGTATCGGAATTGAGGCGCGCTATTTGTGTCGGGGATACCACTATGAGTTTTCTATGCTGTGGGGTCTCATTAGAGCAGAAATAATGCAGCGGCTCTGTTGCTATTTAGGTATCGATATAGCGGAGAAGGGGATATTCTCATGAAATCAAAAGAACGGGTGGTTATGCTTGGAGATTGTCAGTCGTTCTATGCGAGTGTAGAGAAAGCGGATCATCCACAGTACAAGAATCGACCGCTTGTAGTGGCAGGCGATCCGGAGCGTCGCTCGGGAATCGTGCTGGCAGCGTGTCCTATTGCGAAGCGATCCGGGATTACGACAGCAGAGACGTTAGGAACGGCGCTGGCGAAATGTCCTGAGGTAGTAGTGATGCGGCCGAGAATGGAGAAATACATCCAGGTCTCTATGCAAATTACTGACATTATGAAGCAATACACGGATTTGGTAGAGCCGTACAGCATTGATGAGCAGCATCTGGATGTAACGGGAAGTTTGTCCCTGTTTGGAGACCCTGTTACACTTGCTGGAATGATTCAGGAAGAAATTATGCGGAAGACGGGGGTCTACAGCCGATTCGGCATCAGCTATAACAAGGCGGTCAGCAAAATGGCATGCGATAACTTTGCCAAAAAAAATGCGGACGGCATTTTTTGTCTTTCCAAAGAACGATTGCAGGACATATTATGGCCGCTCCCGATCCGGCAGATGTTTATGGTGGGTTCCCGCATGGAGCAGCACTTCCTGCGGATGGGCATTCGTACGATCGGTCATTTGGCGAATGCACCATTGTCACGCATAAGAGATCGCTTTGGGGTAAACGGAGAAATGCTGTGGCGGCTTGCGAACGGGATTGATCATACACTGGTGAACCCGAACAGTCATCAGGGAGAAAAGTCAATTGGCCATGAAATGACGCTGCCGAGGGACTATTATACGGTGTCGGAAATTGCGGTTCCTCTGCTGGAATTGACGGAGCTGGTTTGTAAGCGATGCAGAACCAAAGGATACATGGGCAGCGTTATTAGTGTATCTTGTCGGGGAGCCGATTTTAATCAGCCTACAGGATTTTCCCATCAGATGAAGCTGCCGGATCCGACAAATGTGACCAATCAGGTATATCGCGTTGTAATGAGCTTGTTCCAACGGCATTGGGACGGTCAGCCTGTTCGTAAAGTTGGCGTTACGGTATCGACGCTTGTACAGGATGACGAGTATCAGCTGATGTTATTTGATGAACGGCCAAAGTATCAGGCATTGGAAAAAGCTACAGATGAAATTAAACGGAAATACGGAGAAACAGCAATTCTTCGAGCAGTGTCTCTAACAGATTCAGGTCAGGCACGTGATCGGTCTGGTAAAATTGGCGGTCATTATCGATAGAAGACAATAGGAGAAAAGTCATTCAACAGGGTGCGATGTCCTGAATAACGGGAGAGGCGTCCAGGTTGTGCAAAAAGTTACAAGACCTAATCGGGACAAAAGTATTTTCTTTGTTATATCCAGCGTAGCTTAAGGTCGAAATAACGGCGTTTTATCAGGAGAAATCGATATCTGACATCCCGTGAAAATAATAACTGCAAATCAATCATAATACTGAAACTATTCCAATATTCTTTTCAATGTGGAACAAATTTAGAATTACTTTCTGGGAAAGAGGAGCCAATTATTATTAGTCCATCGTGAAAAGGGCCCAGTCGCAAAACAAGTCCATCAGCCTAGTTAGGATGCCTGATCACTTGGTTAAATATAGGAGTAATAATTTTTGAGAGTATAACAGTGGAGGTGTAGAGGGCCGTGCTGTGTATAGTCGCCTGCATATAAATAGATAGCGAGGTGGGGAGAGGTAATAATCGATGACTACTTTAGCGAAGAAGAGATTAGCGATTTGGATTGTGTTCGGTGCCATATTGATTGGCGGAGGAGTGTTTCTTGTCTCCTTGCTTTTACCGACTTCCATTACCAGCTTTGCAAGTCCTAGTGGCGCCAAGGTGAAATTTCAGACTTCCGGTGACCGGATTATGGAATACGAGGGTGAAGACAGCTGGAAGGAAATTTTTGTGAAGGGCGTCAATTTAGGAGCCACAGTGCCCGGTCATTTTCCAGGGGAATTTCCGTTAACGGAAGATGATTACTTGCGCTGGTTCAAGCAGATGGATGATATGGGAGTGAACGTATTCAGAATCTACACTGTCCATAATCCGGTATTTTACAAGGCATTAGTTGATTACAACAGAGATAAGGGCGATGACCCTCTGTATTTTATTCAAGGAATTTGGTCTCCCGAAGAGCAGCTAATTGAGTTGAAGGATGCTTATAACGAGGAGATCAAGAATAAATTCCATAGTGAAATCGAGAAGGCAGTCAAGGCTGTATATGGCGATCTTAAAATTGACGTACAGTCGGGAGAATCCGGCGGGAAGTACACAGCGAATGCAGGACAATACTTGATGGCATGGCATATCGGAACTGAATGGGACCCCGAAATGGTGGATAACACGAACAAGGTACACGCAGGAACGGAGCCATACCAAGGCAAACATTTTGCTGCAACAGAGGATGCCAGTCCATTTGAGAGCTGGCTAGCGGAATTGATCGACCAGACGGCGGAACTGGAACGCGGCTACGGCTGGGAACATCCGATGACATTTACTAACTGGGTGACAACTGACGTACTAGAGCATCCAGGAGAGCCTTTGTTTGAGGAAGATTTGGCATCTGTAGATGCTACACATATTAAGCCAACCGACTGGAATGCCGGATATTTTGCAGCATATCACATATACCCTTACTATCCGGATTTCTTCCACCTTGATGAAACACTGGAGACGATCCCGGACGGCAAAGGTGACTATAACACCTACAAGGCTTATTTACAAAAATTAAAGACTCACTATAAGGATATTCCTATCATGGTAACGGAGTATGGAGTTCCATCGTCGCTAGGAATTTCCCATTTGGGGAAAGGCGGGAGAGACCAGGGGGGGCATAGTGAGGAGGAACAGGCTGAGATCAACGTATCTCTTACACAGGATATTTATGACGAAGGATATGCTGGTGCAATTTTGTTCATGTGGCAGGATGAATGGTTCAAAAAAACATGGAACACGATGCGCTTCGAAATTCCTGAAGACCGTCGTTCCTACTGGCTCAATGTGCTGACAAACGAGAAATTGTTTGGAGTTCTGTCCATGAGTCCGGGCAAAGAGGACGTCCTGAAAATCGACGGTAATTTAGGAGACTGGGATTTGTTGCCTGAAGGAGAGGTACAGTCCTGGGATACACCATCCTCTGGAATTGAGCGTCTTCGCGTAGCACATGATGAGGCATATGTGTATATCGGTCTGAATTTGAGCGAAGATTTTGATCCGAATGAGCGGGAAATATATCTTGGTACAGACATCTTGCCAGGTGGAGACCAACCAAAGAAGGAACTGCCTGGGGTCACGCTTAGCGATGGACTCGAGAACATGATTGTTATTGGAAAAGATGAAGATACGCAGGTCAAGGCTGCGCCATCTTATGATTTCCATCGTCGTCTCTATGGAGAATACGGATATTGGATGCTCCAAGAGCAAACAAAGGAAGAGAAGATTGAATTTCAGCCATGGAAGCTGGCCGTTAGTTTGCTGATGACACCGCCAGATACCAGGCTGCCAGGACCGTTTCAAGACATGATTGTCGGACAGCTTCAGAGGGGGACATCTGATCGCAGTGCTGCAGAATTCAACTCTCTTACTTCATGGCAATACAGCGGTAACGAGATAGAATTGCGAATCCCATGGATGCTACTCGGGTTTGCTGATCCAAGCTCATTGCAAGTGATTGATTACGGCCCACTGAAGAAAAATCGCACGTTTACGCCAACGACTACACAGGGAATTACTTTTGTGCCCTGGATAGTGGAGCGCAACAACGAAGCGTCCTGGCCGGGGGGCGGTGCGACCGTGGATATAGGGAATCTACCCAAATATACTTGGTCTCCGTGGGAGACTGTGAAATACAGCGAACATTTGAAAGAGAGCTATTATGTTCTGAAAAACTTCTTTGAAAATTTACCGGAACGCAGCTCGAAGTAAAAAGGAGGAATTAACGTTTATGGAAGCCCACTTAACGATAGCAATCTATTTCATTTACGTTTGCCTCGTATTAATTGGAATAGGTATTGCGCTATTGTTCTTTATGAAAATCAGGCATATTCGAACACAGCGAAAAAAAGAGTTCTATCTTCAGAAGCATCAAGACTATTTTAAGTTTATACAATTGCATTTGAATGGGGTTAGCGCCCTTCCCTTGCCTCCAGGTTCATTGACGAAGTTGGAGAGAAGGGTGATTCAGGAGAAATCAATTGAATGGATTGAGCAGCTAAAAGGCGATTTACGCGAAAAACTGATTACGCTCTGTCAAGATGCAGGATTTGTACAGGACGACATCAAGCTGCTCGACAGCTTGTTCTATGGACGCAGAATTGCGGCGGCATACCGACTTGGTGGCATGAGGTCGGCTGAGGCAGTGCCAAGACTTCTGTCTATGATGGAGCAAGAAAAATACAGTGCGCTGACGATTGTGCTGGCTCGCGCCATATCCAAAAGCGCAGAGCGTGGAGATCAGCTCAAGGAAATGCTTCATCATCTTCTTCGTCATGGAAAGCCGATTCATAATATGGCTGCCGACATCATTATGGAGACTCGGCTTGATGCGAGCCGCATTCTGGTGAAGCTGCTGGAAGATGAAAATTCAGATTTTGTAAAAGTGGCTCTAGCTGCGATGTGGGGTCAGGCAATTCCGGAAGTTGTTCCTGCGCTCGACCGCCTGGTTGTAGCAGAGGAGAAAGATGTCCGTGCGGAAGCAGTCAAGTTATATTTGAGCTCTAATCCGGTGTTGAAGGATGAGACAATTAGAGACTTGATGTCGGATAGTGATTGGGAGGTTAGAGCAACAGTAGCCAAATCACTGGGAACGATGCATGCGGCAGGGAGCATTCCACTTCTTCGTACAGCATTGCAGGATGCCAACTGGTGGGTGCGGAACAATAGCGCCGAGAGTCTTGCGTTGCTGGGAGAGACAGGTTTTGAGGTGTTATGCCAAATCGCCAAGCATGGCTCGGGAGTAGAGCGAGAAATTGCGCTCTATCATATTGAGCGGACGATGCTTCAGGATGGCGATCATCAGAAACTCGACCAAATGGTAGCCTACAACAAAAAAAAGCTGCTGTACGAACGGTATTTCGGTGTTTCCGAGAGTACGAAAGTTCGTCAGGTAGCAGCGGTCGGAGGGGATTATACTGCTTAGAGATATACTGCTGATCTATGGGTTGTTCGCTACTTATTATGTAATGACAGTAAATATTATTTACTTTTCAATTATGGCCTTTTCTTTTCGTAACATTATGACCATCTTCCGAAGAGCGGCATTTTCAAAGTTTAATACGCTCTCCGGTTCAGAGCTGGTACCATCCATTTCTTTGCTGGTTCCAGCTTATAACGAAGAGCTGACCGTCATCGAGAACGTGAAATGTCTAATGACCTTGAATTATCCAACCTATGAAGTCATCGTTATTAATGATGGATCTAGTGATGACACGCTGGAAGTGCTTCGTAACGAGTTTGGACTTGAACCTCTGCCGAATCCGGAGATGAGGAACTCGATTGATTGTCAGCCGGTTAATGCTGTCTACTATAATCCTCAGTATCCGCATCTGTATGTAATAGATAAACCGAATGGCGGTAAAGCGGATTCTCTCAATGCAGGCATTAATTTATCACACTATCCGCTTATTTCTTCAATCGATGCCGATTCATTGCTGGAAAAGGATGCTTTGATTCGTATGGCCAGAATGTATATGGAGAACCCTGAGGAAACCGTCGCTATTGGTGGGGACGTACGTATTGCTAACGGTTGTCATATCGAGAACGGTGCGGTAAAGGAAGTTTCTCTGCCGCGTAAAATGTGGCCGATGTTTCAGGCTGTGGAATATTTGAAAGCTTTCCTTGGCGGGCGGATTGGCTGGAGCTCAATCAATGGTTTGATTATTGTCTCTGGAGCCTTCGGGTTGTTCCGTAAAGATTACGTCATCGCCGTGGGCGGATACCGGGGAGGTTACCCGGGCGAAGACATGAACATTATTATCAAGCTTCATCGCTACATGCTGGAGAACAAGCTTAAATACCGGATCGCCTTCTGTCCTGAGGCTGTATGCTGGACTCAAGCTCCGGATTCATACCGAATTTTGTCCAATCAGCGTAAGCGCTGGGGACGTGGTAATTTAAAAAACATGATCGAGAACTACGACATGGCGTTCAAACCGAAATACAAGGTTATGGGGCTTCTAACGATGCCTTACAATATTATTTTTGAAGCATTGAATCCTTATTTCAAAATAACAGGACTGCTGGCATTGATCGGTTACACGGTGATCGATATGACGCACTGGAGAATTTTGCTGGTGTTCGGGCTGGTGAATATTCTTAGTGGATATTTGCTCAGCATCGGTGCGTTGCTACTGGAGGAGCTTGCATTCAAGCGATTTAACAAAGTGTCTGATTTAGCCCGCATGATGCTTTATTCAGCACTTAAGTTTTTTGGGTATGCCCAGCTTGGAGGACTATGGCGTATTCAAGGGCATATTCAATATTTGCGTAACAATAACTCATGGGGAACCATGACGAGACAGAGTTGGAAAAGTGATAACGGGAATACCAAATCCGCGTAGTCATCCTGCTTTATATGGAAAGGGGATGATAACAGGATCAACGAGCCAAAACCATGGCTAAATATTAAATTTAAGGAAGGCGGGATGAATGGTGCCAAACACAGCATTGCAAAGTGAAAAGGAGCAATACAGCACCTATTTAGATATTGAGCAAAGCGTTAGTGGTACTGCATTTGAGACGAACGGTATTGTGTTCATTTCATGCGCAGGAGGACCTTCTTATATGGAGAAGCAAGTACGCGGCATTTTGGAGTCCCAGCCGGGATTGTCCTTTGAAATTTGGAACGGACAGGAGAACGGAGCTATGTTCATTCTTTTGCCCGGGCAATCGTTAGATGCTGTACATTTCCAAGGATTGCTGCTAAAGCAGCGTTTGGGAGAAATTGTAACGGATTTTGTGCCAAGTATAACGCTTGCAGGCTTTTCCCAACGGGAAGAAATTACTCAACAAGTGTTGAAACAAATGGAAGAGTCTGTGAAGCAAAATGCTACAGGTGATATTCACATTTTTTCGAAAGAGGAAATGCGCTCCGTACGCAGCCGTGTTTTGATCGTTGAAGGTGATGCAACAGTACGTGAGTTTCTGCAAATTCGCCTGCGGATGCAGGGCTATGAGACCATTGTTGCGGATAACGGATTAACTGCTCTTGAGTTAATTGGAAAATGGGAGCCTGATCTCGTGCTGACCGAACTGAATTTATATGGCATTGACGGGCTTCCTTATATTCATCATATTCAGCAGTTAAATGTTTCTGTAGTACCTAAAATTGTTGTGTTGACTGAACAGCGTGTGGAGCAGACCATTAGCCTTTGCTTCCAAAATGGAGTGGATGACTATATTACGAAGCCGTTTTCTCCTGTTGAACTGGATGCGCGAATCCGTCGTTGCATTCAATAACAATCAGAAAAGACAAACAGATAACTGGAGGTAGGAGCCTGTGAATAAACATTATCGAACTTTATTGGATGCAATTGAAACAAAAAACGCCGTACTTGGTGTAGTTGGCCTAGGATATGTTGGTTTACCGCTGGCAGTAGAAATGGTGAAGCAAGGCTTTCGCGTAATCGGGATCGATCTTGATCCAGTGAAAATAAACAAAATAAATAAAGGTGAATCGTACATTCACGATATTTCATCCGATACTTTAGCTCAAGCGGTGCAATCCGGACGGTTCAAGGCAACCGATGATTATTCGTCAATTCGGGATATTGATGCCATCAGCATTTGCGTGCCAACCCCGCTTAGTGAGAATCAGGATCCAGATACCTCTTATATCGTAATGGTTGTAGATCAAATCAAGCGTTATATGAAAAAAGGTGTGCTTATTACTTTGGAAAGTACGACATATCCCGGGACGACCGAAGAGCTTATCCAGAATGAGCTGGAGAAACTAGGTTATGTTGTTGGGGAAGACTTCTTTTTATGCTTCTCGCCGGAGCGGGTTGATCCATCTAATACACGATTTAATACATTTAACACGCCTAAAGTGATCGGTGGCACAACAGAGGCTTGCCTTTCTCTTGGAATGGCAGTTTATAGTAAATATGTTGAGACTGTAGTTCCGGTTTCTACACCGAAAGTAGCGGAAATGTCCAAATTGCTTGAGAATACGTTCCGAAGTGTCAACATTGCATTCATTAACGAAATGGCAATGATGTGCGACCGGATGGGAATAGATATCTGGGAGGTTATCGATGCAGCGAAGACAAAACCATTTGGCTTCATGCCGTTTTATCCGGGTCCGGGAATCGGTGGACATTGCATTCCATTAGATCCGATGTACCTGTCATGGAAAGCCAAAGGCTTTAGATTCTACAGCCAATTCATTGAGCTGGCTCAATCTACAAACGATAACATGCCTTATTATGTTGTGAACAAAACCTCCAAAATTTTGAATGAGTATGCAAAATCGATCAAGAAATCTAATATTCTCGTGCTTGGAATGGCGTATAAGCCAGATATTAGTGATCTGCGTGAATCACCAGGCCTTGAAGTCTATGAGCTTTACAAAGATAGCGGTGCAAATGTCGAATACTTCGATCCTTACGCGACGAGTTTCCGTGACAAAAATGGAGTTACAGTGTACAGCGTTGAATATGATCTGGAGAAATTCGGTTCGTATGACTGCATTGTGCTTGTAACAAATCATAGCGATTTGGATTACGGAGCGATTGCAAGTCTTGGAGTGCCGATTGTGGATACGCGCAATGCATTCAAAGAATTCAAGCTTCCGCACATATACAAAATTGGGCATTCGGTGCAACAAGTTATCGAGCAAGAAGCTCTGACTGTGGGATAAGGTTCGGAGTATAAAGTTGGGGGAGGAAATGAAAATCAAACTATTTAATTTAAAATACAGGGGAAGGCTTTTAATAATAATTGGGGTGATTCCTCTAGTATCTCTTCTTTTCTTGTTTCGTCCTCCCTCTGCTTCTGAGCCAAAAGCAACCTGGCTATGGAATACGCAATTGATTGAAGATCATGCAGAAGAAATCATTTCTTTTGCTAAATCTCAAGGAGCCAAGGTCATCTTTCTGCATATTTCGCAGAATATAGATAATGAAGCTTACCGTCAATTCATCAGCCTGGCCAGTTCTTCTAAAATTGAGGTTCATGCATTAAATGGTAAACCCGAATGGGCTTTAAGGGAATTTCGCCATGAGGGCGATGCGTTTCTATTATGGGTGAAAACATACAACGAAGCAGTCGACCCGAAAGAGAGATTCACTGGTGTTCAATATGATGTAGAGCCGTATTTGCTTAAAAATTGGAAAAAGGATCAGGCGAGTATTGTAGAAGAGTGGATGGAGAGCGTTCGCGTCTGGATTGAGTACAGCCAGAGTATTGAAGTACCGATCGGAGCTGCAGTACCTTTCTGGTTGCACGAAATTAGCCATCCCGCAATGGGAGTCGACATTCCTCTTAGTGAATGGATGGTTGATAAATTCGATTATTTAGCCATTATGGCGTATCGAAATGATGCAGAGCGGGTGTATGACATATCCAGATTGATACTAGCTGAAAGTGATCGCAAGAAAAAGAATGTCTGGGTTGGTATAGAGCTTGGAAAGAGCAATGAAGGACCGGGTGTGTCATTCCATGATAAATCGGTCATATCATTTGTGAATGAAACGAATAAATTGGAAAAATTAGCAGGACGGCACACCTCGTTCTCAGGTATTGCCATCCATAGCTATGATACGTGGTACAACAAACTGATGCTGACAAAAACAGCGTTAAATAATGAAAATAAGTAGGGAGAAAACAATCTGTTGCTGTTATAGCTTCGGGTTGTTTCTTTTTATGGATATAATCAGATAGAGGAAAGTACTTAATTTTTGATATAATTATTGTAATTATGTGAAAACGTTCGTGAATGGAGAGAATAGTATGATACTGCACAAAGGAGAAATTTTGTTTCGTCAGGGAGATGAGGGACAATTTCTGTACCATGTCAAAAGCGGATTGTTTAAAGTGACAAGATTGCATGAGAACGGCAATATGGTGTTATTTAACATTTTATATCCAGGAGAGACGGTTCCGCATCATTCCCTCATTTCACCAAAAGAGACGCATGGTACGGCTATCGCACTAATGAGAAGTGAAGTTGAGGTTATACCTGCTCAAGAATGGTACAAAGACCTGCAGACTAATCCGGAAAAGCCATTACAGGTGGCAGCGCTGTTGCAGGAAAAGGTACGGTTTATGCAGGAACGGCTTGATCATTTGACAGTAGGAACACCTGCGGAACGGCTTCAGCTACTGACAAAGTGGTTAGGACAACATGCCCATGGAATACCGTTAACTGATTATTTGACCCAGGAGGAGATCGGTCAGTTAATTGGTGTACGCCGTGAGACGGTTAACCGGTTATTACGTGGACAGTAAACGTTTATACGAAAATTGAGCATGCTACTAAGTGCATGCTTTACAGCTTAACCGGCAAGTTTAGAGTCAAATATAGTAAAAAACCTGCATATTATTTGCAGGTTTTTCGTTAAATGTTAATTAAGACTGCCAGCAGGGCCAAAAAACTCGAAGTGGGTACGCTCCTCAGGAATGCTCCATTCTTTCAGAGCAAGGTTAACGGCACGCATGAAAGGCGTCGGACCGCAGAAGTAGAAATCTGCTCCAGAATCGACAACCGTTTTGAGCCAAGGTAAATCGATGAATCCGGTTTTATCACATGGTTCACCTGCTGCAGGAGACTCATATATAACATATGAGCGTAGTTGATCATATTTGCGATCAAGATCAGTAATATGTTCCTTCAAGGCATGATATTTTCCCGAACGGGCAGCATGGATAAAAGTAATATCCCGTTTGGTTTCGTTCTCTAGAAGCGTCTCCAGCATACTGACCATAGGAGTGAGACCAACACCGCCGCTTATGAGTACGACCGGATTTTCTTTGGATTGATCAAGAGTGAACTCACCTGCTGGAGCACTGATTTCAAGAATATCGCCCTCATTAACTTCTTGATGAAGGTAACTGGATACTATACCTGCGGGCTGATCGTTTATCGCATCTTCGCGTTTTACAGTGATACGATAGTAGGAATGACCGGGAGAAGTTGACAGACTATAGTGCCGGAGATGAGTAAATTCTTGATGATCCGGCTTCACTCGAACTGTAATATACTGACCAGGCAGATACGTGGATATTTCACCGCCGTCTTCAGGTATTAAGTAGAATGAAGAGATAACTTCACTTTCCTGTACCTTACGATCCACAACGAAGCGGCGAAAGCCTCTCCAGCCCCCTTGTTTCTCTTCAGCCTGATTATACATTTCTGCTTCAACACTAATAAATACGTCGGCGATTACACCGTAGGCCTTTGCCCATGCATCAATGATCTCATCGGTTGCCGCATCACCTAATACCGTTTTGATAGCTGCTAGCAAATTTTGTCCTACAATGGGATAGTGCTCCGGTTGTATGCCAAGTGCACGGTGCTTCTGTGCGATTCCTTTTACGACAGGAAGGATCTCTTCCAGACGGTCAATATGAGCTGCGGCTGCGTATACCGCATTCGCTAGGGCTGTAGGCTGTTTTCCTTGACGTTGGTTCGCGTGATTAAAAACATTAAGCAGCTCAGGATGATTTTTAAACATCGTTTGATAGAAAGTTTTAGTAATCGTTTCTCCATGAATTTCAAGTACAGGAACAGTTGCTTTGATGATCTCTATTGTTTTGGAGTCCAGCATTATGGCTACCTTCTTTCATAAGAATTATCGCTTGCGTAACAAGTATGGCATCAGGCTAATACGTCTATTGTGACCCTCGTCACACTAAAAATTTCTGAAATGTGAACTTGTATTATTTTGCAATGAAAAAGATCACATCATTCATAAGATTTTTTCGAAAACGAAATTTAAGTAGTGACAAGCGGTTTAGTCATAAATGAATTTGTGTTATAATATGAATAGACAAAAACAGAAAGGATCAGGATACCATGTGTTCCCGAAGGACGAATTCCCCAAGGACGATTTGGAAACGTTGTGATCTCTCTTACACATAGCTTTTTTCGTGGAGCGTCGGTTTATGGCCAACAACCCTGCGAAAGAAGAGTGTGAAGATGCGAAGGATTAAGTCTTCCAGGACCTTCTTCGTAGGGAGTTGCCGTAAGGTCAACCAAACTACGATAAGAGGGATTCCTAATGAGGAAGAAAGAATGGAAAATTGATGTTAGACAGTTAGTTACTATGGTGTTCGGATCTTTTTTACTGGCTTTTACGTACTACCACATTAACTTTCAGAATGGATTGTCAGAAGGCGGATTTGTTGGTTTGGCACTTATAGGCAAGTATTTGTTTGATTTGCCACCAGCATTGACGACGGTTTTGATGGATGTTCCGATTATTATTGTTGCTTTATTCCTGAAAGGCCGGAAATTTATCATTAATACCGTTATTGCTTCTACGTCATTCTCATTATTTTATGAATTGTGTGAACAGTTCTCACCACTGACTATGAATCTGCATAACAATTTGCCGTTGGCAGCACTGCTGTCGGGCTTATTTACCGGAATCGGGGCAGGTCTTGTATTGCGTGTGGGTGGAGCAACTGGCGGGGATGATATTTTGTCAACCTTGATTAGTGAGTGGTCTCGCATTAAGATTGGAACAGTGTTCATTATAATGGACGCGCTCGTATTGATGGTATCATTGTTTTTCTTACCTTTTAAAGAGACGATGTTTACGATTCTGGCTGTGTTGATCTCCGGTAAAATGATTACCTGGACGGTCCAATACGGACACAGAGATATAGCACCAGTACCTGCACCACGCCATGTTACCTATGGCATGAAGAAGAAAACGGCTTAAGCCCAGAGGCTTAGCCGTTTTCTTTTGTTATGGAGTTCTATTACTCGAACAACTGCAAATACTCACCGTACCCTTCATTCTCCAGGTCTTCCTTGGCGACGAAGCGAAGGGCGGCAGAATTAATACAGTAGCGAAGTCCCGTAGGCTGTGGGCCGTCATCGAAGACGTGTCCAAGATGGGAGTTGGCTTCGCGGCTTCGGACCTCCGTTCGTACCATAAAGTGGCTGGTATCGATTTTTTCTTTAATGCTATATTCGCGCAAGGGACGAGTGAAGCTCGGCCAACCGCAGCCGGCATCGTATTTATCGCGGGAGCTGAACAATGGTTCGCCTGAGACGATATCCACGTAGATTCCCTCACCCGTATGATCCCAGTATTGACCGGTAAAAGGTCGTTCAGTACCGCTATTTTGCGTCACTTCGTATTGGATTTTGTCCAAGCGCTGCTTTATTTCTTCGGGATTTTCAGGCTTTGACCAATGATGCGAAATAAAATCTTCCCGTCCTGAGCCGATACGGTAGCGTTTGTAATGAGCGGGTTTCTTTTTGTGATATTCCTGATGATAGTCCTCAGCGGGGTAGAAACGGGCTGCAGGTAAAATTTGAGTGACGATCGGTTTATCAAACCGCCCGCTCTCTTCCAGAGCAGTCTTTGATTGCTCTGCTTCCTTTTGTTGGCCTTCATTATGGTAAAAGATAGCTGTACGATATGATTCGCCCCGGTCGTGGAATTGGCCGCCTGCATCTGTAGGATCGATTTGCTGCCAGAACAGATCAAGCAGCTTTCGGTAAGGGAAAATGACCGGATCAAATGTAATTTGAACTGCTTCATAGTGTCCGGTTCCTCCATAGCAGACTTGTTCGTAAGTTGGATTCTCAGTATGCCCTCCGGTATAACCGGAGATAATTCCATGAATGCCAGGCAGTTGTTCAAAAGGTGACACCATACACCAGAAACAGCCGCCTGCAAAGGCAGCCAGTTCCAGTTCTGTAGATGGCGTTCGATTCATATTTCTCCCTCCGTTTCGATATGGCGTAATTTTGTAGTAGGGTTTTACGGTTTTATTATATCGTTTTTTTGGAAGAAACCCAAAAAAACTGTTCAGAAAAAATCTAGCGTTATTGAAAAGCGCATGCTATAATGATTCCAATAAAACATGCATGGTTCCCACAAAGGGGAGTAGCTTATAACAATAAAGTCGTCACTACGGGACGTTCATCCCCGGCTTTATTGGCAACATTAATGTTGTTAGCGAGACCTTTGCCCGGTGTCAGTATTGGGTGAAGGTCTTTTTTGATGCAAAAATGCGTCGTGCCCAATACAGACACGGCGCTTTTTATATTTGCGCGGATACCAGAAGTATGGATAAGAAACAATAAAGGAGAGGTGAGAGGCAATGGATTTTATGACACTGGATTTTTGGATGGCGTTATTATCAATTATTTTGATTGATCTGGTGTTAGCGGGCGATAATGCGATCGTTATTGGATTGGCTGCTCGCAATGTGCCTAAGCAAGATCAGAAGAAAGTAATTATGTGGGGCACAGTAGGTGCCATTATCGTACGTGTCATTATGACGATGCTGGTAGTAGTGTTGCTGGATATCCCTGGATTAAGACTGGTTGGCGGGCTCGCCCTCTTGTGGATTGCTTACAAGCTATTGGTCGATGAAAAGAGTCATGAAATTAGTGCCGGAAATCAGATGTGGGCTGCTATTCGCACAATAATTATCGCAGATACGATGATGGGCCTTGATAACGTTTTGGCTGTAGCAGGCGCTGCTCACGGGGACCTCTTGCTTGTCATTATTGGACTGGCAGTATCCGTTCCAATTATGGTATGGGGCAGCACGATTATCTTGAAGCTGACCGAGCGTTATCCGGTTGTGATTACGATTGGTGCTGCAGTATTGGCTTGGACAGCAGCAAAAATGCTCGTTGCCGAACCGCTTATTGATCAGTACTTCGTAAATGGCTGGATCAAATATGGCTTCGAAATTATTGCAATTATTGTAGTAGTTGGTATAGGAATCAAAGTGAAAAAGCAAAAAGAGCATCTTCGTTTAGTACAACAAGGATTGAAATAACAATGTATGAAATAAGCAAAAAGTCGAACAAGAGTAGTGAACTTGTTCGACTTTTTGTTTATTTATATCTGCTTGTTATGTCATTCGTTTGTACGTGCATTTTGCCGATACTGCTTGGGCGACATGCCAAAGCGTTTGCGAAATACTTTATGGAAGTAATTGTAGCTCGGAAATCCTGAGCTCTCGGCAACATGCTCTAAAGAGAGCGGACTGAAAATAATTCGTTCTCGGGCCATGTTGATTCTTACTTCCAAAGTGTACTGAATCATACTGGTGTTAAATGTATCTTTAAACAAATGCACCGCACGCGATACGCTGATCCCGACATGCGAAGCTGCATCCTCAAGCTTAAATGGGAAGGCAGCATTTTCTTCTATATAATTTTTTAGACGATGGGCAAGATAAGTTGGATAGGCATGAAGCGGCTGCTGTAATAAATTACGGTCGATATCCATGCACAGTATTTTTAAATAATATTCTGCGATTTCAGGAGAGGGATTCGAGATACGCTGCTGTTCCAGCATAATTTGGCGGAACGCACCAACGATTCCTTCAGATAGCGGAACTTTGATTTTGTTAGGTCTTTTTTGCTTTTTCCACCAGCTATCTATCCAGTCACCAGTGAGGAAAATATAATAATCGCCGCTGGAGACCGTAGTTTCTCCAAGCTGATTCTCTTCAGCGTCAATGATTAATTCGTATGGTTCCTTAGGTGCAAACAATAGTAAATCACCGGGCTCCAGCAGCTCTATTTTTCCATTCAGCCGTGTCCGGCATTTGCCTGAAGTCTGCAACCGAATTAAATAATGATCAAGACCATCCGTGTGAATCACATGCAATGGCTTGCGATGCACAGAGTAGCCTGCTGTTAGTATATTCAAGTTATGGTTATCCACAAACGTTATCCTCCAATGATTTGTAAAAAATAATGACCAGATTGTTCATGTTGTAATCATATTATTCATTTTACAATAGCTCAATTTGAAATACCATGAGTAAGAGTTAACTCACATCAGTATCGCTTCCTGGGAGTGATGAGAATGACAAAAATGAAAATAGGAATTATTGGGTGCGGCAATATCAGTCCGGCATACTTGAACTATTTGGGCAATAGCGATGTTGTTGAGGTTTACGCCCTTGCTGATTTGCTGCCAGAAAAAGCCCATGAAAGAGCAAAGGAATATGGTATTGCAAACGTATGCACAGTAGAAGAGATGCTGGAGCATAAAGAAATCGGGCTTATTCTGAATTTGACAATTCCATCGTCCCATGCAGCAGTGAATTATGCTGTGCTTGATCATGGCAAACATGTATACGTTGAAAAGCCATTATCGATTTCGCTGGAGGAAGCCGAGATCACGCTTGATTTGGCAGAATCTCGCCACCTTCGAATTGGCTGTGCACCAGATACTTTTTTGGGTGCAGGTATAGAGACTTGCAGGCATGTGCTTGATCATGGTCTTATTGGGAAACCTGTTGCGGCTACAGCGTTTATGATGGGAGCTGGACCTGAAGGCTGGCATCCTAATCCTGAATTTTTTTACACTGCCGGTGGTGGACCAATGTTTGATATGGGACCGTATTATTTAACAACACTCGTACAATTGTTAGGTCCTATTAGACGGATTAGTGGCTCTGCTGGAAGTAATGTTCCTGAACGAATAGTGCAATCAGGTTCAAGGGCGGGAACGGTAATTCCAGTAAGTACACCAACACATTACAGCGGAACTCTTGATTTTGTCAGTGGTGTTATTGGAACTTTGGTGACAAGCTTTGATATACCTGGCGGCAGCACCTTGCCATGGATAGAAATCTACGGAACCGCGGGCACTCTTCTGGTACCAGATCCTAACACCTTTGATGGTGATGTCACAATACGGCGCTATGGCTCTGAGGAGTGGGAGATCGTTCCTCCGGTATTTAATGGAGGGCCGAATGATCGAGGTCGTGGAATTGAAGATATGGTAAGAGCTATATTTGAGGAGTGCGATCACCGTGCAAATGGACTTATCGCTTATCATGTACTTGAGGCAATGCACGCTTTTGAGACTTCTTCCCGCGAAGGACGTCATGTCGAATTAACTAGTGCAGAAATGCTTGTTAAGAAATCACAAAATCTTGTATTAACTACTAATTAAATGAGGTGAATTATATGGCACAAGTAGGCTTGCAGCTATATACAGTTCGGGATCAATTGGATAAGGATTTTGAAGGAACGCTTCGTAAAATAGCTGAATTAGGATATCAGGGTGTTGAATTTGCGAATTTCTATGATCGTACAGCTGAAGAAGTTAAAGCCATCCTGGATGAGACTGGACTTTTAGTTGTAGGAGCACATAGACCTTACACACAGCTTCGTGATGCGCTGGAAGAAGAAATCGCTTTCAACAAAGCTATAGGTAACCGATATATCGTATTGCCTTATTTAATAGAAGAAGATCGGAACAAGTGGGATGAAGTGATCGCGGATTTAAGAACAATCGGTAAACGCTGTGCTGAAGAAGACATGGTGTTGTGCTACCATAACCATGAATTTGAACTGAAAATTCAATATGGAGGTCAACCGGTATTGGATGCGATCTATGCGCAGGTTCCAGCTGAATTACTGCAGGTTGAACTGGATTCTTGCTGGGTATCTTATGCAGGACTTGATCCAGTGAAATATATTACTAAATATAGCGGAAGACTTCCTTTGCTTCATCTGAAAGATATGATCACTAAAGAGGATGGCTCAGCAGAAACAGTTGAACTGGGTAAAGGTGAAATTGCCGTAGAAGCTATCGCAAATGCAGCGATAGATAATAAGGTGGCATGGTTGATCGTTGAGCAGGATTATTGCGCGGGCAATTCGATGGATAGCATTGCTGTAAGTATGGAATGGATTAAACAGTACGCTAACAATGGGGGAAAGATTCATGTCTAGAACTTTAAAAGTTGCCGTCATCGGATGCGGAGGAATTGCAAACGGCAAGCATTTGCCAAGCTTGGCAAAACAATCTCAGGTAGAGATGGTTGCTTTCTGTGATATTGTGGAAGAACGTGCCCTGAAAGCTGCAGCAAAGTATGGTGTGGAGGGAGCCAAAGTATATACTGATTTCCGCAAGCTGCTTGCTGAGACTGACGTAGAAGTAATTCATGTATGTACACCAAATGATTCCCATGCCGAAATTACAGTTGCTTCACTTGAATCAGGCCGTCATGTCATGTGCGAAAAACCGATGGCGAAAACCTCGGAGCAAGCTCGTCAAATGCTGGATGCGGCAAAAAGAACAGGTAAAAAATTAAGCATTGCGTATCAAAACCGTTTTCGCAGTGACAGCTTGTATTTGAAGGAAATGTGCGCAGCTGGCGAGCTCGGCGATATTTATTTTGGCAAAGCGATCGCATTAAGACGTCGTGCAGTTCCAACCTGGGGCGTATTCCTTGATGAGGAAAAGCAAGGTGGCGGGCCGCTCATTGATATCGGCACTCACGCGCTTGACCTGACTCTGTGGCTCATGGACAATTACGAGCCCAAAAGTGTAACAGGATCGGTATTTCATAAACTGGGCAATCGTGAAAATGCTGCAAACGCATTTGGACCTTGGGACCCTGAACAATTTAAAGTAGAAGATTCCGCATTTGGTTTCATTACAATGAAGAACGGCGCTACGATTATGCTGGAGTCCAGCTGGGCGCTTAATGTACTTGATTTTTCCGAGGCTAAAACGATGCTTTGCGGTACAGAAGCGGGAGCTGATATGAAAGACGGGTTACGAATTAATGGCGAAAAGCAAAGCCGTCTATATGAGACTAAAGTAGACCTTGGTACAGGTGGAGTAGCGTTCTACCAAGGAGAAGAGGAATCGGACTCGACTCGTGAGACAAAGGCTTGGGTTGAAGCGATTCTTGAAGATAAAGAGCCGGTCGTAAAACCGGAGCAAGCTCTTGTAGTTACAGAAATTCTGGAAGCTATTTATGAGTCAGCGAAAACAGGAAAAACGGTCTACTTCGACTAATACAGGATTTTAATAAATACTGGAGGAATTAAAAATGAAATTAGGCGTGTTTCTCGTTCTGTTTGGCGGACGACCTTTTGAAGAAGCGCTTGATTTGGTGGCGGCACAAGGATTAAAGGCAGTGGAAATCGGAACGGGGGCGTACCCTGGTAACGCACACTGTAATCCTGATGTTTTGCTTGAGAACAAGGCTGCAAGGGAGGAATTCAAAAAAGCTGTTGAGTCCCGTGGCTTGATCATCAGCGCACTAAGCTGTCATGGTAATCCGCTTCATCCGCAAAAAGCGATTGCTAAAGAGTTCCATGATACTTATGTGAAGACAGTTCAGCTTGCTGAGCTGTTGGACGTTCCGGTTGTAAATACGTTTTCCGGATGTCCGGGTGATCATGAGGATGCGAAATATCCTAACTGGCCGGTCGCTCCTTGGCCTAATGATTACCAGGAAATACTTGCTTGGCAGTGGGAAAATAAAATCATTCCATATTGGACCGAGTGGGGAAAATACGCCGCTGATCACAACGTGAAAATTGGACTTGAGCTTCATGGCGGTTTTTCGGTACACACTCCGGCAACATTGCTTCGTTTGCGTGAAGCAGCAGGTGAAGTCATTGGGGCAAACTTGGACCCAAGCCATATGTGGTGGCAAGGAATCGATCCGGTTCAAGCTATAAATATTCTCGGTCGTGCTGGAGCAATTCATCACTTCCACGCAAAGGATACGACGATTGATCCGGTGAACGTGAACCGTTATGGGATCACTGATATGCAGCCGTATACTCAGATGCTCGATCGGGCTTGGCAGTTCCGCACGGTAGGATATGGACATGATATGAAGACATGGGCTGATATTATTAGCGCTTTAAGACTTCATGGCTACGATTATGCGGTCAGCATCGAGCATGAGGATGGTTTGATGTCCATAGAAGAGGGCTTTACTAAGGCGGTTCGTAATTTGCAGCAAATTCTTTTTGAGGATTCCGCAGCTGATATGTGGTGGGTATAAATCATAACGATAGAAATATACTAATAGCGACTGCCATAGGTGGTCGCTTTTTCATATTGGAGAGTTGTTGTATAATCATATATAATCAGAGTGTAAAATGTGCAAAAGTATGGTAAACTGAAATATACTAACTAATTGTAAGTTGAAACTATCATTATATGATCAGGATTATGCTTGATACAAAGAGGTGATAAAAGATGGATAATAAGGGTTTTGCTATGTGTCCGAGGTTTGAATCGGCATTTTCTCTTCTGGGGAAACGCTGGAACGGCCTGATTATTCATACATTAATGAGCGGTCCTAAGCGATTTAAGGATATATCTCATGACATTCCTTCAATGAGTGACAAGATGCTGTCTGAACGAATGAAAGATTTGGAGAACGAAGGTATACTCATTCGGCATGTATATCCTGAAACTCCAGTCAGAATCGAATATGAGCTTACAGATAAAGGCCGTGCGCTTCGTCCGGTTATGCAGCAGGTGCAATGTTGGGCTGAGGATTGGATCGAATAGTAGCGTGCCGTATCCTGTGACGGAGCGGCACGAATAATGAAGGAAGTAGGTGTATTTGTGGCTGAGGTAATAGTGATCGGAGCGGGACCAGCAGGATCCAGTGCAGCTTTATTTTTGGCAAAAGCGGGAAAAGAGACGCTTGTTCTTGATAGCAATGCCAGTATGACGAAACGGGCATGGATTGAGAACCATTACGGAGCGAAAGACATCACCGGTCCGGATTTGTTAAAAATCGGACGGGAGCAGGCCGAGAAATTCGGTGCCAAATTTATTGAAGAAAAAGTGACGGTCGTAGACACTAACGGCGGAGAGAGAGTTACCGTGAAAACGGAATCCGGCCGAAGCTATGAAGCTTCCCATGTTATTTTAGCGACAGGTGCGGTTACTGAGTTAGCAAGTTCGATTGGTCTTACGCTACAAGAGGGCAGAGAACCTCGCATTAAAACCGTCATAGAGACGGATGGAGCTGGTCGTACCAGCAATCCGAGAATATGGGCTGCAGGAACGATTGCAGGTGTAAGTGTACACACGATAATAACAGCGGGTGACGGCGCTAAGGTCGCGATTGAATTGATCAGCGAGCTGAATGGCGAGCGCTATGTTGACCATGATATTCTAAAATCATAAACAGTAAGTCCAATAAAACATTATTAAGAATATAGAGGAGGCCTCCCATAATGGGAAGGTCTTTTCTTTTTCACTATTGCTTCTTATCTTAAGTGAGTGTAATCACTAATGTAATACCCCGGTAAGAGTAGGATGGTCTTACAAAGAGTTATATAGATTATTTACGTAACTGGAGGAATTATTATGGCAGAATTACAGCAGCATTTTGATAAAGAGATGATGGTTCGAGATATCGTTTTACGTTTTCCGAAATCAGCGGATTATTTCCGCAATCGTAAAATTGACTTTTGCTGTGGTGGAAATCGTCCATTACAAGAAGCTGCAGAGGAAGGTAAATTATCCATTGAACTGTTATTAAGCGATTTAAAAGAGCTGGCAGCGAATCATCCGCAAATAGAAGAAAGTGAAGACTGGACTAATGTAAAGTCTGAATTATTGATTGAACATATCGTCAGAAAGCACCATCAATATTTACGTGATGAGTTACCGGAAATCCAAAAAGGAGTAACAAAAGTTGCACGTGTTCATGGCGACTCGGAAGAGCATCTTATTGAAATGGAACGTCTATTTGGATTGCTGCGCAAAGAACTTCTCGAGCATATTGAAAAGGAAGAAGCACAGGTGTTTCCTAAAATGATCAACTGGGAGCTTGGTCAAGAGCAAATCGTACTGGAGAAGCTGCGATCCGCAATTCATGAATTGGAGGACGAGCATACTACTGCGGGCGATATTTTGAAAAGCCTGCGGGAGCTGACGAATGATTATCAACCACCTGCCCATGCTTGTACGACATATCGAACAACTTATGCACGTCTGGAAGAGCTGGAAGGGATGACGTTTATGCATGTGCATCTGGAGAATAACATCCTATTCCCACG
>RCUF01000114.1_pt1 | contig 47305 bp, 38 predicted proteins | sample 2166311 | NCBI WGS metagenome assembly RCUF01 (sample SAMN09932608, study PRJNA488358) | compost metagenome | feature: garden; material: soil; isolation source: compost soil in 4-hydroxybenzonitrile-enriched culture | place: Germany: Experimental Botanical Garden Goettingen | collected 2016-01-27
ACACATCTCTTTCTCGTAAAACGGTTAATACCCGACGAGAAGTCAACAGGGCAAGAACACCTTTGCGTACAACCATCGGTCTCATCACCGTATGCACATTACCTCCGCCATCTGACACGAATACAGGTTGTTCAGCCAGTAGTTCCAGCATAGCAGTCACATCGTAGGCAAGAAAGGCGGTTGTAAAATGTTCTAGTAGTTTTATTCGGGAAGAGTTGTTCACATTGCGACTGGACTGAGCCTCAAGAGCAGATTCTCCCGAAGATAGAATACGACGGGAGCGACTGAACAACTGACGACAGTTGCTCTCAGTCTTCCCCAGCAATTCCGCAATATCTTTGTAATCATATTGAAAAGCTTCCCTCAGCACAAAAACAGCCCGCTCTATCGGCTTTAGCTGCTCCAGCAGAACCAGAAAAGCGTAAGATATCATGTCTTTACGCTCTAACCAATCCGCAGGAAGATCTGCACTTTCACCCAACGGCTCCGGCAGCCACTGTCCTACATATGTCTCTCTTTGCTTGCGTGCAGAGTTCAACAGATTTAGACACCGATTCATCGTCATTTTGGCTACATAGGCTTTGGGATTGTGTAAATCATCCAGGGGCTTATTCTTCAGCTCGACAAAGCAGTCTTGAACTACATCCTCGGCATCTGTAACCGTTCCAAGCATGCGATAAGCAATGGCAAAAGAATATTTACGATATCTTTGATACAGCTCCTCCAGATTTAAATCCACCGATTGTTGTTCAATTCTATGTTCTTTGCCAGACAAAGCATAGCCCCCTGTTCATTAAAGAATGCCCGGATACATCCCCGTTGCAATCGCAATCCGGTTCCAACTGTTAATCACGTTAACCGCGGTTATCAAGTCTACGTATTCTTCCTCTGTAAACTGTTCTCTGACCCTATTGTACAAATCCGTAGGTACCCCTTGTTCAGAAATACGGGTGACCGCTTCAGCTAATTCAAGCATAACACGTTCTTTTTCCGTGAACAAAGGAACCTCCCGCCATAAGGCTAGCTGCAAAATGTGGTCAGCATAATCCCCCAGCTTGAGCAAATCCTTCGCATGCATATCCAGACAATAGGAACATCCATTGATTTGGGATACTCTAATTTTCAGTAGTTCATACAATACTTTGTCTGTAAACCGACCGGAAATATATTTTTCCATCTCCATCATTGCCTTGAACGTACTAGGACTCACTGCACTGTAATTAAATCTTAAACTCACGATACATCGCCTCCATTATTGGTTTACATATAGAAGACAAATGAACATGAGACTTTGTGACAAAGTGTAATACATCAATTTGGAATTGCCCTCAATTGGCATAGCAAGTATTATAGATAAATGATTTTATGCAAAGAAGGTGAGCACTCACATGAGCGGAAAAGGTATTATAAAAGAATTTAAAGAATTCGCTGTACGGGGTAACGTGATTGACCTCGCGGTCGGTGTTATCATCGGTGGAGCGTTTGGCAAGATTGTCACTTCTGTGGTAAACGATATTATCATGCCTCCGATTGGTAAACTTCTGGGCGGCATGAATTTTCCAGACTTGTATGTAGCTTTACAAAATGCCGATCCTTTAAATGCTGACGGTACACGCATGACTTTGGCACAGGCCAAAGAAGCAGGGATTGCGGTCCTCGCCTATGGGCAGTTCATTAACGTCCTGCTGGACTTCCTGATCGTGGCCTTCTGTGTGTTCATGCTGGTCAAGGGAATTAACATGCTGAAACGCAAAGAGGAAGAAAAACCTCCTCAGGAAAAAACGATTAAGGAATGTCCACATTGCCTATCCGAAATTCCTGTAGCCGCAACCCGTTGCGCACATTGCACTTCCAAGCTGGAAGGGTACGTCGAAGCACGCTGACTCAACCACACCTATATGACTACAACAAAACGGCTTAAGACGGTATACCGTCTTAAGCCGTTTTGGTATGGTGTAGGAGATCTGATTAGTTGAAATTGGTGATAATGCCACGGGGTCTGACGGGCAAGCCCTCTGCGTACAGATGGGAAACATCACCGAAGCCGATGCAACGGGGAACTGCCCATTCCTGGGAGCGCTCATCAAACAAGATCGTGGTTACGGAACTAGGCGGCATCCAAAAACCGGACCAGACCAAGGCCAATGGCAGCTCCAACAGATGAGCAAGCCAGGTCAGCCCGAAGCCGCCATGACAAAATACGGCCACCTGATCTTCGGTGTGCTTCAGAATCCGGTACCTGCCCTCCACCCGCTCAAAGCCTTGCCGTTTCAGGAATTCATCAGAATGAAGCTTCAGCTGTTCGAAGATTTCGGGACTCTGCGTTCCCTGATAATAGGAAATCTCCTGCCAAGAGTCATGAGTCGGCAGGGGCAACTCGGAACGGATCACTTCACCAGGCAAATCCCAATGGGAAAGACGGCCGTATGGAGTTTCCTCCAGCTTTAGGGCCAGCTCCTGCGTCCAGTGTTCCACTTCATGAGTCATACCCAAAGACTCGGCAGTGTAGCGCATCGTATCCAAAGCCCGCCCCAAAGGAGAGGCATAAATTCGATCCAGTCCGTGACTGGAAAGCCGTTTGGCCAATGCCTGGGCTTCCAAATGCCCCTCCGGCGTGATGGTGTTGTTGGGGTAATCGGGGTCTGCGTGTCGGATAATATACAATCTCATCATTGGTTCTCCGTTCCTATGAATGGCGACAGGATCGCTTTATCTCATTCCATCGATTAGTTCTCCTGATCTTTAACGTTTAATGTTTATTCAGCAAATTTTCCAAAATCGCGCGCAAATCCCTGTCTTCCTGGTAGACTTCCTCACCCGTATCCAGCTCAATAACCCGGATATATGTATAATTGGCTCTGACATCGACTGGTTTAAAAATCAATTCCTCCGGATTGTCTGGACGGACATCATAGCCCATATTTTTGAACATATCCGTGATTTGATCAATCCCCGGCTTGCCCCCACTTTCCAGCATAATTAACCCGCGAAGTTCCTTGGGTTCCTCCGGATGCATGACTCGAAAATGTACTATACATTCCATGTAAAATCGCTCCTTTCAATCGTAAACCTGTGTGATGTTGCAAATCCTCATGTTCCCAGCATACCCCAAATGCGACTCCACATTCCACACCCGCCTTCATATCGTCAGGAAGGAAAACACGTTATACTGTAAAGTAGACCTTTGATTTCTGCTTACTAATAGGAGGAACCACGATGACTAGCGAGCTTCTGGATATCTACGATGATGAAGACAACCCCCTTGGCACAGCTTCCCGACAAGACGCACATGCCAAGGGATACTGGCACCATACCTTTCACTGCTGGCTAGCACGAGACACTTCGATAGGCCGTCGCTTACTGTTCCAACAGCGTCAGGATACGAAGGACACCTTCCCCGGATGCTACGATATTACAGCAGCCGGTCATTTGACGGCAGGCGAAGATATGTCTCAGGCGGCTCGTGAGCTGGAGGAAGAACTGGGTATTCATGTGCCCTTTACCTCATTAACACCGCTGATGACCGTTCGGTATGAAAGCAAAGGTACCGCACAGGGTACCTCTTTTTGGGACCGGGAGGTTAGCTCGGTGTTTGGACTGCTATCGAACCAGCCATTGGAAGCTTATCACCTCCAGCAAGAAGAAGTAGCCGGACTGTACGAAGCAGATCTTAACCAAGCACTGGCCCTTTTTGAAGGCCATATTCCCTTTATCGAAGCCCAAGGCATTACGTCAGGGCCGAACCCAGAAAAAACCCGCCGCCTGATTACATCGGATCAATTCGTGCCTCATAAGGCGGGCTATATTACATCTATATGCCGGGCACTGATGGAACTTCCTAGCCGGTAAACTTTAGCTATTCTCCAGCTGGCATATATTTGCCGATAATGCCTTCATACCGCCAGCCATACCGGGTCGACAGCTCTCTGCCCATATCATGCTCCAGCTCATACAGAATAAGATCCTGGGCAAAATGATTAAGCAGCAGGCCTGTCATTACCGGATGCTCGGTGATAAGCGCCTGTGTCGGACAATTCTCTCCCCGCATACCCAGCATGCACCAACGCCGATCAATAACAAAAGAAAACTTGCGCCCTGCTGGTTCCTGTCCGTCTGTACCAGACCTAAGCGGTAACCACGGTCCCATCATGCTTTCTCCGTTATCGCAGGACCAGAGCAGACGCACACCTCGACTCTCGGCTTTCTCCAACTCTGTCCGCAGCAGTTCGGCTTCCTCGCGCCACAAATCCAACACAATCTCATGCTCTGCCCGTTCCAATTCACGTGTCAGACTTTCCAGCACCTTCCGATCGCCTTCCGCATTATAAAAGGTCAGCTTGGTTGGTTCTGTTCGTGGCATTTCCTTCTCCACCGCACGCAGGGACTCCTGCATTTGTCCTTCGATCATCCGGGTCAATTCACCCGGTGGCAGCATGCTGTAACGAACAGGCTCTCCAGCACTGGTTCTGAGGTATCCCTGCCCGGCCAAACGCTGTAAAGCCGCGTACACGTTGGAGCGCGATGCGCCCAGACGCTTAGCCACTTCATAGCCGGAAGCCGCATTTTGCCTCGAAAGCTCGACCATAACCTTGGCTTCCATTTCCGTAAAACCCAGATTCCGCAGATGATGCAGCAAACGCTCCATATATTCTGTTCCCCCTATGCTGCCCGGCGTTATGTCTGTGTCCTGCAGCAGCCTGTTCGGCTGCGTCAAATCTGTTCAGCTCCGCAACGCGGGCACCATTTGGACCCTTTGGGTAGTTCTGCAGTACAGATTTGGCATTTTACATTTTCACGTACTTGTGCAGACGGCGTTGCCGGCTTATCAGCCCCGGAGTTGTTGGCCTTCCAATATCGAATCCGCTCGTCCAGCTCCTCCTGACGCTCACGCTCACGTGCCAGTTCTTCAAGACGACGGTGTTCTTTTTCCAGCTCTTCCTGACGACGGCGCTCCCACTCAGCGTCGAATGCCGCTTTTTCTTCCGGTGTAAAATCAGATACTGTGTAATCGCGGTCTAGTCCCGCTGGTTCGTGTGTTTCATAACGCTCATCCTGTTCCTGTTCATGCCGATCGACTACTTCATGTTCTGCATACTCCGTGTAAGCAGGCGCAGCATCCTTCACTACCTCTGGCTTGCGCAGATCAAAAGAATAGACGTCCGTTGGCACCTCTTCACGCACAGCAGCCACCTGCTTGGAGGCAGCCTGCCCTTCATTCAGCTTACGTCCGCATTTGGGGCAAAAGTTGGCATCCAGTGGCACAACTGCTCCACAGGTGCATAAATGAGCGTTTTTTAATTCTGCAATTCTACTGCGCAGCTCGTCAATTTCATCCTGAAGCTCATCACATGCGGTGGATAGCTGTGTCATCTCGGTTTCTGCCACCGACATGTCGGATGCGCGGTAACCTTCGTAAAAGATCTGACCCATTCGCAAGAAATGAACATCCATTTCCTGCTGAATCGTTGTAATTTGTGAATTGATCTTACTAATCTCGACAGCATGCTGCGCCTTTTCTGTTGCGCGATTAGCGCCTTCCTTTATACGTTGAATCAGCTTCATCGTTATTTCCTCCCCATATCCAGCCGGATTTCACTGTACCGTCCGTATATCCCAAAGTTTTTTTCTGTTGGCAAACGTCGAACTCCTGTATAATGGAATGCGGTCATATCGCCTGTTTGAAGGCTATAGGCATTAGCGTCAACGTATTGACGTTCTGTCACTCCGGCATGATCCGCATGAATTTCAGCATTATTTTAGTCCATCGCCTTGTTCTTTTCGTCAGCTAAAGCTGACTAGAACTCTATCATACCAAAAACTACCCCCATTTGTGAAAATGGAAGATTTTAAGAACGAAAGGGGTTTCAGGATTATGGACCCAAATCCTTCTTTTTACCCCCGACCCATCGGGGTTCCTTACTCAACGTCGAGCCCTCAGGCACGTCGTGCTTCCATGGATACCAGTATGACGCTGGTGTCTGACACCGACCAAGACTCGGCCTATTTTCGTGCTTTAGAGAACGCCGGCATTCACCTGAACCGCCCGCAGATCCAGGCCGTCCGACACGGCAAAGGCCCCCTTCTGACCCTTGCAGGGGCGGGCTGCGGCAAAACCACAGTGCTGGCTGCCCGTGCAGGCTACCTCATGGCGATGCGGGATGTCCCTGCATCGTCCATTCTGCTGGTGACCTTCACCAGCAAGGCAGCTGCCGAAATGAAGCTGCGCATCGCGGGATTACCCGGTGTGCGCCCTGCCGCTGCACGTGCAGTTCAGGCTCGCACGTTTCACTCATTCGCTTTGGCGATGCTGCGTCATCGCGGCGTGCAAGATGAAGTGTTCGGTGAAACGCAGGCCCAGCATACCGTCATGAAAATGATGCTGCGGCAGCTTGGGCTCAGCGAGGCTTTCCAGCCAGAAAGCCTGCTGTCTGCCCTCTCCGCCTGGAAAGCGGAAGGCCGCAGCGCGGACGAACTGCCGGAAAGCGTGCGTGAGGAATCAGATGCCAAGCGTGCCATGCTCGCCTATGAAGCGTGGAAACAGGAACGCAATAAAATGGATTTTGACGATATTCTGCTGCGTGCCTCCGCACTGCTGCGTGACCCGGATGTGCTTCAGCCGCTTCAGCGGCGTTTTTCACATATCATGGTCGATGAATTTCAGGATACGAATGCCCTGCAATATGAGATGGTGCAGCGATTGGCTGCCCGACATCGCAATCTGATGGTCGTCGGAGATGATGATCAGACGATCTATACCTTTAATGGGGCACGCCAGGAATCCATTCTGGAGTTTGACAAAGTCTATAAGGATGCAAAGGTCATTACCCTGGATATTAATTATCGCAGCGATGCGCGGATTTTGGGGCTGGGCTCTAACATTGTCGCCAAAAATGTTCATCGACGCTCCAAACGTCTTTCGGCTGCCGGGCGTGAAGGCTTGCCGCCGCAGTTTGCCACCCCATCCGGACCCGAGGAGGAAGCGGGGCATATTGTTACTCATCTACTCGGGCAGGTAGAGGAAGGTCGGCTGCGCTACCGGGATATCGCTATTTTGCACCGGACAGCCAGCGGAAGCCGCTCTATTTTTGAGCAATTAATTATGCGGGATGTCCCATTTATTCAGTACGGAGCAGGGGCTGTATTTTATGATCAGTCCCTGATTCGTCCCTTAATGGATCACCTGCGCTTGTCGCTAAATCCCCGGCGTATGGAATCCATTCCGAGCACCCTCGGGCCGCTGTACGTATCCCGTGAGGCGGGGATGGAATGGATTATGCGCGAGGAGAAACAGCAGGCTAAAAAATACCCGCTGATTCATCTCAGCCGCTGGGATCGACTACGTGATTTTCAGCGTGAGCAGGTGAAAGAGCGCATTCGTCTGATTCGCAGTCTCACTACGATGAAACCTGCCTATGCCATTCAAGAAATGCGGCGCGTTTTTTATGACAAATATTTGGAAAGTGGAGATACGGGCGCGTGGACTCATTATAAGGAAACGATGCAAGAAAGTCTGGAGGAGCTCGAAACGGCAGCCAAGCGGTTTGACACCGTGGAGGCGTTCGTCAGCTTTGCGGACGAGCTTTCCGAGCGTCACCGCCAAATGGAATCGCTGCGCAGAGAAGAAGACAGCGATGCTGTTCGGCTCATGACGATCCACCGCGCCAAGGGGCTGGAATTCCCTTGCGTATATTGGATCGGAGCCAGCGAGGGCATTCTGCCGCACAGCTCGGCGCTGCACAGCGAGCTGCCGGAGGATCGGCGGGCAGGCGCCGCCCCGACTACGGCTGTGGATAACGATGCAGCGCTTGAAGAAGAGCGCCGCCTCGCTTACGTGGCCGTCACCCGGGCGAAGGAGTTGTTGTACATCACCTCTCCCGCCTCTAATCATGGCAAGCCTGCCGCCGTGTCACGCTTCCTGCTGGAAGCCTATGGGGTCACCCCTGAGGCTTCCAAGCCGGAAGCACGCCGCAGCAGCTTCGGCCAACCGAAGGGTGCTTCCGGGTATAGCAGCCGTGCTGGCGCTGGATCGCCAGCGTCTGGCACAGCGACCCGCGTGAGCAGCAGGCCGGGACCAGGCAGCGCTACGGTACGGACGACCTCGTCGGTGACAGGGTCTCCGGCGGAGCCACGCATCAACGTGCCTGTGTGGAAATGCACCGACGGTGCCTGCAAAGCGTGGATGCGTCGCGACACAACAAGCGGACGCCGTACAAGCGCGGCTAGCACAGGCACGCCGCCGGTGTGCCCGCTCTGCGCCTCCCCGATGACAGAGGGGACACGCAGCATCCCAGCCAGATAGGTATAAGGCGCATAGCTGGTATGGAGAATTGTTCTTTTACTGGGCTGGTGACACTCGTGATTTCCAGCCTAACTGTTGCAGATTATTAATGAATCAAAAAAGTTAAGTTGTAAACAGACCAATAAAAGAAAAGGCGGCAGACTAGGATATGAAAATAAAATCCTCGTCTGCCGCTATCTGTTTTAACTTGCTATCGAACGATCGTATACCGTTAGTTCAATGCCTTGCCTGTTGTGAAGTTATACATTTTAATGATTAAACAAGCGTTCTATCACCCAATAGGTGTTCCGTCAGGTAGTTTGATATCTGGTTTCAATAGAACCACATCCCCCTTTTCGGGAATTCCTCCAAGGACCAATACCTCTGACTTAAAGCCTGCTATCCGTCGAGGTGGAAAGTTGACTACACCTATGATTTGTTCCCCTATAATATCTTCAGCCACATATCTTTTTGTGATTTGTGCACTCGAAGCTTTTATACCGATATCTTGTCCAAAATCAATTTCAAGTTTAATAGCAGGTACTTTTGCTTCTGCAAAAAACTCAGCTTTAATTATGGTTCCAACTCGAATATCTAGTTTCAAAAAATCATCAATCGTTGCCATCTAAACATTCTCCTCATCGATTGTTTTCTTCAATTTCGCGATAATGAATTTCAAATTTAATATTTTGCAACCGTAGTATACTTTAAAGATTTTGCCCAAAAATACATCCCCATACCGAATAAAGTCATGATTCCACCTATGAATTGAAATGCAGAGATTATTTCTCCCAAGAATAAGTAGGCGAGAATTATGGCAAGAACAGGCTCTCCAATAATACCAACTGAGACTGTAGTTGCACCCATTGATTTCAACAACAAATTAAAAATATATTGTCCGAAAATAGTTGGAATTACTGCAAGTAACAAGAAATACATCCAATCCGACGAGTCATATTCGATCAAGGCATAATGATTCAACAAATTGTAGACCAGCATGACGCTGCCACCAATAAAAAAAACAATAACACTATATACATTTGCATTTATTTTGTGGCTTACTTTCTGTCCTGCCAACATATATGCTGAAACCATGATTGTTCCTACTAAAGATAATCCATCTCCGATTAATGCCTCTCTCGAAATCCCTATGTCTCCCCAAGCTATAATGATTGAACCGACAAGAGCGGCGATCAAACAAAGAATGGTCAATATATTTGCTCGTTCTCTGAACATAATGTATGAACCCATCATTACAAATAAAGGCTGCAAGGATAAGATGACCATGGAGCTCGCAACTGAGGTATATACTAAAGATTCCATCCAGAATAAGAAATGCAACCCGAGAAAAAGACCAGCTATGAAAACAGTACTCCAATCTTTTTTGTTCATTTTTAAGGAACGGAACATTTTCCAAGGGACAAAAGGAAGCATTATGAGTACTGACATATACAATCTGTACATCCCAGCCACAGAGGTTGGAGTATCGGAGGATTTTATCATGATGGATGAGATAGAAACAGACAGTATGCTGATTAAAAGCAAGATATACGGATGAAACGGTAACGACGATTGATTTATTTTCACATGTACGCCTCCAAGATGTCTTATCCAATCGCCTGTGCACAGGATTGTAATGATAAGCCGAAGATCTGGTATAATAATATCACCACTTTTATTTTATTTGTGTAACTATATCTTTAATTTATATAGAAATATCGTCATCAGAAAGGACCTCGCTAAAATGGAAAAACAATTGCATGAGACCATTCTATATCCCGATGTTTCATTTCCATACATCATGTACACCCATACTATTCATGCAAGTAATCCTGAAGGTAGAGGATTCAACGATTTACATTGGCATGAGGAACTACAAATCACTTTGGTAACCAAAGGAAAGCTAGTGATACAAGTTAACGGGATTGATCATGAATTACAAACAGGTCAGGCCATTTTAATTAATAAAGGTGTTCTTCACGTTACTACACACCTTACACATAACGGTCAATATGTCAGTTTTAATTTCCCTGAGAAGCTGTTGGCCTTTTATGCAGATAGTGCGATGGAAAAAAACTATGTACTTCCTTATACAAACTCTCTCTTATTGTCATTCGTAATCAAAGGAGATGTTGAATGGCAAATTCAAATACTGCAAATGCTTTGGGATATGAAACAGAAATTTGATATGAAAAAAAAGTGGGGCTGGGAATACGAGGTTTCCATCAAAACGGCACAATTATGGTTAGTCTTAATATCTAATATTTCGCTGTCTTCTGAGGAAGCACCTAAATACATGAAATTGCAACAGGAGCGACTTCAATTGATGCTCAGCTTTATCCATCAAAACTACTCAGACAATATAACACTGCAAGAAATTGCTGCTATAGCACATTTAAGTATTTCGGAATGCACTCGTAGTTTTAAGAGAACCATTCATATGACACCTTACGACTACTTAATTAAGTACCGTATCAAGAAAAGCAGCGAGTTATTAATTTCAACAGATTCTACAATAACTGAAATAGCCCACAGAGTGGGGTTCAATCATGTAAATCACTTCATTCAGTCTTTTAAGAAACATCATAAAAAAACACCTAAAGAATTCCGGAAATTTAGAAATGAATTCATCAATTAAGGAAGAATTCGTTCAGCAAATTTCGCCCAGACAAATTCAGAAGATATGAAGTTTGTTTACCATCGGAGTTAAAAATCCATAATTTAAGGATGATTTCTTCCGAAATTCATAGTATGGTTCCTGCCTCGCCTCTAATTTATGATGAAATTAAAGCGAGGTGATGAACTAAAAAATTTAAAAGGAAATATTGAAAACGCATACAAATAAAGATGCGATTATGGAAGCAGTTGTTTATTATTTAATTTTTTTATTTTTGAAAACGGTTTCTTCAATCTGCGCCGCAGGACAATTAAGGTGGTAACATCTAATTCAAGGAGTGAGTCATATGCCAGATCCGTGGAAAAGAAGATTTTTCCGTATTCTTAGTTTTGTTCTCTTATCTTTTTTGTTGGTATCTCTCGATTTAATTCCAAGCTTAGCAAAAGCAGAATCAACTAACTTGGTCACCCATGTTGAAGACGAAACGACGATGGGTGCAAGTCAAGATTTATCCACTAATGACAAATCTCCTTCTACAGTTGTCAGCTCCAAAGATGCAATTATTCAAGGTTACGGCGTAGAAAAACGGGATACTCCCTATACCGGCGATACACTTTATAAAGGCGACGGCTATGTATCCTTCTTTTATGATTATGACCCAAATTCGGGCAAGTCTGACGGGACGGCTACGTTTAAAGTGAATGTGCCGACAGCAGGTCTATATAAGCTGAGCCTCGGTTACTATATTCCGGCGGACACCGGCTCCAAGGATACCAGCTTCGAGGTCAATGGTACAATGGCTGAAAGCATAACGCTGGTTCCCCCTCCGGGAGGTGCGGTTGTAAACGAGAAGTTGATAAGCAAGATCATGTTGAATGCCGGTACAAACGAGGTTACTTTTTCAAGAGGCTGGGGATATTACGGGATCGAATACGTGAAGGTTGAATTCGCCAGTTTGCCTGCTACAAACAGCAAAATTGAAGCCGAAGACGGAGTCATTACGGGTGAGGTCAGCACCGAAACCGCCAGCACGGGCTATTCTGGTACCGGTTACGCAGCCTTTAAAGGCACAGGGTCGTTAACCCTTGCCTATAACGCAGCTTCAAGTGGCTTTTACAATATTGCAATCGGTTACAGTAATCCAAATAGTGACAAAAAGACCCATATGGTGGTCAACGGTCAGACAAGCGAAATATCCCTTCCGACAACAGCAAGCTATTCCGAGGTATCCGGCGGTAAAATCATGCTGAATTCGGGAAACAACACAATACAGTTCAATGTCGACTTGGGCCAGTATCATATCGACTACATCAAGCTGGCAGCAGTGCTCCCCCCGAAACTGCATCAGATTGAGAAAAAGCCGGTAAACCCGAATGCGACTGCGGAAACCAAGGCACTCATGGGTTATCTCGTGGATGTTTACGGGAACAAAATTCTTTCCGGTCAGCACACTCTTGAGGATGCCCAGTGGATTAAAGACCAAACTGGAAAGTATCCTGCGATGTTGTCAACGGACATGATGGATTACTCCCCCTCTCGCGTCGAGCATGGTGCCACCTCAACTGAGGTGGACAAGGCGATCCAATGGGCCAAAGAAGGTGGAATTGTCACGTTTGTATGGCACTGGAATGCCCCTAAGGGACTGCATGACATTCCAGGCAAAGAATGGTATCGCGGATTTTACACCGAGGCGACTACATTCGACGTTCAATATGCGCTTAATCATCCCAAGTCGGAAGAATATCAGCTAATCCTGCGGGACATTGATGCCATTGCCGCTCAGTTGAAACGCTTCCAAGACGCTCACGTTCCGGTGCTGTGGAGACCACTGCACGAGGCGGAAGGCAAATGGTTTTGGTGGGGCGCCCAAGGGCCAGACTCCGCCAAGCAGCTGTACCGTATCATGTACGACCGTCTAACACACTACCATCACCTGAACAATCTGATCTGGGTATGGAACTCCGAGAGCCCCGAATGGTATCCGGGGGACGATGTCGTCGATATTGTAAGTGTGGATATCTACAACCCGGCGGCTAATTATCACCCAAGTATCGGCAAGTACGACAGCTTGGTAAATCTCGTGCAAGGCAAGAAACTGGTTGGTCTGTCCGAAAACGGCCCGATTGGCGATCCCGAATTGCTTCAAGCATATTCAGCGCATTGGCTCTTTTTCACCACATGGACGGGCGATTTCGTCCGCAACGGACAATATAACTCCCTGGATCATCTCATAAAAGTGTTCAACAGCGATTACGTGATCACGAGGGATGAGCTTCCTCAAGACCTATTTACTTCCTCCAAGAATGAAGCGGAGTAAGGCGCTCTTACGGGGCTCACCGTACCACGGAAGGTAGCAGATACTTCGGACGATGGGTATGTGGCTGGATTCTGATAACAACGTCGACAAATTGGTAATTACTTTGAACGTGCCTGTAATTTTACCGTCCCACCCAGCACCATGAAGTAACGCATAAGCCTGCCCCTAACGAACAGCGGCCACCTCAGAAAATAACCGAGGCGGCCGCTGTTGGTTTGTAACTTGAACGAATGCAGTCTATAGCAAACCTTAATGAAAAAGGACCGTCTCCTCTCCAATTGGAAAGTGGAAACGGACCCGTTCTTTATGCAAAACGAATTAATTGGTGGACCATAGCTTAATCCGGTTTTGAATATGTTTGGTAAAGGATTGTTCCATTTCTTGTACTCCGGCTTTCTCCAGCTCTGCCATATAGGCATCCCAAACCTTATCGAAGTTCTCCGGCTTGGTCATGACAGCCTCCGGAATTCGTTTCCATGTAATATCCTTCATCTTGGCTCCGAGAATAACAGCCGGATCGTCATTGGGGAGAGACATCGTGTAGGCTGCTCCGTATGCTCTCGGTTGGAATTCTTCTTCTTTTGGGAATAGATCTTTCCAATGATCAATCTTATAGGCCTTTAGGACTTCCTTCTCCGACTTGTTATAAGTTGCTGTCAGCATCTCCGGATAACTACGAGTAAAGTAGTTGCCGGTGGAGTCCTTGATGCCATCACCATAATGGACCGACAAGTTCCAATATAGACCGATTCCAGATTCTTTTTGGAAAGCTGCATTGTCATTATTCATCCGTTCCAGCACAGCCGGAATAATCGTCCGTTTGCCGTCTTTAACCGTGTAATGCTTTCCTTCAATCCCCCAATTATTCAGGATTTGCCCCTCTTCCGATGCCAGAAAGTCGAGGAACTGGATAGCGCGTACCGGGTCCTTGCACTTGCTAGAGATCGAGATTCCATATCCCCCATCAAAGCCAGGAAGCCAAAAGTTGGTGTCCTTATATTCCTTGCTCATGGTGACTGGATAATGACCGTATGTTTGGTCGAATTTGCCCTCCGCTTTTAGCGCATTTTGCCCGTCGCCATAGTCCCATTCTGGATCGGCAAGGCCAAGTACGCGGCCTGAAGCCACCTTCGCCTTAAACTGATCGGTCTTCTGCACGAAGCTTTCCGGATCAAGCAATCCAATGGAGTTCATGTGATTCAACCAGCGGAAATATTCCTTTTCTTCCGGTCGGCGGAAATGATAAGTCGCTTGGTGTGTTTTTTGATCAATGTAGTATTCGCCGTCGTCTGGTCCCCCGGTCGTTTGAAATCCTGAGTTTGTTACCTGGTACATATGCCAATCGTCGGCATTAAGGGACAATCCGATATTTTTATTTCCATTTTCGTCCGTCGGATGCTTGGTGATATAGTCCTTAATGACTTTTTCAAAATCCTGTACCGTACGAATGTCCGGGTATCCCGCTTCCTTGACGACACGATGCTGGAGTTTAAACCCTACGTCGGGTTTAATTTTTTTCTCCTCGACAGCGGACCAGGTCGGAATCACATAGATCGATGGGTCGTCCAAACTGTACTTTGTCCGAACAAGCTTGTCTCCCAGCATTTTTTTGATGTTCGGTGCGTGCTTGTCGATCAAATCCGTCAGATCAATGATTGCACCAGCATCGACAAGTTTGCCGACATCCGCCTTAGCAGCGATCAAATCAGGATAGTTTCCTGTGGCTGCAATCAACGAAATCTTTTGGACCGGGTCTCCGACAGCGAATTCAGCATCTAGAGTTACTCCGGTTTTTTCAGCGATGACCTTGCCGACTTCATCCTTCATATTATTCCAATTCGTGCTGGAGTCTTCCGAAAAATAAGTAAGTGTGATGTCTCCTGTTGTTACGGCCTTGGTAGCCTCAGACGGATTATTACCGCTGCACCCTGCAAGGGTCGCGACTAAAGTCAGTGACATTACGAAAGATACGACCATTCTATTTTTTCTTGGCTTCATGGAGCGAAACCTCCCATTATAATGAATGTTTGCTTCGTTTAGCTCTTTACCGCTCCGAGCGTCATACCCTTAACAAAATATTTTTGTAGAAAAGGATAGACGATAAGAATCGGCACTGTAACAATGATGGTGATTGCCATTTTGACGGATTCCGGTGAAACCTGTGCCATACGCTCGGCCATATTGGCAGCGTCCTGGGAATTGGTTGCGCTTGTTGTCGTACTTTGCAGAATTTTCATCAATTCATATTGCAGGGTCGTCAACGATTCGTTGGACCCATTAAACAGGTAAGTATCGAACCAAGAGTTCCATTGCCCAACTGCCAAGAAGAGCGCTACGGTCGCTAATGCCGGTTTGCAAAGAGGAAGAATAACGCGCCAGTAGATCGTGAAATCGTTGGCACCATCCAGCTTGGCTGATTCCTGTAACGCATAAGGCAGACCATCAATGAAGGAACGAATAATGAAGACATTAAACGCACTTACAAGACCTGGTAAAATATAGACGGCAAATGTATCAATTAAATGCAATTCCTTCATCAGGATAAAACCTGGAATCAACCCTCCAGAAACATACATGGTGACGGCCAGAAAGATGGAGATGAACCTTCTAGCTTGAAAATCACTTCGTGCAAGCGTATAGGCAAGCATCGAGCCGCTGACCAAGCCCGCTACGGTGCCAATGACGGTTCGCAGAAAGGAGATCTTGAATCCAGTGATTAACCCCTCATAGGTGAAAATCAAGTCGTAATTCTTCAAAGTAAATTGCCTTGGCCAGATGGTGATCCCACCTCTAATGGTGTCTACCGAATCGTTAAAAGAGATAGCTAGCACATTTAAGAACGGGTAGATCGTCAGAACGGTGACCACAATCATGAAAACATAAACAACTATCCCCAGGATTCGGTCTTGTGGTGATTTCGCCTGAAGCTTGTTGTTTAATCCGCCGACCGGCGTAGTGCTTTTGACAGCCTCCATGTCCATTCTCCTCCTTACATAATGCTCTCGTTGGTATAGCGCTTAAAGATTCCATTAGCCGCAAACAATAGGATCAGGCTTATCACCGAATTAAAAATATTAATGGCCGTTCCGAAAGAGTAACGTCCCATCGCCAGACCATAATTAAGCGCATACAAATCAAGTACTTCAGAGTAATCAATGACCAGGTGATTGCCCAGCAGAAACTGTTTCTCGAATCCTGTACCGAGCAGATGACCAATAGACATAATCAGGAGAATGATAATAGTCGGCCGGATCCCCGGCAGCGTGATATGCCACATTTGCTGTAATCGGCTAGCGCCGTCCACCCGCGCAGCCTCGTATAATTCAGGACCAATCCCGGCGATGGCAGCCAGATAAATAATGGCGTTCCACCCCGTTTCCTTCCAGATGTCTCCGAAAGTTACAACCCACCAAAATAATTTACCTTGGGCCATAAACTGGACTGGCTGATCGATGATGCCTAGACCCATGAGCATATCGTTTACGACACCGCCATCCGCTGAAAGCATTTTGGTGACAATGCCTGCAGCAACCACCCATGAAACAAAGTGCGGCAGATAAGATACGGTCTGAACAAATCGTTTTACCACTTGTATGCGGACCTCGTTGAGCAATAGAGCAAAGACAACGGGTACAATAAAGCCAGCGACCAGTCCCATAAGGCTCATAGCCAGCGTGTTCCGCAATACTTGGTAGAAATGATCATCTTGGAACAATGTACGAAAATGCTCCAAGCCCACCCACTTCTGTTCAAAAAAACTCAAACCAGGTCTGTATTTCTGAAATGCCATTGTCCAGCCCCATAGCGGCAAATACTGAAAGATGAAGACCCAGATAACAAACGGAATGGACATATAGTAAAGATACCTCTGGCTTTTAAATACCTTCCAAGCATTCCGCTTCGGTTTTTTGTATACGTTTTCCGAATTTGCTGTTACCGCTTTCATTTTTTTCATCCCCTCTCTTAAAACCAATCATAAAACAGAGGAGAGTCAGAACCCATACAACGGATTTCGGAAAAAATCATCCACAAATTATGGATTTCTATATTCCGACGGTGAACGGCCTTCGTATCTTTTGAATTTGCTGTAAAAGTAGTTGACGCTTGTATAGCCGACGCTTTCGGCGACTTCGTATACTTTCATTCCCTGACCCAGCAGCTCCTTGGCCTTTTGAATACGGACTCGGTCCAGATAGGTATTAAAGTACTCCCCCGTCTTGTTCTTGAAAAGCTGACCCAAATAGGCGGTACTATAGTTTAGTAGTCCGGCTAACGCTTCCAGCCTCAGGTTGTCTGCATAATGCTTGTGAATGAAGTCGATCATTTTTTTGAATTCCAGCTCCTTTCCACGGTGTTCAGAGTCTTGCGCCAATGTTAGCAGGAAACGGTGGGTCTCTTCCAAAAGATCATATAGATGATCATGCTGGTATATCCCATTTAAAAAACGGGAAACTTCCTCCGTCTCTTTCAACTCGATACAGAAACCCGCGGTCAGCTTATGAATGATTGCATTGGACAGAAAAAAGAAGGACTCTTTGATCGACTTCTCATCTTGCCCCTGTTTGAGTAAAAATGCAGCCGCCTCGTTCAATAATGGCAGTATTGCGGTTTGGTTTCCTACTTCCAGACTGTAATACAGGCGGAAGATGAATTCCTCCATCGTTTCCTCAGCTTTATCAGCAGACAATCGGGGAGAATCCAGCGAAGAAGAAAAGAAAGGATACGGACCTAGCAGTCGGTTCTTCTCGCTGAAAAAGGATTGTTTTACCGCTTCCTGGGCCTTTAAAAAAGATTTACAAATATCTTCAGGAGCAGATACTACCCCTCCGGTTGCAGCGGCGAACCGGACATTATCCGCAACATTACGAATCTCATTGTGCAGAATTTCACGCCGTTCTCTTCCGCGCAGCGGCGCGTTGAGCAACAGGACTGTATACGGGGGGATTACTGTGACAAGTCCCATCATCTGCCCCTCTATCTTTGCCTTCAATCCATTCGAAAGCTGGTATGCGACATCAGAGCGGTCCACTTCAGAAACACGCGGGTAGACGATCACGACTTCGTAGTTGCTCCACAACAAATCCGCTTCTATTGCCTTACTTCTCAACTTGGCCGGATCTTCAGTTCTCTCTTGAGAGACAAGCAGGCTATGCAGGTATAAATCCCGATTTATAACCTCTCTCTTACGCCACTCCCTTTGAAGACGCTCCTCTTCGATCCGCTCGCGTATCCGTTTTAAACTGGACGACATTTCATCAATGTCGACCGGTTTAACGAGATAGCCGAACACCCCGTATTTGATCGCTTGTTTGGCATACTCAAAGTCGGCATATCCACTGAGGATCATAAAGTGCAAATGATGACCGCTGGATCTCAAGTGCTCAATCAACTGTAGGCCATCCATAACCGGCATGCGGATATCGACGATTACAACATCAGGAGCTTTTTCCTCGATGACTCCCAGTGCTTCCTTTCCATTGGCTGCCGTAGCTGTAACGATAAATCCGAGGCTTTCCCATGGGATCAGCGTTTGAAGCCCTTGACGAAGCTTCGGCTCATCGTCAACGATGACTACCTTAATCATTTGGATTCACCCCCAGGTATAAAAAACTGAATACAAGTGCCTTTCCCAGGCTCGCTCTCAATATGTAAAGCACTAGAGGTCCCATACAGTAAGACGAGACGATCATTTACGTTTCGTAGTCCAATTCGCTGGACCTCCTGTTCATGTACGGATGCAGCAAGCTCTGCTTGTACTAGGGCGAGACGATCGGCCGTGAAACCAGCGCCGTTGTCACATACCATAACTCGAACCCCCTCCGGGATTTCCTTAACTTTCACTTCAATGACAGCTCCTTCTGCTTGATTATCCAGACCGTGTACAATAGAATTTTCCACCAATGGTTGGATAATCAGAGGTGGAACCAACATTTCCTCCAAATTTGGATCAACGGTTAAGCGATACTCCAAACGGTCTTCATACCGAAACTTTTGAAGATCGAGATAACAGCACACTTGTTCAAGCTCTTTACGCAGTGGAATCTTGTCGTTACCAGCCTCCAGACTGCTGCGCAACAACGCGCTCAACTGCCAGACTGCTTTAGCGATATCGTCCTGTTGGCGAATGTGGGCCTCCATTCTGATAGACTCCAAAGAATTGAAGAGAAAATGCGGATTGATCTGGCTTGCCAGCATTTTGAACTTGATCTCGTTTTGTCTTTGCTCCACGAGTCTTTTCTGGCGATTCGTCTCTTGGACCTCCTGGACCAAATGGTTTACGCTGCTGACGAGCGCGTTAAATTCCCTCGATAATAGACCCACTTCATCTTTCCCATCAATATGGAGATAGGTTTCCCATGAGCCCGCCCCTACTTGGGTCATATGCTTGCTCAAGCGAAGAAGCCTTCTGGATAATAGCGAAGCAGAAGCATAGATAAGCAAGGCTGCAAATATCAGGCTGGCTGTGATCGCGATTCCGCCGAGCCATATCACTTGATTAGCATCTCGGGTAATCTCAGAAACGGAAAAAATGGAAATAATGCGAAGTCCATTCCAGCTATTCTGTGGAGCTAGATTAGCGATAACCACCTTCGACGCTCTTCCATCGATGAGCATGTTGTAACTTCCTCCCTGATGGAAAAGTATATTTTCGTCGGCATGAATTTCAGAAAGATTCTTCCCGAACAACTCTGCTTCATTGGACGCGACAATCTGATTCCGGTTATCCACGATCAAGGTAGGGAACGATTCCTGATTCAGGATTGAATTTAATTGGCGCTGGTTAACATTTATGACCAGAACCCCTTTTCGTCCTGGTGAATCCACTGAAAATGATCGTATCAGGCTGAGATAATCGGCATCGTCCCTCTCATCCTTGATTAAATTCCAGCCGGCCAATCCTTTCTGCGCGATGGCCTCCTTGTACCAATCTGCGGTTGTGATCCTATCATCCGGTTGGATAAATTCCCAATTATTAAGTGCTCCAGGATTAGAGACATAGACACGGATGCCGGATATCTCTTTGTACAACTGGAGGTAGTCACGAATACCTGTATACTCCCGGTATGCCTGAATGACTTCGATGTAGCTGTCATACTTCTGGCTGGCTACCATTTTCATCCGATTGTCATTGGTCAGCCGGTACGAGATGTCCAGCGGCACTTTGATCAATTCTTCTGTACGATTTCGGACCCGCTCGACATTGTTGGACACTTGCATAAAGGCGTCTTTAATAACGGCCTCTCGAAGCTTCCCCGTCAGAAACAGGCCACATAACAGCAAGGGAAGAACAGCTACCGAAATGAATGTAAGCGTCATCTTCTTTCTCAGTTTCATGTCATTCATCATTCGTATAAAAAACATGACTTGCCCCTCCCCAATCAGTACGCTGATGCGCGCAAAATGCCCCTTTTCATATAAAAAGGGGCATAACTCCATCGATTGTTTTTCTCTTTCGGCAATTATACTGTTGTACTGATCCTTAAGCCTTACCAGGCTTTATTGCCCGAAGCCTGAACCATCCACTTTCATAGTCTTTCTGTCTGTAGAGAAGAGGGAGGCCCAACTTCATAAGCCGATCCCCCCCATGGATAGACTTTTGCCCGCTATTTCCTGACTTAACTTCATATTCGAGCTCTGGATTTAGTCCGTCAAGGCGCAGGGCTCGCCAAGGCGCGTTCGGGACAGCCATCACTTGGAAATAGTAGACGATGGCATCCTCTTGGTCTTCAGAAACAAACATCCAAGCCGATTCGTTATCTTCAAACGGGCTCTTTAAGCGATACAAGTCACCTTTCTGTACTAAGCCACGTATCTGCTTGTATACTGCGATTTGGCGTTTGACCGTCTCTTTTTCCTCATCGGTGAATTTCGTGAGATCAAGCTCATATCCAAAATTTCCGGACATGGCCACATCACCTCGAAAATCAAGGGGTGTTATGCGTCCAACTTGATGGTTCGGAACTGCCGACACATGTGCTCCGGTTGCGCTTACAGGATAGACAAGGCTAGTTCCATATTGAATCTTCAGACGTTCCACCGCATCGGTATTATCACTAGTCCAGACTTGAGGCATGTAGTAAAGCATGCCTGGATCAAAGCGTCCTCCGCCACTTGAACAGCTCTCGAAAAGAATATGCGGAAATTCGGTGGTGACGCGCTCCAGCAGCTCATACAATCCAAGAACATAGCGATGGGCAGTCTCAGATTGGCGCTCCGGCGGCAGAGCTGCGGAACCGATTTCCGTCAGGCAGCGATTCATATCCCATTTCACGTAAGAAACTGGGGCGCTGGAGAAAATGGCAGCCAGCGAATCGTAGATGTAATCGCGTACTTCCTTGCGAGTATAGTCCAGCACCAACTGCCATCTGGCTTCACTGCGTCGCCGTCCTGGAACGTGAAGGCACCAATCTGGATGCTCCCGGTACAACTCGCTGTCTGGAGAGATCATCTCCGGCTCAAACCAGAGTCCGAATTTAAGCCCCAATTGATTGATGCGTTTCGCAACATCGGCAAGTCCGTCTGGCAGCTTCCGACGATCCTCGTACCAATCACCAAGAGACGAATTGTCAGAATCCCGTTTTCCGAACCAACCGTCATCTAAGACAAAAAGTTCGATGCCTAGCTCTGCCCCCTCCTTCGCTATCGATACCAGCTTATCTGCATTGAAGTCAAAATAGGTAGCTTCCCAGTTATTGACCAGAATAGGGCGTTCTTCATCCCGATATTTCCCTCGGCAAAGACGAGTCCGATACAAGCGATGATATGTACGCGACATTTCTCCCAGCCCTTGACCAGAGTAAACCATAACGGCTTCTGGCGTTTGGAAGCTCTCACCTGGGCTCAGTAACCACGAAAAATCAAAGGAGTTCACGCCGATGCTAAACCGTGTAGAGCCGAATGAATCTATTTCTGCTCCCGCCTCAAAGCCCCCGCTGTACACGAGGCTAAAGCCGAATACCTCACCATAGCTTTCCGTTGTTCCCCGAGTGACCAATGCAGCAAAAGGGTTGAGTTGATGGCTGCTCATGCCCCTTTTACTATCAATTCGGGTTTCACCTTGAAGAATCGGTTTGCGGGTAATATTCCCCTCCCGAGCCCATGCTCCCGAAAGATACATGAACTCTACATCGCTTTTACCTGAAAAATCGACACTGGCACTTAGAGCACGGAGAAGCCGAAGATTCTTGGCTCCCGCATTACTCAAACGAGCCGAACGAGCGATTACGTTTCGATCCGCGAAGACGGTATAAAGAAGAACAACTTTAAGGCCTGAAAAGTCATCTTGTAACTCCAGTTCCAGCGTATCCGCTTCGTCTTCATTTTCGGTATATACGGCCGGAAGCCCGGTTAATGATGGCTTTCCCTTAGTGATCCGGTAGCCAATATACTTTAACTCCGTGATACGAGTTCCATCCTCAAGCTCTACTTGATACGCCGGGTTACGGAAGTCCCCGCTCCCATACTGCGGATATTCTTGCGGCAACCGATCCAATCCAGCCTTCGCGGGAGTGTGAAGCAATAGGTCAGCCATGGGTTCGCGGTGCTTCAACCTGTCTCCCCAGTATACATGCACAGGAAATCCATCCACAATCTGAATAATATAACTCATGCCCGACGACTGCAAATGAAACAGCCCTGTTTGCTCTTGAACAATGATACCCATTGGGAAAATAACCCCTCTCTTAGATAATAATCATCGGAGTTCCACACCAAAAAGACACTCAGAAGAAGCATTTTGTAACAGCCATCAACTATGTTCATATGGTGTAAAGCTTGATAAGATTCAACAATATAGCAGTAGGTTCTACAGAAATCATATATTAATTTTAGATATGAAGTACATGGCATGGTGCTCACTATTTATGTTATAATGCTTGATAATTTACATAAGGAGATTTAGCGTGATAGAATATTTGCCGCGTAGTAAACAGCATTCTGAATTGTATCTAACTCAGTTTGGCATAGAGGAATGCATACCGAGTCACTTTTTTGGACCTGCGATAAGAGATCACTATCTGCTTCATTATATTTTGGACGGAGAAGGTACCTTCGAGGTCGGTGGGTTCAGTTATCGCTTGCGAAAAGGACAGTGGTTTCTAATCTGCCCTCAGGTCATTACTTATTATCAAGCCGATGTAGTGAATCCTTGGTCTTATTGCTGGTTTGGATTTGACGGGGCACTGGCAGAAACACTCCTCAAGCAAGCAGGTCTAACGATGACGCGTCCAATCCTCAACTTTGAAGGAGACCATTTGATTCATCAGTATTTGCAGCGAATGAACGAATCAAGTGAATGCCATAAAGCTCGGGAAACCAGACTGACCGGTCTGCTTTGCTTAATGATATCGGAGCTTATAGAATTCGGTCCGGTAACACCTCCCGAACAAAAGGAAAGCCGGTCGGAAATTTACGTGGAAAAAGTGAAGGATTTTATCGAAATGAATTATGCTCAGAAAATTACCATTGAGCACATTGCAAATTTTATCGGACTCAATCGAAGCTATTTATGTTCGTTATTCAAACAACAAGTGAACACAAGTATTCAGGATTATTTGGTTCGCTATAGGATCAATAGAGCATGTGAAATGATGGGAAACGCTGAACTTTCGATCGGTGATATTTCCCGTTCAGTCGGCTATAACGACCCTTTACTCTTCTCGAAAATTTTTAAAAAGGTAAAGGGACTCTCCCCCAAACATTATCGAACCGAAACCCATACTCAAACTCAAGTCGACTACTAACGAACAAAAGAGGTCAACCCAAAAAACTGGCTGACCTCATAAGTTTATTTTGTAGTTTGTCCTTCCAAATAAGAAACCGGCTCTTTAACCTCTACTTTGGTGCCGCCAAATTCATCTTTAATGTATTTTTGAGTATCCTCGTTATGATAGAGATCCGCTAACTTTTGCAGCCCTTTGTCATTCGCCTTATCAGATGAAGTAACCAGGACGTTAATATTATTTTTGGTTGCCTGACTGATCTCCTCATGGAATAAGGAATCTTTCAGTACATTCAGACCCCCTTCTAAAGCAATTGTATTCCCAATCAGCACCAAGCCTACATCTTGAATCACTCGTGGTCCTGTTTTGTCATCAATTAGTTCAAATTTCAGGTTTTTAGGATTGCTAGTAATATCATTGACTGTACCCAAGGCATCATTAAAGTCAGCCTTAAGCTTAATCAAACCGGATGCTTCCAATAACTTTAAACCTCTTGCCGTATTGGCTGGGTTATCTGCCAAAGCTACCAGAGCCCCGTCGGTCACTTCATCGATGCTTTTGAATTTTTGCGAATAAATCCCCATGGGCTCCAGGTAGGTTGTGGCTATAGCCTTCAAATCAGCTTTGCTCTCTTTGTTATAGCTAACCAGGTACGCCCACGATTGGAATGCATTCACGTCTACTTCGCCTTCTTTGGTCGCATTGTTCGTTCCGATTCCGCCGTTAATTTCTTTCACTTCAATGTCCAACTTGGCATCCTTGGCGGCCTGGGACTGGGCAATATGCTTCCAGATCTGGGCGTCAGAGCCCATGGAGCCGATGACTACTTTTTGCGTTTCCGAACCGGAAGCGGCGCTGGAGCCATTGCTGTCAGAACTTTTATTACCGCATCCTGCGGCAATCAATAATAAACTAATCCCTAATAGTAAAACGAACGATTTCTTCATGTTGTTTTCCCCCAGATCATGTATGCTAGTGCATCGTCATTCCACCTGTAACATTAATCGCTTGTCCTGTCATATATGCAGAGAGCGGACTGGCCAGAAACAGCACCACATTGGCGACATCCTCCACCTCGGCCGTTCTCCCCAAAGGTACCTGTGAGCAATCTTCTTCGTATATTTCTTGAGCGGTCATTCCGCGAATGACGCCCCCTTCAATCCGTTCACGATGTTTCATCGGCGTTTCTACGATACCTGGACAAACCGCATTCACCAAAATTTGATGCGGAGCAAGCTCAATGGCCATCACCTTGGTCAAGCCAAGAACCGCATGTTTGGATGCACAATATCCGCCCATGGCCCGATATCCATTTTTTCCAGCCTGCGAAGCAATTTGAATAATTCGTCCTGATTTACGAGCGGCCACCATTTCTTTTGCAAAACGTTTGGACGCTACATACAGCCCAGTTGAATTGATCGAAAATACTTTCTCCCAATCAGCTAACTCACTATCAATGACATAATCCATCGTAGAAGTACCCGCGCAGTTCACCAATATATCAGGAGCTCCCGTTTCGCTGATTAGTAGATCGCACCATCTTTCGATATCATCCGGTTTCGATATGTCCAATTGCGTTTCAACCAACTGTGGATTGACCACTCTATACGGCCCTTCATAAGAAATATCAGCAGAAATCACTTTAGCTCCGCTTTGAATGAAAAGCTCTACAATTCCCTTGCCTATGCCTGACTTGCCGCCTGTCACTACCGCTGTCTGATGAGATAGGTCAATCGAAATCATAGATTTTAAAGTACTCTTTCGAAAGGATCGCGGCTAATACCAGCTTCCAATACAATCTTCACATATTCCTGCGCGGAAAAAAGAGAGTGGTCCTTGTAGTTCCCGCATTCCAAAGCAGTAACAGCCGGAACCTCTGTCGTTTCCAGAATTCTTTTCAAGGTTTTTTCCAAAGCGAGTGCAATTTCCTCAGGCTCGTGTTCATTCCACAAAATCAAGTAGAACCCCGTTCTACATCCCATAGGAGAGATATCAATAATTCCTTTGATTTCATCTCTCAGATACGTCGCTAATAAGTGCTCCAACGTATGTACAGCAGCTGTAGGAAGTGCATCTTCATTGGGTTGCAAAAATCTCAAGTCATACTTTTGTACTGTGCTTCCTTTTTCGTCATGCTCTACTCCCGCTGCTCTTACATAAGGAGCCTTTACAATCGTGTGATCTAATTGAAAACTTTCTACTTTTGCCATTTTTCTTTTCCTCTTTTCTGTAATTTATATTTTTAATCTAATGATGGATACTCTACATTTGTGATTTTTTTAAAGAATTAAATGCTCCAAATCAGCATTTTTGTAATTATACATCGGATTACTCGGTTTTACCACTATAATTCTTGTCGTATTTCTTTTTTCTTTGACCGTCTCTCCTTTGCCTGTAGGTTTTGACATAGTGTACAATGTATACGATAATGCATTTTTACGAAAAAGATCGAGGACATCATAAGCCTCATTTAGGAGAATGCTCTGTGAATGAACCGGATTGGAAGCACCTGAATGCTGTCCCATTACCCTTGCAGGAATTTCAGCTACAGCTGGATCAAAACAGTGTCGACGCCAAGCAACTAGAGGAGTGGAGAAAGATTCCCGTCCTTTATCAGCTCGCTCTGGAGGAATTAAAGAATAAAATTAAGCTGATTCAGACGGAATGGAAGCTGTTAGACGGTTTTAGCCCGATTGAGCATATTAAAACCCGGATCAAAGAGCCCCACAGCATCGTGGAAAAGGTTCGGCGCAAAGGGCATGAAGTGACCTTGGACAATATATTGCGTGAAATTCATGATATCGCTGGAATGCGCGTGGTATGCGCTTTTGTGAAAGATATTTATCGTCTGATGGATCATCTTCACACACGGGAAGACATTCGTATTCTGGAGGTCAAGGACTATATAGCCCATCCTAAGCCCAACGGCTACCAGAGCCTGCATGTCATTGTGGAAATTCCGCTGATCCTGTTTGAAGGCACGCGCTGGATCAAGGTTGAAATTCAATTGCGCACATTGGCTATGGATTTCTGGGCTAGTATGGAGCATATTTTGTACTATAAGTTCGATAAGAAAGTGCCTGAACATGTCGTTAATGGATTGACCGAAGCTGCACGTGCAACCTACGAGCTGGATCAGAAAATGCTGAAGTTGCGCGGCGAAATATTATCGCTTAGCGAGGAACAGGATGCGGAAGAATCCCCTTCGAATCAATCCGAAGAGACGTCCTTGAAGACACTCTCCCTCCCTGCAGATCACGCCACTTCACGGCCACAAACCTGCTAAGTATTTGTGTACAAGATAATTTAAGAATTCGAATTCAGTCGAGGCTGCAACAACTATGGTTCAGTCTTACGCTGGATTCTTATGTATTGGGTATAAATAAAGAGCCATCAAAACCACGTTCATCATGGTTTTGATGGCTCTTTTACACATTTTCTGATCAAATATTACTGTTTCTCGCGAATCTCTGTGCTGATTTTCTCAACGATATCTGCAATGCTGAGTGATCCCAGATCGCCTTCGCCGCGTTTACGAACCGCTACAGTACCGGTTGTTTTTTCATTTTCCCCGATAACGAACATATATGGAACCTTCTCCAATTGCGCCTCGCGGATTTTATAACCAAGCTTCTCATTGCGAGTATCCACTTCGACGCGCAGACCTGCTTTCAGCAACGCATCCTGTATCTCATTAGCAGTCTCGATATAGTTCTCGGATACTGGCAACAGCTTCGCATGAACAGGAGCCAACCACAATGGGAATGCACCTGTAAAATGCTCAGTCAGGATGCCCATGAAGCGGTCAATCGAACCATAGATGGCACGGTGAATAACGACTGGACGGTGCTTCTGATTGTCCTCGCCCACATAAGTGAGGTCGAATTTTTCAGGCATTTGGAAGTCCAATTGGATCGTTCCGCACTGCCAGCTGCGTTTGAGCGCATCAAGAATGTGGAAGTCAATTTTCGGACCGTAAAATGCTCCATCTCCCGCATTAATACGGTAGTTGATGCCCAGATGATCCAGCACGTTTTGCAGAGCTTGTTCCGCTTGATCCCACAGTGCTGGCTCGCCCATAAAGTCATCTGGACGTGTGGACAATTCCACTGTGAAGTCAAAGCCAAACACACTATACATTTCGTTAATCAGCTTAATTACGTCTGTAATTTCTTGTTCAATCTGACCTGGTGTGACGAAAATATGCGCATCATCCTGACAGAATGTACGAACACGCATCATACCGTTCAACGCGCCGGACAGCTCATGGCGATGCACTTGTCCAAATTCGGCTATACGAATTGGCAGATCGCGGTAGGAGTGAAGCTCATTTTTAAACACAAGCATATGCCCTGGGCAGTTCATCGGTTTCAGAGCAAATGTAGTTTCATCCACTTCGGAGAAGTACATGTTTTCCTTGTAATGCTCATAGTGTCCCGATTGCTCCCACAGACGGTTGTTCATCATCAGCGGTGTACGTACTTCCTCATAGCCATGCAGACGTTGAATGTCACGGGAGTAATCTTCCAATGCAGTGCGGACAACCATACCTTTAGGCAGGTAGAACGGCATGCCCGGTGCTTCTTCGGAGAACATGAACAGTTCCAGCTCTTTACCCAGCTTGCGATGGTCGCGTTTTTTCGCTTCCTCCAGCAAATGCAGGTGCTCATCTAGTTGTGCTTTTTTCGGGAATGCTGTTCCGTAGATACGTTGCAGCATCTTATTGTTGGAATCGCCTCTCCAGTATGCGCCCGCTACACTCAACAGTTTAAAAGCTTTGATGCGGCCAGTTGATGGCAAATGCGGGCCACGACACAGGTCAAAAAATTCGCCTTGATCATAGATTGTAATTTCCGCTTCTTCCGGCAAATCACGAATCAGTTCCAGCTTCAGTGGATCTTCCAACTCTCCAAAAATACGAGTGGCTTCCTCACGGCTGACCACACGACGTGTAATCGGCAGATTTTCCTGTGCGATCTTCGTCATTTCCTTCTCGATCTTGGCCAAGTCGTCAACAGACAATGGGTTTTCGATATCAATGTCATAGTAGAAGCCGCTGTCGATGACCGGACCGATACCCAGTTTCACGTTTTTCTCACCGTAAATGCGTTTGAGCGCCTGAGCGAGCAAATGCGCTGTACTGTGACGATAAATTTCCAGACCGTCTGCACCGTCCAGCGTAATGATTTCAAGGTCAACGTTCTGATCCAAAACGGTGTTCAGATCTACAGCCTTCCCGTTCACTTTACCTGCTACGGCGTTCTTTTTCAGCCCGGAGCTGATCGAACCCGCCACGTCGGCAATTGTTACGCCGTGCTCGTACTCGCGTACGGCTCCATCTGGCAATTTCACTTGAATACTCACGATTAAAGCCTCCATTTCAAATTGTGTTCTATATCAAAATTGAACGCAAAAAAACGCCTCTCTCCCTCAAGGGACGAGTGCGTTCAGCTCGTGGTTCCACCCTAGTTCGGCCCCTCCTGTGCGTACATTTATGTTCATCGGAACATGCTCATGCACGACATGCGTGACCCTCCATTGGTATCCGTTAACGGGGATAAAGCGGTAGGCGCTTACTGATGTTACTGCCAGATTGCACAGCTACATGTTCAACGTCACGGCTACAAAGGGGTAACTTCACATGCGGTTGCCGGAAAAGCTCTCAGCCTCGTCTTTTCTCTCTGAACGGCCCTTCAAGGAAATCATGTCTTTGGTCAATGCCTTGAATATCACTATATGCTACAGCATTATAGATCAAATTCGCAGGTATTTCAAGTGGGCGTTTATGTAATTTCATGCCTCCTATTGGGTATTCGGCGGACAAAAAGGTGCAAAGGCAGCGATCCCAAGCACAGGAACGGCTTTGCTCTTTGAGCCGTTTTTCAGTACCTTTCATTCCTACGGTGCAGGCTTGTTGTCGTGCGTATTTATTTTACGTTCTATAGGAGATTTCAAATGGGTAGGGTTCTTCAAGAGAAAAAAAGGAACTGTTTTTGCAAAGTGGGACACTGTGCTCTACTCGCCCCTTTGTTTTCTCTTGGGAACAGCCATTTTAATGATTATGTTTTTGCGTACGGCATAGCTTAAAGCCGACCTCTATCAGGTGGTTTGTTTCTTTCGCACGTCTCCACTCGTTTCTTTCTCAGTGAAAAAGTACAGCAAAGCCAGCACAGGCAGGACGACTCCAATCAGAGAACTAAAATTCCAACCTCCTAACGCATACGACCAACCGCCTAATGATGATCCAATCGCTCCGCCTATGAAAAAAATAGACATGAATAATCCGTTCAGACGCCCCCTCGCCTCACTTCCCAAGGAGTAAATCACACGCTGTCCAAGTACAAGGTTTCCCGATACAGCCATATCCAGTGTAATCGCTGAAATAAAGAGAAGTACGAGCGCAACCGTCGAATGACTTTGAAAAAGATAGATGAGCAAAAAAGACAAGGCTGCAATGATCATAGCTAACCCGGTTAAACCTTTGCTCCAGCCTTTATCAGCCAATCTCCCGGCAATCGGGGCAGCTACTGCACCGCCTACGCCTACTAAAGCAAACAATGCAATCCCTTGTTGAGACATTCCGAAATCATCCGCCAAACGTAGAGGAACAACAGTCCAAAATAGGCTGAATGCACCAAATAGGCAGGCTTGATAGAGGGCACGGCGACGCAATGCAGGCGTTTGTTTTAAAAGAGTGCCTAACGAGAAAATCAATTTACTGTAAGATACCGTAGGCACAGGCTTGCGCTCTGGAAGAGCTCGCGAGAGCAGAATCGTCAACAGCGTCAAGACAATGGCTGACAAAATAAATACGGCTTGCCATCCCCAGATGCTGGTGATAAAGCTTGCTACTGGCCGTGCGAACATAATGCCTAGCAAGAGTCCGCTCATGACATTCCCAACCACGCGGCCGCGCTGCTCTTCGGATGCTAAATAGGTGGCGTACGGCACCAGTATCTGGGCTACCACAGATCCAATTCCAATGAATAAGGATGCGGTCAGGAACAACGGAGCATTGGTGGCAAAAGCGGCAACAACCAATGCACAGACTGTGATGATTAGCGATATGACCATAAGCCGTCGATTTTCAATAATGTCGCTGAGCGGTACGATAAATAGCAAACCCACCACATAACCGACTTGAGTTAAGGTGACAATGAAACCCGCTGCTGTAGAAGAAAGACCCATAGCAACGTGAATAGGTCCTACAAGGGTTTGAGCATAGTACAGGTTGGCAACAATAAGGCCGCATGCGGCTGCCAACAAAAACATCATCCAATTTGAGATACGGTTACTTTCTAAGGCTTGTTGTTCTCTTTGCATGATAATCCTCCTCATTAATTTAAATACTAAACGTATAGTTCATTAATTCGATAATCAAATAATATACTGAACGTTTCGTTTTGTAAATGGGCAAAATCAACTTTTTTATTTCACATGATATTTGATATACTGAACGTATAGTTTATTTTTCGCGTTTACTTATATCTGTTAAGAAGGTGAGCATTCCAGTGCAGAGCAAAAGAGGACGTCCACGTAATGTCGAGACGCAAAAATCTATCCTTAACGCTTCCTATGATCTACTGTTGGAGCAAGGCTTTGAGGCGGTTACGGTAGAAAAAATTGCTGAGCGAGCAAAAGTGAGCAAAGCCACCATTTATAAATGGTGGCCTAACAAAGCTGCAGTAGTAATGGATGGCTTCCTGTCAGCCACCATAGCAAGATTGCCCGTGCCCGACACGGGTTGTGTATTAGATGACATTCTCATTCATGCCACGAATTTAGTGCGGTTCTTAATAAGCCGAGAGGGTAAAATCATTACGGAGTTAATAGGCGAAGGGCAACTTGATTCAGGATTGTCAGAGGCATACCGGACCCGATATTTCCACCCTCGGCGACTTGAGGCCAGGCTTCTTATTGAGCGCGGAATAGAGCGCGGAGAATTGAAGGAAAATCTCGATATTGAATTATGTATCGATCTCATTTATGGGCCCGTTTTTTATCGATTGCTGGTAACTGGTTATCCATTAGACGATTCCTATGTGCGACAATTAGTCATGAATGCGTTCAAAGGAATTGGCATGGACTGAATGAGTGGTATCAAGCAGTTCTCACAGAGTATCCTCTGTGAGGGCTGCTTTTTCTTTTACCTGCCACGATCCTCTAGCTAACTCCTTATTTGTTTATTCGTCAGGGTCTATACTAATCTTTTGCAGTAAGTCGATAAGAAGATCCTCTTCCTCTTCGGATAGTTTATGGACAAGGCTGACATTGAGCTCGTCCAATATTCCTTGTAAGACAGGGGCAAACTCTAACGCTTTGGCCGTGGGAGATACAAGATAGGAACGGCGGTCATTTGGGTCCGTTTTCCGTTCAATATAGCCTGATTCCTCCAATTGTTTCACAGAGCGTGCCGTGGTTGCCTTGTCAAATTTAAGTTCATTCGTCAACTGCTCTTGTGTAATGCCCGGTCGCTGCAAAATGAGCTTTAAAAAGCTGTGTTGTCCTCCACTGCCGATTCCGTAAGGGCCCAGTTTTTTGGACAGTATTTTTTGATTTCGACGGTACAAGTGGGAAATTAGCTTTCCAATCGGTTTTTTTCTCATCAAATACACCTCATTGGCTTGAAAATGACAAATCCCCAGTTGGGACCAAAGCAAAGTTTACAACAATATTGTTGCGCACGCAACTAATTTGCTGTACACTAGAACCGTTCATTTAGTTGCGCGTGCAACTAAATAGAAATTGTTAACGATAACGAGGTGTAATGATGAGTTCAACTGCTACAACGGCTACAACCTATCAAGAGAATATCGAAGTCCAGAAGAAACGTTGGCTGATTTTAATTGTTTTGAATCTGTTTACATTTATGTCCACATTGGATGGAAGCATCGTCAATATCGCTCTTCCTGTGTTGTCTCGCACGTTACATTTACCCGTGGCACAGATTGAATGGGTGACAACCGCCTATTTAATGGCGATATGTACCGCTATCTTATTTTTTGGCAAGCTTGGAGATATCGTCGGTAAAATCAAAATATTCAAAATCGGCACAATCGTATTCATTCTTGGCTCCCTAATGTGCGGTCTTAGCTCTTCGCTTTCTATGCTGCTGATTTCCCGTATTATTCAAGCATTTGGAGCGTCCATGACCATGGCGAACAGCCAGGGGATCGTGACAGATATCTTCCCGTCCAATGAACGGGGCAAAGCACTTGGCCTCATTGGAACCTTCGTTTCTCTGGGCAGTATCGCCGGGCCAAGCTTGGGCGGTATTATTGTCTCGTCGCTGGGCTGGCAGTACATTTTCTGGGTCAATGTACCGGTAGGGCTGGTCGCTGTCTTTCTTGGCTGGAAGCTTCTGCCGAAGGATTTGATCAAGGTGAAAGATAAAATTGACGTTCCCGGTAGCTTGGTATTTGCTATTTTTATTCTCACTTTGTTCGTCGGATTGTTGCTGGGACAGCAGGTCGGGTATGGCGACAAACGTATCGTTGCTTCGCTGGTGGTGGCTGTAGTTGCTTTTGCCATGTTCATTAGGTTGGAACTTCGTCGTCCTGGGCCGCTCTTACAGCTCGCGCTATTCAAAAATCCGTTATTTTCGCTCAGTATTTTGTGTGCTTTTCTGGTGTTCGTCGCTAATTTTTGCTTTAACATCATTTCGCCCTTTTATGCGCAGAATATGCTGAACTTGTCGCCTTTTCATGCCGGGTTCCTGCTGATGTTGTTCCCCATCTCTATGGTTATTGTGGCCCCACTCAGCGGTGCGCTTTCCGATAAAATCGGGTCTGAACTGCTCACATTCGCCGGGCTGGTCGTTATGGTCATTGCCCAGATTGGATTGGCCCAACTGCATGCAGGCAGCTCCATCCCGCTCGTGGGTCTGTGGATTGCCATGCTGGGCATTGGCAGTGGTTTATTCCAATCGCCGAACAACTCGCTGATTATGTCCACGGTACCCCGCACACAGCTCGGCTCAGCCGGGAGTGTCAATTCGCTGGTTCGCAACGTCGGTATGGTTGTGGGGATTACTTTGGCCACATCGATCCTCTTTTATATTATGAGTAAAGAGGCTGGTTATCGGGTCACCGGCTTGGTCTCGGGTCATCCAGAAATTTTTCTGGCAGGCATGCATGTAGTCTTTATGACGTCCGCGTCCATCTGTCTTGTGGCGGCATTGTTAACAGCCTGGCGGCTGATCGGGGCTAGACGGGCAAGAACGCAGCAAGAAAAGGGATAAAGACCAAGAGAAGAAATAAAGCGTCCGTAGACAGAACAATGATCGTAGAATTAAGATGATGAGTATTGCAGTACAAACACAGCATTAAAAGCAACATTTACAATTTTAAAAATGGGATACAAGGGTGGAGCTTACATGAAATATTGCTATGAATGCGGAACAAAATTGATGGTGAAGGAGTGTGAAGGCGAAGGCCCTATCCCCTTTTGTCATACATGCCAGGTCTTTCGTTTCCCGATATTCAGCACTGCGATCAGTACCGCTGTATTGAATAGTCAGAGAGATAAGGTGCTGCTCATACAGCAGTACAATATTCAAGGCTTCATTTTATTGGCAGGTTATGTGAACAAAGGTGAATCCGCCGAGCAGACATTAGTGCGTGAAGTGAAGGAAGAAGTAGGATTACAAGTCGGTGAGTATCAATATATGCGCAGCGAGTATTTTGAACGAAGCAATACACTGATGCTGAATTTTGTATCCATTGTGAATGACGATCAGTTGGATGTTCTTAGTACGGAGGTAGATCAAGCACGTTGGTTTACACTGGAGGAAGCCAAGCAAGCTATTTTGAAAAACAGCTTAGCTGAATCCTTCTTGCTGACCATTATTGAAAAGATTGAGGCAGGATTGATTTGAAGTGATATAAGCGTGGCGATGCGAAAATGATGAAAAAGATGTCTTTACAGATATATTGAATTGCTAAACCGCAAGATGGCTGCTCTTTCCAAGAAACCCTCTTGCGGTTCACAGCATGTTTATACTCTTTGTCATTGCTGGAATTTCAGCGACTCCCCTCACAGCCCCTACATTTCTACTAAACGTCCATTCTCTTTCCAGGATTGCAGTATTTTCTCAAGTACCCACTGATTTTTGTAGCCGTCCTCGAATATGGGAGCACGATCCACAGATTTTCCCCTTGCCAGCTCAACAAAATCTTCATAGGCCGTATGATTATAGATTGCAGGGACAGCCCAAGTCTCGTATTCGGCACCCGGGTGTTCCAGGTCACGCAGCACGATGCGGATACTTTCCTGGTTATTGAGGCTGGCGTGCAGCGTACCAAGTTCTCCATAGATATCGACTTCGATATCGTGCCGTATGCCGATGGCATTTTTATGAGTGATAAAGGTTCCCACAGTATTGTCGCCTACGATGCCATGAAAGGCAGCGAGATCTTCCACATCCACTTTTACAGGCAGACCCGTGATCGGATCGAACCGCTCGGGTGTAATGGTATGTAGCAGCGCTGCGACACTTTTAAATTCACCCACCAGAAAACGGGCCAGATCAATGATATGTGATGCTGTATCCCCCACTACTCCAGAACCAGCCTTGGCTAAATTGTGACGCCATGTATACGGATGCTGACGATACGGCGCAAATGCATCCATTAGATAACGAAATTGAATGTTATAGATTTTGCCCAGCTTTTGCTCATCCAGCAGTTGCTTGGTATATTGGAAGGCCGCGCCGTAACGATGCTTATAGTGAACCAGCAAAGGCACCGGATTCGCTGTATATAGCTTTTTCAACTGATCCGCTTCCTCCCATCTGAGAGTCAATGGTTTTTCTGCCAGTACAGCTTTGTGTTCTTCCAGCGCAATACGAATAATGTCAAAATGCACATCATTGGGTGTCAGCGACAGAATCGCATCTACCTCTGGGTCACGGATTAATGCTTCATAATGGGAGTACCGCTTGGAAGCAGGCAGTTGCAATTGTTCTCCGATGGCTTGAAGGCGATTGGGATTCACATCACTAACGGCCACAATAGATACCCCCGAGATGGTGTGCAGTGATCTCATGTGATATTCAGCGATAAGACCCAGGCCAATGATACCCATCCGAATTTGTTTGGTTGGGGAGGTGGAGGTACTCATATGTTCAGAATTCCCTTCTCTTCTATTTGGTTTGAACTCTGTAGCAAATTCCTTTTGCTATGCAGTATCACCCGTTGCTTTATAGAATAGTCCCCACAGGAAGTGATCGTTGCAACCTTCAATTCAACAGTCTGATGCCGGGCAGTGAATGCAATGTTCCATAAAAAAAGGATCTGCAGCTCCGTTATCCGGTATTGCAGATCCTTGATATTCCTTCTCTATATCGACTACATCAAAAATGTACCTACGACAAAAGACACCCCGACGATGATCGAGCGCAGCAGCTGTGCCAGAGCCACATTGCCTTTGGCAATTTCCTCGCACACCTTGGTACGCGGCGTCACCAGATCAAAAATCACATAGACCAGACACAGCACTACAATACCCACAGCCGACCAGGTCAGCATATCTAGCCATGAATGACTGCTGTACGACACCATCCCCACGATGATACACAGACCTAGCAGCTTTGCACCCATATAGATGCCTGCCGCCTCATTGCCGCGTGCGATTTCTTGATTATCGTTATAACGTGTCAGCAAACTGAACACAAAATAACCTACGATTAAGATAGCAAATAGGATAAGCAGGCCGATACCTACATTGCCCAATGCGTTCCCCAAACTGATATAAGAGTCCAATTTTCTTCCTCCTTATGATACTTCAGGATTTTGCAAAATCCTCACTTGTGAAAATGAACAGATAAGTTCGAATATTGTACATTTTTTAATTCAGCTTATATAATGTGCGGATTAGGAGGTGCGGTGGCAACGGCGGCGGCGCAATAGTAGGCCATATCACCTGTTACCTTTTCACCGATTCGCGGCAGGACACCCGCAAAACGCCCCCCGATCACGAATATACCTGTTAACACATAGCCATGAAATAATCCTTCGTCGGTCTGTACCTCTGCACTCTGCATCGGCCACAGCCGCTGATAAATCTTAGGCTGTCCCTCGTAATAAGCGGCAATATGTGCGGCTTCCTCCTGCTCAGGCATTCGTGGAGCGTCAGCTTGGTGAAGCAGATCAGGGTTGTCAATCTCCGCAGGTTCAACCTCTCCCAAGGCGCCTTTCAGCATCTCCTCGGATTGAGGATGTTCAATCAAGTGCGTCCCTTTACCCTCCCGTCCCCATATACCTTTGGCCACATAAGGCTCTTTATTTTGCATAAACACCGAGGGCTCAAAATACGTAGGCAGCAGGTAGGTTCGTATCACCTCCAGCTCGCGATCGTCAAACAAACGAAAGCCACAGAACTCTGGTGTTTGCTCATTTCGCTCATACAGTGACCACACGGTTGCGGTGAACCCTTTGCTCTGGGTAATGATATGCTGCGGCGGGTTGATTAATCCTATTTTCCCGTCTGCCACCATATCCATTAGCGCCTGCCCCACCTCAAGCCCCGTATTCTCTTCCCGGTCATCAATTAGATATTCCAGCGGATACAGGCGATAGAGAATGTGGATCTGCTCTCCCCGGTGATACAATCCTTCATTCGGGATAATCTCCAGTTCTTCCAAAGGAGCATAAACGACTTCGAATCCGGCTTGTTCACATAAATGCATAATATATTTGGTGTTGGTCTGATCCTCGATGTGCCAGTCATAGCAAGCAAAATACACCTTTGTCCCTAATCCCTTGCGACTATAAAAATGAATGAGCTCCGTCAAGGCAGACTGAATCGCCTCGTCCATTCCAGATGAGGGTCCATGTAGTGCATTGTCATCCTCCGACATTCCATCCCTACTCAGCACCTCCAGCAGCTTTCCTTCGAGATAAGCCACCTCGGGAATCCCGGTTGGGGTATCGGTGTTATTCTCAATGCACTTGATACCCGCTTCCCCCACAATCCAGTCCTGGCGGGTTATCCCATCCGGCTCGGCCTCCATACGTGCAGCACGCAGCAAGCCCGGATGAATCCCCAACCGTTCCACCAGGTATTCATCCGGCATATAGCGCTGAACGAATTGCTGAACCTTGCGATAAATACGATGTACCGCCTCAGAAGCAACCTGAAGCTCTGCCAGCTCGCTTTCCCGATATACCGTTAAGGCCGGCACACAATAGGATTTGCCATACATGCGGTGATACGGGATGGTACGGCTGATTTCACCCTTAAAAAGCTCATCATGTTCATAAGGCAATTGCCGAATCGTGCGCATGCTCATCTTAACCCCCAGAGAAAAAGCCGCTGCGTGAGCCGCTGCTGCCAAAACCGCTGTGTGAGCTGGAAGATGAGGATGAGCTTTTGCGGTATGAGCTGGAAGATGAACGACTGCTATGGTATGAGGATCCTCCACTATAATAAGTCGATCCGCCATAGTAATACCCGCTGCTGCCTGAATCCCGACACGCCGTTTGTTCCGATACAGGAAGCTCATCGCAGTCATAATACTCGTCGTCACCGCACCCCGTCAGAGCAGCTGGGACAGCCAACATCAGGGCAAAAGCCGCCATCCGTGTACGAGAGCCGGGCTTGGATTTCATCTTTTCCCAGGAATGCTCCATCACAGATCGACCTCCTTCACAAACAGATGTACCTTTTTCAGCTGAGGGTCCAGTACCGAATATATAAATTCATATGTTTTGCCACCCAGTACTGTATAGTGATCTAATAGCCGTTGGGCCAACTCCAAAGTAAATACCGAACCTTCCCGCTGATCCATACTACGGAATGCAGGTTCATGCCATATCCAGTACATTGCACTGTATGTGGAAGTGTAACCTCCCTCACTGGCAAGCACGAGGTCTGTGATGGACGCACCGTAAGGCTTTGCACGTTCCCCTGTAAATTCAGTCACATAGACGGAATGATCCGTATGTTCCTCACTTTCATTCGATATATGCGACCATAGTTTGTCATGGAGACGCGTAGCGTCTACAAGCTTGCGTAGAAACAGCTCATCTCCCGATACGGATTCCCGTGTCAGGCTGCGCAGTTCCTTTTGAGTGTCTTCCGACCATTCGCGATACGTTAATGAATAATAAATGATGATTCCCTTCCCTTCCTGTACGCTTCTGTCATGAGGTTTGCAACAAATCAAAGCGCTTATGTCGTCGCTCACTATACGAGATTCTACCTTGAAAAGGTTCAATTTGGAAGAAAAATACGACAAAAAGCCGCAATCCCTAGGATTACGGCTTGGATTTCACTGCTACAGCTTGATATTGTTCTCGTCGAAATATTCCTCCAGCGTCATCCCCTGCTTGGCTACATCCTCCGCAATGTCTATTCCCACATAACGGATATGCCAAGGCTCGTACACATAGCCGGTTACATCTTCCTTACCCTTCATATAACGAATAATAAATCCGTATTCCGGTGCATGTTTTTCCAGCCATTCGCCTTCCTTGGAAGCTCCGAAGGATTGCTCCAGCACATTACCTACGCTTGGGCTGGATACATCAATGGACAAACCTGTCTGATGCTCACTCGTACCCGGTACAGCGCTAACTTTAGAGGCATATTCCTGCCCCTTTGTCTTTACATTGTTGTTGAAAATAGATACCTGACGCTTATAGGAACGGTATCCCGATACCGCACGCAGCTCAATGCCGTCTTTTTCCGCACCGTCGAACAGCTTCTCCAGTGCCTCTGCCGCTTCCTTACGCAAATGCCGCTTTTCATGCGGTCCCTCGAAGGAAAAAGGCACCTGCGGCTCCACCAGGTCATCGGGGACATAGCCTACAGGCAAGCTGCGCTTTTTGTTCACAACGACTGTATCAGAAGTCGCATTGGTGACAATCGCAGTTCCATCCTCTTCCTTAACCGTGGCTTGCAGCGCACTCTGGCTTCGCAACGCCATCACAGGGTCGGCCTGTCCACTTTCTGTACCCGCAGAGGCTCGTCCAGCGCTAGTGCTGCCATTACCCGCATCCGGCTGGGCGGAAGGCTGTACATTCTCCTGTACCGCTGTAGATGACTTCAACGGCTCGCTTTCCTGTCCACCTGATCCTCCCTGCTGGCAGGCTGCCAGTAATAACCCTGGCAGGATCAGCCCCGGAATGAGCGCTTTGGTCCATCTCTTAGATGCTCGCGTCTGTTGTATATGTCGTTTCATGCTGGTATCTCCTCCAATATTGCATTTGATGCATGACTTGCTGTGACTGTTTCGTTTCCCCATTGTAACTGAACTTTTGGCACTCTTCGAAGCCATTATCCCGTTCGATGAAGGCGAATAGACTCGAAAAAGGAAGTATATACCCGAATTGTTACGGAGTATGACGTTTTTGCGGGATTGCAGCTCGGGCCCGCTCAGCTACCCGTTCACGTATGAGTTTCAATGCCTCTTCCGCACGGGGTAAACCCGGCAGCAAATCTGTAATATCCGCTTCCTTCTTAGGAGCAAGTTTCTGCGGCAGACGAATCTCAATTGCATGAAAGCCCGCACCGGGACGATGCAATGCTCCTTCTGCGGCAGACTCCGCAATCCATTCGCTAATCGCTGCCGATCCGCTGCGTCCGCCCTCTGACCGCGAGGTAGACTCAAGCGCGGGGGATGTCCCCTGCACATGGGATAACTCCCCGGCCCAAGCACTGAAGACGTACTCCAGCAGCTCTTCCCGTGTCATTCCGATCAGTTCTAGACAGGTCTGCGGCTCGCCTTCCAGACCGGTTTGAAGAGCTTTCTTCACCTCGTCGACTACACCCACGCCATCCTCCGTGCTAGAAGTGGCTGTCTCAGCTGCTAGCTGAACGATCTCATCCAGCGATAGACAGGTTTCCCCTTGCAAAAAACGGTAGATGTCCAAAGGATCTGCTTTTAGCTGCTCCAGCCATGCTTTTCGCTGTTCGGGGTTCAGTACAGGCGCTGGGCCAGTCCATTGGACAGCATGTGTGGAAGGTACCCCCGTTGATTCGCCTTCCAATCCATGTCCGTCTAATTCCGCTATCCATTGACCGTCAGTTACTTTTAGCTTCACTCGCGGCCTCGTCATCGCCTTCATCCTTTCTCTGCTCACTCAATCCATACATCATTTTGCAACGCAATCAGACCACGCAATTCATCATCAGACATTTCGGTGAGCCAATGTTCACCAGAGCCGACAACCTGCTCGGAAAGTGCCTTTTTGCTCTCGATCAGCTCGTCAATCCGCTCCTCCAGTGTACCTTGGCAAATCAGCTTGTGCACTTGTACATTGCGGCTTTGACCAATACGGAATACACGGTCCGTCGCCTGATTTTCCACTGCTGGATTCCACCAGCGGTCATAGTGAATAACATGGCTGGCACGTGTCAGGTTCAGACCCACGCCGCCTGCACGCAGGGAAAGTACGAATATATTCGGGCCTTCTCCCTGCTGGAAGTTGTGAACAATTTCATCTCGTCTGGTTTTCGCCAGTCCTCCATGCAGAAAATACGGCTCTTCCCCGAAGATTTTGGCCAAACGAGAGACCAGCAATTCTCCCATCGACACATATTGGGTGAATATTAGCGCCGATTCGCCGTTCTCGCGAATCGTCTCTACCAATTCCAGCAGTCGCTCCATTTTGCCCGAGTTTTCCGTTTTACCACTATCAGCCCGACCCGGAATGATCAGACCCGGATGGTCACAAATCTGCTTCAACTTGGTCAGTGAAGACAGAACAAGTCCTTTGCGAGCCATACCGATCTGCCCATCCAGTGTTCCCAATAATTGATCCACCACACCCCGATACAATCCGGCCTGCTCTGGTGTCAGTACACAGTAGGATTTCAACTCCAGCTTCTCTGGCAAATCCTTGCGTATATCTGGGTCGCTTTTGAGTCGACGCAGCATGAACGGGGAGACGAGCCGATGAAGCTCGCGCAACGCGGACCCCCGCTCTTCTCCCGCCAGACTGTAACGCTGGCGGAACGAAGACGCCGTACCGAGGTAACCTGGATTCAGAAATTGAAAAATAGACCACAGCTCGCTCAGCCGATTTTCTACCGGAGTACCTGTCATGGCAATCCGGTGTGGAGCAGACAGCTTCATGACGCTTTGCGCTTGCTTTGTTCGTGCATTTTTTATATATTGCGCCTCATCCAACACGATGGAGGACCAGTATACCGCAGATAAATCGCTGCCGTCCCGGCCCGCCAAATGATAGGTAGTGAGGACGATATCATACTCACGTACACTTTCCTGAAACAGCTCACCGTGGAGTCGCTGGTTGCCATGGTGAATATACAGCGACAAATCCGGTGAAAAACGCTTCAACTCGCGCTGCCAGTTGCCGAGCAAGGACGTCGGACAGATGATCAACGCCGGACGTTGATCATCTGCGCCGATGCCACCGTCGAGCAGGCAGGTGATGACCTGAATCGTTTTACCAAGCCCCATGTCGTCCGCAAGGCAGACGCCAAAGCCCAATCCACGCATCGCAGCCAGCCATTGAAAGCCGCGCTCTTGATAGGGCCGTAATGCGCCGTGCAGTGTCTCCGGCACAGGCCGCGGCTCTACCGAACGGAGTACGCCGCCCTCAGCCAAAGACGCAAGCAATCCGGCGGATTCCGCGCCAAAGATGGACAAGCCTTTCCATGAGGCCTCGCCTGCACTTTCATTTTCAGCAGCCAGATGCATCCATTCGGACAAGCTCATCTCACCGTTTTCCCCGCGCTTGATAAAGCGCAGCACCTGACGGATTTCCTTGGGATCGACCTCGATCCATTCCCCTCCGAGACGTACATACGGCAAATTGGCCGCGACGATGCTTTCCAGTTCCTCCATCGTCAAAGTCGTATCACCCAGCACCGCCTCGGCATCAAACGAAATCATGCGGTTAATGCCGACAGACGATGTATCGGCAATCACACCATCTGGCTTGGCACCCTGCTCTGTCGAACGCATTTTGAGCCGCAAGCCTGCACGTCTTCGGCCCTCCCGGCTCCAGCGTGAAGGCATTTGCACGGTGATACCGTTCTTTTGTAGTGCAGGAACGGCTTCCGTCAGGAAGCGGAAGAACAACTCTGGCTCCAGTGTCAGCCCCTCGGGATAAGGACGATTCAACGCTTCTTGCAATATAGGTGCCGCTTCAGCCGCCTGTCCGAGCCTCATTAGCAGTTGCACCTGCACTTGACGATATACAATTCCGCCTCGAACCAGATCACGTTCAGGATGAGCCCACAGTGCCAGAACAGGCAGTCGCAACCCCGGCTCAGCATCGCTTTCTGCCCAAAAGGTAATGCGCCAATCCTTGACACTCTCTTCCAGGGAAGGCTCCAAACGAAGGCACAACCGCAGTTGCCCTTCTATCGGCTCCTTGTCTTCCCGTTCCGTGACAGGCATTGCGCTTCCCTCAACAGAGGACGCTTGAAGCACCAGCTCCTCCATCTCCGCTGGCGTTCCCTGAATCGCCACCGGGCGGGAACCTGTCAGCAGACTGTTCCACCACAGCTCTGCCAGCGGCGATCCTCCGCGCCGATACTCTGCGCGATATCGACCCAGCTCACGGTCTGATGCTGCCAGCACCGCGGTTGTTTCCGCATGGATGACCGCACACAAGAAGGAGTACAGCACGATTCCGGCTGCATCCTCGCGTGTTTCAGGCTCCTTACCCGCAAAAACGGCCGGAGCTGCCATACAAACAGCTGGCATCGCAGCAGCCAGCTCATGAAAGCGGCGTATGTCCTCCTCTTGACACAGTCGAGGAATCCACACCCCGACAGCCGCTTCCGGACCACGACGACGCGGTCCCGATGGACGCGCCTCTGTAAGCGATGGCGCAATTTCGCCCCGTTGCATCAGCTCTAGCGCAAAATAAGCGGCTTTTTGCCAATATTGCATTTCCTCGCCCAGCGTAATGCCCGATGCCGCACAGCCCTTCTCGTCCATGCGGGTCAGCAGTGCCATCGTCTCGCGCGGTTCCAGCGCCAAACCCTCCAATGTACGCCCCAACATGGAACGTCTTTTGCCGCCTCTGCCCGCGGTTTCCACACGAGCAGTGTTCGGTATCCGTACCTCAGCAAGACGCAACGCAGCCTGCCGAAACGGCCGAAGGTCTCCCTTTAGCGTCAGCCTGCGGATTACACTGCTCCACGCATCGATACGTGGTTCCGACGTCTCACCAGAAAAGCAAAAAAACACATCTCCGAGCCATATTCCATAAAGCGGTTGATTCATATCTGTCTCCCGTCCAGCCTTTTGAATTATTACTCTTCATCATATACGAAAACGGGCTCTTTTCAAAACTTTATCACAAAAATAAATGGAAAGTCATAAGTTAATAACCTTAAATATTCATGTGATTAACTATAAAAAAGGGGAGTCCGAAAAGCCATGGAAATGGCTATGGATACTCTCTCCTATTCGTCATCCTCCTTCAGATAAGGATGCAGGCTGTCTTGCAGCAATTCCTTGACCCTCATCCGCAGCTCTTTCGGATATATGACCTCGGCCTCTGGCCCGTATTTTAGCAAAAGTCGGGACACATATCTAAACTCTTCGACCGGAATATATCCCTGCCATTCCTGATCCTGCCCTTCTTGATGGGAAACATTTTGGAAGAGGGCATCTGATCCAGCCAGCCTGGCACCCAATGCGGTAAATTTTATTTTGGACGGAATTCCTATACGGGAATCCTCCGAAGCCAACCATTCCTGAAGTGTGGGAAGGCTGTCCAAGGTTTCGTCCAGCATCGTTATTGTAATCACCCGATCTGAACGGTACAGAATGATGCGGTCTCTGCTATGCGCTGGCATGTACCAATATCCGTGATCAAAATACAGTCCAATCGGATATACTTCGGTCCACTTTTCACCGGAAACCGAGCGGTAATGCATATTCACCCGGCGCTTATTCAGCGCAGCCTCCAAAATGATTGAGGTGTAGGGTGACTCTGCGTGAGTGGGTAGCATACGAAAAGAAATGTACTCCTTTAATTGATCGATACTGTCCTGCACATCCTGTGGAAGCTCGGCATAATAATGCTCAGATAAATGTCCACGAACCGAGCCAAAAGGGATATCTGGAATGTTCTCCAACAGTTGCAGCATGAGGAAAAGACCCAGAGCCTCGTCGCGAGCAAGATGAAGGGGAGGAAGAAGCCGATTGGGGAGTGCCCGATACCCGCCATGAGGACCCATTTCGGTATAAAGGGGTAACCCGGTCTGCTGCAAATAGTCGAGATCTCTTTGTATTGTCCTGACAGAAACACCAAAACGTTCAGCCAGCTCACGCGCCGTATATTTTTTTCGGGAATCCAGTATCCTCATAAGAGCAATTCTGCGTTCATTCATAAGGTACCCCTCGAATCAAAAATTAATTTTAAATGACCGTTTTAACTACGACATACTATGTCATAAATACATTGTAACATTAGGAAATAGAAAGGAGTGAATGAACTATGGAAGATTTGAAATCAAACGCAGTTGTGCTGTATATTGCCATGAGTCTCGACGGGTATATAGCTTTGCCGGACGGTTCGGTGGACTGGCTGTATGATGTTAAAGGGGATGGCGGGGACAATGGATATGCCGACTTTTACGACACCGTAGGTACAGTGCTGATGGGCAGGCTGACGTATGAGGAAGTGTTGAAGCTCTCAGATGATTTCCCTTATGCTGGCAAGCCATGCTATGTGCTCACACGAGCATTAACGGAACAACAGCAAGCGCCACATATTACATTTACGGACGAAGCTCTGACTGAACTGGTTCCACGTCTACAAGAACAATCGGAAGGTGCGGTATGGCTAGTCGGTGGAGGCCAGTTAGTTCAGGCCTTCTTACAAGCTGGACTGCTGGAGAAGGCTATCATTGCGATCATTCCCAAGGTGCTTGGACAAGGAATACCGTTATTTCCAGAAGGAACGCTACCAAGTACATTTAAGCTCAAAGAAATAGAACGCCGCGGGGATATCGCTCTGCTCCATTACCATTTATAATTTTGTTTACAGAAAAGCCTTCATATTTCAGGATCATGCAATCTCCCTGAAATATGAAGGCTTTATCGCGTGCTTTTGTTCATTATTTGGTCTTCAAATTATCCCATGTTCTCTGGAAATCCTCGAATAGCTTCCCGGCATCCGATTTACCTGCCACATAAGCTTGCATCTGACTTCCAAATTCTTGCTGTGCTCCTTCAGGATAGCGGCTAAAGAACCAGCCCAACAGTTTGTTTTCCTTACTGTATTTCACCACTTCCGCACCCAGTTGGCCCATATCAGCCTCTGCCCCTTCGATGCTCTTGAACGCTGGAATAAACTTGAATTCCTTGGTGATATACTTTTTACCCTGCTCGGATGTCACCATCCAGTTTAAGAACTCCTTCGCCTCGGGTTTGACAGACGAATTTTTATTAACCACCCAGTTGTTGGCGACACCTACAAACAGCTTATCTCCGGCTGTTGCGTCTTCACCAATCGGCATAGGTAAAATACCCAGATTCAGCTTCGGATTAATACCGTCAATTTGGACCTGAGTCCAGTTCCCTTGCTGCATCATGGCAGCCTTTCCAGTGGCGAAGTTCGTTACCTGTGTGTTGTAATCGGTCGTGAGCGGCTTCGAATTGCCATACTTCATTGTCAGATCGAACAGCTTAACCCACTCCGCGAATACAGCGTTGCCCGGAATCTTTGCTGTTCCATCATTTAGTCCTTTGACGAAGGCCGAAGGGTCCGGCTGATTGGCAAATGCCACGTTCAGCAAATGATTGCCCAGCACCCAAAACTCCTGATATCCATTAGAAAATGGAGTAATCCCTGCGGCTTGGAGCTTTTGCGCAGCTCCCTCCAGTTCGGACAATGTTTTAGGGGTCTCCGTAATCCCCGCCTTCTTGAACAAATCCTTGTTATAAATAAAGCCGTACCCCTCCAGATTCATCGGCTGGCCATACAGTTTGCCGTCTTTGGTCATCGGTTCTTTGGCGACATCGACCACATCGCCAACCCAAGGCTGGTCAGACAGGTCCTCCAAATATTCCAGCCACGTATCCAGCTCGCGGTAACCTCCTACGTTAAAAATATCCGGCTGCTCCCCGGAGGCGAACTTCGCCTTTAACGCCGCTCCATAGTCACTGCCCCCGCCCACGGTCTGAATATCGAGCTTGATCCCTGGATGAGACGCTTCGTATTCCGCTTTCATACGATTTAGTGCTTCTGCAATCTCTACTTTAAACTGAAAAATGTGAATTGTTTTTTCCTTCACTTCCTCTTTGCCTGCGTTTTGTCCGCCACTGCTGTTACAACCTGCCAAAACCAGGGCAAAGGCCGCGAGAAGCAAGATCAGTGCTTGAGCTTTCTTTTTAAAAGTATGCGTTTTCATTTTTATGTTCCTTTCTATTCTAAATT
>RCUF01000115.1_pt1 | contig 46857 bp, 35 predicted proteins | sample 2166311 | NCBI WGS metagenome assembly RCUF01 (sample SAMN09932608, study PRJNA488358) | compost metagenome | feature: garden; material: soil; isolation source: compost soil in 4-hydroxybenzonitrile-enriched culture | place: Germany: Experimental Botanical Garden Goettingen | collected 2016-01-27
CGGCGCAGCTTCAGCAAGGCAACCAGCAGCAGCGGCGAGAGCAGAAGCAGCACCGAACCCAGCGAAATACCGACGACAATGATGACCTGGCCCCAGCGTTCCCAGAAGGTTTTCGGTTCCTCTTCAACTTCCTGCGGCTCCGGTGCAGTTTGAGGAGGCAAGTGCGCTTCTTCCTGCGCCGGTGGTGGTGGTTGCAGCACCTGCGGCTGCGGAACAGCCTTGGGTTCCTGTTCTGGAGGCGTAGGCTGCTCATCTTCATTCGGGGTCGGGTTGAAAGCAACCCAGCCTACTTCTTCAAAAGCGATCTCCACCCAGGCATGAACATCGGACCCCTTGATCTCAACGGCCTTCCCAGGCGCGTATTCCTCGGGGTAGAAACCCATGACTACGCGCGCAGGGATCCCTTGCTCGCGGGCCATCAACGCCATCGCGACAGCATACTGCTCGTCATCGCCAATCATCTGCTCGGCATCGAGCAGGCTGGTGATACGCCCCGCTCCGTGCCCGGAAAGCGAGGGAACCTGACCCTCGGTGCCGTTCGAGAAGAATCCGGTTCCGGAGAGCATTGCTTCAATGCTCCGCACGCGCTGCAGGTCGCCGCGTGCCGTACCGGTGAATTCGGCGGCCTTGGCTCCCGCCGTGGCTGGCACATTGGCCAGCTCTGGCATGCGGAACTGCGCCAAGTCCAGTTCATTGAGCTGGTCATCGCTTGGCTTGGAGGGGAAGAGCACCTTAGCCGTGTAGGCATCGCCCTTCTCCAGGCCAATGGAGCTCAGCGCGCTTTCAGAAGTATCGCTGTAGAACAGGGAACGGGCCAGTTCATCTTCACGACCGCCGGCCAGGTCCAACCCCATGAGCTTGCCTCCGGAAGGAACCCACACCCCTTCATAGTCCTGGATCGAGATTTCAAGTTCAGCCGCTTCGCGGCCTTCCAGCGTCTGGGCAGAACGAATATCGCTGGCATCACCCACGGGGGCAAAACTGCCACCAGCGGAAGGATCCACGTTGATGACCATGCCGTTGTAGGAATCCAATGCGGCCAAGCGGATGCGCTCGTCCTTTGGCAAGCCCTTGACGGTCAGCAGGGTGTCGTCAGCCATTGTCTTCACATACTTGCGGAAACTCGTCAGCGGGCTTGGATAATCGTAGAGATCCACCGGTGGTTCCAACGCATCGCGCAACACCTGGCGCGGGGTTTCGGGGGCCAGCAGCGGAGTGGCCGCCGCGGTCGCTACGCCGGCTCCTGCCAGCACCAGGGCTCCGGCGATGATGCGGCGCAGCAACATCTGCTGGCCGCCATGGGAGTCAAGCTGCTCGTGGTTCAGCGAGCTGAATCCGCCGGAAATGCGCGTGTCCATGAAGCGCCGCCAGGCAAGCCAACCGACCAACACCGCAATCAAGGCGACTCCACGGGCGATAGGCATCGGCACGTCGCGGGTGCCGAAAACAATACCCAGCACGAACATCGCCAGCAGCGGCAGCAAAGTCCAATACGGCGAGCGCAAATGCCAGGCCGCCAAGCCGGCCAGCAGCGCGGTGAGCAGCGCGGAAAGGAAGGCCACGATCAATACGCCGCCGTAGGAGCCTACCGGTGGCGCCACGGTGAGCATGTCTTTCCAGCTGAAGACCAGGCCGGTCAGCAAGGTGCGCAGGGATTGCCCGGTGGGCAAGATTCCGAAGGCAGCCTCGCGTGGAGTGGCCAACGGCGTGCCCAGCACGAGGTACAGCAGTGCGAACAGGGCCATGGTCCGCCACGTGCCCAGCTTGAAGTGCACATTGGCCCAGGCCAATGCAAGACCGGCAACAATTCCGCCGACGGCAGCCAGGATGAAGTTCAAGCTCGCGCCGTAGGCGTCCAGGAGACCCAGGGCACCAAGGACCAGGGCCAATCCCAGACAGATCGCGTCAACGCCGAAGCGCCAGAGGGGCAAAGACTGTTTCATGCCACGGCCTTTCGCAGCATCAAGCCGAGTTCTTCCAGCTTGCCCAGGCTCAGTACCGTCAGCTCGCCAATGTTCGAGCGCGTCGGCTCCATGCCGGTCTCGCACCTGATAGCGATGGCGCGCACTCCGGCAGGCACATGCATCCAGGCTTCACGCAGCGACTTTGCACTGGTCCTGGTGCCGGTGAGGAAGAAAAGCACCGACGCTCCGGGCACGATATCGGCGGTGTGGCGAACCACCTGCACCAGGTTCTCGCGCTGGCCAGCGGCTGCTTCGATGCGGGTCAGCGAGTCCATCATCATGCGGCCGCTGTCGGTGCGCACCGGACCTTGCTGGGTCACGATGGCCAGCTTGCGCTGTTCCGCCACTGCCTGCTGCCCGATGGAGGCAGCGACCGAAATAGCCAGTTCGAAATCTTCCTCTGCGTGCGCCTCGCAGTACTCGTCCAGATTGGTGCTCAGGCTCAGTGCCAGGTGCGAACGCCGGGTCTCTTCGAACTGGCGTACCATCAATTCACCGGTACGCGCCGTTGACTTCCAGTGGATATGGCGGCGGTCGTCTCCTGCCTGGTATTCGCGCAGGGCGTGGAAGGACACATCGGAGTTCGAGAGATCCGAAGTGGGCATGCCTTCGAGGTCGCGGATGAAACCAGCAGAGGAGCCATCGAGCGCGGTGGTGCGCGGATGGATGAACAGCTCGTAGCGGTCGGTCCATTTCACCTGCCGGCGCAGAATGGCGAAGGGGTCCTGGCGGACCGAGCGGACCGGCCCCACCTCCAGCACCTGGCGGCGCTGGGTCGGGATGGTGAACAGGTCTTCGTGCGTTCCTTGCGGCTCCAGGCGCGGGATCCGGAACTGGGCGGCACCATGGCCTACCGGAAGTTCCATCATCACCGGCGCTGCGCTGCGCGAGGCCTGGTTGGCCACCTGCAGGGCGCCAACGGCGCGGTCCCCCACAGCGACACGGGTGCGGTGCAGGTCCAGGTCCACGCTGAAATCATTGCGGCCCAGGATGAATCCCACGGAAGCCAGCAGCAGCAAGGTGGCCATGAAGGCGCCGAGCAGGGCCTCCTGCCAGCCGAAACTGGCGCCCAGGATCCACAGGAGAATCGCTGTACCCAGCAGCACGAAGCCCAGCGGCGAAATGACCGTGGTGACCGGTGCGAGGAAACGGGTGCTGAATTCCTTGACCCGCGCTGTTGCAGGGCGCAGGTATTCGCGCAGCACCTGCATTGCTTCGCTGGCCATGGTCAGCGACATTTCGGCCCTGCGATTCAGCCTGGTGCTCCGTGCAGAACGCGTAGCTCGTCTGCTCATTAATGCTCGTCCTGGTCCTTGCCGGCGGCCGGAGCGGAGTCTTCATTGCCACGGCGGGTTGGGGCCGGGACCTTGCGCAGCACCGAGGTGATGACCTGGGCGGAGGTGGTGCCGGTGAATTCCGCTTCCGGGTCCAGCACCAGGCGATGGGTGAAGATATAGGGCGCCAATTCCTTGATGTCATCCGGCAGCACGTAGTTCCGTCCCTGGCTGGCAGCCCACACCTTGGCCGCGCGCACCATCGCCAGGGCTCCGCGGACCGAAACTCCCAAACGGGTTTCCGGAACTTCGCGGGTCGCTTCGCACAGCGCCGCGACGTACTCCAGCACGGCGGTGTCCACATGCACGGTGGTTGCCAGCTCGGCCATTTCCACCACTGCTTCGGTAGTGATGATGGCGCTCAGCGCGGTCGAGCGGTCACGCTGGGTGCTGCCCGAAAGCAGCGCCACGGTGGCTTCCCGGTCCGGATACCCGATGGAGGTCTTGATCAGGAAACGGTCCAGCTGGGCTTCGGGCAGCCGGTAGGTACCGGCCTGCTCGATCGGGTTCTGGGTGGCAATCACCATGAACGGGCGAGCCTGCGGGTAGGTGGTGCCATCGACGGTGACCCGCCCTTCTTCCATGACTTCCAGCAACGCCGACTGGGTCTTTGGAGACGCGCGGTTGATCTCATCGGCCAGCACGAGGTTGGCGAAGATCGGTCCATGGTGGAAGTCGAACTGCCCGCTGCGCTGGTCGTAGATGGTGATGCCGGTGACGTCCGAGGGCAACAGGTCCGGGGTGAATTGGATGCGCGAGTTGCTGCCCCGCACCGTGGCGGCCAGCGAGCGGGCCAGCATGGTCTTGCCGGTGCCCGGTGCGTCTTCGAGCAGCACGTGCCCTTCGGTGAGCATGGCAGTTAGCACCAGCTTGATGGCCTGGTCCTTGCCCAGCACGGACAGTCCGACATTGGACACCAATTTGGCGAAGGTATCGCAGAACCAGTTGGCCTGCTCGGTGCTCATGGTCATGGCAGTGTTTGTTCTTTCTGTACGTCTTGATGCTCGGCCGATGCCGCGCTTATCTGAAATTAACCCGGTCGGATTCCGTGCCGTCGATTTTCGCGAAGTACGGCTGGGCATATCCCGATTCGATCACGCATGGCAAGTCCTTGGAGGCCCGGCCATTGCCGTCGACGTTGAAGGTCACGTAATTATCCGAGAACATTCCCTTGGAGTGGTAGCACTGCGCCAGGTAGGTGTGGGTGCCCGGGTCGAAGTCGTAGAGCTCCACGTGGTACTTGTAGCAGTTCGGCGGGCAGGTGGAGTTCGCGTAGCCGTTGTACAACGGTCCTTCGGACAGCTTCACCGAACGGGCCGGCTTAGGATTGGTCTGATCCGTTTTGGACCAGGACTTGCTCTGGCCTTCGGTATCCGTTGCCACGATCTTAAGGGTGCGGCTGGTGGAGTAGCCCAGGTTGCTGACCTTCTCCGTACCGTCGTTAGCCGTGTTAGACCCGCCAATGGCTACCGTCTGGGTGACCTTGCGTCCGTTGGATTCGCCGGCGGCTGTATTCCAGCTGAAGGAAATCCAATTATCGCCATGCGACGAGGAAATCTTCGCGTTATCGCGCAGCGGACCGTAGGCGCTGGTCTGGTTGCTGGCCGGGCTGGGGTCTCCCGGGCCGGCAGCATTCAAGGCACGCACGCGCCAGGTATGCGCGGTGCCGTTGGAACCGGTGTCGATCACCGAGCCGGGGCCGCCGAAGGACTGCCACCCTCCGCCATCGGCGGAGTACTGGTATCCGGTGATCTTCGAGCCGTTGGCCGCAGGAGCCTGGAAGCCCAGTTGCACCATGCGATTGGCGCCGGTGGCCTTGGCGCTCACGCTGGACACGGCCTTTGGACGCCCGTACGGGGTCACCGCCACCGAATTCGAGCTCTGTTCCGAGCTGCCCTTGCGGTTGGTTGCCGCGATGGTGAAGGTGTAGGAACCCGAGGTGCTCAGGCCGGTGACCGACTGGCTGGTCTGGTTGGCCGCAATGGAGCCAATGGTCTTCTCCAGGGTTCCGGACTTGTAGACGCGCAGGGCATAGCCGGTGATCGGTGCGCCATTGGTGCCCGGTGCGTTCCAGGCGACGTTGACCACGCCGCCATCCACCGCGGATTCCTTGCGGGCCGCGGTGGGGGCGGACGGCTTGAACGGCTTGCCAGCCGGGGTCACGGCTGCCGAGTAGGCGCTGAAGGCCGATGGCTTGGATGCCTTGTTCACCGCACGCGCGCGGACCTGGTAATCGGTGCCGTTCTTCAGGCCCTTCCAGGTATAGGAAGTGCCGGTAATGCCGGTGACCTGGGTGACGCCGTTGGCCGGTGCCGGGGAGATCTCCAAGGTGTAGCTCTGGATGGCCGAACCCCGGCTGGCGGGGGCAGTCCACTTGAAGGCCGCCTGCTGGTCGCCGTCGGTGCCGGTCGGGGCGGCAGGCTGTTCGGGTTCCACGTCCGGTCGGGCATCGGCTGACGGCGCCGAGGCCGGGGACTGGCCGATCTCGTTGGCGGCGGTCACCGTGAAGTTGTACACGGTGTCGTTGGCCAGCGGGGTGATGGTGCAAGTAGTGGTGGCGCACCGCTGGGTGTGCCCGCCGCCGGTCACGGTGTAGTGGGTGATCTGCGAGCCGTTGTTGGCCGGTGGATCCCACTGCAGCACAGCCTTCTCATCCCCGGTGGACTGGACGCGTGGCAGGCCCGGGGCTTCCGGGGCGCCCTTGACGTTCAGCGTCACGGTACCGATGACGTTGCGTGCCACGTCTTCGGTGACATCGCCAATGGTGTATTCCACCCGCATGGTGCCCACGAAGTTGTCCTTCGGGGTGATGGATACCTTGTCGCCGCTCGTTTCCACTTCCCCGGTGTCTTCCAGGGCGCGGGCGTTGATCAGGCGCAGCGGGCCTTCATCCGCGTACGGGTTGTGGTCGTTGGCCAGCACATCGACCACTTCGGTCTTGCCCTGGGCCGCATCGGCCACGTTATCGGCCACAGCTACCGGCAGCTCGCGGACCGAGCCGGTCACGGTGATGTTCATGGCGGCCGGAACCGGCGGGTTCACACCGTCGCTGACCGTGACGGTGACGGTACCGGTGGTGCCCTTCGGGGTCGAAGCTCCGGCGCTGACCTTCAGGTTATGCTCTTCGACCAGTTCGGCCTGGACACCTTGGATATCCACCGAAGAGATGGCGAACTTCAACTTCGGAACGTCGTCTTCATTGGCATCGTTGGCGGCCATGCGCAGGTCCAGGAAGGCTGGCTCCTCGCCCTGGCCCACGGCCAAGGCATTGGCCTGCAGGGTCGGAGCGAAGTTCTCCTCCTGCGGCTGCTCTTCTTCCTCTTCCTCTGGCTCTTCCTCCTCCGGCTGGCCTTCTTCGTTCTGGTTCTGGCGCTCGTCGGGATCATCCTGGCGTGGAGCCGGGGTGACATTGATTGGCAGGGTCAGCTTGGACTTCAGGCCCATTTCATCGTCGGGGCCGGTGCCGTCGGTGACTTCGAAGCTGACGGTAGCCGAGCCGTCGAAATCAACCGGTGCACGGAAGGACAGTTCTGTGGCGGACTTGACCAGCTCGCCGTCGTTCTGCGGCATCGAGGCCACCGACTCTTCGGTGGTCAAGCGCGGGGTGCGGCCCTCGCGGACGAGAACCAAGTCATCCAGGTTCAGTGGCAGGACCTGTCCCGCCTCGACCTGCAGATTCAGCCCGCTGCGCAGGATTGGCCGCGCTCCAGCGGTGCCTGGCACATGGACGAAGGCAGTGGACGCCAGTTCGTCGGGGTCGGTCAGCGTGTAGGCAATGATCTGCGCGTCCTCGGTGGCGGTGACGACCAGGCCATCTTCGGTGACTTGGGCAGTAGGCGGGTTATCCGGCAAGCTGATCTCCAATTCGCTGGAGCTGCCATCCGGGTCCTCGTCATTGCGCAAGATATCTACGGTCACTTGTTCATCGCCGATGACTTCTTCCAAGGAAACCCGGTCATCGCGGGCAATGGGCGCCAGCAGCTGGGCCTCTGGATCGGACTTGATGCTCAGCGTGCCCGCCGCGGTGCCGCCGCGGCCGTCGGAAATCATGTAGCGCACCGAAACGTTGCCGTCTTCCGGGGGCGAGGTCAGGGTGACGCGGCCGTCAATGACTTCCACCTCCATGCTGGCTTCGGTGGAGACTTCGCTCATCAAGGCGATCGGGTCGCCATCCGGGTCGGTGTCGTTGTCCATCACGTCCACCGCCACCGGGCGGTTGGGGCGCACGGTCAAGAAGTCGTTGACGGCAACCGGGGAATTATTCGATTCGGCAAGCGGTGCCACGCCGATCTTGATCGTGCCGGTGGCGCGGGCACCCAAACGGTCTTCCACCACGTAGCTGAATTCATCGGTGCCCGAGGCATCGGGGTTGGCCGTGTAGTCGATGGAGGCCCCGCGGATCTTCGCGGTGCCCATGCGCGGGGAATCGCCGAATTGCACGAGGGAGACCGAGTCGCCATCGGGGTCGATAGCGTCAATCGGGATCAGCACGTTGGTGCTGGAGCCGGCGAAGACCCGCCCGGTGACTGGTTCCGGGTTCGGCGGGGTGTTCTTTTCCAGGTCATTGGCTTCTGCCTCGGGCAGGACGTTGAAGGTGACGCTGGCGCTGGTTTCCTGGCCATCAGGTCCTGCCACGGTGTAGACCGCGGAAACCTGCTTGGCCTTGCCGCCAAAGTCGCCGGCGCGGAATCGAATCGTTTCGTCGGCAACCGAGATCAGGGACCCTTCTCCCAGATCATCAGCTTCTTCCAGCTCGGGACGCAAGAGCAGCTCTCCGCCGTTCGGGTGGATGTCGTTTTCCAGAACCTTGACGGTGGCCACGTCGTTCTCGCGGACGGTGACGGTGTCCGGGTTGGCCTGCGGCGGATCCATGCGTGGTGGTGCCGGAATCGGAATCACGCGGATGGAACCGGTCGCTTCACGAGAGCCATTGGACACGGTGTAGCTAATGGTGGTCGGGTCGGTGAGGCCGCGCACGTCGGTGATGCGGACAAAGGTATTGCGTTCTACGGAGGTGGAGAACGGCTTGTCGCTGGCGGTCTGCACGCCGGTTACCACCAGTACGCCACCGGCCGGGTCGGTGTCGTTGCCCAGCACGTTGACCAGTACATCCTGGCCGGCAGGCAGCAAGGCGACATCGCGTACCGCGATCGGATCCTCGGCATTTTCTTCCGGCTTCTTGATATCGATGCGGGCCAGGCCCGGGGCGCTGGCCGGGCCGTTGGTGGCCATGTATTCAACGTAGTAGGTTCCGGCGCGTTCGGCGCGCGCGGTCACGGTTCCGGTCTGTGCGTTGGTTTTGATTTCCAACCCGGGAACATCATCCACCCCGGCCAGCCGCAGTCCGTCTCCGCTGGGATCAGTGTCATTGTCCAGCGGGGAGAAACTGGCGGATTCATTGATATTGGCCACCACATGATCGGTCGCGGTCACCGGTTTCACGGTGGCGTCGGCCAAGACCTCGATCAGTACCCGGCCCTTGGTGCCCTCCTGCCCGTCGGAAACCTGGATGGCCAATTCCTTTTGCCCCAGCTTCTTTCCGTCATCCTGGAAGGTCAAGGTGCCATCGGGTTGGACGCGGATCACGTCATCGCCATCGGAGGTTCCACCGAGCAAGCGGAGGTCATCGCCTTCCGCGTCGGTCCAGTCAGCGAGCACGTTGTGGCTGACTGACTCGCCCTGCTGCACGCGCAGCACGGTGGTGCGCTTTTGTTCCGGAGCCTTGTTGGTTTCATCGTCCACCACGTTCAGCTTGACGGTCGCGGTGTCCTGTCCCCCGCGGCCGTCTTTGGTGGTGTAGGAAAAACTCGCGCCGCCCCTGGCATCTTCGGGGACCACAATCTGGAATCCGGTGCCGTCATGGACCGGCTGCACGGCACCTACCGAGGGCGCAGCGCCTTCCAGGTTCGCGGTCAGCAAATCGCCGTCCGGATCCACGTCGTTATAGAGCACCGGCAGCAAGGTGGTGCGGCCGGGGCGTACCGAATAGCTGTCGTCCTCGGCGATCGGCTTCTTGTTTTCCTCGGTGCGGTTAGGCAGCTCGATGGCGTCGGTGATTTCCTTGGTTTCTTCTTCCTTGGCTTCGCCCTTGCCAGCAGGCGGTTCCAGATCACTCCAGTTGCTGACGATTTCCATGCCTTCATTGGCCAACCAGACTTGCCCCGAATGCACGTCGTTGAGCACGACCACGTCCCGGTTGACGCGGAACGCCAGTTCAGCGCCTTCTGGCATTTCCGGAATTGCGGTGCTCTGGTTATGTGCCGGGTCATCGCAGAAGCGCAGATACTCGCCACTGGTCTGCCAGGCCGCGTAGGTGCACGTTCCCACGCGCACCGGCTGGATAGGGGTGCCAGCGGTTTCCAGCTGCTCATAGTTGGTGGCTTTGCCGGACAGGCTCACCGTTGCCAGCGACTGGTCCAGGGCCACAGCAATGTTCTCGGCTTCCGGGCCCGGAGACTGGATCCGGGCGTTGGCAGGATTCTCGAGAATTGCGGAGTTGCCCTCCGAGGTGACCAGTTCGCCGGTGGCTTCATCGAAGACCACGCCGATCTTGCCGACGGCCGAAAGCTGCGGCTCCTTCATCTCGGCCAGTTCCGGAATTTCGAATTCCTGGGCGAGTTCGGCTTTCCCGTCGTCGTCCAGGGTGAAGCTGGAAAGGGTTCCTGCGCCGAGGTCAGCGGCCCAGATGGTGTCGTCGGCGCCAACCACGGCGGCGACTTCGCCCTTGGACTCGATCAGCGGTTCGGCGCCTTCGCCCTTGAAATCGGCAATCTGTTCGAGGTTGCTGGCCTGGACAGTTCCGTGTTCCGCGTCGGTGACGGCGACAACGGACGCACCGAAGGAGAAGGATGAGTTGGCTGGCAGGTTGTTATCGCCAGCAAATTGCACCATCGCGGGGTCAATAGTGGTCAGCGAGGCCTGTTCCAGGTTGCGTACCAGCACGCTTTCTTCATGCTGCACCAGGTCATAGTTGGCCAGCGGGGTGGCAACGCCACCGTCGATGGTGCGCGACTGGTAGTTGACATGCCCGATCTTGCCTTCGGACTGATTGACTACCCAGACACCACCGTCGTTGAGTTCCACGTCAGCTGTTTCGAAGCCCGGATAGATAATGGCGCCGGTGACGGCAAGGGCCGCCACGACTGGGATCGCAGTCACCTTGAACCCGGTGCTTTTGAGCAGTCCGGTCCATCCGGTCGAAGCGGCTTTGGCCATCTAGAGGTCAGTCCTTGGTTTGCTGGTACGAGTGTGCGCCAGAATCCGGCCTTATTCCCCATAGCCAGACTCAACGCCCTCCAATTCTAACGAACTGACAAAACCTCCGCCATGGAGAGTTCTCCCCATGGGCACTGACTGGGCGATTCATCAACGCAATACAATTCGCGTGCTTCATCTTCATCAGCGGGAACCGCCTATGCGACCGCAGATGCCCTTTGATTCCTTTTCGGCAGGTCCAGCGGCATAACCCGCGCCTGGAAGCACCTGCTAGACGACCGCGGAAGCAGTTCAGAACGAACCTGCGCAAAAGTCTTCAACAAATCTTTCATATCAACTACTGTTAGTTACATGACATCCTCTGCACCGCACCGCGAGCCTTCGGCAATCGACCAGATCTCCGAAGCCTTCTTCGCCAAGTCCCTTGAACTGACCCCGGAATGGGGAGTTTCCCTTGGCTTGCCAGGCTACGAGACCACCTATGGCGACTACTCCCCTGCTGGCACCACCCAGCAGATCAGCTTACTGCGGGAGACTTTGGGCGCATTGGCCAACGCCACTGCGGTCGACGCAATTGACGAAGTCTCGCTTGACGCGATGACCGAGCGATTGAGCCTCGAACTGGAAATCCTGTTCACCGGGCGCACCGAGCTGAACAATATCGCCAGCGCGGCACAGGAAATCCGCTCAATCATCGATTTGATGCCGCAGGAGTCCTCCGAGGACTACGCTTTCATCGCCCAGCGAATGTCCAACATTCCGGCTGCGATTGACGGCTACATCGCATCTTTGCGTGATTCCGCTTCAAATGATCTGGTTGCGGCGCAGCGCCAAGTGTCCATAGTGATCACGCAAACCACCGATTACGCCAAGGATGGCGGATTCTTCGACCAGTTGGCCACCTCCGGCACCGCAGTGGATACCACTTTGCAAGCACAGCTGGAAGCCGGAGCCGAAGCCGCGAAGAAGGCCTACCGCAAACTCACCGCGTACTTGCAAGATGAACTCCTGGCACAGGCACCGGCCGAAGACGCGGTGGGCCGAGAGTACTACTCGCTGATGTCCCGCCGTTTCCTGGGCGCCGCAGTGGATTTGGAAGAGACCTATGCCTGGGGCGTCGGCGAACTCGATGCCATCATCGCCGAGCAGCGGCGCGTCGCCCAGCAGATCAAGCCGGGCTCCACGATCGAGGAAGCCAAGAAGATCCTCAACGAGGATCCGGCGCGCAAGCTCTCAGGCACCGACGCCTTGCGGGAGTGGATGCAGGGCAAGGCTGACCAGGCCATGGCGGACTTGTCGGGCAAGCACTTTGACATCCCGGCGCCAATGGACCGCATCGAATGCATGATCGCTCCGACCCAGGATGGCGGCGTGTACTACACCGGCCCATCAGAAGACTTCAGCCGCCCGGGACGGATGTGGTGGTCGGTTCCGCCTGGAGAAGATGAATTCACCACGTGGGCCGAGCTCACCACCGTCTATCACGAAGGCGTTCCCGGCCATCACCTGCAGATCGGTACAGCCCAAATGCAGGCTTCCACGCTCAACAGCTGGCGCCGATTGATGTGCTGGGTTTCCGGCCAGGGCGAAGGCTGGGCGCTGTACTCCGAACGCCTCATGCACCAGCTGGGCTACCTCGATGACCCGGGCGATTACATGGGCATGCTCGATGCGCAACGCATTCGAGCCGCGCGAGTGGTCTTTGATATAGGAGTTCACCTGGGCTTGGAAGTTCCTGCGCAGTGGGGCACCGGCACCTGGAACGCCGAAAACGGCTATGAGTTCCTGGAGAAGAATCTGGACATGTCCACGGGTCAGCTGGACTTCGAGTACAACCGCTATTTGGGATGGCCAGGCCAGGCTCCGTCCTACAAGATCGGCCAACGGCTCTGGGAGCAGATCCGCGACGATCTCGCGGCCGCCGAGGGCGAGGACTTCTCGCTCAAGGAATTCCATACCGCGGCGTTGAAGCTCGGTTCAGTTGGCCTGGATACCTTGAAGCGCGCCCTAGTGAAGTAGCCTCCAGGAAATCGGCTTGGCGGTCCTGCTTATTGGCAGGACCGCCATTCGTTTTATCCCTTGTAGCTGGAAATCTGGATCAGATTGCCACACGTGTCATCAAAGGTCGCAACCACGACGGGTCCGGCATCCGTCGGTTCTTGCGTGAACTTCACGCCCAGTGAGCTAAGACGCTCGAATTCCACCTGGACATCATCAACGGCAAAGGAAGTTGCCGGGATGCCGTCTGCTTTCAGTGCTGAACGGTACGGCCCAACGGCAGGGTGTGCTGAAGGCTCCAGAAGCACTTCAGGACCTTGCTCCTGGTCCGCTGCAACAAGGGTCAGCCAGCTGTATTCGCCCACAGGGATATCGTGCTTGACCTTGAAGCCCAGCACCTCGGTATAGAACGCTTTAGCTTTCGCCTGATCATCCACGCACACACTAGTGATATAAACCCGCATTATTTCCTTCTTTCAGTTCCGGCCCATGCAGCAACCAGGGATTTCCCACGCCTTGCTGGCTTCTACCTTTCCATATGGTTCCGACAGGTCAAGATCACGGAAGCAGCACTGAAGAGCCCAGCTCTATATTCCAGGGAAAAACAACAAGAAATTATTGATTAACGATAGGTAATAGCCGAAAATCATTAGATGACCAGTCTCGCAGTTTTACCCGCCCGAATCGCGCTCATCGCAATCTTCCTCGGGGTGCTCCTTGGCCAAGTGCTGATTTTGCCGATGTTCATCGAGGAGACCATCTACATTCATCCCGAAGTGGCCCATCTGGCGACCCCGTACCGGTGCGCAGTGACGGCCGGGCTTGCTTGCCTGCAGATTGTCCTCATTTGTTTTTGGATCCTCATATCGAAGCTTCGGCGCCGAACCTTCTACCAGGCCAGCTCACTGCACTGGTTCAGCATCGCCAGTTGCGCCGCCGCTGCAGCAACCCTGCTGGTCCTGGGACTCGGAATTCACCTCTTGGGGTTTATCGGCGCTGGCGGTCCCGGTGTCGTCCTTGCCGTTGCCGGCGGGGCGGCACTGGGAGGAACTGCCACTTGCTTGCTGGTCGCCCTGCGCGGCATGCTCGCGTCCAGGATACGAAAGCAAACTGCGTGAAGTGAGCGATGCTTCTTCAAGCACAGTCACGGCGATTAGTCCATCAACAATGGCACGGAGCCAAAAATTCCCATGTGAAGATCTGTGTCCCCGCACCGAAGTCTTCGCACAAATCGTGCGCCATTTCGCCGGTCCAGTGACCCTAGACACCGCTTTTCAGTGCAATAAAGCACAAACGGCGAAATACCGTCATGTTGCGTAACAAAAACTGCCGCCGGCGAAGAAAAGCGCCCTAATCTTGAACGCATGTCTACTACCGCGCCTTCATCTAAGCTTCCACGCTGGATGACCAATTTCGGCCCGCAGATCATTGCGGCGCTGATTGTTGGTCTTCTACTGGGTCTCCTAGCCAAGTACACCGGCAGCACCGCCGAGGAACCCAACGGGCTGGGTGAAGCCCTGTCGATCATTGGTTCCAGCTACGTTGCGTTGCTGCGCACTGCAGTGATCCCACTGATCTTCTTTGCGGTTGTCGCCTCAATTGCCAATTTGGCCAAGGTCACCAATGCGGCACGCCTTGCGTGGCAGACCCTGCTCTGGTTTGCCATCACTGCCTTGATCTCGGTAATCATCGGCATGGTTCTTGGCACCGTTTTCCGCCCCGGAGCGAATACCGGCCAGGGCATGCCAGATGAATACGATGGCAAGACCGGCGACTGGCTCGGCTTCCTCACTGGCCTGGTCCCAGCCAACTTCCTGGGTCTGGGCGCGAGCACCAAGCTGGTTGATGAAGCAACCGCTTCCACCTCGATCAGCTTCAACGTCCTGCAGATACTGGTCATTGCCATCGCCGTGGGCGTCGCTGCCCTCAAGGTTGGCAAGACGGCCGAACCATTCCTCGCGTTCTCGGCCTCTATCCTGGCGATCATCCAGAAGGTCCTCTGGTGGATCATCCGCATCGCGCCGATCGGCACGGTTGGCCTGATCGGCAACGCTGTTGCCACCTATGGCTGGGACACTATTGGCGCACTGGGCAAGTTCACCGTTGCAATCTACGTCGGCTTGGCACTGGTGCTATTCGCGCTCTACCCGGTACTGGTCCGCGCACATGGCCTGTCAATCAAGCAGTACTTCTCGGGTGTATGGCCTGCAGTGCAGCTGGCCTTCGTTTCACGCTCTTCGATTGGCACCCTGCCATTGACCCAGCGCGTGACCGAACGCAACCTCGGGGTGCCTTCGGGCTACGCTTCCTTCGCAGTGCCGCTGGGCGCGACTACCAAGATGGACGGCTGCGCTGCCATCTATCCGGCGATCGCAGCAATCTTCGTTGCCCAGTTCTTCGGTATTGAGCTGTCCCTCACCGATTACTTCTTGATTGCGCTGGTTTCCGTATTGGGCTCGGCAGCAACCGCAGGCACTACCGGCGCCATCGTCATGCTGACGCTGACCCTTTCCACCCTGGGCCTGCCGCTGGCAGGCGTTGGCCTGCTGATGGCCGTTGACCCGATCATTGATATGGGCCGCACCGCGGTAAATGTCGCCGGCCAAGCACTGATTCCAACCATTGTCGCCAAGCGCGAGGGCATCTTGGACATTGACATGTACAACGCACCACGCAATGGCAACCCCTTCGCTGATGAAAGCATCTCAGCGGCAGATGCTGAGGCAGCTGCAACCAAGTAGGCATTGCTGAAGGAAATCGGCGCACGAGCACTATTGCTCGTGCGCCGATTTCCGGTTAAAGGTCACACGGATTCACTTTGCACAGGGTGCAACTTTGCACGTAGTGTAAGTTATGTGACTTCCCCGAGTACCGGCACCCGCCGCGAACTAAACAAACGAGCAACGAAACAAGCCATCGTTGAAGCCGTCGCGGACCTGCTTCGCAAAGGCTCTGCCACGGCGCTTACCGCTACGCAGATCGCTGAAGCGGCCGGTGTTTCGCGCCGTACACTCTTCAACTACTTTCCATCAGTAGATGCGGTCTTCTCCTATCCCCTGCACCAGGTTCTGGGAACCATGGTGGATTCCATTAGCGACCTGACCGACTCCATGCCTCTGGTCGAAGCGATCATCGAATCGCTCAAGTCTGATGACGTGTCGCAGATGCTCGGGCAAGTGGCCCAGTTTGGTGCATTCTTGCGAACGGAAGAAGCCAACTGCGGCTTCCCCGCCACGATGAACGAATGGCGGACAGCCACCACGGAAGTCATCGAAAAAGTCGCCCGCCGTTATCCGCAGGCCGACAGTTTTTCCATCAGAGTCTTTACCCATGCTCTGCTCGGCGCAGGCCAAGCAGCATTTGATGAGTGGATCGAGCGTCTGCCAGCTACCGAAACTCACGGTCTGGATATTTCCCCCGAGCTCATCTCCGTCTTCCATTCCTTGATTACCCAGGCCATGAAAACCCTTGACCAGGGTTTTACCGCCTTGCCGCTGACCAGCACTAGCACCTTGAAGGACATCTAAGCTCATGGCTTCCCTCCTCTACCGCCTCGCTCGATGGGCACACCTGCACCGCTACCGCGTCATTTCAATGTGGCTGGCGGCCTTCATCTTCATCGGCCTGTGCGCCAGCTTGTTCATGGGCCAGCTATCGAATACCTTCACCCTGCCCGGAACTGAAACCCAGCGCACCCTCGACCGAATGAAGGAAGAGCTCCCGGATCTCGCCGGCGGCTCTGGCTCGATTGTGTTCCGTGAAAGCTCGAACCGGCCGCTGAACGAAACCCAGAAGCAGGCCGTCGCCGAGTCCCTGGAACAGCTGGCCATGCAGTCCCAGGTAGTCGAAGCCATGAGCCCCTTCGAACTGCAGGAACAGCTCGATAAGGCGCAGCCAGAGCTGGAGAAAGCGCAGCAGGAACTCGTTGACGGCCAGGAAAAGCTTGACGATGCCAAGGTGCAGATTGCCGATGGCAAGGTGCAGCTCAAGGAAGGCCGCGAGGAACTCACCGATGGCTGGGCACAGTACTTTGACGGCCAGAAGGAAATCCAGGCTGCCGAGCCGCAAATTGCCGCCGCCGAAAAGCAGCTCGCCGATAGCCGCGCGCAGCTGGAAACCGGCCAGCGCGAGCTGACTTCGGGTCGTGCCCAGCTGGAAGCTGGCGAAGCGAAGTACAACGCCGGATTAGCCCAGTACAAGGACGGAACGGCCGAATACAACGCTGGCCGCGCAAAGTTCGACGCTGGCGAGCAGAAGCTCGATGCCGCTGACGCCAAGCTCGCCGCGGGCGAGAAGGAGTACCAGGCTGGCATGGAACAGCTGCTGGGCGACTCTTCCCGCGAAGAATTCGACGCAACCCTGTCGGCAGGCAAGGAAGAAGCCACCACGGGTCTGAAGTCAGCTGAAGATGGCCTGGCCGCCGCACAGGCCGGACTGGCCGAGGCTGAAGCCGCTATCGATGATCTGAAGATCCAGATTGCAGGCGTGCAACAGCAGCTTGATGCCGCTGAAGAAGCCGGCAATGAAAAGGAAATCTCCGAATACACCGCTGCGTTGAACGCCTTGCAGGGTGGTCTCGCCGAAGCCGAAGCCGGCAAAACCTCGGCTGAATCCGGCATCGCCCAAGCGACCGCCGGTAAGCAGCAGGCCACCGCCGCACTGGGGCAGATCGCCAAGGCCGAAGCCGGCTTGAAGCAGCTTGACGCCGCCCGCAAGGAACTCGACGCTGGACAGGCCCAGGCCAAGGCCGGCCATCAGGAACTGGAGGCGAACCGCAGCCAGCTTAGCGCCGCCAAAACCCAGCTGGACGACGCCAAGGCGCAGCTGGATGCAGCGAAAACTGAGATCGCCAGCAACAAGGTGAAGCTGAGCGAAGGCCAGGCCGAGCTCGATGCCGGCAGGGCCAAGCTGGAGGCCGGGCAACGTGAATTCGATGCCAAGAAGGCCCAGTTCCTTGCAGGCAAGGCCGAGCTGGCAGAAGCCAAGAAGCAGCTTGAAGACGGCGAAAAAACCATCAAGGAAAAGACCGCCGAGCTTGAGCAGGGCGAGAAGGACATAGAGCAAGGCCTGAAGGATCTGGAATCCGGCCGAGCTGAACTGGAATTCGCTTCGCGCCAGGTGGGCGCAAGCTCCGATATGCGTTTCGTTTCCGAAGACGGCAGTACTGCAGTTTCGCAGGTGACCTTCAAGGTCCAGACCGACGCTTTGACTCCCGATGACCGCGAGCAGATCAAGGCTATCGCCGCAGGTCCACAGGCTAACGGCGTTGAGGTGCTGTTCTCCAAGGAGATCATGCAGGACATGTCCCAGGTCTTCGGAGCCTCGGAAATCATTGGTGTGGTCATCGCTGCCATTGTCCTGATTGCCATGCTCGGCACCTTGGTCGCCGCCGGCCTGCCGCTGTTGCTGGCGATCCTCGGTGTGGGCGCTGGCGTGGGCACTACGATGGCGTTCTCCTCGCTGATTGACATGGCCTCGATTACCCCTGCCCTGGCTCTCATGCTGGGCCTTGCGGTGGGCATTGACTATGCGCTGTTCATCATCCACCGCCACCGTTCGCAGCTGTTGTCCGGCATGGAGGTCGGAGAGTCGATTGCACGCGCCGTGGGAACCAGCGGCAACGCGGTGGTCTTCGCCGGGCTGACCGTGATCATCGCACTGGCCGCACTGGCTGTTCCAGGGCTTCCGTTCCTGACCGTCTTGGGCCTGTCGGCCGCGTTCACCGTGTTCTGCTCGGTGCTGCTGAACATCACTTTGCTGCCAGCACTGCTGTCCCTGGCCGGCACCAAATTGGTTTCCAAGCGGGCCCGCAAGAAGGCAGCCGCGGATGCCGCGATTCCCCACATCAAGGAATCGTTCTCCATTCGCTGGGTTCGCATGGTCACCAAGATCGCTGTTCCGGTGACCCTGCTGGTGATACTCGTCCTGGGTGCCATCGCCCTGCCGGCCACGCAGATGCGAACCGCTTTGCCTGATGGCAGTGCAGAACCTGCCGATTCGCAGGCCTTCCAGGCCTACGAGCAAACCAGCGACAAGTTCGGTTCCGGCTACAACGGCCCGCTGCTGGTCTTAGCTGATCTGCCTGCAGGGCTCAGCGAGCGCGAAGCTGAGGAAACTAGCCTCGATGTGGCCGAGAAACTGCGCGAATACAACGGCGTGGTGGCCGCAATTCCAGTCACCATGACCGAAGACCGCACCTTGGCAGCCATCCAGGTGATCCCTACCGATGGCCCTTCCTCGGAAGCCACCGAAGCGCTGGTGCACCAGCTGCGTGCGGACTACTCGGAGTTCTCCGAGGCCACGGGTGCCGACATTGCCGTGACCGGCCAGGTTGCCGCGCAGATTGACGTCTCCGAAAAGGTCACCGCCGCCCTGGTACCGTACCTGAGCATCGTGGTTGGCCTGTCGCTGATCCTGCTGCTGCTGGTCTTCCGTTCGGTCGTGGTTCCATTGCTGGCCACCGGTGGCTTCCTGCTCTCGCTGGCCGCGGCCTTCGGCGCCAGCGTCATGGTTTACCAGTTCGGCTGGTTCTCCGGCCTCTTCGATGTGAACGTTCCCGGTCCGCTGCTCAGCTTCCTGCCGATCCTGCTCACCGGCATCCTGTTCGGGCTGGCCATGGACTACCAGGTCTTCCTGGTCTCGGCGATGCGTGAACGCTACGCTCACGGCGAGCCGGCCAAGGACGCGGTCCGTTCCGGCTTCTCGATGGCAGCACCGGTCGTCACCGCCGCTGCGCTGATCATGATCTCGGTCTTCGCCGGCTTCGTGTTCTCGCACCTGGCAATGATCCGCCCGCTCGGTTTCGCGCTGGCTTTCGGTGTGCTCTTCGATGCGTTCATCATCCGCATGACCTTCATTCCGGCAGTGATGCACCTGCTGGGCGACAAGGCCTGGTACCTGCCTAAATGGCTGGACAAGATCCTGCCGGATGTTGATGTCGAAGGATCGAAACTCAACGATATGCTGGATTCCGGGGAAAGCACTTCCGCTGATAATTCCAGCCAGGACCAGGCCAAGGAGAACGCCGCCGTATGAGCGAACAGATGAAGACAGGACCCCGGTTGCTGCTGGCTTCGGCTTCGTGGGGACGCAAGAAGGTCCTGGCCGATGCGGGCATCAAATTCACCACCCAGGTTTCCGAGGTGGATGAAGATGCGGTGCTGGCAGCTGCCGTGGCCCGCAACGGCGAGCAGAGTCCAGCGCAGACCGCATTGCTGCTGGCTCGTGCCAAGGCCGAGAACGTGACCCAGGCAGATCATCCGGCAGGCACCGTGGTGCTGGGCTGCGATTCGGTCTTCGAACTTGATGGCGTGGCCTACGGCAAGCCGCACACCAAAGAGGTAGCCCGCGAACGATGGCTGCAGCTGAGCGGTTCTACCGGAATCCTGCACTCGGGCCATTGGCTGATTGATCCCGCCAATCCGGAACAGGCTCGCGGCCAGGTATCTTCCACCGTGGTGCATTTCTCCACCGTGGATGATGCCGAGATCGAGGCCTACGTCGCCAGCGGGGAACCGCTGCCCTGCGCCGGGGCATTCACCATTGACGGGCTGGCTGCAGCCTTCATCGAGTCCATCGAAGGCAACTTCCAGAACGTAGTCGGATTGGATGTCTTCGTGCTGCGCGGCCTGCTGGCCCAAGCCGGGATCAGCATCGTGGATCTCTGGAAATAATCCGGTTCCGGCCGGCAAATGGTGTCTTCCGCCCCACAGCGGAAGGCACCTTTTTCATGCCTGCAGTTCCCTGCTCAGCAGCATCTGTTCGTGCCCGAACCCGCGCTGGAGCATGATGTGGCGCCGGCAGCGGCGGCAATGGAAGTATTCAACAATCCCGGCGGAAGTCCGATGCCTGGATCCGATCTCCCAGCAGTGCTCATGGACATCGGTTTCCTGCCGGGAATCAACGGCTTGGCTGTGCTGTGCAATAGTCATGGCTCCAGCATGATGTAATACTCTTATGCAACTCAACCCTTACGGAGAATATGCGGTGCTCCTCGCTGCGTCGCTGGCCAATGACTGGCCATCGGACCGCGACGGCATCGAACAACGCACCCGGCAGAGCGGCATGACCATGCCTTTTCCGCGGCTCGCCTCGGACTATGCCCAAACGCGCGCGGTAGTGGATGACTGGCTGGACATCGTTGACGCGCCGTCCGATCCCGAGCGGGCGCTGCTGCTGAATTTGCAGGCGGCTCGAGCTTCGGCCTATCCGCGCCTGGTGGACCACGATGGGGAGGGTTGGCACCTGCACTATCGCGATGACGGCCAGAGCATGCCCCAGGTGCTGCGCTCGGTCTTCTGCGTGGGCACGGCATTGCACCTGACCACCAGGGGCATGCACCGGCTGCGGCGCTGCGAGGCCGCACCCTGCGGCCACGTGGTTGTGGACGTGACACGCAACGGGCGCCAGCGTTTCTGCTCGGTGCGTTGCGCCAATCGCGCGGCCGTCAGGCGGCACCGCGAACGGCAGGCGTAGCTGCCGGGGCTGATTCATGCCAGGCCGGAACCATGGCGTGGCGGCGCACGGCGGGAGGCCGGGTTGGCTTGGCTAGGATATGGATGTGACTTCAGCTATCCGTTCCGCGCGCCGCGCGGATATTCCCAGTGCGTCCTCTACTTTGGCCGAGGCGTTTGCGTTCTACCCCTGGACACGGTGGAGCATTCCAGCCGATCGCTACCTGGAGCGCTTGGAACGCCTTCAAGCCGTCTACCTTTCCCACGCTCTGGAGCATGGAGTCGTCCTGGTCAGCGAGGACCTCGACGGTGTCGCTGCGCTCCTGCCACCAAGTTGTCCAGAGCCTGGCTTGGGCATGCAGGAAGAGATTTCGCAGCTGATGGGCGATCGCTTGGAGATCACCTACGGAGCCGACCTGCCACAGCGGCCTGAGAACGCGTGGGACTTTGCCACGCTTGGGGTTGCTGGATCCAGCGTTGGACGGGGTCTTGGTTCGGCACTCATCAGCCGGTGCCTGAACCATATTGCCGCGTCGGACTATCCCGAGGTGTCGCTGGAAACATCCAACGAGAGAAACGTCCGCCTATACGAGCGGCACGGTTTCGAGGTATTGCATCGCACCGCGATAGCAGAGGGACCTGTGGTGTACACCATGGGCGCCAACCTTGGATAGCCCAATCCTGCAGGCGTCAAGCGGCCCTTCAGGAATCCCTTGGCTCCCGGCCAGCTAGAACACTAGAATGTTCTCGTGGATCCTGGTCCAGCCCGCCTCTTCCAAGTCCGAGAAGTCGGCTCCGGCCCGGACCAGCATCATCCTCGTTCCAGGGGCGCTCACTTCGACGATGGCATCCGCGTCCCCGGCCCCGCCGCATCCGCCAGCTGCCGAGGCCTCTCCTTGGGCGAATTTGAACAGGCAAGCCGTTTGCGCATCTGCCGATGCGGTGGCGAAGTAGTCGGCGTTGCCGTGCGTGACCAGAAAACGCACGGATTGCATGCCAAGGTTCTCCAACTGGCTCCTATCCCCCGGCCACTGGTCGGTTCCAGCCGGATCGCGGTCAAGCGCCGGGATGCCGCTCCCACTGGAGCAACCGGCCAAGGCGAGCGTTCCAGCAGCCAGCAGCGCACAGAGCGCCTTGCCTTGATTTCCCACGACTGCCTCCTTGTTTTCCATCTTGGCGATAGCCTAGTTCGCCGGGTGCGCGAAGACTAGGGCAGATGCCAGCGCTGCCAGCGCACCAGCGGAGAGCCGCGCCCCTTTCCAGGCCTCGCGGGCGACAGGGTCTGCAAGCCTCGCGGGGCAGGTTCCGCGAAGAGCCAGCACGAAGCTCCTTTGTAGGATTCCTCCAAAAAATTCGCCCTAACACCCTCGTTCTAGGCGATAACTACATATAGTTCCCACAAAAACGATAGGCTCGTAGCTGAGAAACCCTATTTTTAAAAGACAAGGTTCATGATGAATCCATTGACGAAGGTGCTTATCGCCAACCGCGGCGAGATTGCAGTGCGTATTATCCGTGCCGCACGCGATGAAGGAATCGAGTCCGTTGCGGTCTATGCCGACTCGGATCGCGATGCTCTGCATGTGCGTCTGGCTGATGAAGCCTACGCGCTGGGCGGTACCACCGCCGCTGAATCGTACCTTCGCATTGAGAAGATCCTGGACGCAGCTGAACGCTCCGGCGCCGACGCGATCCACCCGGGCTATGGCTTCCTCTCGGAGAACGCCGAGTTCGCCCAGGCTGTTATTGACGCGGGCTTGACCTGGATTGGCCCTTCGCCAGAGTCCATCGACCAGCTCGGCGACAAGGTCAAGGCCCGCCACATTGCTGAAAAGGTGGGCGCTCCGCTGGTTCCCGGCACCAAGGATCCGGTGGCCTCGGCCGACGAGGTATACGCCTTCGCCGACGAGCACGGACTTCCGCTGGCCATCAAGGCTGCCTACGGTGGCGGCGGACGCGGCATCAAGGTGGTCCGCAACCGCGAAGAAATCGGCGAAATGTACGACTCGGCAGTGCGTGAAGCTGTAGCCGCTTTCGGCCGCGGCGAATGCTTCATCGAACGTTTCCTGGATGCACCGCGCCACGTGGAGACCCAGTGCTTGGCCGATATCCACGGCAACGTGGTTGTCGTTTCCACCCGCGACTGCTCGCTGCAGCGCCGCAACCAGAAGCTGGTTGAAGAAGCGCCGGCCCCGTTCTTGAGCGAAGAGCAGACCACCCGGCTGTACGAAGCTTCCAAGGCCATCTTGCGCGAAGCGAAGTACAACGGCGCAGGCACCTGCGAATTCCTGGTAGGCCAGGATGGCGTCATTTCCTTCCTCGAGGTCAATACTCGCCTGCAGGTTGAGCACCCGGTCTCCGAGGAAGTCACCGGCCTGGACTTGGTGCGCGAGCAGTTCCGCATCGCCCGCGGCGAAGAACTGGGCTACACCGACCCGGAGATCCGCGGCCACTCCTTCGAGTTCCGCATCAACGGCGAAGATGCCGGCCGCAACTTCATGCCGACCCCAGGCACCATCTCCAAGATGAACCTGCCATCGGGGCCCGGCGTTCGCGTTGACTCGGGCATCGAGCAGGGCGAAAGCGTTTCAGGGAACTTCGACTCGATGATCTCCAAGCTGATCGTCACCGGCAGCACCCGTGAAGTGGCTGCGGCTCGTGCCCGCCGTGCGCTGGAAGAATTCCAGATCGAGGGCATGGCTACCGTGCTGCCATTCCACCGTGCAGTGATGAGCGACCCATCGTTCGTTCCGGCCCAGGGGCCGTTCAAGGTCCACACCCGCTGGATCGAAACCGAATTCGATAACGCCATCGAGCCCCACCCGATGCCAATGGACGGCGAGGACGCAGCCGAAGACGAGCGCACCAGCGTGACCGTTGAAGTTGGCGGCAAGCGCCTGGAAGTCACCCTTCCTTCGTCGCTGGGATCGGTATCCTCCAACGGTGCCGAGAAGGCCGCAGGCAAGAAGAAGCGCAAGCCGGGCCGCAAGGCAGCCAGCTCCGCTGGCGCGAACAGCGCAGAACTGCGTTCGCCGATGCAGGGCACCATCGTGAAGGTTGCCGTTGAGAATGGCGAGGCCGTGGCCCAGGGCGATCTGATTGTCGTGCTGGAAGCGATGAAGATGGAGCAGCCAATTACTGCGCACCGTGATGGCGTGGTCAGCGGCTTGGAAGTTGCCCCGGGCGAGACCCTGTCATCGGGCGCCGTCATCGCTTCGATCGAAGAAGCCAAGTAGCACTCGTTTGCAACGACGCAGGGCCTGGACAGATATGTCCAGGCCCTGCGTCGTTCTGCAACTGGAATCTTCTACTCTGGCACCTGTCCATGTTCTGCCCAGTGCGCCATGGATGCCTTCAGGTGATCGGGCATGAGCAGGAACTTCGGTTCAAGTTCTTCCCAGCCAGGCATTTTCGCCTGGCGGCTAGCTGCTTCGTGCGCCACATCGATATCCTGCTGCGTATCGAGCCCGCCGCCGTTCTCGCCTACCAGGCTCAGGTGGTAGATCCATATTGAACCATCGGCTTCCACATGCCTGAATGTTGCTTCCAGCGCTGCCCGTTGTGCCGATAAGGATGCTTCGCATTCCTCGTAGCGCGCATTGAGCATGTCGATCCAGGCGCCAAAGTTCTCATCCTGCCCATCCTTGATCCTTGAACGGCTCAGCTCCAGACGCATGCCTTGCGGCACTGAAGCTGGCATCGCAAAGCCGGGAAAGTCCCGAGGCGTGGGATTGTAGGGAACATGCGGTTCTTTTTCGTCCATGACGTGATGCTTCCAGAATCCACTTGTTTTGTCACGGCTATTCGGATGCTGGAAGTTCCCGCACGCCAGCCAATGGATACTGAGTAAGGAGGCTGGTTCGGGCTACTGCCGCGCTAGCCAGGCATCGAAGGTTTCGTGGCCCAACCGGGCGGAACCGCCTGGCAGCAGTCCCCCATCACGCATGGCCTTGCCCATGGGGCCAGGAACAGGCACTTCAACCATCTTTGGAGACCTGCCTTGGGCCTGCAGGTACTTGGCAAACAGGTCGGGAGCGTATTCTTCTTGCGGCCCAGCAAGGTCTTGCACCACGCCCTGCGCCGACCCCTCGGCAAGATCCACTAGTGCTGCAGCCACTTCGATGCCCGCGATGGGCTGCATCCGCATTTTCGGCGCCATCTGCACCGGACCCGCGCCCAGACGCTTGATATTCTGGCCAATGAATTCGTGGAACTGGGTCGAGCGCAGCAGCGTATAGCCACCGGGAAGCATGTGCAGCATCCGCTCTTGCACGGCTTTGCCCGCGTAATAGCTGGAATCCACTTCGGCCGCTCCGATGATCGAGAGCGCCACGTGGTTCTGCACCCCGGACTCGCGCCCCACACTGACGAGGTTGGCCGTCGAGTGGGTGAAATACCGCATGGTTGCAGCAGAGCTGGTGGTGGAAACTCCGGAAACATCGATGACCGATTGGCAGTCAACCAGCCACTGCTTTACCGCGTTGCGGTTCACCAGGTCGCATCCCACGGACCGTGCGAGCACCACTGGTTCGTGGCCAGCACTCTTGAGTTTTTCGACCACCAGCGTGCCGATAGCGCCGGTGCCTCCCGCAACTGCAATACGCATGAGCATTCCCCTTCGGTATTGGATATTCCGCGTCCCATGCTTCCATGCCGCGCATCAAGTTGTCAGGGGTTGATGGCCCTTTTCAGCTCGTATTCATCCAGGCTGCACGGAAACGGGAAACGGCCCGGCGAATCATCATGGCTTGATGATTCGCCGAGCCGTTCCCTCGGCAAGACTGTCGAACTACTCGACCCACTCTTCCATGTCCATGTCAGAGGTATCGCGCGTCATGAACAGCGCGACCAAGGTCAGTACCGCGCCAAGTGCCAAGTACAGGCCAACGCCGGTGGTGTTGCCCGCACCGGCCTTCCACAGGGCTACAGCCACGAAGGAAGCAGGAGCCGCACCGATCACCGAGGACATGTTGTAGGCAACAGCCGAGCCGGTGTAGCGGACATTGGACGGGAACAACTCAGGCAGATACGCAGCCATTGGGCCGAAAGTCAGACCCATCAGGGTGAACCCGATGATCAGCCCGGCCATGGCAGCGCCCTGGCCTGGACCGAAGAACAGGGTCCACGACAGTCCGAAGACGAAGATGCCCGCGGTAACCCAGATCAGGAACTTGCGGCGGCCGAACTTCTCAGCCAACGGGCCGGAAACCACGGTGAAGATACCGAAGAAGACGACACCGATGATCAGCATGGTCAAGAAGGTCGGGCGTTCAATGCCCAAGCCCGGAACGAAGCCTGCGGCGTCAAAGGTTTTGCCCTTGGCTTCAGCTGCAGCAGTCGCCTGCTCGACGGTAGCTGGCTGAGTGCCGTAGGTCAGGGTGAAGGAGGTCATCAGGTAGAACAGCACATAGGTTGCCAGCATGATGAAGGTACCGGCCAGGGTTGGGCGCCAGTGCTTCTTCATGGTCACCGCAAACGGCGACTTCACTACCTTCTTCTGGTCCAGGACCTTCTTGAAGGACGCGGATTCAACCAGCTTCAGGCGTACCCACAGGCCGATGATCACCATGACTGCCGAGAAGTAGAACGGAACGCGCCAGCCCCATGCCATGAACTGCTCTGCAGTGCAGAAGGTCTGCAGGGCCACGAACATCAGGTTCGCGATGATGAAGCCGATGGGTGCGCCCAGCTGGGGGAACGTGCCGTAGATGGCGCGCTTGTTCTTCGGCGCATTCTCGGTGGCCAGCAGCGCAGCGCCGGACCATTCGCCGCCCAGCGCCAGGCCCTGTGCGAAGCGCAGCAGCACCAGTGCGGTCGGAGCCAAAACGGTCCAGTTGCCCGCGGCCGGCGGCAGGAAGCCGATCAGGAAGGTGGCAATGCCCATCAGCAGCAGTGACGCCACCAGGGTGCCCTTGCGGCCGAGCTTGTCGCCGTAGTGGCCGAAGATGATTGAACCCAGTGGACGAGCCACGAAAGCCACGCCGAAGATCGCGAACGATGAAAGGATCGCGTTGATGGTGGAGGCGTTAGGGAAGAACAACGCCGGGAAAACGAGAACCGACGCGGTGGCGTAGGCGTAGAAGTCGAAGAATTCGACAGTGGTGCCAATCATGCTGGCAAACAGCACGCGACCGCGGGTGTTTTCCTTCGGCGCCACTGCTTGGTTAGCCTGCGACATGGAGGCTGCTCCTTAGAGTGAAAGTACGAGTCAGATGTTCATTTACGTTGCCATAATCGTAAACCTCGGTGACCAGTATTCGGATATTGATGTCCAGCATTTGGACACCAGATGAAATGAAACTGAACAGCAAACGGCAATTCACGGGCCTACTAGCAGGAATATGCGCTTCCACATATTGAGACGTGACCTGAGAAAACGGTTTTTACACTTATATCAGAGTCGGTCGGCAAAGTGAATGGCGTCACAAGAGCTTGTATTACGGCATTAATGGCAAAAGGACGGCATCTCCCTGAATGCAAGGGAAATGCCGCCCTGGAAAAGTTCTTCAGAACCTACCGATGACGGTGCAGGCGACGTGCCGCTTCGGCCAGCGAACCGGACAACGACGGGTAAACGGTGAAGGTTTCAGCCACGTCATCAACATGAAGGCTGTTCTGGACCGCCAGTGCCAGCGAGAAGATCAATTCACTGGCACGCGGAGCAACCACAACACCGCCGATAACAGTGCCCGAGCCCTTGCGGGAAACGATCTTCACGAAGCCCTGGTCCACGTTCATCATCTTGGCGCGAGCGTTGGTGTTCAGGTCAACCTTGATGATGTTGGCCTGGTACTTGCCCTCGGCAACCGCACGCTGGGTCACACCCACGGTAGCGATTTCCGGGGAGGTGAAGACGTTGGATGCCACTAGATCCAGGTTCAATGGCTTTACCGAGTCGCCGAGCAGGTGGGCCACGGCAATGCGGCCCTGCATGGCTGCTACCGAAGCCAGGGCGAAGACGCCCGTGCAGTCGCCGGTAGCGTAGATGTTGGTTGCGGTAGTGCGCGAAACGCCATCGACCTTGATGTGGCCCGAGTCGGTCAGCTGCACACCGGCTTCTTCCAGACCCATGTTGGCGGTATTGGGGATGCCGCCCACTGCAACCAGGCAGTGGCTGCCTTCGAGCACGCGACCGTCCGCCAAGGTGACCAGCACCCTGTCTCCCTGGCGCTCCACGCCCTCGGCGCGAGCCTGGGAAACAACGTTAACGCCGTTGTCCTTGAAAGCATCTTCCAGCACGCCAGCTGCGTCTGCATCCTCGCCGGGCAGCACGCGGTCGCGCGAGGAAACCAGCGTGACCTTGGCACCGAGCAAGTTGTACGCCGAAGCGAATTCTGCACCGGTAACGCCGGAGCCTACAACGATCAGGTGTTCAGGCACCTCGTTCATGTTGTAGATCTGGGTCCAGTTGAAGATTCGCTCGCCATCAGGCTTGGCGGTAGGCAGTTCGCGCGGGTGGGCTCCCACGGCAATCAGCATGGCGTCCGCTTCGATTTCCTGCTCGGAACCATCCGGGTGCGATACGGCAACCGTGTGGTCGTCCAGCAAGCGGCCCTCGCCGATCACGATGCGCACGCCAGCGCGTTCGAGGGTGGTGCGGATATCCGAGGACTGCTCCTTGGCAAGATCCAGCAGGCGGTGGTTCACCACCGAGAAGTCGGTGACGGCCGAGTCGAGGCCGTCAACGTGGACTCCAAAGGTCTCTGCGTGCTTCACCCGGCGCACTGCGTCCGCCGTAGCGATCAGGGTCTTGGAGGGCACGACGTCGGTCAGCACCGCTGAACCGCCCATGCCTGCACGCTCCACGACGGTGACATTGGCGCCCAGCTGGGCTGCACCCATGGCAGCTTCGTAGCCGCCAGGTCCTCCGCCGAGAATAACTAAACGGGTTGCTTCATTCCTACGATCTGCGCTCACATTCACTATTGTTCACCATGCACGGTGATTGCGCACATCGAAGCACGATCCCGGAACGTGATTTTGAATCTGAAGCACTAGTTTCACCTGACAAAGCGCCCCGCTACCGGTAGCGTATTTCCCGTGACTGATATGCAAAATGACCCACAGGTCCTGGCGGCACAAGCTGCCCAGGCAATCGCCGAACAGACCGGCGTCGAAAAACACGACATCGCGGTGGTCCTGGGCTCCGGTTGGGGCCAGGCCGCCGAACTCATCGGCGAAACCACCCACACCCTGGATGCCGCCCCCATTCCAGGCTTCCATGCCCCGGCCGTACCCGGGCACAAGGGCAGCATCTCCTCGATCCTGACGTCCACTGGAAAGCGGGTCCTGGTTCTGGGTGCCCGCACCCATTACTACGAAGGGCGAGGCGTGCGTGCTGTCGTCCACCCCATCCGCACCGCGGCAGCTGCCGGCTGCGAGCAGCTGGTGCTCACCAACGGTTGCGGCGGCCTGAATCCGAACTGGACCCCAGGCACCCCGGTAATGATCTCGGACCACATCAACTTGACTGCTGCCTCCCCTTTGGAGGGCGCGACCTTCGTTGACCTGACCGACCTGTACTCCTCGCGCCTGCGCGAGATTGCCCTCGCAGTTGATCCGACCCTGGATCAGGGCGTGTACGCGCAGTTCACCGGACCGCACTACGAAACCCCGGCCGAAGTCCAGTACGCCAAGGTGATCGGTGCTGATCTGGTCGGCATGTCCACCGCATTGGAAGCAATAGCCGCCCGCCATGCAGGCATGGAGATCTTCGGCATTTCCCTGGTGACCAACCTGGCCGCCGGCATCAGCCCGGTGCCGCTGAGCCACGAGGAAGTCATCGAGGCCGGCCAGGCCGCCGGTCCGCGCATCTCCAAATTGCTGGCACAGATCATCGCGAAGCTCTAAGCCTCGCATTATCGGCGCAAAGAAGCAGTCAGTGTCCTTCGAAGGGAAATCAGTGAATCACACGCAGAAAATCCAGTTGCTTGATGCGGCGGGCCAATGGGCAGCCCAGGATCCCGATCCGCAAACGCAGGAAGAACTGCAATTGCTGATCCAGCGCGTCACCGACGGCGACGCGCTGGCCTTCGAGGACATCGCCGACCGCTTCAGCGGCGTCCTGGAATTCGGCACCGCAGGCCTGCGTGCCGAATTGGGCGCCGGCCCGATGCGCATGAACCGTGTGGTAGTCCTGCGCACCGCTGCGGGCATCGCCCGTTTCCTGGGCGAAAAGGCCAACGGCGGATATGTCCCGAAGGTCGTCATCGGATTCGATGCCCGTTTCAACTCGGATGCCTTCGCCAAGGATTCAGCCGCCGTCTTCGCCGCTGCCGGTTTTGAGGTGCTGCTGATGCCCTCGGCCTTGCCGACCCCGGTGCTGGCTTGGGCCGTTCGTGAATTCAGCGCGGAAGCCGGTGTCATGGTCACGGCCAGCCACAACCCCCCACGGGACAACGGCTACAAGGTATACGTGGGCGGCAGGATCACCGATGCGCCGGGCCGCGGGGCTCAGATCGTCTCCCCGATCGATGCGCAGATCGCTTCCTTGATTGACCATGACCAGCCAGTGGCGCAGATCCCGCTGGCACAGTCCGGTTGGGAAGTGCTCCCGGCCCCAGGCGAAGAAGGCGATATCGAGGCAGCCTATCTCGCTTCCATCCACCCGATCATCGAAGCGAACCAGCCGCAGGGCCTGGTACGCAAGAATCTGCGAATTGTGGTTTCGGCAATGCACGGCGTGGGTGGCCACACCATGCGCCAAGCCCTGCTGAACGCTGGTTTCGACGACGTGCACATGGTCGTTGAGCAGGAACACCCCGATCCGCTCTTCCCTACCGTGAAGTTCCCTAACCCCGAGGAGCCAGGGGCCATCGACCTGTCGCTGGAACTGGCCCGCACGGTCGGTGCTGATCTGGTCATTGCCAATGACCCCGATGCCGACCGTTGCGCGGCAGCCATCCTCGACGGCGGCAGCTGGCGGATGCTGCGCGGCGACGAGGTAGGTTGGCTGCTCGGGGACCAGGTCTCCAAGACCTTGCCAGAGGGCAAGAAATTGGCCAATTCCATCGTGTCTTCGCGCATGCTGGCAGCCATCGCCAAGGACGCCGGACGCGAGCACGAAGAAACCTTGACCGGATTCAAGTGGATCTCACGCGTTGAGGACCTGGGCTACGGCTACGAAGAAGCCCTGGGCTATTGCGTAGCCCCGGAACTGGTGCGCGACAAAGACGGGATTTCTGCCGGGATCGTCCTGGCCGATCTGGCTGCGCAGTTGAAGGCCTCGGGCAGCTCCATCCCGGACCGCCTGGATGAACTGGCCGCCAAGCATGGCGTGCACGTCACCGACCAGCTGTCCCTGCGCTTCACCGACTTGGCGCAGATCCCGGTGCTCATGGAAAGGATCCGCAAGAACGCTCCGGCCTCGCTGGGCGGCTCCGAGGTTTCCGAGGTGACCGACCTGTCCAGGGGCACCGAGAAGCTCCCTGCGACCAACGCCATGGTCTTGCATACATTTTCCGGTGCCCGCGTGATCGTTCGGCCCTCGGGAACGGAACCGAAACTCAAGTGCTACTTGGAAACTATTGAGCCGGTCGATGATCTGGCCGAGGTCCCTGAAGCCCGCAAACGCGCTACCGCGCAGGTCTTGGCAATCAAGGATGAATTGGCAGCTTACCTGAATGCCAACTAGGCTTACCCCTTCGAGACCTTCATTTGAAATGATTGAAATCTTTATTGTTAGAGGAAATGATGACTGAACTAAGCGCCCGCGAGATCGCAAGCTACATCGATCACACCCTGTTGGCTCAGAATGCTTCCCGCGAACAAATTGTGCAGATCTGCGAGGAAGCCAAGAAGTACGGCTTCAAGTCGGTCTGCGTCAACCCGTTGTGGGTTTCCACCGTTTCGCGCGAGCTGGAAGGCTCGGACGTACTGACCTGTTCGGTCATCGGTTTCCCGCTGGGTGCCTCGGCCACCGATACCAAGGTATTCGAAACCAAGCACGCAGTTGCAGACGGTGCCAACGAAATCGACATGGTGATCGACGTTGCCGCCGCCCTGCGTGGCGATCGGGATGCCTTGGTCAACGAGATCTTCGCCATTGCGCAGGCCGCGCATGAAGGTGGAGCCATCTTGAAGGTCATCATCGAAACCTGCTTGCTCACCGAGGAAGCCAAGGTCCTGGCCTGCGAGGCCGCAAAGGCCGCTGGCGCTGATTTCGTCAAGACTTCCACCGGTTTCTCCACCGGCGGCGCGACCGTCGAAGACGTCGAGCTGATGCGCAAGACCGTCGGCCCGGAAATGGGTGTCAAGGCCTCGGGCGGCGTTCGCAGTGTTGAAACCGCGCGGGCCATGATTGCGGCCGGTGCGACCCGGCTAGGTTCTAGCTCAGGAGTTGCTATCCTAGAGGGAGAGCAAAGCGGTTCCAGCTACTAGGAAATCGCACCAATCCGTTTTCCCAAGGAGAAAAAGTGTACTCGAACGGCAAGAACACTGCCCATTCCGGTGAAGGCCGCCTTGTCGGCAATATCGTCAACCTCGTGATCTTCTTCGTGATGTTCTCGGCTGGCGTCTACACCTTGGGCTACTGGACCCTTGAGGTTGCTTGGTGGCCGACCCTGGTCAGCTTCGCTCTGATGTTCCTGGCTTTCGCTATCCCGATGCACCTGATGGGTCGCGCGGAAAAGGCTGAGGATCTGGTTGCGGCAGCTAACGCCCACCAGAATTAATTAGAACTTTTCAAGAGAGGGAAACCCGTGTCCGGGTTTCCCTCTCTTGCGTTTAATCTGCCTTGCCTCGCTTAGACTGGCCCCATGGAATCATGGGATCAGCGCATCGAAGAGTTCTGGAACTCAGCCAATGGCAAACGCTCTGAACAGTTGCGCACCGAACTGGCACTCCTGGTGCAGGGCAAGGATCCGCAGGATCCGCGGGTGCTCTTTGAGGTCGCGTCCCTGCACGACTACCTAGGGGAAGAAGAACAAGCGGTCGGCCCCTACCGGGCGGCACTGGAAGCTGGGCTGGAAGCGCCAAGGCACGATGAAGCGCTGCTCCAGCTAGCCAGCACGCTGCGCAATCTCGGGCAGTACACCCAGTCCATCGAACTGTTGCAGCAGATCACTGCCGATTCACCGATCTTTACCGACGCCCAGGCCTTCCTGGTTCTGGCCCTGCACGATGCCGGGCAATCCACCGAAGCGGTCCAGCTGGCGGTCAGCGCATTAGCGCGCCATGCCTCGCTCTACGCCCGGGCGATCAAGGGCTACGCCGGAGAACTGGCCTCGCCTGCTGCCTCGGGCCAGCGGTAGCAAACGCCGGCCAGCAGCCTGCCGGAAAAGGCATGCTACTGGCCCGCGAGTTCAACCGAATCAGTCCTTTGCTGCCGGTGCGGGTGTTGGCTCGAAAATAGCGTAGAGCAGCTTCTCCGCCCACTCCAGGATCTCCCCGTCGGCCAAGTCCCGTCCGCCAATGGGCGAGGTCTTGGGCTTCGGGATGAAGATCGAATTCAGCGCCGGCTTGTTCGCAGCCCCCGGGTACAGGCGTTCCAAGCGCACCTGGCGCGAAGCTGGCAGGTCTTCAATTCTGGCCGGAGCCAGCTTGATGTGGTTGCCGACCTGCTGGATATCATGCAGCCCCGCAGCACGCGCGCGAATACGCAGGGCCGCCACGCGCATGAGGTTCTCCACCGGAGTTGGAAGCTTGCCATAGCGATCCACCAGCTCATCGCGGACTTCACCCAGCGCCTCGTCGGTCTCGGCCTGGGCAATGTTGCGATAGGCTTCCAAACGCAGTCGTTCACCAGGTACATAGTCGTGTGGCAGGTGGGCATTGACCGGCAGGTCAATCTTCATCTCGGCGGCTTCTTCCTCGCCTTCGCCCTTGTAATCGGCCACGGCCTCGCCTACCAGGCGCAGGTACAAGTCGAAGCCCACACCGGCGATATGCCCGGACTGCTCGCCACCCAGCAGATTACCGGCTCCACGCAGTTCCAGGTCCTTCATGGCCAGCTGGTAGCCGGAGCCAAGCTCGTTGTGCGCGGCAACGGCTTTCAGGCGCTCCAGGGCGACCTCCCCCAGCGGTTTCTCTACATCCCACAGGAAGTAGGCGTAGGCACGCTCACGGCCGCGCCCTACGCGCCCGCGCAGCTGGTGCAGCTGGGACAGGCCGTAGTTGTTCGCGCGGTCCACAATCAGCGTGTTCGCATTGGAAATATCCAGGCCGGTTTCGATGATGGTGGTGGAGACCAGCACGTCGAATTTCTTCTCCCAGAAGTCCTGGATGATCCGCTCCAGCCGGGATTCGCTCATCTTGCCGTGGGCTACCTCCACGCGCGCTTCGGGGGCCAGCTCGCGCAATTCGGCCGCCACCCGCTCAATGGAGCTGACCCGGTTGTGCACGAAGAACACCTGGCCATCGCGCATCAGCTCACGCTTGATGGCCGCGGAAATCTGCTTGTCGCTGCGTGGACCCACGTAGGTCAGCACCGGATGGCGTTCTTCGGGCGGGGTCGCCAAGGTGGAGGTTTCGCGGATGCCGGTCAGCGACATCTCCAAGGTACGCGGGATCGGGGTGGCGCTCATCGCCAGCACATCCACGTTGGTGCGCATCTTCTTGAGCTCTTCCTTGTGCTCCACTCCGAAGCGCTGTTCCTCGTCAATGATGACCAGGCCCAGGTTCTTGAACTCCACGTTCTTGGAGAGCAGGCGGTGGGTGCCGATGACAATGTCCACGCTGCCGTCCTTGAGGCCGGCCAGGATTTCCTTCGATTCCTTGGCGCTCTGGAAACGCGAGAGGGTCTTCACGCGGACTGGGAAGCCCGAATAGCGTTCGGTGAAGGTCTGGTGATGCTGGGAAGCCAGCAGGGTGGTAGGAACCAGCACGGCAACCTGCTTGGAGTCCTGGACGGCCTTGAAGGCGGCGCGAACCGCGATTTCGGTTTTGCCAAAGCCCACGTCACCGGAAATCAACCGGTCCATCGGGATTTCCTTCTCCATATCGGATTTCACCTCGTTGATGGCGGTGAGCTGATCCGGAGTCTCGATGAACGCGAAGGCTTCTTCCAGCTCGTTCTGCCACGGGGTGTCTGATGCGAAGGCGTGGCCACGGCTGGCCATGCGTGCCGAGTAGAGCTTAATCAGGTCGCCAGCAATTTCCTTGACGGCTTTGCGCGCCTTGGACTTGGTGCTGGCCCAGTCCGAACCGCCCATTTTGGACAAGGTCGGCGCTTCGCCGCCGACATACCGGGTGACCATATGCAGCTGGTCCATCGGGACGAACAGACGGTCCCCCGGGGCTCCGCGCTTGGAAGAGGCGTACTCCGCCACCAGGTACTCGCGCTTGGCGTCCTTGCCCGAGCCATTGACCTTGCGGGCCATCAGCTCGACGAACTTGCCGATGCCGTGCTGTTCGTGGACGATGTAGTCCCCGGCCTGCAGGCTCAGCGGATCAACGGCATTGCGCTTGCGCTTGACCGTCAGCTTGCGGCCCTTGCGGTTCGGGTACGCGCTGGAGCGGCCCAGCAAGTCTGCTTCGGTGAGCAGTCCCAGCTTCAGTTCCTCGAAGACAAACCCGCGGCCGGCGGTGGCCTGGGTGATCTCGATCAGTCCAGCGGTGGGTTCCGCGGACAGGTCATCCACCCTGTGTGCCGGGATCTTGAACTCGGCGAAAAGCTCCGAGAGGCGGGCTGCCGGGCCGGGACCCTCGGTAGCCACGACGAAACGCCATTGGTCCTTGACGCGTCCGGCGATGAATTCCATCATCGCCTCGATGTCGCCCTGGTAGCCGTGCGGTTCACGGGCCGGGACACGGATGGTGGCCGCGCCCAAATCCAGCTCGTCATCGGCACCCAGGGAGGTAATAGCCCACCAGGAAACCTTGGCGGCTTGTGCGTGTTCTACGGTTTCTGCCAGCGAGGCAAAATCACCGGTAGCCAGCTTTCGCTCGGAATCCGCGGTGGTCAGATCCAACGGAGCGCTGGCTCCATCCGAAGCCGAAGCCCACGCGGCAGCCAGGAATTCGGCATTGGTGGCGTTCAGGTCATGCGCGCGGGCGCGCACGCGCTCTGGCTCCATCACCAGCGCAATGGACGATTCCGGCAACAAGGACAGCAGCGGAACCATCTTGTCCACCAGCAGCGGAGCCAAGGATTCCATGCCTTCAACAGCGATGCCGCCGGCAATCTTGGTGAGCATTTCCTGGGCCGCCGGGAAATGGTTCTTCAGATTCGCTGCCCGGCTCATCACCTGCGGGGTGATGAGCATTTCACGGCAGGGCGTGGCAATGATCCGGGTGGGACCGGGATCATCAGTGGACCGCTGATCTGCGATGGCGAAGAATCGCATCGAGTCGATCTGGTCCCCGAAGAAATCAATACGGACCGGATGGTCCAATGTCGGCGGGAAAACATCGATGATGCCACCACGCACCGCAAACTCGCCGCGGTGCGTCACCATGTCCACTCGGGCATAAGCCGCAGCAGCCAAGTCCTTGATGACTTTATCGAAGCCCGGCTCGGCATCCAGTTCCAGGATGACCGGGCGCAATTCGCCAAGGCCGGCGACCAACGGCTGCAGCACGGCACGAATTGGAGCAATGATGATGTTTAGGCTCTCATCCCGGTCGTGCAGGCGGCGCAGCACTTCCAGGCGGCGTCCCACGGTATCGCTTCGCGGCGACAAGCGCTCATGGGGCAAGGTTTCCCAAGAAGGGAACTCGGCGATCTGGCCTGCCGGGAGGTAGGCACCCAGTGAGCTGGAGACTTCTTCGGCTTCACGGCCGGTCGCGGTGACGATGAGCGTCACCCCCGAATGCTTGCTTTCACGCAGCGCCTGGCTGATATGCGCCGAGAGGATCGGTCGCATGCCCTGCGGGGCCGCGATTTCCAGCTCTTCGCTGCGCGTCGGGTAGTCATGAGCTGCGCTTTGCCCAATACGCCTGAAGGAAGGTTCCTCGCGCAGGAAATCATGAAGTCCGCTTAGGCTCATGGGGGTTCGGGTCCTCTCATGCAGACGCTTGGCCGGGTGCATTCATACTGTATTACGTCGAAACGACACCACTAACGCCGACCGTGAATGTTTTTCCACGGCCGGAAACGTCAATATGCTGTTTTGGGTGCAGTCCTAGCCTACCCAATGCGGCTTTGCAGATAGTGTTAATACTGTCCGTTGCCGGGCCTGCGATTTCGTTGCCCGGCCACTTAGATTTCCAGATTGGGATTAGCTTTCATGGCATTGAACGCAAGCACTCAGATCGCCCACCCTGCAGACCAGGTCATCGCTACGCTTAGCGATCGTGGCTTTGCCGAGCACCTGACCAAGGTCGCCAACGGTTCCTTGACCGATTTCTCCGTGAACGGCGATACCGCAGGCGCCTTCACCGTGACCACCGTTCGTTCGGTCCCCACCGATCGCGTTCCGGATATCGCCCGCAAGTTCGTTGGCGCGACCATCGAGATCACCCAGGTAGACCAGTGGACAGCACCAGATGCTGCCGGCAACCGCTCGGCTACGGTAAAGATCTCCGTTGCCGGTGTTCCGGTGACCGTCAGCGGCACCGAACAGCTCAAGGCCCAGGGCGAAACTTCCGAATTCTCCATCGACGCCAAGGTTTCCTCGTCGATTCCATTCATCGGCGGCAAGTTGGCTTCGGCTGCGGAGCCTTACCTGGGCAAGGCACTGAATTTGCAGGCTGCTCAGGTCAATGCCTGGCTTTCGAAATAAGCCACTCCGAATAGTTACGTTTCACATTCAGTCCCCGGACGTGCGATTTCTCGCAAAGCGTCCGGGGATTTGTGCTCTGAAGCACTGTTCGCGCTAGGGTTGGTGACAGGTGTGCCGGGAAGTCTGGTCGGCGAGAAATATTCATTTAACGAAGTAAGCGAGTTAAAAGCATGACCCAAACTCCGTCTTCGGGTTCCAGCAAGAACCTGTTTTCGCGCCCCAGCTATAAAGAATCTATCCGTATCGGCGACATCCTGCGCAAGGAAACCGTCGGCGGCATGGTACTCATCGCCGGCGCTTTGCTGGCATTGATCTGGGCTAACACCCCGCTGCGCGAGTCCTACTTCGCACTGCGTGATTTCCACTTCGGACCTACCCTTTTCGGTGTGGATCTGAATCTGTCCATCGGCCACTGGGCTGCCGATGCTCTGCTGGCGGTGTTCTTCTTCCTGACCGGCTTGGAGCTGAAAAAAGAATTCGTCATTGGCGATCTGCGCAATGCGAAAACGGCAGCCGTACCGGTAGCGGCCGCTTTTGGCGGCGTGCTGGTGCCGGCGTTGATCTTTGTCGCTATCGCTTCCATGTCCGGTGGCGGTGAGTTGTTGCGTGGCTGGGCCATTCCAACCGCAACAGACATTGCGTTCGCCGTGGCTGTGCTCGCGGTGATTGGTTCGGCGCTTCCCGCAGCGCTGCGCATCTTCCTGCTGACTCTGGCTGTAGTCGATGACCTGATCGCTATTGTCATTATCGCCGTCGTATTCACCGATGACCTGAAGCTGTCCTACCTGGGCCTGTCGCTGATCCCCATCATTCTCTTCACGGTCCTTGCCCGTTTCCTTGGCAAGTTCTTCGCCAAGCGTGCGTGGGCCGCGTGGGCAATCCTGCTGCCGCTGGGTGTCATTACCTGGATCTTCGTCTTCGGCTCCGGCATCCACGCCACCATCGCCGGTGTGGTCTTGGGCTTCTGTGTCCCGGTCAAGCGCACCGATGGCCGTGACGGCATCGGCCTGGCTGAACGATTCGAGCACCGTTTCCGCCCGCTGTCCTCCGGCATATGCATTCCCATCTTCGCCTTCTTCGCCGCCGGCGTGACCGTGATTTCCCCTGACAATGGCAGCGGCGGCCTGCTCACCGATCCGGTGTTCTGGGGCATCGTGCTGGGTCTGGTGCTCGGCAAGCCGATCGGCATTATGGGCTCGACCTGGGTGCTGACCCGGTTCACCAAGGCCTCGCTGGACAAGGATGCCCGCTGGGGCGACCTGCTGGGTGTCACGTTGCTGGCAGGTATCGGTTTCACCGTATCCCTGCTGGTCTCCGAATTGTCCTTCGGCTTGGAGTCGGCGCACTATGAGCATGCCAAGGTAGCAATCCTGGCTGGTTCATTCGTTGCCGCGATCCTCGGTGCCCTGTGGCTGATTCCCCGTAACCGCCGATACAAGGTCATCCACGAGCGCGAGACCCGCGATGCCGATAAGGATGGCATCCCTGATGTGTACCAGCAGGACGACGAAGGAAAGTAGCCTTCTGGAATCCTGAAGAAATAGCTCGGGCGCCGGCTTCCACATGTGGAAGCCGGCGCCCGAGCTATTTGGTTTTGCTACTATTTGCGGGCCTCGTGCATGGCGACCTCAGCGGCTACCCAAGCGAGCATTGCGCACTTGACGCGTGCGGGGAACTTCGAGACGCCGACGAAGGCAGCGGCGTCTTCCAGCACCTCTTCATCCGGCTGGAAGTTTCCCTTGGAGCGCATCATCTCGCGGAAATAGTCCCTCTTCCCAAGAAATTCTTCCTTGGTCAGCTCAGGCAGCATCTCGGCCAGCACCGAGGCAGAGGCCATGGAGATGGAGCACCCATCGCCTTCCCAGCTCATCGACGTGAAATGCTCCTGGTCATCAAGCTCTACGCGGACACGGATCTGGTCGCCGCAGATCGGGTTGTGCTGGTGGGACTCGCCGTGCAGCAATCCTTCGGTGGTCTCAACCAGCGGCGAACCGATGCGGCGCTTCGAGTGGTCCAAGATGACCTGTTGGTATAGCTGATCCAATTCGTTCATTTAAACTCCAAAGTATTCGCGCACGGAGCTCAAGGCCTCAAGCAGGGCCTTGATGTCTTCTTCCGTGTTGTACAGATAGGTGCTGGCGCGGGTCGTGGAATTCACGCCCAGGGCGCGGTGCAGCGGCTGCGCACAGTGGTGGCCCACGCGTACCGCAATGCCGCGCGAGTCGAGGTATTGGCCGACATCATGCGGGTGCACCCCGATCACTTCAAACGGGACAGTACCGATACGCTGCGCGTCGGCCGGACCGAAGACGCGCACGCCTTCGATTTTCGAGATGCCCTCATAGAGCATTGCTCCGAGGTGCTCTTCCCAGGCCGCGATACGGCCCATGCCGATTTCATCCAGGTAGCTGACTGCGGTAGCCAAGCCGTGGGTCTGGGCGATGCGCTGGGTTCCGGCCTCGAAACGCTGCGGCGATGGCATGTATTCTGCGTGCTCCATGTCCACCACGGTGATCATCGATCCACCCGTGAGGAACGGTGGCATTGCGTTGAGCAGTTCTTCACGGCCGTAGAGTGCGCCGATTCCGGTTGGGCCGAGCATCTTGTGGCCGGAGAAGGCCATGAAGTCAACGTCCAGGGCTTTCACGTCGACCGGCAGGTGCGGCACGGACTGGCATCCGTCCAGCACGGTCAGGGCCCCGACCTTGCGGGCAGCGTCAACGAACTTCTGGGTATCGGTGATGGTACCCAGCACATTCGAAACGTGGGTGAAGGCAACGAGCTTGGTTTTCTCGGTAACCAGCTCATCAAGCAATTCGTAGCGCAGTGCACCATCTTCGGTGACGGGCACATAGCGCAGCGTAGCACCGGTGCGGAAAGCCAGTTCCTGCCACGGGATCAGGTTCGCGTGGTGTTCAAGTTCGGTGGTGAGGATTTCATCGCCCGGGCCCAAGCGGAATCGGGCCGCGGCCTCTCCCCCGCGCCCCAAGGAGGCATTGGACATCGAGTAGCTGATCAGGTTCAGCGCTTCGGTGGCATTGGCAGTCCACACCAGTTCGTTGGTGCGTGCACCGATGAACTTGGCGACCTTCTCGCGTGCTTCCTCATAGATCTCGGTAGCTTCAACTGCCAAGGAATGCGCACCGCGGTGTACTGCTGCGTTGGCGTTCTCGTAGTAGTGCTGCTCGGCTTCATAGACGCAACGCGGCTTCTGGCTGGTGGCGCCGGAGTCCAGGTACACAACGTCAACGCCGTTGACTTGGTGCTCCAGAATTTCAAAGTCGGCCTTGATGCGCTCAACTTCTCCAGCTGTCAACGCCTCAAGGGCTTCTGGCTGACCGGTCATCGTGTGCACGTGGTCCTCCGAATAATTGTCATGGATGCCGGACAGGCCGTGGCAAAGAATCGTCACAGGCCTATTAGGCAAGGGGTACATTGGGTAATTATTCCACTCCGGGCCTCGAAGCACATCTAAGTTAGGCCTTAGTAAGGAACGCCTCGGTCCATAGCTTTCCTAATTTAATGAAGTCGAGGACCGCTGCGGACCGTTCAAGTCCCCAGCGGTCCCCGCTTGGCTTCACCGCGCCCCATAGGGATCAGCGGTCAGCTGATATGGAATTTTGCCTGGGCAGCTTCCAATCCCGAGTTCATCAGCAATTCCACTGCGTCAGCGCAATTGTCGATCAGAAACGGAAGATCGGCCTTTTCGGTCTTGGAGAAGTCCTGCAAAACCCATTTGGCAGTATCCATGCGGCCCGGAGGGCGCCCAACGCCTGCGCGCACGCGCAGGTAGTCCTTGGAGCCCATGGCCTTTGAGATATCCCGCAGGCCGTTATGCCCGCCTTCACCGCCACCGCGCTTGAGCTTGATGGTATCGAAGGGAATGTCAATCTCGTCGTGCACGACAATCAGCCGGGCGGCATCGATGCCGAAGAACTTCGCCGCGTTAGCTACCGGCCCGCCCGAAAGATTCATGAAAACCATGGGCTTGGCCAGCACGATGCGTGGACCGCCAACCCCCATGCGTCCTTCGACAACCTGGGAACGCGAGGAGTGGGTCTTGAATTTCGAGCCGACTCGATGAGCCAGTTCATCGAGCACCATCTGCCCGATATTGTGTCTATTGCCAGCGTAGCCGGACCCGGGGTTCCCGAGTCCGGCTACGAGCCAAGTTCCATCACTCATGATGCTCAGCTAAAACCTAGTTCGCTGTAATTAGGCAGCGATGATCAGGTCCATGTGATCAACGGTGCGGTTCAGCGCGTGGATCTGGATGTCCTTGATGGTGGTCTTCACGGTCTTGCCTTCGATGTTCAGAACCAGCTCAACACCGCGGTCGCGAACGGCCAGGGTGGTTTCGCGGCCTGGAAGCAGTACGTGCTGTGGCTCGGAGCCTGCACCGTAGACAACTGCTGGGATCTGGCCATCGCGGCGAGCCTGGCGGGCAGCGCCCTTGCCGAAATCGCTACGTACAACGGCGTCAAGGTTGACAGATGCCATGATAATTCTCCTTAGGAAATGAATGCTTCGTTAAGGCCCTTGCGTGGACTCGGGAAGCATCCAACATCTAGGAGATGAAAGAGCTTTTCCGGCCTTGTCGATAACGGTCCCACCATTGCTGATGTTTCCCTCGCCTGGGCACAGTCAACAATTCTACCAGCTGCCATCGCCAACGGGAAAACCTGTAGCGAACGCCACTATTCCTGGATTCCGCTCAACGGCTTTGGAAAATAAAAGTATCGTCCAGCGTAAAGCCGTGGGCGTCATCGCAGCGATAACCGCGCAGCCACGGCACTCCATCCACCATCCGCAGATAGAATCCGCGCGGGAATTCCTGATCGCCGGGTGCCGCGGAAGCGACGGTCAACGAATCAGCCGGCTTCTTCCCATCACTGAGCACTGAATTGTTGGAAGACGCTTGGTCTAGGAAATCCAGTCGCATATACGGGCCGGTCATGGCGGGGCACAACTTCAATCCGACGCTGACTGCGCGTTCAAGGACCTGAGTCAACGTTGCTCCGACCTCCAGACCAAGCTGTCGCAGATTACGACTTACCACGGTCACCTTTTGGGGCCGACACAACCTCATCGAAAATCCGGTGGGCTAACAGCATTTTGGCGTAGTCGTTAAGCTGAACCCCTGTTTGGACCATGCGTTGCAGTAGCTCAGCGCGTTCCAGCCCTCCCACAGCGACCTGGCGTATGCCAAGTTCCATGCTGCCCCTCTTGGTCCTTGATCCACCATAAATAATAGTTTTCCGTGTCTGTATAAGGCACCTTCACCGGGCATTTTCTCGGGCGGGGTATATGGGAATCCGAAGTGTTTGAAAACTCGGTGTTTCAAAAATTAGCCGAGTCAAGAACACGTATATCCCGTATGACGACCGGCTTGCGGGAATGTAAAAATCCTTGGCTGGCCATGAGGATTATAGGAGCATGTCACCCAAATTCAGGTCGACTGCTAGGAAACTAAATTGGGGTTCATTGATATTTGGCCGGATTCATTATTCATATTCTTTCCTTGAAATTAGTTAAGCAATCCTTACTTCTCGAATCGGCTAGTCTTTCTGGATGAAGCTAAAATCCAGCACCATCACAAGTATTCAATTGGCTTGGGCGCAGATCCTTGGCGTCCCCCCGGAAGCTCTGGAAATCGAAGGCAATCGGGTGTATCGCGAAAAGGACGATAGTGCCCTGCTCATGTTTGTTTCCTTGTTCGGAACTGGGATTCTGGTAGGCCCTTCCTGGGCGAAAGAAGCTGCCCAAAACTTGACCGACGCCGAACTTGCCAGTCATGCGAAACTGATGGAAATCAGCGCTCCATATGGCGGCCAAGCTCTCGGCGAAGCGGAACTGTATTACTGCGACACAGCACCACCGACCCCAAGTCTCCGACCGACAGCGAGCCGCCAGCAAGAGCACGCTATTGCACTGGAGAACATCTGCCTGCCCGACGATTCGGCGGAAGTAGGCTTGAGCGAGATGGAGAGTACCTTTGTCCTACTCAGCGATTGCAACAATGGGCCACAACCACTGGCGGGTGCCGGTTACGATATTTGGGAAGGAAAACTGGCTCACCTCGGAGTCCTCACAGCACCCGAGAAACGGCAAAGTGGGTTCGGTTCTAATGCTGTTGCAATCGCAATGGAACAAGCAATGAACTGCGGTCTCATTCCGCAGTGGCGCGCCCGCACGGACAATACCGCTTCGATTCGCACGGCACTCCGCGCAGGATTCGAATACGTAGGAACCCAAACCAGCGTTATTCTCGAGGCATAGCCCTTCGACTGCCCGCAGGAGGTTCCCCTTGCAGGCTCTCCTCCAGCGGGGCCGGCTATAGGGCTTGGCTCCCCAGCTAGAAAAGCAGGAACAATGGGGTATTTGGATAGGCTAGGAAAATGCCATCTTCTCTAGTAATCACTGTGCATCCGCACTGGATCTCTTCAACGTTCCTTCGTGTCTTTGCTAAACCGTTCGTGTCCGTCGACGGTGTTGAACACCCCGCGCAATGGGGCGTTCCTTGGAAAAGCTTTGTAGAAGCTGGCGATCACGTCGTTAGCGCGGGCATCCGCTATCGAGGTTCTGAAAGTCTCATGGGACAATCGCCAACGACTTTCACCGTGGGGAAAGACCACGAAACTACGCTGATAGCTCGCAATGGTTTGTTGAACCATACTCCGTTCAGCCTTACTAAAATTCCGAAGAATTAGTCGTACAACGATTCAAAGTCGTATATGCCGGATCTCGGAAGTATCAGAACGGATATTGTCCCGCAATCCGTCAGTGCCCGGGCGCCTTGAAAGCCTAAAGTCGTAGCTGTTGCTCTTGAAGGTATCGTGCAGCATCGCTAGTTGCCCAACTGACGGTTTCCCCAGACGTAATTTTGCTGACTCCTACGCCAGGAACACCCCAATTCACCACCAAATACTCTGAGTTTTGAGACCCCTCGCTCGAAATGAACTGTTGGCTTTGGACTGCTCCAACTTCGCCAACTTCTAAGGTTGTTCCATCTGGAAGAACGAGAGAAGACCCTTGCAAGTTACAGCCAGGTTCTCCGAGATCGCGCAGGCCATTTGCTTCAATCAAAGCTGGAGGGCATTGCGGAAGGTCTTCATGACCCAACGGTATGCTCACTCCACCTGGCGAACACGAGCAAAGAAGCAAGCTTAAAAGTGCTGTGAGTATCGAGGTGGTTGGTCTGGGACTAGCTGGCAGGATAAGAACCAGCCGTCCCACCCTTGGATGTGACTCATTAAAAGCCTGACCCGAAAGGTGTCATTCCATTGACCTGTCCATCCAAATGGGGTGGGTCGGCCGGGACCAATCCGGCCCACCTCGGTAACTTGATCAGAAGATTGTCCACCCCAGCTAGGGGCGTGACCCATCACAGTGCTGTTCCGTAGTGACCCTTACCCGGACTGGTACCGGCCGTTCACGGCCGACCAAGAAAATCCAGGAAAGGAAAGTACGGTGACCGCACAACCTATCGTCGCTCATTGCCACCCATTTGTCGTGGGTGTCGACACTCACTCACGTAATCATGTCTACGCCATCATTGATTCCAGCAATGGCGCTCTACTCGATACCCAGTCGTTTCCAGTGACCAGCAGTGGGATCAACAGGGCCATTAGCTGGGTCGCACGACGCACCGAAGGCAACGCTGACACCCTCTGGATCATTGAAGGTGCCGCCACCTATGGAGCGATCCTTGCCGGCACTGTTGCAGCCCATGGGTTCCCCGTATCCGAGGCACCACGCATGAGCAAGAAACAGAACCGTGGTGTGGGAAAAACTGACGTGTTAGATGCGCATCGCATGGCAATGGCGTCCCTGCCGCTTCCGGTAGACAAATTGCGCCATCCCCGGCTGAATGAGGGAATCCGCCAAGGATTGCGCATCCTTGTCACGGCACGCAGCTCGATGGCGAAAGACCGTACCAGGTCCGTGAATGCTTTGAACGCCCTGATTCGCAGCAACGGCCTGGGGATTGATGCCCGAAAGAAACTGATCGGAAGCCAGATTGCTGAAATCAGCCGGTGGCGGGACCGGGAAGAAGAACTGTCGCTGAGGATTGCACGGTCGGAAGCGGTACGACTGGCCAAACATGTCCTGGACTTGGATCAGCAGCTGGCTGCCAACGAGCAGCAACTGGACGAGCTGGTGAAGGTCAGCGTAGCAGCACCCCTATTAGATGAGGTCGGCTTCAAAGCAATCACAGTTGCGAAGTGCTTCGTCGCGTGGTCCCATGATGGGCGAGTGCGCAATGAAGCGGCGTTTGCCTGCCTGGCTGGCGTGAATCCGATTCCTGCGTCGTCCGGGAACACAACCCGGTACCGGCTTAATCGTGGTGGTGATAGGTCATTAAATGCTGCCCTGCATATTGCCGCGGTCACACGCATGGCCCATGACGAAGAGACTCGAGTTTATGTTGAGAAGCGTCAGGCTGAGGGGAAGACTGATCGGGAGATCCGTCGATGCATCAAACGCTATCTCGCCCGTCGGATCTTCAGAATCTTCAGTGCTTCAAAAATGATTGAAGAGGTTCCGGTTGCGGCTTGACAGACATAGAAGAGTCAATGGTGGATATAGCTGTGGCGGTTCGCATGGTCTCATGCTAACAACTGGCAATCCAGCGATGTTTGTAGCGCCGATGAGGATCCAAGGTTGATGGGTCTGCAAAAAGAAATGTGTGGAGCGCGGCGTCCCGCAGAAGGTTCCTCTGCCGGGAGCGCACTTGATGTTATTTAGCGCTGCGATCCGAACGTCAATTGTTAATAACCCTCGCAGGCTTAACCAGCATTGGGATTGTTTCCGAGTAAACGGATAAGAGATGCTTTTCGCGGAGTACCGAGCGGTTTCTCGGGCTCGGAGCCCATTTCTGCGAACAGTTCGAAGGGCCTCCCATTCGCGTGCTCCTCCACCCAACGGAGTGCCTCAGATACGTCCTGCACTCCAATCAGTACAAAAGCATCTAAGTTCCAGCTATACCCAGGACGAGGTTTTTCCCAAAAATTGACTCGGTAACAGGGCGAATCATCCGAGTCGCGTGGTTCCGCGTGAACTGTTTCTATGGCGCGCATGGGACCAATATACAAGCATGCACCAGTACGTTACTGGGAAATACTGTCGCCCTAGTTACCTTCGACTATCAGAGTCGGAGACAGCGTCCCAGCTGAGGTTCCTCTTACGGGCACTGTCAATGATCGCTTAACCGCCTCTGGCCGGCACCCTA
>RCUF01000116.1_pt1 | contig 46545 bp, 40 predicted proteins | sample 2166311 | NCBI WGS metagenome assembly RCUF01 (sample SAMN09932608, study PRJNA488358) | compost metagenome | feature: garden; material: soil; isolation source: compost soil in 4-hydroxybenzonitrile-enriched culture | place: Germany: Experimental Botanical Garden Goettingen | collected 2016-01-27
AGTCCCCTTAGCTCAGCTGGATAGAGCGTTTGACTACGAATCAAAAGGTCGGGAGTTCGAATCTCTCAGGGGACGCCATATATTACTTATAGTAATTTACAAAGTCCACTGAAATGGATTCGAACGAATGAGTTCGTCGGAGCTAAGCTTCGTTAGCTTAACTTCGCAGTCCGACGCAATTTGTCGGTATCTCTCAGGGGACGCCATACTATATCGGGACGTAGCTCAGCTTGGTAGAGCACCTGGTTTGGGACCAGGGGGTCGCATGTTCAAATCGTGTCGTCCCGATCTTATATGTGCGGGTGTAGTTCAATGGTAGAACTTCAGCCTTCCAAGCTGATAGCGTGGGTTCGATTCCCATCACCCGCTTTCCATAGATTCATGAAGAGAGATGGCGCTGCTTAGTGCCATCTCTTTTTAGTATATGCTACACTGATTTTTGAAGGTATGAACACGGATTTGTGTATTCAAATCAGACCTTAATTTTGAGAAAATGATCTTAGGAGCAGATGAAAGCGTTATCAACAAAATGTTTTCCTGTGATTCCGACAGCTCCGTTCCATTACAGCGAAAAAGGGGAGAGCGATGTGAAGAAAAAAGGACTTTTTTTGATGATGACTTTTTTGCTGCTGTTTGCTTCGGCATGCAGTAGCTCAGGGGGAAGCGGCGGCAGTGGCGGCGCCTCTGGTGACGGACAGGTAACACTACGTATTGCGTGGTGGGGATCTGATAAGCGTCATGAGTACACACAGCAGGTTATAGACCTGTACAAGCAGAAGAATCCCAATGTAAAGATTGACGTAGAATACGCAGCATTTGATGATTACTGGAAGAAGCTTGCGCCTCAGGCCGCAGCGAATCAGCTTCCGGATATTATCCAAATGGACGTATCCTATATCAGCCAATACGCTCAGAACGGTCAACTGGAGGATCTCGGGTCCTACGTGGGTAGTGCCATTCAGACCGGTGATGTTGCAGACAGCGTATTGCAGACAGGCGTCATTCAAGGGAAGCAGTACGGCATTCCGACAGGGGTGAACGTGCTCAGTTATCAATATGTACCGGAGAAGCTGAAGGAGGCAGGTATTGAACTTCCTGAGAACTGGACCTTCGAGCAATATTCCGAACTTGCTAAGCAAGCCGGATCCAAGGACATTTATTTTGATAGCTCGATGGCACCAGACATTTTCTTCAACTACTATCTGCGTACACACGGATTGTCTCTCTACAATGCAGAAGGTACAGCTTTAGGATATGAGGATGATAAGCTCTTCGCCGACTTCTTCGGTACACTGGCGGACACAATGCAGGCCAAAGGAGCCCCATCCCCAGAAATTATCAATCAATCTAAAGGAATTCTGGAAGAATCCCAGATCGTGAAGGGCAAACAGATTGGCGAATGGCAATGGTCTAACCAATATGTGGCTCTGCAATCAGTAGTAGATAAGCCGATGGAACTGGCTCCAATGTTCGGACCGGATATGGAAAAGGGTATCTACATGCAACCAACGATGTACTGGTCCATTGCAGCCAGCTCGAAGGTGAAGGAAGAAGCAGCCAAGTTCATTGATTTCTACACCAATGATCCAGAAGCTAATAAGCTGATCAAGGGTGAGCGGGGCGTGCCGATCTCGGCCAAAATCAAGGAAGCTGTCTCTTCAGAGCTGAACGAGTCAACGAAGCAAGTATTTGATTTCGTAGCACAAATGGAGCCGAAGGCATCTCCAATGAGCCCGCCTCCTCCTGTAGGTTCTCCAGAGGTTATTGCTACTCTGGCTGACTATGTAGAGCAGGTGAATTTTGGTCAGATGACACCAGAGGATGCAGCAGCCAAATTCCGCTCGGAAGCTAATAGTATTCTGGCAAATAACAAATAGTCTGACTGGCACGAGAATGAATACCTACTAGAGAGGAACTGTTGGCGGCCGGGAGCTGCGTATGGATAGAGCAGTCGACCTGCTGAATCATCCCTGTGATGAATGAGTAGACGTCAGCCCGAATTCCAGTGCGAATCCCGGCCCCTTCAATCCAATGCCAATAGGTACAAATATCAAAAGTGCACCTAACAATGAATTTGTACCATCAACCTCCGCAGAGTTTAGCATTTCGAAGGGGCATATAAAGGATGGAATGGAGAGGAAAAATACGAATTAAGGAGGCTGGTACCGTTGCGGCGAAGCCATACGCTTAGAGATAATTTGACCGGATATGCCTTTATCAGTCCGTTTGTCATTGGATTTCTGGCTTTTACATTGATTCCTATGGTTATTTCCCTGTATCTATCGTTCACAAGCTATAATCTCTTTACTTCACCACGTTGGATTGGCATGGGCAACTTTGAGAAGATGTTCACGAACGATCCGAAGTACTGGAACTCGGTAAAGGTTACCTTCTTGTATGTTGTTGTAGGAGTGCCTTTCCGCCTAATGTTTGCCTTGTTCGTGGCTATGCTGCTGAACACCAAATCCCGGATGGTCGGCTCCTATCGGACGATGTATTACCTGCCGTCCATTATTGGTGGTAGCGTTGCAGTATCCATCATGTGGCGTAATATTTTCAGTAATGAAGGTGTAATCAATACACTGATTGGTGCACTCGGGGGAACCCCGGTCAAATGGTTCGGTGATCCCAATGCGGCACTGGGCATGCTGATCTCTCTCTCCGTATGGCAGTTCGGTTCTTCCATGCTGATCTTCCTGGCAGGGCTGAAGAATATCCCGATAGAAATGTACGAGGCTTCCAGCGTGGACGGTGCGAACCCGGTACGTAAGTTTTTCAGTATTACACTGCCTCTGCTCAGCCCAATCATCCTGTTCAACTTGATCATGCAGACGATCAGCGCATTCATGACCTTCGTACCTGCCTACATTATCTCTAAAGGTGAGGGTGGACCACTGGATGGAACCCTGCTCTATTCCCTCTATCTCTTCCGGCAGGCGTTCATGTTCAATAACATGGGCTATGCCGCTGCGATGGCATGGGTGATGCTCATTATGATTGCGATATTAACTGCGATTCTGTTCTTGACTTCTAAATTCTGGGTATTCTACGAGACGGAAAGGGGACGCTGATCACGATGCTATGGAAAAAGATCAAATGGCCTGTCTATCACATTTTTGTGGCATCGCTGGCCCTTGTCATGCTGTACCCGGTCATCTGGATGCTATTCAGTTCCTTCAAGGAAAGCCGTACTATCTTCGCAACGTCAGGCTATCTGTTCCCAACGGAGTGGAAGTGGGAGAACTACGTTTCGGGCTGGGTCGGGATTTCTGGCTACAGCTTCGGTAGATACATCTATAACTCGTTAGTGATTGTAATAATCTCTACCCTTGGTGCGGTTATCTCCTCTTCCTTAATTGCTTTTGGTTTTGCGAGACTGCGCTTCTTCGGTCGGAATTTCTGGTTCGCGCTGATGATGGTGACGCTGATGCTGCCGCATGACGTCGTACTCGTGCCACAATATATCATCTTCACCAAGCTCGGCTGGCTGAATACGATTCTGCCAATTGTAGTACCTGCCTTCTTCGGAATGCCATTCTTCATCTTCCTTATGATTCAGTTCATACGTACGATACCTGTGGAACTGGATGAGGCAGCGACAATTGACGGATGTGGCAAGTTCCGCCTGTATCTGCAGGTTATCATGCCTCTGCTGAAGTCCTCGATAGCTACGGCTGCGATCTTCTCCTTCTACTGGCGTTGGGAAGATTTATTGGGTCCGGTCTTGTATTTGAACTCCCCGGAAAAATATACTGTATCTATGGCGCTCAAAATGTTCCTGGATAGTGAGTCCGCTTCCAACTGGGGGGGCATGTTCGCCATGTCGATAGTCAGTCTAATTCCGGTTATCGCCGTCTTCTTCCTGTTCCAGAAGCAAATTGTTGAAGGAATGAGCACCAGCGGACTCAAAGGCTGATACCTGGATACGTTACAGTCTTGAGGAGGAAATGGGAAATGGAACGAAATTTTGACTTCGGGCCTGGCGAACCTGTACCGGGCTATGAAGGAGTAACACCGGATTGTCAGTATACTGCCGAGCGCGGATACGGCTTCGAAGATACCTCCAGGGTGTATGGCAGAGTTCGTACACCTGGGGGGAGTGATGAGGTAGCTCCTCTGGATAGGGCTGGCAATGCCCAACAGGAGATGGACATTTCCGTAATCACGCCTCGGCTTCGCAGTAGCTTCTGCATTCCGGTCGGAGCAGTATTCGTCGTGGATGTTCCTGACGGCACCTATCAAGTGAAGGTGATTGTGGGTGACGAGCTCGCAGAGACGCATACGCTTATTAAGGCCGTGGAAGGAAAGCGGGTACTCCCGGCGATTCGGACAGCACCTGGACAATACGCAGAGGAGCGTTTCTCCGTAGCTGTGCGAGAGGGCAGATTGCGACTCATTATCTCTGGCAAAGCGCCAAGATTGAATGCGCTTCAATTGGTCCAAGCGCCTCAGACGATGAAGCTATTTTTGGCTGGAGATTCCACGGTGACGGACCAGGCAGAATCAGGATATCCATACGCAGGCTGGGGACAGACGCTGCCAGCGCTGTTCAAGCATGACGTATGCGTGGATAATCACGCCATCTCGGGTCGAAGCTCGCGTAGCTTCATCCAGGAAGGACGGCTGGATGTGATCCTGAAGGAGCTGAAGGCAGGAGACTTCCTGTTCATCCAGTTCGGACATAACGACGAGAAGAATGACCCTGCTCGTGGAACAGAGCCCTTCACGACATATAAGGAGCATCTTCGTCGCTACATCGACGGGGCTCGCGCTAAAGATGCGAGGCCTGTGCTGATTACCCCGATACAGCGGAGATACTTCGAGCCGGATGGTACGCTGTCGGATACACATGGCGACTACACGGTTGCTGTGCGTGAGCTGGCTGAGGAATGCGAGGTCCCATTATTCGATCTGGCTGAACGCTCTAGACAGCTATTTGAGCAGGCAGGAGTAGAGGGCACGAAGGATATATTCATGTGGGTGCTACCTGGAGAATACCTGAACTTCTCCAGTGGTGTGGAGGATAATACGCATTTTCAGGAATCCGGGGCGATCCGAATTGCCCAGCTTGCAGCAGATTGGATCAGGCAGGAAGGACTGCAGCCGTTACTGATGTACTTAAGATAAGCATTAGCTAGAGCTGCAGGAGGTCTACGCCTTGCTTCTGTAGAAGTATTACGGAAGGAGTAGCGCTGATGTCACTGTGGACGAGCGTACTCGCCTGATCAGACAAGGAGGTCACGACGTGAAGGATGCATTGAACACCCCGGCAGGCCAGCAGACTGGCAGACAAGGAAGTTATTTTTGGGTTATTCCAGATGGCTATATACCGCCAATCAGTAATGGGGAGCTTCTCAGTCACGAGAGTATCTGTGTATTGAATTGCGGCCAGCAGGATGCGAGCTTGAAGATTAGCATTTATTTCGAGGATCGCGAGCCAATTGAGGCGATGGAGGCGTTGGTGGAAGGCAAGCGCACACGCCATATACGTACTGCTTCATTAGAGAAGGATGGGGTGCGGATTCCTGTGGGAGTTCCGTATGCGATCACGGTGGAAAGCGATGTCCCGGTCTTCATTCAGTACAGCCGTCTCGATACGACGCAGCCGGAGCTAGCGCTAATGAGTGTCATGGCTTACCCCGCAGATCGCTGAGTGGCAGTTGAGCATCACATTATGTTTTGAACAAGAGGCAGACCTAGGGTATGCCTCTTTGCTATGCTTGAAGTATCTAATATCTTGAATGATCTGGAGAGCGTAGCGGCTCATACTCACATATGATCTGGTCAAGGTACTAGTTCCCCTTCGATGGCTTAACATCCGGCTTGGAGGACTGACGAATGTGGCGTGTTCTCCAATTTGTTCCAAGCACCCCAAGCACGATCGCCACTGCGCCTACAATATGATAATAATGGACTTGCTCGTTAAGCAGCAAAGCTCCAGCCAGAATGGATACCAGCGTTGACAGGTTGCTGAACACACTCATTTTGGAAGCTTGAAGCCGAGAGAGTGCAAAGCTGGACAGTAGTGTTGTAATCAACGTAGAAGCAATTCCTAGATATGCGATAGCTCCCAGTGTAACAGGGCTTGCTAGTGCGTGCGTATACTCGGGTAGCGTACCCTCGATCAAATGCTGGCCGATGGCCAAGACATTGAAGATCACAAAGCCCATACCTAAGGTTACATAAGTGATTTCAAGTGGTGCGTATTTCTGGGTCAGGGGCCGGGCTAATACACCATAGGCAGCGAAGCAGATGGCTGAGAGCGTAATGAGAGTAATACCGATGATGTTGGCTGTGGAGAGCTGTGCGCCCCCCTTCATGGCAAAGATGAAGACAACACCCCCCACCGACAGTAGCAGAGAAAGTTTTTGAAGCAGCGTTGTTCTCTCCTTCAGGAAGATCGTAGCCAAGATCAGTGTAAATACAGGAACAGTAGCCTGAATAATACCTGCCTCAGAGGAAGACGTAGTGACCAGGCCGAAGGTCTGGAACGTAAAGAATAGCACCGGGGAGAATAAACCCAGCGGCAGCAGACGCAGAAGGTCCTGACGCTGTACGCGGAATGGTAGCCACCCTGCAAGTACCGGAATGGTAAGCACGAGGAAGGACAAGGAGAAGCGATGAGCCAAAAGGTCCAGCGGATTGGCTACCTGAATGGCCAGCTTGACGAACATAAATGAAAAGCCGATGATAAGGGCATAGGCTATTGCGGCGAGATAAGCAGCGGCCGTGCCATTAGGTGTCTGTGTGTTCATAAGAAGCTCCTTGTGACTATAGTATTTGTCATGCAAAAGCAGGAAATAATACCTGACTTGCTGAGGACAATATTTAATATACTGGAGGAAGAGTCGTCAGAACAATCGTAAAACGCATCATCTGTACCAGTACAGATGAGAGCTATACTGGTAGTGGCGTGCTGAGCGGCTGACGCGTCCTGATGATATACAAGTTATCATAAATGCTGCACCAATCATTACGTTGCTATCCAAGCGGGGCAGCAGCACATCAAGCCTGCTACCCGAAACCGGGTGAATTGGAGGTCAAGGAAAAGAGTATGAAAAGAACACGGCCACAGTCTGAATCAACACAGCTACAGCCTGAATCAACACAGTCACAGTCCGAAGCTGCTCCTGTACAGCTCAAATATGCAAGCATTGCTGCGGACCTGAGGGCAGAGCTATTGAATCGGCGAATTCCGCGCGGTGTCGATGGCTACAAGCTGCCATCTGTACGCGAGTTGGCGGCCAGATACCAATGCAGCAAAAGCACAGTTCTGCAAGCCTACGCGGAGCTGGAGAGGGAGCATCTCGTCTACAGTCTCCCCAAGAGTGGATATTTCGCAGTGACAGGTGCCCCAGACTCTCGCTCGACCCCATGGGATGAGCTGGAGCCGTTAGATTTTGCCTCAGCCGCTCCGGACCCCAGAGTATTTCCCTATGTGGATTTCCAGCACTGCATTAATCAAGCGATCGATAACTACCGAAGTGATCTCTTTGTCTATGGCACTGCCCAGGGGCTACCATCACTCAGGGCCTTGCTGCAGGAGCGATTGACAGACCATCAGGTATTTACCCGCCGAGAGCAGATCTGCGTCACGTCAGGAGTACAGCAGGCACTAGCTGTGTTGACCACGATGCCTTTTCCGAATAAGAAGACAGGCGTTGTCGTTGAAAATCCAGGATATCATAATATGTTTCCGTTGCTGCAAGGGTTGCAGGCCAACTATTATACGGTCCCTCGTCATTTGGACGGTCTGGATATGGATCGGTTGGAGCAGCTACTTCAGACAGGAGAGATCAAATTCATTTATGTCATGCCCCGGTTCCATAATCCCCTTGGAGTATCCCTGACGATAGCTCAGAAGCAGCGTCTCATCGAATTGGCTCAACACTATGACAGCTATATTGTGGAGGATGATTATCTCGCAGATCTGGATACGGATAGCAAAAGAGACCCCGTCTACGCCTATGATCGCAGCGGTAGGGTAATCTATCTGAAGAGCTTCTCCAAGATAATCTTTCCAGGCCTACGTCTGGGTGTGGCTGTGCTGCCAGCAGAGATATCCGAGGGCTTCGCTCATTACAAGAGCATCCTTGATATCGATAGCTCTGCCTTGTCACAAGCTGCACTGGAAATCTACATTCGTAGTGGCATGTATGATCGGCATCGACGCGGCATTCGTGATCAGTATACGGCAAGGATGAAGATGCTCAATAGTATGCTGGACCGATTTGGGGATCACCCTGCCTTTGCCGGAGCACCGCGCAATGGAGGAGAGCATACCGTGCTTCCTCTGCCTGCGAACCTTTCGCGCAAGGCACTGCTGAGCGGGCTGTCTAAGCGAGGGGTGCGGGTGGATACGGCTGATCGTTATTTTACAGATCAGGATGAAGTTACTCCACTGCTACGGTTGAACATTTCCAATGTGCATGAGTCGCAGATCGAACGGGGATTGGTGATGGTGCGTGAGGAGCTGGAGCGGCTGGATCGACGCAAGAGCTAGGAGTGAAAATGATTCAAGGGATATGGTTAAGCAAATCCAACGTCTTATGCTCACATTTTTGTTCAATTTCCTTCCTTAAGACTTACTGATCCTTGGCTCGTGAAAGTTGCTAGTCAAACGAACAGGGCTGTGCCGCAGTCTTGGGAAGACAGCAGTACAGCCCTGTATAGAGGTGCGCTATATAATTAGCAAACGGCAACAATCCAATTATTCACCAGATATAACTAAGTAAATAAGCGAGTTCCAGAATTAGCCACAGCCTAGTGCAGGAAAAAGAGATCGTCAGCTCAAGCTGAACAAAGCATAAGAGCAGACGTACTGTTAGCCCATTAATTCTTGGCCTTGGCTAGCTACATCCTGCCCAGATTAGTGCATCCTCTTACTTGCCAGCCGCGAGCAACCGGAACGACTCATCCGCAGCTTCCAGTGTAGCGTCGATATCCTCATCTGTATGAGCGGTGGTCAAGAACCATGCTTCATATTTGGAGGGAGCCAGGTTAATACCACGATCAAGCATATGGCGGAAGAAGCTGGCGAAGGCTTCGCCATCCGTATCCTGTGCTTCATCATAGTTGGTGATTGGATGATCGCAGAAGTGTGTGGAGAAGGCTCCGCGAATACGATTAATCGTAAGTGGTACGCCATGTCTGCTGGCGGAGTCTGCCAGTCCTGAGGTCAGCTTGATTGCGAGACGTTCCATCTCCTCGTAGACGCCTTCTCCCTGGAGAACTTCAAGGCAGGCGATGCCTGCCGAGATGGAGGCAGGATTGCCTGCCATCGTACCTGCTTGATAGGCAGGGCCGAGTGGCGCCACTTGCTCCATAATCTCCTTGGTACCACCGTATGCACCAATGGGCAGTCCTCCACCCAGAATCTTGCCAAGGGCTGTCAGATCAGGCTGAATGGCCTTCAGGTTATCCAGTCCTGCATAGGTCTGTGTGGACCCGTAATGGAAGCGGAAGGCAGTAATGACCTCGTCATAGATCACGAGGGATCCGTTGCTGCGCGCCATCGCACACAGTCCCTCCAGGAAGCCTGGTTCGGGCATTACCATGCCGAAGTTGCCAACAATCGGCTCGACCATCACGGCAGCGATCTCGTCTCCCCAATGCTCCAGAGCTTGTCGCAGGCTATCCAGGTCGTTGAACGGCACGGTGATGACCTCGCTCGCCAGACTCGCAGGGATGCCTGCACTGTCGGGGATTCCAAGTGTGGAGGGACCAGAGCCTGCCGCGACCAGGACCAGATCCGAGTGACCGTGATAGCAGCCAGCGAATTTGATGATCTTGTTGCGATTGGTATATGCGCGTGCGACCCGGATCGTCGTCATGACAGCCTCGGTTCCCGAATTTACAAAACGCACCTTGTCCAAAGAAGGGATAGCCTCCTTCAGCATACTGGCCAGCTTAATCTCAAGCCGGGTAGGTGTGCCATAGAGTACGCCATTTGCCGCCGCTTCTGTAATGGCCTTGGTGATATGCGGATGGGCATGTCCGGTAATGATGGGACCATATGCCGCGAGATAGTCAATGTAGCGATTGCCGTCCTCGTCCCAGAAGTGGGACCCAGCTGCCTTTTTCATGAAGACGGGGGAGCCTCCGCCTACAGCCTTGAACGAACGGGAAGGGCTGTTGACCCCACCTACAATATGCTCCAGTGCTTCCTGATACAGTGATGCCGAAGTGTCTCGATTCATGTATATAGATTCCTTTCTGCGCCTGTCAGCAGGCGATAACCTGATTTATAAGTTGTGATGCATGCGGGTAACATAGCTATTATATCAGACTGCCGCCGCAGGTTATGTGACAGTTTTGGAGGAAAGGGCATCCAGTGGGCTCGTCGACTCATTAGCTTATTAAGATCACAGCACATGCGGTAAGGCGAGCAGAGACAAAAAAGATGCTCTCCCCCATACAGGGCGGAAAGCATCCATGTTACTGCTGAATTTATTAAATGGAATAAGAGTATATGTGCTAATTCACGTCAGATACAGACGTTCGGCTGCTACTACTGCCAGAGACAGGCTCTGATGCAGATTCCCGGGGACTGCTAGCAGGCGATGTCTTGCTATCCGTTCCAGTACCTGTTCCCGTTCCGGTGTCGTCTTGCTCCGGAGTCTCTTCCTCAGGGGTGGAGTTCAGGAATTCCTGGATGTATTCCTTGAGCTTATCCTCACTGCCAACAGTCAGGACAGCTGCTCCATTAATACGTTCCTCCTTGAGCATGTTCATTGGAGGAATCTGTTCGCTACCACCGAACTTGCTCTCGTAACCGACACTAGCCAGCTTCCACATATCGTTAACGGACAGGTTCGTATCAATGAACGGATTTACCTGCTCCAGAATGCTTGGCAGCTTGGCAATGGAGGTGGTGGACTGCATTTTCTCGGCAATAGCCTTCAGCAGTTCACGCTGGCGACTGGTGCGAGAGAAGTCGGACATCTTGTCATGCCGGAAGCGAACATATTGCAAGGCCGTATTTCCGTCCAGATGTTGCATGCCCTGCTTGAGATCAATATCATACAGATGCTTATCGGCCTTACTGATGTACTTCATGTCCTTCTCGACTTCAAAGTCTACTCCGCCAATCGCATCAACCAGCTTGATGAAGCCTTGGAAGTCTGTATATACGTAATATTGAATCTGAATTCCCAGCAAATCTCCTGCTGCCTTCATCGCTGTATTCGGGCCATGGGTAATCGCGGTATTGATTCGATTTCTTCCATGATCAGGAATTGACGTGTACGTATCGCGAAGCAAGGAGAACAAGTGATATTTCTTCTGCACAGGGTCGAGGGACAACACCAGCATACTGTCTGAGCGTGGAACGCCTTCGTCCTGAGCATCGCGTGAATCAACGCCCATGAGCAGAATGTTGACTGGCTCCGTTCCTTCCCATTTCGGTGGATCAGGAGTCACGACCTTGTCGATTTTCTCAATATTGTGAAACGGGGAAGCCTCTCCCGTCTTTTGAAGCTGATTCAATTGATTATATATGGATGTGAAATAAAATATGACAACACCGATAACCGCAACGGCAATTACAGCCAGAACGGTCCAGATCGTTCTTTTGGTATTTCTGGTCATGTTTCCTGTTCTCCCTTTCCCTTTTCAATTCATTACATTATAATTTCTTTTTGGAGCTCAATCAATTACACAGTGAGGTACAATATGTTAGCTATTGATGTTCAGCAATTGCGTAAGACGTTTCATGTCCATAAGAGCCGGGAGGGCCTGAAGGGTGCCTTCCTTGATTTATTTCGACGCGAATATCGGGAAGTGATGGCTGTAAAAGACATTTCTTTTCAAATTCCGCAGGGGGAGATTTGCGGCTATATTGGAGAGAATGGGGCGGGGAAATCCACTACGATTAAAATGCTTACGGGCATCCTGGTGCCTACGTCAGGAACGCTGAAGGTAGGCGGATATACGCCTTATGAGGAAAGAGAGCAGTTCGTCCGCAATATCGGCGTCGTATTCGGACAGCGCAGTCAACTCTGGTGGGATATTGGCGTCATTGAATCATTTCAGCTGCTTCGGAAAGTATATCAGGTTCCAGATAGGGACTTCAAGCGTCGATTAGATGAATTGGTGGAGCGCCTGCAGCTCCAGGAACTACTTAATCGTCCAGTTCGCAAGCTTAGTCTGGGCCAGCGGATGCGCTGTGAGCTGGTAGCAGCTCTGCTGCATAATCCGTCGATTGTCTTTCTGGACGAGCCTACCATCGGACTGGATATTGTGGTCAAGTCGGAAATACGCGAATTCCTCAAGGATATGAACCGCGAGCACGGGACGACGATTCTGCTTACCACCCACGACCTTCAGGATATCGAGGCATTGTGCTCCCGGGTTATTATGCTCGATGACGGGAACATCATCTATGATGGCGGTCTAGATGAGCTGAAATCCCGCTGGGGAACCGGACGGGAGGTACTGTTCCAGTTCGGGACACCTGCGAGCCTGGAGCAGCTCCGGCAATGGACTACTGGCATGCCAGTAGAGTGGGAGGCTGAGCATGATCTGATGGCCAAGGTATGGATTCCTCTGGAATATAACGTATCCGATGTGCTGGGTGTCGTTGTGGGACGCACGGACATTACGGACATCAAGATTATCGAGACGAATACGGACGATATCGTACGCAGAATCTATCAGTCGGGTTCCGCTGATCGACCGGAGGCAGCCGCCCCGCAAGAGGAGGCGGTCACGCATGCTTAGTGTGTATTCCGATTTTATTCGCATTCGTTTTCTGACGATGCTTGCCTATCGGATCAATTATTACTCAGGCATACTTATATATACCCTGAATATCGGTGTGTATTACTTTACTTACATGGCGATTTATGGAGGCGGCAGCCAGGAGCTTGGAGGCTTCACCGCCGCACAGATGACCACCTATGTGGCCGTATCGTGGATGGCTCGGGCGTTCTATTTCAACAATCTGGATCGTGAGATATCGACGGATATCCGTGACGGGAGCATTGCTATCCAGATCATACGACCTTACAACTATATTTTGGTCAAAATGACGCAGGGGCTGGGCGAGGGAATGTTCCGCTTTCTGATGCTGATGATCCCGGGCATGCTCATTGCCATCCTGTTATTCCCAGTGGAGCTACCTCGCGACCCGTATGCCTGGATTGGATTCCTCGTCATGCTGTTCTTCAGCTTCCTGATCAATTCACAGCTGAATGTCATTACTGGTCTGTCTGCATTCTTCATCGAAAATAATGAAGGCATGATGCGAATGAAGCGGGTTATTGTTGATCTTTTCTCGGGTCTGGTATTACCTATTAGCTTATTCCCAGGCTGGCTGGAGCGTCTCTCGGCTTGGCTGCCTTTCCAGGCGATAACCTACCTTCCGGGCTCTGTATTTACAGGGCGGGTACAGGGGACAGGGATCTGGAATGTGTTAGGGATTCAGGTCCTGTGGTTCATCCTGCTGCTGATCCCCATGATCATCATCTGGCGTCTGGCACGTCGACGTCTGTTCGTGCAAGGAGGATAGGTGTAATGAAGTATTATTGGAGCTTAATCATTGAGTATTTGAAAAATTATATGAAATCAAGATTGACCTACCGTGCCGATTTCTGGGTGGAGGTCGTATCGGATCTGTTATTCCAGGCCACGAACCTGATCTTTATCTTTGTGGTATTCATGCATACCGATAATCTTGGCGGCTGGAGTCAGAGTGAGGTCCTGTTCGTCTATGGCTATTTCATGGTCCCTTTTGGCGTGTTCAACTGCTTTGTCAACATGTGGGGATTCGGAGAAAGGTACATCGTGAAAGGGGAAATGGACCGTGTCATGACACGCCCTGCCCATAATCTCTTCCAGATCATGCTGGAAAATGTAGACCCTCCTGCGCTGGTGGGTTCATTGGTCGGCGTAATCATCATGATCGCGAGTGGCGCACAGATGAGTATGGCCTTTGAATGGTGGTACATTCCAGGCTTGATTATCATGACGTTAAGCTCAGTTGCTATTTATACAGGAATCTATACGATGCTGACGTCTCTGTCCTTCTACTCGGATGCGCCTACGGGAATCATTCCGCTGATGTACAATATCCAAGGCTATGGCCGCTACCCAGTCACGATCTACAATAGAACGCTGCAGGTGCTACTGACCTGGATCATTCCGTTCGCATTCGTCGGGGTCTATCCGGCCTCGTTGTTCCTGGAGCGCTCTGAGATGCGCATGATGGCACTGCTTACTCCAGTCATGGGAGCTATCTTCCTGACCTTGGGCTTGCTGGCCTGGAATCATGGTGTGCGTCGTTATCGGGGAGCAGGCTCGTAGGAACGAAAGAGGATAGGGGTAAACCCGAATGATTTGTATAGCCGGTTCGGATGAATCCATTCGAGCTAGGATAGCCGAATTATTCGAGATACATATTCAGGAGGTAATGGTCATGAATGCAGTTATAGGACAACCAGCGCCTGACTTCGAGCTGCCTGGCAGTGAAGGCGGTATGGTCAGACTATCTGACTACCGCGGGAGCAAGGTGATATTGTATTTCTATCCAAAGGATCTAACGGCGACCTGCTCGACACAGGCCTGTGATTTTCGCGATCATCATGAGCAGTTCAGTGGACAAGGGGCGGTCATTCTCGGCGTAAGCACTGATCCGCTCCAGCGGCACAGTAAGTTCATTGAGAAGTATGGTCTGCCATTCCAACTGCTGGCGGATGAAGATCATGCCGTGTCGGAGACTTATGGTGTATGGCAGCAGAAGCAGATGTATGGTAAGCAATACATGGGGATTGTACGTTCCACCTTCCTCATTGATGAGGAAGGGATACTCGTACAGGAGTGGCGCAAGGTGAAGGTGAAGGGGCATATTGAGAACGTGCTCCAGCATATTTCAGAATCCTGAGTGAAAATCGATATCATATATACCCAATAACTCTGATATAGAAGAGTGCAATCGAACGGGGCCCCTGGTTATTCATAACAGGTGGCCCTTTTGCTTTGTGTCCAGGGAGCAATTAAATATAGTTAACTCCTAATAAGTAGTTAATGCGGTTAACTGGGCAGTGCAAGGCAGTTAATGAAGTTAATGAGCTCTAACAGGACTTAATGAGCTTTAACAGGATTTAATGGGTTTTGATGAGCGATTTATGAGCGGCTAACGAATGTCTTTTTTCGATGAAGAAGAGAACATTTGAAATAGAGTTTTGCGGTATTTGAGCAGCAGCAGGATTGCCCCCATAATGGCTATGATGATCACAATCTTGATGGCATAGCGCTCTGCCAGCAGGAATACGGTATCCCACTGTGGGCCAAAAATTTTCCCAAGGCTAATGAAGAGTATGACCCAGAACAAGGCCCCGCTATAGGCGTAGAGCGCGAACTTACGAAACGGCACAGCCGTAATGCCTGAGAAATAGCCTGTAAAGTGGCGCACCCCGGGAATAAAGTAGCCGACAAAGATGAGCATGTAGCCATATCTGCCGAACCAGCGCTGGGTCAGGGCGAATTTGTCAGGCTTGAGCAGCAGCCATTTTCCGTAACGCTCGATGAAAGGAAGCCCCACCCTGCGGCCGATCCAGTACGTGATACTCATACCAATGGTCGTACCAAGGAAGGCCAGAACGATCAAGGGCCAGAAGCTCAAGTGGCCTGCATAGGCAAGATACCCGGCGTAAGCCATGGAGGTCTCCCCAGGAAAAGGCAAAGCGATGAATTCCAGCAGTAGTCCGACGAAGAGGACCCAATATCCGTAATTTTCAAATAAACCTTCAATCCATTCCAGAACTTCCACAGCTATTCACTCCTGTTTTCTTCGGCGATATCTTTCTTTCGAAATATGCACCAGGCTAGTCTATTTAACTTCATCATTTCATATATTTTATCAAAAAATACTAGGTTCGATATATGGAGGGATTACGATGAGATATAGATTCGTTTTGTGTACAGCTATTCTATGGATACTCATGTCCATTCTATCATACGAGCAGGTGATAGCACGGTCTCAGGCGGATACTTCCCTGCTACAGTCTGGGCGATCGACTGCTTCGGAGCCGTCCGTGAAAGGAGCTTCAGCCCGGAGGGCAGACAGCGGCACAGTCTATCTGACATTTGATGACGGACCAGGTAAATACACCGGGCAAGTACTCGACATCCTACAGCAATATCATGTGCAAGCAACGTTTTTTGTATTAGGGGAGCATGCCGTGAGGTCGCCGGAGGTGATCCGTCGTATGGCAGAGGAGGGCCATGTAATCGGTAATCACACCTATAATCACAGCTATGAAGAGCTATATCGTGATTTCCGGGAATTCTGGAATCAGATCAAGCGCACGGAGAGCATTATTCATAGTGTTACAGGTGAGCGTCCTACCTTGGTGCGAGCGCCAGGAGGGACCTATGGGCATTTTGATGATGTCTACTATAGTTTATTGGATCAGGCCGGGTACACGGTGGTGGATTGGAATGTGGACAGCGGTGATTCAAGGCGGTCAGGTGTTCCAGCACAAGAGATTGTACATCAGTCTATCCAGGGGATCACGGAGCGTGGAGATAAGGTCGTGCTGCTGCATGATGGAGGAGCAAGGGGAGAGACGGTGAAGGCACTGCCTCGGATCATAGAGAAGTATCAGGCAGCAGGTTATTCTTTTGCTGTACTCTCTCCAGAGATGCGGCAGTGGCAGTTCCCTGTGTCACAGAAGGCAACGGCTCTTAAGTGTTCTCAACCAGGGGAGAGCTGGGTTGCAGAGCATATCTTGCCGAATCGTGCGCTGCTTAAGCCTGGACCTCCCCTGCATGTGGCCGTGGGGGCACAGGAATTGAGCCTGTCCGCTGGTGAGTATGAATGGAAGCAAGGGCATGTGATTGCTCCGTTACGCAGTGTCGTGGAGAAGCTGGGGGGCAATGTGGTCTGGCAACCGAGGGCAGGAATTGCCTCTGTACGCATAGGAGGACGGCATATCGAGATTCATGCACAGCAAGGTGAGATCTACCGGGCGAATGATAGCAGCAAAGTCAGTTATTTGCCCAAGCGTGGTATGCCTCTCCAGATGGTTAGCGCCCACAGCAGGAACGCGAGTGTCAGCGTTATGTCCAATCTAACTGGCGGTGCGATGTATTTTACTGGCTATCTGGTGAAGAATAAGATACTTCAGTATGCGTATATGAGTAAGACCTTCGCCAAAGGTAAGGAGAGCAGGAATCCAGCACAAGGGGGCCAGGGAGTCCAAGGAGTTGCGATGAGTTCAAGCATTGAAATGAGAGCGGATAGCCTTTACTTGCCACTGAGGGATCTACTGGAGGGACTGGGCTACGCCGTGACATATGAGGGGGATCCATCGGCAGAGTATCGAATCAAGGCGATATGACGAATGGACGAATCTGATGCGGTAAATTATAGGGAATAATCGATTCAACCGATTGGCAGGTGACAGCAGACAGCAGACTTTAGTGGATGAAGAGCCAATTTACCCTGGCATCGGTAAGAGATGATATGTCTGAGAACATAAGGATGTGTCTGCCCGTATAGCCCATGTTCTGGCATATCTTGAAAAGACAAGTGCCTTCCTTGACGGCGTGTTTTGTCGTTGCGTATAATGAATCCATTAATTGAGGGAGGCACGGTAATGAATAAGCCTAATGAAATCGTTGTTGTTCTGGATTTTGGAGGACAATACAACCAATTGATTGCAAGAAGAATCCGGGATCTGGGTGTGTATAGCGAACTGCTTCCATATAATACACCTGCGGACAAGATCCGTGAGCTCTCTCCAAAAGGAATCGTATTCTCTGGTGGTCCATCCAGCGTGTATGCCGAGAATGCTCCTCACGTAGATCCGGCTGTCTATGATCTTGGAGTTCCTATATTTGGTATTTGCTATGGTATGCAGCTCATGGCCCAGCAGCTGAACGGAAAGGTAGAACGTGCTGGCAAGCGTGAGTATGGCAAGGCAGACGTGCAGTTCAATGAAGGATCTACTCTGGCGAAAGGACTGGATGCTTCGCAAACCGTATGGATGAGCCATGGTGACCATGTTACTGAGCTGCCACAAGGCTTCAAGCTGGACGCAGGTACAGAGAGTGCGCCGATTGCGGCGATGAGCCATCCTGATCGGAACTTTTATGCTGTTCAGTTCCATCCCGAGGTGCGTCATTCCCTGAACGGTAACGAGATGATCAGCAATTTCCTGTATGAAATCTGTGGCTGCGATGGCAACTGGACGATGGAGTCCTTCATTGAGAATCAGATTCGTGAAATCCGTGAGCAGGTGGGGGACAAGAAGGTTCTGTGCGCACTGAGCGGCGGTGTGGATTCTTCTGTCGTGGCTATGCTCATTCACAAGGCGATTGGCGATCAACTGACCTGTATGTTCATTGATCACGGATTGTTGCGTAAAGGGGAAGCGGAGAGCGTCATGGAGACCTTCGTCGGCAAGTTCGATATGAAGGTTGTGAAGATCGATGCGCGTGAGCGTTTCTTGTCCAAGCTGGTAGGTGTGGATGATCCAGAGCAGAAGCGTAAAATCATCGGTAATGAGTTCATTTATGTATTCGAAGAGGAGTCTGCTCGCTTCGATGACTTTGATTTCCTGGCACAAGGTACGCTGTATACGGATATCGTAGAGAGCGGTACAGCTACTGCTCAGACGATCAAGTCTCACCACAACGTTGGTGGACTGCCTGAAGACATGAAGTTCAAGCTGATCGAGCCACTGAGTGCCCTGTTCAAGGACGAGGTACGCAAGGTAGGCGAAGAGTGCGGTCTGCCAGAAGCAATCGTATGGCGTCAGCCGTTCCCAGGCCCAGGTCTGGCTATTCGTGTGCTGGGTGAGGTGACGGAAGAGAAACTGACCATCGTGCGCGATTCTGATTACATCCTGCGTGATGAGATTGCGAAGGCTGGTCTGGATCGTGAGATCTGGCAGTACTTCACAGCTCTGCCGAACATGAAGAGCGTAGGTGTCATGGGGGATGCCCGTACGTATTCCTACACTGTAGGTATTCGCGCGGTGACGTCCATCGACGGCATGACCGCCGACTGGGCGCGTATTCCGTGGGACGTGCTGGAGAAGATCTCCGTACGTATCGTCAACGAAGTGGATAACGTGAACCGCGTCGTGTACGACATCACCTCCAAGCCACCAGCAACGATTGAGTGGGAGTAGATTTATCTGCTCTTGGCCTTAATAAGGTGGGATGAATAAACAAGATCGTTAAGACTTATATCGTCATATCAAGACTCCTGCTGTATCGGCGAATTATCGCTGTGCGGCAGGAGTCTTCTTTTTATATGACTACGAGTGGAATTTGCCTATGTAGCCCTGAGAAGGTGTCTTCAGACAGTATCTCTTAATAGATCGTGAGAGTAGGCCCACAGGGTTACGCAACAGAATACGAAGGTGAGAAGAGGAAATATTACTAAGTATGATGCACGCCCATTTATATGAATGTGCTCTGCTCAAAGGTGTCATCTTTTGACGATAATATGCTTTATAATATATCTGAAATCAGTTATATATATCCTGTCGCTGTCCAAAGGAGAATATAAGATGCTAAAGTTATTCCTATCCTCGTCCTTTAAGGATGTCGCTCCATCATTAGCCGACTTCGCCGCTGAACCGCTGGAAGGGAAGAAGATTACCTTTATTCCGACGGCAAGTATTCCGGAGAAGGTCAAATTTTATGTGAGATCAGCAAAGAAAGCATTGGAGAACCTGGGTCTGACCGTCGATGAGCTTGAACTAAGCACGGCCTCGCAAGAAGAGATTGAACGTAAAATCAGAGAGAATGACTATATTTACATTAGTGGGGGCAACACCTTTTATCTGCTTCAAGAGTTAAAAAGAACAGGTGCCGATTCAATTATCAGACAAGAGGTTCAGAATGGCAAAATGTATATTGGAGAATCCGCTGGCTCTATGATCCTGACTCCCTCGATTGAATATGCTCAGCTCATGGATAACGTGCAGGAAGGTCCGGCTTTGGATACATTTGCGGCACTGGGGGTCATTGATTTCTATCCTGTACCCCATCATACGAACATTCCGTTCATTAGAGCGGTGGAGAACATTATTGAAGAATATGGCAGTCAATTGAATTTATACCCTATTAGTAATGCTGAAGTTATTCTCGTACAGGGTGATAGCATCAGTATCGAGAAAGCATGACTTCAAGCAGGCCGAGAAAGGAGGGCAGAGCATGATCAAATTATACAAAAAAGAACAAGGCGGTAAGCTACTGTATGCGGAATACTGGCTAGAGGAGAGCCAGGTTGTGGAGCATACCGGCACAGTTGGCACCCATGGCACAACGAGTAGAAAAGAATTCCCGGGCGCATTTGGCAATGAGGACGAATTCAGACGGGAGTTCATGGACAGGTACCATGCTGAAGGATATCAGGCCCCTTGGGAGGATGACGGTTATATGCTGATCGTCCAATATCCGATGAAGAGCATGACGGGCAGCAAGCGTGACCTGTGGCTCAAGGATAAAGCCAGTGGAGCTTTGCAAAATGAGCTGGGCTGGAGAGGCTTAGGAGATGTGGACGGATACGACATGGGTAAGACAGCAAATCCAGTCACACAATATGCCCTGAACATCTACTGCTTTGTCATCGACGAAGAGCTAGGAATACAAGCAGTCAAGCATGTGCTTCGGGAGTCGAGACTCGACTACACTCAGATCAAGATTGCATCCAGAAGGCTGGAGGGTGACGAGGACTACATATTAAAATATTCAGCGAAGAACAATGATCTGGAGTTCTATATATAGGGGGAATTTTGTGTTAATGCGTAACAAGCAATTATAAATTAAAGTTTCTGTCGCCCGGCATATGACGTGTTGAAAAGAGCCCTTTGATCTGTCCACCAGGCAGCTTGAAGGGCTTTAACTATACCAACTCTGACTATACCAACACCTACTCCGACTACACCTACTCTAACTATTCGTTGGCCAAAATTCTTGCTGCACAGCCGCCTTACCCCGGCTTGGTTGTAGGGCATTAGTCAAGCCAGGGTAAGGCGGCTGTCATGAATTAATAGGGCGTCCCTTTTTCCATTTGCGAATCTTCGTACGGAACGTCTGAAAAGGTGCAATGGTATTAATGTGAATCCATCTCGCAATCGGCCACTGGGGAAGCTCTCCTGTCCATTGTCTGTGGCCTTGCACGAACAACTCCTCGTCCGCCAAGGCTTGAATCCAAGCATGATAATGCGCGATGTCTGCTTTGAACTCGATCGTCATCTCCTCAAGCGTATGATTCTCGTATTGTTGGTAAAAGTGTCGGTATAGCTCACCTAGCTGATTCCATTTATAGCCTGCCAGCGGCATACGGACTTCCTGCCCTGCCAGCTCATGCTCCTCCCATTGCTTCACCAGCTTCATCCAGCCGAGCTGATAGGCCAGCATCTGAGCGGGTGTCCGGTCTACATCGGCATGTAGCACGTCTTTATCTTGCTCTTGAACCTCGTCGAACTCCGAAATGAATAGCCCAGCACGCTTGTCCAGCTCATCCAATAAGGCCTGCTTGTTGGGATAGTTAAAGCTTGCCATTATAAAACCCTCCTATTTTTGTGAAATATATAACTTAATATGATGCAGTAAAAAGACAGGCTAGTTCTTCCTTCAACTATTATAGATGGTGGAATATGACAACTGATTGTCATGTTCATATGGGTTCTTCTCTATATTTCATGGAAAACCATAAAGTTTCATGATTATCCTCGTAATTACTCGTGATGTCATAATTACCTCGTAATCAACTCGTGGATACCCTCACACTTCTTGAGCAAGAGAAGAGCCTACGATAAGATATGTTAAGTATAAAGTTTATTTTTTTCGAGCGGACGGAAGGAGTGACACCATGCATAAACGCATTCAAATGGAAGCAGGCTGGACCCTTGAACATATCAAGCGTCTGGCAGAGGATCAAGAGGTCGGTATCGTGCAATATAGCGAGCCTCTCTATATACCCGATATGGACATGCTGCGTATGTTGAATGAAGAGCTTTTTCGTGTAAGACCTGATATCGTATGGCGAATCTATGGCTTTCACCTGAAGCCGGGCGATCTCTCAGGACTTGAGCAGATGAGCCATGTCGAGAAGCTCTGTATAGATTGCAACACCCAGGTGACTCACATGGAGGCTATCGGAGCCCTGCCTGAGCTGAAGGAGCTTGAACTGGATGTGTATGAGGCTGATTCGCTGTCGGTGCTGGAGCTTGTTCCTGCGGACTTAAGGTTGCTGAGAATTGGCAAGACCAAGACGAAGAAGACGGACCTATCTGTGCTTAAGCGGTTCACACATCTGGAATCACTGAGCGTGAATGGGCACCAGCGCAATATCAGTGTGATCGGTGAGCTGACCAGTCTGAGGCAGGTAGCGATTCAGGGCATGCCACTGGAGGAGCTCTCCTTTCTCACACAGCTGTCTGTGCTTGAGAATCTACATTTGAGCTTTGGCAGCGCGGAGCAACTGGGTACACTAGCAGGACTAGAAGCATTGCAGCATCTGGAGCTGTTGCGGGTGAAAGGCTTATCCGATCTGTCTGTCATCTCTGAATTAACAGGATTACGCAGTCTGAAGGTGGAGGACCAGCCGCATCTTGCCGAGCTTCCTTCCCTAGATAGTCTAAGTAACCTGCACAGGATTATTCTTGCCAATGTAGGGCTGAAGAGCCTCGACTGGGTGCAATCGTCCACTGTATTGCAGGAGCTGGCAATGTTCGAGATGAAGACACTGACGATAGAAGATGTTGAGCGGTGTGTTCGACAGCCGAATAGTCTGCGGCGATTGTTGGTGGGCCTCAAGAGCATCAAGTCTAATAAGCTTGCGCAACAAGTGATTGAGGAGGCAGGTCTCTGGGATGATAGGACATGGTGGCTATGAGCGGGTTCGTTCCAAAGCTGGCTCCAGCCTCGAACATGATACAAGAGCCTTTTTCTAATGAATTTATGGTCTGATTACATACAATAGCCTATAAAATCAAGGTCTAATATCATAGATTACGAACGATGTGACAGTTAAAATAATTAATGTTCGTTTATATGGTTGACAATCCTGCTGCCTCGCCCTAAAATGAGAAAGCAATGTCAATCCTTTGCACGTACATGAACTAGTGGTCTGCTGACAATAGTAGTAAGGAGTCTTGCAGTAACCGTACGAAATGCAATGACATTTTGAATTTAAGGAGAGAGATTAGTGGAACGATTTTTCAAATTAAAAGCGAACGGCACGACAGTACGTACGGAGATTATGGCCGGGATTACGACCTTCATGGCCATGGCTTACATTCTGTCAGTCAACCCGAATACGCTAACAGCCTTTGGACAGATTGATATTGGCTGGTACTCCGTATTTCTGGCTACCGCACTTGCAGCAGGTATTTTCACCATTGCCATGGGACTGTTCATTAATTTCCCTGTCGCACTGGCTCCCGGAATGGGCTTGAATGCGTACTTCGCTTCTGTAATATTGGCGTCTGCTACAAGTGATCAGCCTTTCACTTGGCAGATGGGACTTACGGCTGTATTTATTTCTGGTCTAATCTTTATTTTGCTGACAGTAACGAGAGTTCGTCAGACGCTGCTCGTAGCCATTCCTGATGGCCTGAAGCATGCGATTACAGTCGGGATTGGTATGTTCATTACAATTATCGGCTTGAAGAACAGTGGCATTATGACCATCGGTGTCGAGGCAGGTAACGACATCCCGGCACATACGTTCACGAATGTATTGTCTTATGAGACGGTCATTCATCTTGGAAGCCTGGAGAATACCAGTGTACAGCTTGCGATCTTTGGTCTGTTGCTGATCTCCATTCTGATGGTTCTGCGGGTGAAGGGTGCGATTTTGTTCGGTATTCTGGGCACGACGGTGATCGGAATGTTCATGGGTGCGGTAGATTACAGCGTGCTGTCTGGACCTAACGCTCACTGGACGCCTGATTTTACGCAGCTGAACTTTATGGAATTCGACTGGAACGGTATTATGCATACAGGTATCATTTCGGCTATTGCTACGTTCACCTTTGTTGAGTTGTTCGATACCTTCGGTACTCTGGTGGGTACAGCCCAGCGCGCGGGTATTATGGATGAGCCGGAAGAAGGCAAGAAGCGTGTTGGTAAAGCTATGTTCGTCGATGCGGTAGCTGTTACAGGTGGTGCTATGCTCGGAACCTCCACAACGACGGCTTACGTAGAGAGTGCAGCGGGTATTGCAGAAGGCGGTCGGACGGGCCTGACGGCTGTAACTACAGGCGTGTGCTTCCTCCTGGCGTTGTTCTTGGCTCCGGTTGCGGCTCTGATTCCAGGTGCAGCGACTGCGGCGGCTCTGATCGTTGTTGGTGTACTGATGGCTCAATCGATCAAGCAGATTGACTTCCAGGACATGGTCATTGCGATTCCAGCGTTCCTGACCTTTGTCATCATGCCTTTCACTTACAATATTGCTAATGGTATCTCCTTCGGGATCGTGACTTATGTCATCCTCGCTCTGGTTGCCAATTTGGCATCTGCCAAGACTGGCAAGAAATACTCTATCCACTGGATGATGTGGGTGCTGGCTATTCTAATTATCCTGCGTTATGTACTGGTTGGAAGCGAGGGCTAATCTGGAGCTAAGTTATATTCTAACGATGTGGTTTAGAGAAGATACACATTCGGAATGACTTTATGACGTTTTCTTAGCTCGGAAAATAGTAACATACAGCATGAATTCAAGCTGCTTCAGGCCATGTCCTGGGGCAGCTTTTTGGTCTTTTCTTTGACTATGGAATTAATAGGAATATACAGCATTAGGAATGTCTATAATGAAATCCCCCTATGATAGGGCCGATGTAGAAATACAATGGCTGCTGCCATAGGGGGAGGGGGGCTACTCGTTCCAGATAAGCACCCGGATTGGGGTGGGGTTATAGGCATTACAGGGATTGTTCAACTGAGGGCAGTTGCTGATAAGCACCATGGAGCGGCAGCAGGACTGAACTTCGACATAGCAGCCTGGACCTGATACTCCATCCTCGAATGTAAGGCCCCCTTCAGGTGTAACCGGCACATTCATGAAGAAATTAATATTAGGTGATAAGTCCCGTTTGCCATAAAGGTAGCCTTCTGCATGCTTGGATAATTCCAGCATGAAAGTGTCCCGGCAATTATGCATGTGCTCCTTCTCATGTGCGTATCGAACCGTGTTGCTTTGCGCAGAGCAAGCACCGCCCAATGTATCATGGCGTCCACAGGTGTCTGCAACGATTCTGGCAAGCTCATTGCCAGATTCGGCGAGCAGAGTGGAGCCTGCGGTCAAATAAATATTCTGCTGCGCGGTGATCGTTCGAACAGCGCTGTAATGATCCTCGGGATTGTCCGCATCGTAAAACAACGTATCCGCCGCCTGATTTCCCTCCAGGTCCACAATGCGTAGCACCTGTCCTTGCTGTAGCTCATGCATCCAGCCCTGTCCGGCGGGAATGATCTTGTCATATACAGCATCCTCGGCAAGGCGAGGGCTTTCCACTCGATAAAATGCCTGCATGTTTATTCAACCTCCCTCAGGTATTAGCTTGTTCAGCTTTGAAGTACGTAGTATGTCCAGGTATTGTCAAATGCCCGGCGGTTCTCGGGGCGATAATTTACGCAATAATCCTGGGAATCTACCTCAGGTGCGGGTAACACCTCTATATTGACCGGTACGGATGGATAAATGGTACGAGGGTCAAGGGGATGGGGAGTGTTGGAGAATACAGTCAGTAAGTCCATCTCTGTACGGAGTGTCACCGTCTGTCCTGCTTGGCTGTGACCAACGGCTAGCTGCATGTTTCCTTCCAGATCGCAGGTTACCTTGGAGAACCAGTTAATTACCGGCGAGATATCCCTGGCTCCCAGACCGTTACGCACCAGTTCCACCGCCAGATTCTCCTGCCCGCTCCGCAACCAATGGTTGCGTGTCTCCTGGTAGAGGCTGAGACCATACTTGTCATCCGTAGCTGTTCTGGTCGTATAGCCTCCCAAGGGATCGTGCCAGCCTAGATCATCCTGAACGATGCTGGCCATGACCCGTCCGTTGTCGCTCATGAGCACGTTGCCTTTGGTAAGATGGGCTGTGTGCTGAGCCTTCAATGTATCCGGCATATTGTATCTTTCGCTCAACTCGCGAGCATGGTACAGCAGCATGGCTATATTAGCTCCATCCTCCATCGCCGTCAGGCGAATCAGCTTGCCCCGTCCGATGATGCCGGACCATTTGCCGCCCGGATGCACCGTTTCACTCCAGATTACGCTCATTTCCTTCACTCCTTCTTCATACATACATCGATGAGAGCTCCATCATCTTCTCTACGTACGGTCTTTCTAATAGAGAACTTTAATTTATGTCAGATAACATAACAAAGATAAAATGCTATTGTCAAATAGGTAAAAATAAAATTGGGGCCACATCACAAAAGAGAAGACTAGATAAATAGCGGATTTGTGAAGTGTTTATAAAAATAATGCTTCCTGTTTGTGGACTATTGACATGTTTCGACAAAGACGACGATAATGGGGACAAAGTATTGTGTGTAATGAAATATGACGTTATGAATATGTATTAAAACCGAAAAAGTAATTTATATAACATTAAATGTTACTTAAATTACAAAATCTGATCTTGCCGAAAACATACAGGCAATCGTTTTGTGAAAATGAGAGGAGGAGGACCCACTTGGACAAGCTGACCGTCGCAACATTGAAAGCCATGTATCAGAGCAAGAAGACAACTCCTCAAGCTTTGATCGAAGAATTAATTGAAAGGACTAAGCGGGACAAATCCTTCAATATCTGGATTACGCCCCCTTCGCTATCGTTTATCCAGCCTTACCTGGACGCGCTGGAGCAGATGGACCCCGAGGAGCATCCGCTCTGGGGCATTCCCTTTGCCATTAAAGATAATATTGACCTTGTGAGAGTGCCTACTTCGGCTGGCTGTCCGGCCTTTACCTACACGCCGGGGCAAAGCGCTGAGGTGGTGGCAAGACTCATTGAAGCGGGTGCCATTCCAATAGGCAAAACAAATCTGGACCAGTTCGCAACAGGGCTGGTAGGGACTCGAAGTCCGTATGGCGAGACCCATAATGCCCTGAATCAGGATCTGATTAGCGGTGGCTCCAGTTCCGGCTCCGCCGTTGCCGTTGCTAGAGGACAGGTGGTCTTCTCACTAGGTACGGATACAGCCGGCTCGGGCAGAGTTCCCGCTGCACTGAATGATCTTATCGGTTACAAGGCCTCCATTGGCGCTTGGTCCGTTAAGGGAGTTGTGCCTGCCTGCGCTAGTCTGGACTGCGTGACTGTATTCGCCAATTCCCTGGATGATGCTTATCTGGTGGATTCAGTTGCCCGGGGGGGCTTCCAGAAGGAAGCAAACGCTCGCGCTTATGAGGCTGTCCCGTCTGTAAAGCCGCGGAAGCTGCTGTTGCCCAAGGAACCTTTATTCTTCTACGGACCCTATGAGGAAGCCTACAGGAATGCTTGGGACAAAGCAGTCAGGAGGCTCGAACAGTTCGGCATTCCTGTGGAGTATACAGACTGGAGCTTGTTTAGTGAAGTGTCTTCCATTTTGTACGACGGTCCCTGGATTGCAGAGCGCTGGTCTGATCTGGGTGAATTTGTAGAGTCGCATCCAGGCGAGATCTTCCCTGTTACAGAAGCTATTCTGCGCTCCTCCCAGGAGCGGGGCTACGATGCGGCCTCTGTCTTTACGGCCCAGCACCAACTGCGTGAATACAAGGAGCGATCTGATGCCTTGCTCAAGGATGCCATCCTTGTCATGCCGACCTGTGGGGGAACGTACACAAGGGAAGAGGTTGCTCGTTCTCCCGTTGCTGCCAACAGCGACATGGGCTATTACACCAATCATTGCAATTTGCTGGATATGTCCGCCATCGCCTTACCTTCCGATTATGCGGATCAGCAGCTGCCGTTTGGCATCACCATGTTCGCCTTACGAGGTCAGGATAGCTTGCTGAGGGGAGCTGCCGTTCAGTTCATGCAGACGGAGTCCATTGAGCTTGCTGTGTGCGGCTTGCATATGCGAGGCTTCCCGCTGGAAAAGCAATTACTGGACTGCGGCGCAGCCTTTGTTCGCCAGGACCGGACGGCTCCGCTCTATCGACTTCTGAGACTGGGCACGCTGCCGTCCAAGCCGGGGCTGATCCGCTCCGAGCCGGGTAGCTCCATTGAGCTGGAGGTATGGCGAATACCGCTCCATCGGTTGGGAGACTTCATGCGGAAGGTTCCGGCTCCCCTTGGATTTGGCAAAATACAATTGCAAAACGGAGAAGAGGTAACTGGCTTTCTGTGCGAGCCTTATGTAGAACATAACAGTGAAGACATTACCCACTTTGGAGGCTGGGCGACCGCCGAGGCGGACAGGACTAAAGACGAATCCGTGACCAGTTAACCGGACAGTGCAGCAAGAGGTAAGAAGAATGATTAGAGGAGGGGAGCCTGTGACGGCAAAAACGGCTGCAGCATCTATAGCAGAAGAAGAGCCGGTGGCCTTCCGCTGCAGAGATTTGTTTCATATGCAATCCCTCCCGGGCCTTAAGCTGCTGGCTGGTGGGCACAGTCTAGGCAACGTGATCAGCCAGGTCAACATTATGGAGGTTCCTGATATTGAGAACTGGGCCCAGGCTAATGAATTTTTGGTGACTACGGGCTATTCGCATCAATACAACATGGATGCCTTTCTGGAAATTATACCGAAGCTTGTGGAGCGGAAGGTGGCTGCTCTAGGTATCAAGCCCAAGCGATTTATTCGGGACATTCCAGAATGCATTATCCAGTGTGCCGAGGATAACGGCTTACCCTTGTTCGAGCTGCCTGAATCCACCATCTTCTCCAATGTGGTCCGTGAGGTCATGGAGAAGGTAATATCGCTGGAGACGCGAAACGTGCTTCTGCTGCAACAGCGGCTTGAGCAAGTATCCGAGCTTATGCTCCATGGCGGGCAGATGCCACAGATTCTGGAAGCCATCGAAACGATGATCGGCAATCCTCTGTGTATTCTGGATGCAGGCGGGAGGCTCATAACATCAGTTGGACAGACGGATTTCTTCCAATCTATTCAACGGTTATTGACGCACTTTGACTCCCGCTCTTCTCCTGGGCACGGAAGGGTGACCATAAGCGCTGGTTCCGCTGGAGAGGAGCTATGGCTCCATATCTTCAACCTGTGGGAGACGGAGAAGGACCCGATTTTCGTAATCGTGGTGGAAAAGGACAGGGCATGCACCGAAATAGATTTATCCACAGTATCGCGAATTTTACCGCTCATTAATATACGGCTTAGCGGGGAGAACACGTACAAGCTAGTGAAAGCCAAATACTTCGATGATTTTTTGAAGGATTGGTTGACCGGAGTTATTCCAAGCGCCGAGGATTTGGATATGAAGGGACGGCTGTACGAACACCACAATCTATCCAGCAAAAGCTATCGGGTGGCAATTGTAAAGTTTCTCTCTGGTGCACCGCCAGTCCCCGACGAAGCCATGCTGGGCGAATTAAACCGCATGGGGCAGAGTGAGGCTTTGTTCACAAGCATCGGCGGCAAGATTGTGGCGCTTCTGCCGCAGCTGCCAGGCTCTACGCCGAGCCTGTCTGAATATGATGCTCTTCTTGGCTGGATTACCGTGGTGTCCGGCACGGAGAACTATACGCTGTGCGTAGGTGAGGAGAGTGGCCCATTGGGCCTGAGAGAAGGCTACATGGATGCCGAGAGTCTTTATACCGCCTCCTGTGTGAGTAACAAGAACGGTCGGCTTATTACGTGGGAGGAACTAGGGATATATGCAGTTCTGAGCCTTCTGCCCAAAAATGCCATCGTGGACAAGTTCGTGAACCGCTACGTAATGCCATTGGTTCATTACGACAAGGCACACCATTCCAGCTTGGTACGGACGCTGAAGACCTACTTCGAGACAGGCTGCAATATGAAGCTGACTGCCGTAGCCATGTTTGCCCACTACAATACCATCGTCTATCGTCTCGACAAGATCAAATCGCTTCTTGACATCTCGTTCGACGATCCGCAAGCGCAGCTAAAGCTTCAGCTTGGACTGAAGATATATGAGATGGGGGAGTAATGCCCCAGTGATCCAATATTAAGGGGGAAACATGAATGAATCATCGAAGTGCGCTGCGAACGTTGTTTCGAATACGCCGGGATGTCCCGCCGCGCTTGTATAACACAATAATGCTTGTGACCTTCCTTATGATTATTGTTCTGTGGTATGTAGGCAGCAATTTCTCTGGGATTAACCCGATCTTTCTGCCCACACCTCAGGCCACCTTCCGGTATCTGTTTGAGGTTATGCAGAGCGGAAGTCTCTGGAGTGATGTGGCTATCAGTTGTTACCGTGTTGTGATGGGGTTTCTCATCGCGGTAGTCATCGGTGTTCCGTTGGGCCTGCTGGCTGGAGCCTACAAGCTAGTTAACGCGGTGTTGAAGCCGCTTATCGAGTTCTTCCGCTACCTGCCCGTATCCGCCCTCATTCCGTTAATTATGGTCTGGACAGGTGTTGGCGAAAAAGCCAAGATTACCATCATCGTCATCGGCGCTGTATTCTCCATGACCGCCATGATTACCGACGTTGTTAAGAATATTCAGATTGATCTAATCAACACCGCCTATACGCTCGGCGCTTCCCAGAGACAGGTAATTAGCAGTGTAATTATCCCCGCAATCATGCCTAATGTGATGGATACGATGCGAATGGTTATGGGATGGGCGTGGACATATCTTATTATGGCAGAGATGCTAGCCTCCAGCTCTGGCCTGGGCTATAGCATCATGATTGCGGAGCGCTTCATGAAAACCTATGTCATCTTTGGCGGTATCTTCGTCATCGGTCTGCTGGGCCTGTTGTTCGACCGTGTATTCGCCTTTATCAGCAAGCGCCTGTTCCACTGGGCTGAGGATGTATAACAAGCCTGATGTCATAAGAGGGGGAACCAACTATGGAGCTTCAGCGATCTGCTGCGAAAATCTCTTGTAAAAACCTGAACAAAATCTATCGAATCAAAAAAACGGAAACCTTTGCCTTGCAGGACATCAACATGGATATTGCTGACAATGAGTTTATATGTGTGGTCGGGCCCTCTGGTTGTGGTAAATCCACCCTGCTGCGGATTTTTGCTGGGCTGGATGAAGCTACCTCCGGGGATGTGATGCTGGATAACCGGGTAATGACCGGGCCTGGAGCGGATCGGGGAATGGTCTTCCAGGCATACACCTTGTTTCCGTGGTTGACCGTGGAGGACAATATCCGCTTTGGGCTTAAGCTGAAGAAGATGCCCAAGGAAGAGGCTGACCGGATCGTGGACAAATACCTCAACCTAGTGGGCCTAACGGATTTCCGCAACCGACTGCCGAAGGTGCTGTCTGGCGGGATGAAGCAGCGGGTGGCCATTGCAAGAGCCTTAGCTAACAGTCCCGAGGTGCTTCTAATGGATGAGCCCTTCGGAGCTTTGGACCCGGATACTAAGGGTAACATGCAGCTACAACTGCGGGAACTGTGGGAGAAAGAGAAGCATACGGTAATTTTTATCACCCACGATATTGAGGAAGCTGTGTTTCTGTCCCAACGGGTCTATGTTATGAGTGCTAGACCCGGACGAATCATCGCCGACATTCCCATAGATCTTCCAGCCAAGCGAGATTTGGAGCTGAAGGATACGCCAGAATTTATCGGCATTCGCAAGAAAATACACAGCTTGCTTCACTCTGGCGATTTCAGGAATGATCTTCATGCGGAAGCCTGAGCTGTTGTCCACCTTCCGCGAAGATATACCTTTCCTCAAGAGCTTCCTTCTGCTGGCTTTGCCCATTGGATTGCAAAGCATGATTACCAGCATTACCAATGCAGTTAGCTCCCTCATGGTGGGTCAGCTTGGTGACCTGGAGGTATCCGCCACTAGTCTGGCGGGACAAGTGTTCTTCATCTTGAGCCTGATTATCGTGGGCATCGTTAGCGGTGCGACCATCTTCTTGTCCCAATTTTATGGGAAGGGAGATCGTCGCCAACTGAATATTGCTTCATCCCTGGCCTTTACCTTTATCGTAGCGGTCAGCGCCTTTTTTAGCATTATCGGGCTGTTATTTCCCGAACAGACGCTGCAGGTGTTCTCCAAAGAGGCGGCAGTGGTAGAGCCTGCTGCTCGCTACCTGCGGATCGTATGTCTGAGCTATCTACCCACAGGCATCTCTCTGGCCTGCAGTATGGTATTCCGCAATATTGGACGCCCGGGCTTTCCTCTTCGGGTAACCATTCTAACTATCATTGTGGATGTGGTACTCGGATACGGACTGATATTTGGTCGGCTCGGCTTGCCGGAGCTAGGGATGGACGGTGCTGCCTATGCGTTGGTTGTGGCCCGCATCATAGAGATGTTTATTATGGTGGGTGGGCTATACGGACGATTCGGGGGATTTGCTCCTAAGCTGTCCGATCTGCTCGCTGTCCGCAAGGAATTCTTCTCTCTGTTCTTTCGCACCTCTTTCCCAGTTATTGTGAACGAAACCTTATGGAGCATCGGATATGCTCTGTACAGCGTGGTGTTCTACCATATGGGTTACGAGGTGGGGGCGGCAGTAGGCATTGCCAAAGTTCTGGAGCAGCTACTTATAGCCTTCTTTATTGGCACGGGGTATGCCTCGGCCATTCTGCTGGGCCAGACCATCGGTGAGGGCAAGCAGGACAAGGCCGCCTATTATGCCAAGCGGATGGAAGCCTATACAGCCATGTTCGGTGTCTTCATCGGTCTTCTGCTGGTTGGGCTGTCTCCTCTTATACTGATTTTGTATCAGGGAATTTCTGATGAGGTAAAGGGGCATGTGCTGCTGCTGCTCTGCTATATGGCTCTCATTATGCCAGTAAAGGGTATGAATTTTGTCCATATTATGGGTACCCTGCGGGCCGGGGGAGATACGAAGATGTGCATGATTATTGATAATGTAACGCTATGGTGCGTTTCGCTGCCGCTTACATTCTTGATGGGTTATGCATTTGGTTTCGGCATTGAGGTTGTGTTCCTGTTTGTCATTCTCGATGATCTTTGCAAATACACTCTTGTTCGGCTACGTGTCCGAAGTGGCAAATGGATTCGAAATCTGGTGGCTTGACCTGCCGGTTTCTACCAATATTTATAACATTCAAATGGAGGCGAGAGAATCATGATGAAACAACGGAAGAAGGCTTGGAAAAACACAGGGATTGCGCTGCTTGCTGGAGCGCTCATCATGGTCAGTCTGGCTGGATGTGGAAAGAGCAGCACGACAGGTGAATCTGGTGCTTCAGCGACCGGATCCTCTTCTCAAGCCCCTGTCACAGTTAAAACGGCCTATGCTCCATTCATCGGTGGGATTGGCATCTACGCGCTGGATAAAAAGAAATTCGATCTGGACCATAACGTGGACCTGCAAATCGGTGTCTTCGGCGGAACCTCGCCACTAATGAGCGTCATGACCGGAGATGTGGACATTGCCTTCACCACTCTTCAATCGTATTTAGTTTCCGTTAATGCTCTGATCGAAGAGGGCTCTGATATTTCCACGTTACCCAAGATTGTTTACCTCCATAATGCCTCTACGGGTGCGGACGGTATTGTGGCTGATGCCAGCATCAAGTCGGTAGCTGATTTGAAAGGCAAGAAGGTGACGGCACAATTTGGTGAAGTTACCCATTATATGCTGGCTAAGGCTTTAGCCACAGCGGGTCTTACCGTAGCTGACGTAGATATGGTTGACATGGGCCCGGGAAAAGGTGGAGCAGCCTTCGTAGCAGGCAGTGTTGACGCCGCAACGACCTTCGAGCCTTACTTGTCCCAAGGTGTTACCTCTCGCAAAGGCAAAATCATTATCTCCACTGCAGATGAAGCGTTGAAGAATACGATTTTGGACGTGGCTGTGGTGTCAGCTAAGACTGCCGAAGAGAAGCCGGAGTGGCTGACCAATACGCTGAAGGCAGTGGAGGATGCAACGCAATATGTGAATAACGACCTGGACGAAGCAGCGGAAGTGACGGCGGACGATCTGAAGGTTAGCGCCGAGGAGATCAAGGAGATGTATCCTACTGTCCATCTGTACACGTTGGCAGATAATAAGGAAGGAATGAAGGGTGGCGGTTGGCTGTACGGCACGATGGACGATGTCATCAAATTCTACACGCTCATCGGCATTATCGAGAAGCCATTTGATGCGAGTCAACTGGTCTCCAAGGATTTCCTTTGGTAAGATGCCTGACCATCTTGAACGCGGGCTACCCTCGGGTAGTTCGCGCCTATTATTACACTTAATGGAGGCGACAGCAAATGATTACGATTCCTGAGAATAGTGTTTATATCCTGGTTGACGTGCAAAATTCTGATCCAGCCAAGGATGCCCGAGGGCTGACGGAGAAGAGGAAGGCCTATTTGAAAAATGTGGAGCGTGTCACCGAGTATTTTCGTGCAAGAGGAGATGTGCCTATCGTCCACATTCGGGAGATTCACAGGAAAGATCTGGTGGATTTCGGTCGGGAGCTGGACGGGGCGGAGAACATCCACTGCGTAGAGGGTAATCCCGAGTCTACCTATTATGAGCCTACCGCTCCTATTGAGGGCGAGTATACAGTGGATAAGCGGCGGTATAGCGCCTTTTTTGGAACAGACCTGGAAATTCTGCTGAGAGGCTTAAAGGCCGAGCACTTATTTCTGGTAGGTGGCATGACAGATATTTGCGTTCACTATACGGCTATTGATGCCCATCAATACAACTACCACGTTCATGTGTTCAAGGAAGCCTGCGGGACACCAAGCAGTGATGAGGTTGCACAGGCGGCGCTGGATAGCATTGAATATTTCCAGACTGGCTCTGTCATTTCCGTTGAGGACTTGTTTAATTAATTCGCCAAGAGTCATTCATCAACCTATCCCGAGAGGAGCAAAAATTATGGCTAAAATTCCAGAGAATAGCGCATTGTTGGTTATTGATATTCAGAACGACGTGGAGAGTGATGCCATTCCAGTAATGGAAGGGGGCACCTGTATGCTGAACTCGCCCAAGGTCATCGGACACTTTCGCAAGCTTGGGCTGCCTGTAATTCAAATTCGGGAGTTGCACCGCGCGGACTTCAGTGACTTCGGCCGGGAACTGGATGGTGTGGAGAAGGTTCATTGTCTGGAGGGGACGCCAGCGGAGGAGTTTCATCCGTTAACAGCTCCCATCGAAGGCGAATACATTATCACCAAGCGTCGCTATAGCGCCTTCTTCGCTACTGAACTTGACCTGTTGCTCCGCTGTCTGGGTGTAAAGCGTGTGTACCTGATTGGTGGCATGACGGATATCTGCGTCCGTTTTACGGCAGTGGACGCTCATCAGCATGATTACCATTTCCATGTGGTATCTGATGCGGTTGTTGGTACTAGCCAACAAGCTCATAAGATGGCGCTTTTGAATATGGAATACCTGCAGACTGGAGCCAACCTCACAACTGAGGATGTGCTCGGGCTAACCCTCTGATCGCCTATGGAACCCATTATGACGGACCGAACAAGTCTATGGCGAGAAATCGGGGAGTTGGTGGATCAGATGAGGTCTTCCATGACTGCCTTGAGCGACCGGATTTGGGAACTCGCTGAGACCAAATTTGAGGAGTTCGCCTCAGCGGAGCTTCTGGCTTCCAAGCTAGATCAGTCGGGTTTCACCGTGGAGAGGGGGACGGGAGGGCTGCCCACAGCATTCATGGCCTCCTACACTCAAGGCACAGGTGGACCTATCATTGCTTTCCTAGGTGAATATGACGCTCTACCTGGGCTCAGTCAGCAGGAGGGCTTAGCTAGCCAGCAGCCCTTGCAGCAGGGAGGAAGTGGTCACGGCTGCGGTCATCATTTGCTTGGGACTGGAGCTCTTGCCGCTGCGGTTGCACTGAAGGGAATGATGGAGAGGCACGGTATGAATGGAACCATTCGCTATTACGGCTGTCCGGCGGAGGAGGGCGGCTCCGGAAAGACTTTTATGGTACGTGAAAAGGTATTCCAGGGTGTAGATGCGGCATTGACCTGGCATCCTGGCTCCGACAATGCCGTTGTGTCCCATACTTCATCAGCTAACTATCAGGTCCGTTACCGCTTCAAGGGTACAAGCTCTCATGCAGCTGCTAGTCCTCATTTGGGAAGAAGTGCACTGGATGCGGTTGAGCTGATGAATGTTGGGGCCAATTACTTGCGGGAGCATATGCCGAAGGAGGCTCAGTTCCATTATGCCGTAACGGATACAGGAGGCTTTTCGCCTAATGTGGTTCAGGCTACGGCAGAGGTTCTTTACCTGATCCGGGCCCCGGAGGTCTGTAAGGTGGAGGAATTATATATCCGTATCAACGATGTAGCCAAAGGTGCTGCTTTAATGACGGGCACCGAGGTTCACGTGGAGTTCGAGAAAGCCTGCTCCAATCTGATTCCGAATGTGACCTTGGAGCGGGTTATGTACCAATGTTTTGAGGGGCTTGGGACCCCGATATTTACGGAGGCCGAGGAGCAGGAAGCTCGCGTCATGCAGACTACGCTTCATGCAGGGGAAGGTAGTGTGGTTGACGGAAACGCTGGTTACGGGAACGATGAAAACACGCCCCCTGCTGCCCTGCCTGTCACTCTGGATGTGTATGAGCCAGATGCTGGGCGGATGCTGGGCTCTACTGATGTGGCTGATGTAAGCTGGGTAGTTCCTACTGCGCAGTTGGAAACCGTGTGCTATGCGGGGCAGACGCCTTTCCATTCCTGGCAGATGGTTGCCCAGGGGAAATCAACAGCTGCTCACACCGGCATGCTTCATGCAGCCAAAGTAATGGCTGCCACGGGGGCCGAGCTTCTGACTTGTCCTGGCATTATCTTGGATGCCAAAGCAGAGCTGCGAAGTCGAGGTGGCTTGGAAGGCTACGTGTGTCCAATTCCAGCACATATTCGGCCTCCGGTGAGACAAATGCCTAACGAGTAAGTTCCTTGAAGAAGAGAGGTGGTGTGGTTATCTTGATAGCGAAAGTCAAGGGTTCCCACCGCCTCTTTTATTTGCTCTGGACTTTTCTCCTGGAAGCAGGTCCATCAGGAAGGATTCTCATGTCGGTACGGTACAGGGTTATGATTTCTTCGGTGAATACTTCTCTTACCCCACAAAGGTAATTTTTCATTCCTGTTAGTGACTGGATCAAAGTCTTTGGAGATCCTTAGTTTGGCTAATATAGAAAAATCACTCAATAAATCCAAGCTTCTCTAGGCCGAGGTATGGGGCATTTTTTTGTCATTTTTTCGTTATATGACATTGGTAATAATATACATACTATTTTTTGTTGACATCTGTCGAAAAGAGTCTAATAATATTCATTAACACTTTAAATCCGATGAAATTAATTGGATATTTGGTTGCCATTTTTCATTGTTAATCAACAGAGTCGAAGGAGCTTGTATCTCATGATTAGAGATGTACAACTGCAGTATGCTTCGCTTGAAGCAGCCCTGTCGGAACAGCCTAAAGGTACCGTCTCAAGAGTATCGCAGTCCTTTGCAGATGAGGCTACAATCTTCTTCGTCGTGAAGGGTCAGCAATCCGGGCCTACATTATGGGTGCAAGCTGCTCTTCATGGAGATGAGTACGACGGAATTGTGGCGATACTTCGCTTGTTGGAGACTATAGTACCTTCCAGTCTGCAAGGGCAGATCATTCTATGTCCTGTCGTCAATCCCTTAGCATGTCTGGCTGGGACTAACGGTAGCCCTGTTGATTCGGTGAATCTGAACAGAGTATTCGGGCATGATCGCAAGGATAGCTATTCCTACCTCTATGGGGAGTGGCTACTGCAACAGATTGTGCAGCATGCAGATTTCTTGATTGACCTGCACGGAGGAGGGGCGTATCTGGATGTATGTCCATTCGCCATGCTGCCAACGAATCACCCGGAAGCCTATCAGACCGCAGCACGCCTGCTTAATCAGCTAGAACTGACCGCCGTATATGAGTGTACATCGGACGCTAAGGGGATGTTGGTTCAGGCGGTGTGCGGAGCAGGTATTCCTGCTGTATTGCTGGAAAGCGGAGGTGGGATAGCGTGGAAGCCAGAGGCGGTGAGTCAGCATGAGCATTCGATAGCGATGATTCTATCGGGGCTAGGCATGCAGCCTGAAGTCTTACCACACACACCAACGCAACCCCCGATCACGATCCATGAAGTGAAGGAGCTCAGGTTCGAGGCATCAGGTCTGCTACTTCACCATGCAGCGGTGGGTTCCATAGTAACTCTTGGTGATGAGTTGCTCAAGGTAGTCAGCCTGCCGACATTTGAAGAGAGTGTCTTATCCTGTCCAGTGCCCCAAGCGATCATTCTATCCATACATACGGCATCGACTGTAAAGGTACAGGGCTATGCTGTCATGTTAGGAGTTCTACAGAAGGATACACAAGGCTAGATCCACAAATCAGTGGTTGACTATAGAGAGTGCACGAGTGTAAATCCGGGGGTTCTGGAAAAAACATAGTGTTCGCCTTTAAAGACGACTGCAAGAGACATTAATTGTGGGGGTAGCCGACAACATATAAGAAAGAGGGTTATGAAAGAAATGAGAAAGAAATCCGCGCTGTTGTTACTGTTCCTGGCTTTTGGCTTGGTGGTGGCAGGCTGCACTACCTCGACCCAAGAAGGTAGTGCCTCCGAGCCTGCTACCACTGAGCCGCTGGAGATTACAGTTGCCAGAGCCTTTGACGTCAATGGATTGGACCCGGGCTTTCTGACTGAAAATGCACAGGTCGTAGACAATATCTTCGATACGCTGGTCAAGCGTGATGAGAATGAAGAACTGGTACCGGGCCTTGCAACAAGCTGGAGCCAGGTAGACGATACGACATGGGAGTTCAAGCTGCGTGAGGGTGTCAAGTTCACGAATGGTGAGCCGTTCAATGCGGAAGCAGTTAAATACTCTATTGATCGCGTACTGAAGCCAGAGAACAATGCCCCGACAGCAAGCTATATTTCTACCATTCAAGAGGTCAAGGTCATAGACGATCTGACGGTGCATGTAATCACCAAGAAGGTTGACCCGCTGATTCCTACTCGTTTCAATCGTTACCCGACGGAGATTGTTCCGCCGAAATACACCGAAGAAGTCGGCCAGGAAGCATTTGCCCAGAAGCCTGTCGGTACAGGCCCTTATACCTTCGTAAGCTGGGATAAAGGAAGTCAGGTGGTGCTCGAAGCGAACTCCGAGTATTGGGGTGGTGAGCCGGCTGTGAAGAAGGTTACCTTCCGCTCGATTCCTGAAGCGTCCACACGTGTGAGTGCTTTGTTGAACGGTGAGGTAGATATTATTACGGCTGTGTCTCCAGAGAATCGTAATCTGATCGAATCCTCCTCGGCAGCCAAGCTATCGGTTGTGGAGCGTGCGGGGAACACGGTCTATGTCGGCTTCAAAACAGACAAGGAGCCTTTCAACAATCCGAAGGTCAGACAAGCATTGAACTATGCAATTGATGTAAATGCAATCGTGGATAATGTGCTGCAAGGGGCCGCTGTCCAGACGAATAGCCTGATCGGTCCTAAGGATTTCGGCTACGCTGGTGAAACTGAAGGCTATGGCTATGATCCAGAGAAAGCCAAGCAGCTGCTGGCTGAAGCAGGTTACCCGAACGGGTTCTCCACTACACTGGATACAGTTAGCTGGTACATCAAGAATACGGACGTCGCACAAGTTATTGCAGAGCAGCTCAAGGCTATCGGTGTAAATGTCAAAGTGAACAATGTAGAAAGCTCTGTATACCGTACGCTGGTTCCTTCCAATAAGCAGTCTGATATGTATGTGCTGGGCTGGAGCAGTACGAACACACTGGATGCGGATGCAGCGATCTATGCGATCCTGCGCTCCGGGGAGTCCTATTCTACCTACAACAATGAAGAGGTAGATGCGAAGCTCGATGAGGCACGCTCTACTTCAGATCAGGAGCGCCGCAAGGCCCTGTACAAGGAGATTCAGGAGATTGTGCTGCAGGATGCACCGCGAATCTTCCTATATCAAGAGAACCAATATTACGGTGTATCGAACGAACTGAACTGGAATGGCCGTATCGATGGTTCAATTCCAGTAGTGACGATCAAGCCTGCGAACTAAGGCAATCTTCTAGATAAGGCACCGCTACTGGCTGGCAAAGCTTCTTGCATCATGGGGGCTATGCCAGCACGGCGGTCCTACATTTCGAAAGGTACGAATTCTAGAAAAAATGACCTAATAACGAATATGTATTGCTTCATTTATAAGCATCAGCATATGTCGGTGATAGGAGTGTGTTCGGATTGAGACCCTATATTATCCGTCGGGTCTGGCAGTCGTTGTTGGCGGTATTGGGAGCAGCCACGGTGATCTTCTTCATTATTCGTCTGTCTGGCGACCCGGCGAGACTCATGCTACCACCAGAGGCTGGAGAGGAGCAGGTGGCGGCACTTCGTTCCAGTCTAGGCTATGATCGTCCGCTGCTTGTGCAGTATGTGGATTATCTCAAGGACCTGATTACTGGTAATCTGGGCAACTCTTTATATTTTAAGGAGTCTGCTCTTCAGCTGGTTCTGAATCGGCTACCGCAGACGATTGGTCTTGCCGTAGCTGCGATTGTGATTGCTGTAGTCGTAGGTATGCTGGTGGGCATTGTGTCGGCATACAAGAAGAATAGCATTGTTGATTACTTGTTAAGCACATGGATATTCGTGACACAGTCTCTACCTGTCTTCTGGGTGGGGATTGTACTTATTTTGATCTTCTCTGTACAACTGCATTGGTTCCCGACCTCAGGCAACAGAGGATGGGCTTCGCTGGTGTTGCCTGCCATCACACTGGCGGCATATCCAATTGCGCCAATAGCACGTACAATGAGATCCGCCCTCATCGACGTATTGGAGCAGAGTTACATGATTACAAGCAAGGCACAGGGCTTCTCCAGGCGACAAATGGTGTTCAAGCGTGGATTGAAGAATGCGCTGCTGCCAGTCATTACAGTTATTAGCCTAGAGTTCGGTGTTATGATTGCTGGTGCTGTCGTGACGGAGACGATCTTCTCGTGGCCCGGGGTCGGTCAGTTAATCGTCCAGGGGGTAAGTAATCGGGATTTCCCGCTAGTACAGGCGAGCATACTCGTAATTAGCGTGTTGTATATTGCCATTAATTTTCTGACGGACCTTATCTATCTGTGGATTGATCCCAGAATCAAGGTGCAGTAACCAAGTGAGGAATTAAAAGTGAGGAATCGCAATGAATAAATTAGCTCTGCTGAGAGGCAACTGGAAAGGAATCATTGGGATTACGGTACTGGCCATGATATTCATGGTTACCATCTTCTCTCCCGTGTTCTCGCCCTATGATCCGTATAAGCAGTCTTTGCAGGACATCCTGATCCCTCCGCTCAGCCATTACAGCTCTCATGACGGTCTAAGTCTGCTTGGTACGGACCAGCTTGGTAGAGATATACTGAGCAGGTTGTTATACGGCGGCAGATTATCGCTCTGGATGAGCATGGTGTCTGTAGCTTTTGCAGGTGTATGCGGCACAATTATTGGCATCGTTGCTGGATACTATGGCGGCAAGGTTGATGCACTTATGATGCGCATTGCGGATATTCAGATGTCCATTCCGAGCATGCTGCTCGCGATTGTTATGGTGGCAGTCCTTGGCTCAGGGTTGACCAATATTATTATTGTTCTGTCTGTTACTGGCTGGGTAGTTTTCGCTCGTGTCGTCCGTAGTCAGGTGCTGTCGCTAAAGGAACTGGAGTATGTAGAGGCAGCCAAAGCCATGGGGGTACCCAGTCTGGATATTATGCGTCGGCACATACTGCCGAATACGCTATTCACAATAGTCACGCAAGCGGCTCTGCAGATGTCGCGCATGATTCTGCTTGCAGCATCTCTTAGCTTTCTGGGGCTTGGTATCGACGTGTCTACTCCGACCTGGGGCGGGATGATTAATGATGGCAAGAATTATATTAGCTCGGCCTGGTGGCTGTCCACGATTCCGGGGTTAGTGATTGCCTTTGTCATTCTGACCATTAATCTTGTAAGTGATTGGCTTCGGGACAAGTCCGAGGCTCGATAGAGACGGAGGTACAGATGAAGGACAGACCTCTAGATGGAGGGCAGACTCTAAATGGAGTACAGACCTCCATTCCCTGAATTGCTCACCTGTCCGTCGCTAAAGTCCGTTGCTAAATTCATAAGACGCAAGCTGCTTCATCAGCTACTTCATCATTAGTTATGATCAGATTATGCTATGAAGTCTCAGAAGTAAAAGTAAAAGTAGAAGTATTAGTAAGGTATGTTGGAGAAAGGAGGATTCCCGAATGTTAATCATCACTCATGAGCAGGTCGTTCAGAGCGGCATAGCTGAGCCTAAGGCAGCACAAGCCATCATCGAGCGTACTTTCCGGCACAAAGCTGATGGTCTAGCCGTCTGTGCGCAGGAGATAGCCATGATTCCCGAGCATCTGGATGCCGGGGCCTTCTATTCGCTACCGGGATATTTAGCCACGGAGCGAATAGCCGGTATTAAATGGACCTCGCATGTGCATAAGCATGCGGGACGCAGCTCATCCACGCACCCGATGATTATGCTTAATGATCTGGATACCGGGATGCCACGTGCGCTCTTGGACGGACACCTGATCAGTGGATTGCGTACAGGTGCCGTATCAGCCACGGCTATTAAGCTGCTGGCGAACCCGGATGCCCAGACGCTCTTGGTATGTGGATCGGGATATCAGGCCAGGCATCAATTGATGGCGGTTATTCCTTTCCTGCCCCGCCTTAAGACCGTCTATATCTGGAGTCGTCATGAGCAGCATGCCAGTCGGTTGGCAGAGAGTCTGCGAAGCTTGGCAAGCGAACGGAATCTTCAACTGAAGGTCTTGCCCTCGCTGCCTGATTGCCTGGATCTGGCAGAGATCGTAATCGGGATTACCTCTGCCACCACCCCTTATTTGCAGCCGGCTCACTTTGTACCAGGACATTTGTACGTTCATGCGGGTATTCGGGATGTTGCTCCAGAGGCTATTGAGGCTTTCGACCATATCGTCTGCGATGATTATCAGAGTGGTGTTCTGACGAGTAGCCAATCCTTGTTCGAGCTGGCTCGTCAGGCTGAAGCTGCTGTGACGGGTAAAATCTCTTTGCTGGAGGAGCTACTGTGTGGTCAAGGTGAAGCGAAGCGTGAGCAGAATACGAAGCAGTTAAATATCGAGCAAGAACGGAGTATTCAGCAATCATCCTACATTAGTCAGGGGCAGAGTGCTCAGGAACTACGTAATCAACAACGGCATTTGAAGCAAAATGCGCAGTATAAGCTGATGTTCAATGCATTTGGCTTGCAGATCTTCGATCTGGCGCTTGCACATGCCGTACTGGACACAATACAGGAGCGAAATCTGGCAGAAGTACAGGACATTGCTATGTTCGAGGAGATACAGCCATGACACGTAACAAAATCATTGAAGTCCTGGATGTCAGTATGGGCTTCGAGAGAAAGCATCAATGGTCACCGATCTTCAAGAATTTATCCTTTGATATCTATGAGAACGAAATTGTGTGCCTGGTAGGAGAATCCGGTAGCGGAAAGAGCGTGGCGGCGAAATCCATCATGAGGCTATTGCCGACCCCACCAGCCCAATATACAAGCGGTCAGATCCGGTTCGGCAACAAGGACCTGCTTGCGATGAATGAGAAGGAGCTGCAAGCGATCCGGGGACGTGAGATGGCTATGGTATTTCAGGATGCCTTGAGCGCGTTGAATCCGGTCTTTACCATTGGGACTCAGATGGTGGATGTGATCCGTCTGCATGGGGAGACCAGGCTTACGAAGAGACAGGCCCTGGAGCAAGCCAAGGAGCTGCTTCATCAGGTAGACATTCGCAATGTGGAGGAGGTCATCCAGCAGTATCCATTCCAGCTGTCGGGGGGGATGAGGCAGCGTGTCATGATTGCGATGGCGCTATCCTCCAAGCCACGATTGCTGCTGGCTGATGAGCCGACTACTGCACTGGATGTTACGGTGCAAGCCAATATTCTGAAGCTGATTCGAAGGCTGCGGGAGCAATATGCCATGAGTATACTCTTCATTACACATGACCTGGGCGTGGTCTATGAGATGGCTGATCGGGTACTTGTAATGAAGAACGGAGAGCTTGTGGAGCAAGGAACCAAGACGGATATTTTCACGAATCCACAACATGCGTATACCAAACAGCTGCTGAACAGCATGCCACGTATTTATTTTCAAAAATAAGGTGTAGAGTATAGTCTCGTGTCGAAAGGCGGTTCAATGCTGCCATAATGTTGTCTAGTGAAGGGTAAGGTGATCGAATGAGCAGACCGCTCTTGGAGGTCTCGAATCTGAAAAAGATATACAAGACCAAGACGAGTGGGGAGTTCGCAGCCGTGAAGGAGGTCTCCTTCTCTCTGAAGCAAGGTGAGACGCTTGGCATTGTAGGGGAATCGGGAAGTGGCAAGACTACGGTAGCCAAGATGATAGCTGGTATGATTCCGGTGACCTCGGGTGATATCACCTTGAATGGTGGAGTGATCAGCGGCCAGCAACGAAGCAGAGCAACGAAGCGAAATATACAGTACATCTTCCAAGACCCCGTATCCTCGCTTAATCCGAGACTCAAAATCAAGGATATTCTAGGTGAGCCTTTACGCTTGTACTTCAGACATTCGCGAGAAGAGGTCGCGCGGAGAGTAGATCAACTGCTGACGGATGTGGGTCTGCCTGTCCGTTATCGTGATCTGTATCCGAAGGAGCTGTCAGGGGGACAGTGTCAGCGTGTCGGCATTGCCAGAGCCATTGCAGCTGAACCAACGGTGATTGTATGTGACGAACCAACATCTGCATTGGACATGACCGTTCAATCACAAATTCTGGAGTTGCTGAAGCGGCTGCAGCAGGATCGGAATCTGTCCTATATTTTCATCGCGCATGGACTCGAGGTTATTTATACGATATCAGATCAAGTTCTGCTCATGAAGCAGGGGGAGGTCGTGGAGTCGGGGGATACACAGCAAATATTCAGACAGCCCAAGCATCCCTACACGCAATCGCTTATTCAAGCGATCCCACGAATCGAGATTCCTTATTTCGAATATTAGAGGTTGGATTGTTGACATTCAAATTCAGAGGAGGACGATAAGATGAGTATAATACCTTTAGCGCAAGTAGAGGATATGACACCAGAGGGTAAGGAGTTCTACGAGGCGAAGCTGAGAGACAATGCAAGAGTAACGAATATGGTGAGAACATTGCTGCATTCCATGCCGTCCTTCCGGGCGATGGAGTTCTATCCGATCCGCAATGAACTGCTGAATGTGATTGGCACAAGAGCGGTCTACTTTTACTGTTATGCCATTTCGACGGAAAATGATTGTCTCGTATGCTCCACTTACCATGCCAAGCTGTTGAAGGAATTAAATATTGCCTTCGATGAATTCGAATTCACGGAGATAGAGAACGTATTGATTGCTTACGGCAGAGGATTAGTTAATGATCCGAATCATATTGATCCGGCTATCTATGAGAAGCTGAAGGAGCATTTCACGAATGAGCAGATTGTGGTCATCACTACGGTTGGCTGCAAGATGATTGCTTCTAATATATTCAACTCAGCGTTGAAGGTGGATCTTGATGAGTATCTGTTCGAGGTGGATTTCGACAAAAGCATTCTACCAGCCAAGGCATAAATGAAATGATGAAGTAGTAAATGGACGAGCTTGCAGCTACAGTGCAGGCTTGTCCTTTATTTGGATAGGTTCAAGGGATGAGCATCGTGAGTATGGGAAGCATGGCGCGCACAGTTTGGGGATGGTGTGGGAGGGATTGTTGCTTTGCTACGCCTAGAGCTTTGCCGGTAGAGAAAGATGCATAGGAAAGTATTAAAGAGGTAATTCAGAAGTGAAAGCTAGTGTCTGGATGCGTGCGGAGGATATAAATGGTGATGAGGCGTAACGAATGAAGTGAGGGACTGAAAAAGAATAGCCCCAGTTAATGAGAAGCATAGAGGGCTTGGGCATGAGCTGATCATTTAAATAGGGAAAAGCGGAAAGATAGGTCGGGGAAAATGAGAGAAGTTTTATTGAAAAAAAGTGTTGCACTAAGTCCTTCTACATGGTATATTCTAATTCCGGCCAAGAAAGCACTGAGAAATCAGAGTGGTAAAGCAGCATTTAGTTTCCAAGGTTAACATCCAAAAGAAATTAAAATAAATGCTTGCAAACTTGGTAAGGATATGATAAGATATAAAAGTTGCTGAGCGAGAGTTGCTCGACAACGAACGAAGTTGATCTTTGAAAACTGAACAACGAGTGAGCGGATTTTGCGAAGCAAAATCCAACGCGAAGGTTTCTGGTACATGTCTATGACTGTATGGAGACCGGAGCAAACAATGAGATATTAATCTCGTCAGATTCAAAATGAGCTATCGCTCTTTTCAATAACTTTATTGGAGAGTTTGATCCTGGCTCAGGACGAACGCTGGCGGCGTGCCTAATACATGCA